>ERZ795048.23-NODE-23-length-161893-cov-8.777753_pt1 | contig 161893 bp, 132 predicted proteins | sample MGYA00375132_ERZ795048 | MGnify/ENA primary metagenome ERZ795048 (study PRJEB30177, sample SAMN05720225) | activated sludge metagenome | isolation source: Anaerobic digester | place: Hong Kong | collected 2014-12-17 ...
CTGCGTCACAGCGGCGATTCGGGATCGGTCACATACGCAACAGTATGCTCGCTCACCACTCACTTGCTGTTTCTTGTATTATCAGCCTTTTCACGGTTTTTAACCTGCACTGGTGAGAAATGCAGATTATAGTAATTCTCATAATAAAAACAGATTCACAACTCGATCAGAAATCACAAATACAAAGATAGTGTGCCATGCACAAAGCTATTTCCTTTGTGCATGTATTCAAGTTTATTTTTGAGAATCACTATAATAATAGCAGGCAGCGACATGCCTGAAGTCGGGATTGCCGCATCGATCGCAATAACATGACAAAAGACACGCCAGGGTGTTTTTAAGTTTGAACTATTCACGAAGCGAGCACGTAAGAGGGCAAAAAGCAGGCGGTGCCTGCCTCGCAATGACAGCAACAAAAGATATAGTGTTGTCATCCCTGAATGTCGTTGTCGGGGATCCAGTCTTTTATTCTCTACATGGTTTGCACGCACAAAAGGACGGCGCTTTGTACGTGGCACACCAAAGAATATTTTTTACATTAATAAGTGAACACCTGCCTTCGAGTCTGTTGAAAAATTCCCGCTCTGTCATTCTGAGGAAGCATAGCGACCGAAGAATCTCAATAATAAGCTCCAAAAGCGAGATCCTTCGCGTTGCTCAGGATGACAAACTCTCAACGACACATTTTTTCAACAGCCTCCTTTGCAGGAATGATAACAGGGAAGAAGTCTCACTTTGGTGGGCAACGTTCCATGTGATTCGCGCTCGAAAAGTTTTGCGGGGATTTTCAAGGGACGATTTTTCAAAAGCGCCCCTGAACCGCCGGAGGCCTATCCGGACCGAGGCTTTCCAGGGCGGAAAAGCAGGCGTCATAAAAATTAACTTGAACAGGTGGCGCGGTAAGATATAAACTCAGTTACAACAAAATTGAAGGGAATCCCGGATATGCACCTTATTAGAAGTTTTTTACTGATTCTGGCAATGGTTTTCACTGTAATGGTTGCGGCTGAAGCGGCGGACGTGGTTATCCGTGTCGATGCGGGCGCGGAAGGGCCGGTGCTGCACGGCGCGAAGGTGCTTGCAGCCGATCTGGAATCGAAAAAACTGTCCACCGAGATCAGTTCTACAAAATCGGCAGCCGGGAAGTTCACCATTTACCTCGGGACAAAAGACAGCGACTGGGCGCCGGAGGCTGAAGCGGCTGCCGGGCAGATTCCGTGCGCCAGGGAAAAAGCAGAATCCTACGCGGTGTCGGTTTACCGGGATGCAGCCGTGCCGGTGGCGATAGCGGTCGGATCGGACGGCGTGGGCGCGATGTATGGCGCTTACGAGTTCGCGGAGCAGGTGCGGAGGGTGCCGCTGGGCGCGGATGTTTTCAGCTATATGACGAGCACGGCACGTGATCCTTTTCTGGAACTGCGGGCGGTCAACCCGTTTTTGCACCTCCAGGCGTTCGAGGATCAGGAATCGTGGTACTACGACGAGGAATTCTGGACGACATATCTCGATCTGCTGTCGTGGAGCAGGTACAACCTGCTCGATTTTCACGCGATGTATAACATTGAATCGACATGGTTTCCGAACTGTTTTCTATATCTCCTGAAGTCGGATAAATATCCGCAGGTCGGGGTGTCGGCGGAACAGGCCGATAAGAACCTCAGGATGTTCAACAGGATAATAGCAATGGCGAAGGAGCGGGGGATACACGTATCGCTGATGAGTTATCACGCGAGCTGGCACCTGAGCCGGAACGAGAAGAACCCGTTGCCGGAGCCGAGCGAGGAGCAGCTTACCGAGTACACGAGGGAAATGGTTGCAAAGCTTATCACGAAATGCCCCGATCTGTGGATGGTGGGGTTCAGGATAGGCGAATCCGGCATGGAAGACGAGAGTTTTTATCTCAAAAGCTATATTGCGGGCATAGATGACGCCGGGCGTGACATCAATCTGTTCACGCGGACCTGGGGTGCCGAATACGAGAATATAAAGATGCTCGGCGAGAAGTTCCCCGGCAAATTTTATATCGAAATCAAGTACAACGGTGAGCAGCTCGGACTGCCGTATCCCGCGATAACGGATACGTTCAACACGAACGCGGGCTATTCATGGGAGAAATATTTCAGTCAGCCGCGCTATTACAAGGTCATCTGGCAGATCAGGCCGAACGGAACCCACAGGTTGATCAGGTGGGGCGATCCCGGGTTCGCGAGCCGGGCGTCGCGCGTGTCGGCGTTCCAGGGCGCGGTCGGGTTCACGATGGAGACGATGACGTCCTATTATCCAATGACGGATTATGTGTTCAAGCCGGGCGGAAAGATCACCTACAGGTGGGATCACGATAAAAACTGGTTCTGGTATGTGGTCTGGGGGCGGTCGGGCTACGATCCCGACATCCCGGAAGAGACGTTTATCGAGATGTTCAGGCAGCGCTACGGGCAGCAGGCCGGGCCGGTGATATACCGCGCCATGCTTGACGCGAGCAAGCTTATCCCGTGGATATATAGCTGGCGGTGCATCGGGTACGACCACCGGCAGATGGCGCCGGCGTACGAGTTCGGCGGCACACTGCTCGATTTCATCGCGAGACCGCCGAAATACGGACACGGTTCGTTTGTTAACAAGAAAACCTACATGGACACGCTCGACCCCAACGCGCTTTCGACGATATACGAATTCGTGGACAGTTCGCTGTCGACAAAGAAAAAGTATTACCACGGCGCGGAGATGGGCCCGCTTGAGGTTGCCGATCTGCTCGATGAGTACGCGGACAAAACGGTCGCGGACCTGAAGGAGGCAAAGGGCATCAAGAAGAAAGAGGAGATGGAATTCCTCGGAATGGAAGCCGAGTTCATGGTTGCCGTGCATATGGCGCGCTATTATGCGGAGAAGATACGCGCGGCGACGTCGTTCGAGTTTTTCGGGCAGACCGGGTCGTGGTATGACCTCATGGACGCCCAGGAGAAAATGAATCTCGCGGCGGGTCACTGGAAAAAGCTTGCACAGCACGGCAAAAAGTATTTCAGGCCGATAATCGACACGCTGCGGATGCACACGATGGAATTCACATGGGAAGAGGAAGGGAAAAAGCTGGACCAGGATTTCGAGATAATCGCCGTGGCGAAAGAGGAGTACCTCGCGAAAGTGAAATCCGCGAAAGAGCCGGAGATACTGCATCATAACGCGGCGCGGGTCGATGCGGGCAAGAAGCTCGAACTGCGCTGCAACGTTCTTGCGCTGAAAGGCAACGAGAAACTGGTGCTTAATTTTGTTCATGAGGCAGGCGGAAAGCCGATGACAAAGAATTTCAGCCGGATACCGCGCACTTCGACCGGCTGGAGCATGACTGTTCCGGCGGACTGGCTGAAGACCGGCGAAGCGAAGTATTTCATCGAGTTGAAGCGCGGCGGCAAAACCGTTGCGAGGTATCCCGAAAGCGGGGCGGTCGGGATGCTGATCAGGGGCGAGAACAACCCGCCGGATATTTTTGTCGAGGCGATGCGGGTAAAGGATGGCAAGTACCTGATTTATGCGAACATCCAGGACGAAAGCGGCGTGGACAGGGTGAAGCTTTTTTATAAACCGCTGCCTACGAACTCGGACTGGAACTCGAAGATGATGGAGTACATCGGCGGGACAAGCTATATGGCCGAACTGCCGAAGGTTCCCGAGGGCTGGATATATTACATGCAGGCAGCCGATGTTTACGGCAACTCGTCGATGGCGCCTGATTTCAGGCAGCAGGCATCATATATCGCGATCCCGGCCTACGATCCGGCGGAAGAAAAACCGGTATCAGAGTAAGGGCGAAGAAACACCTGAGATAAATATAGCGGCCCCGCCGCCGGGGCCGCTTTTTATTGCTTATTGTCACATATCTCAGAGGGTTTTCAGCCAGGGTCGGGATAAACAGAGGGCATAAAAAAATGGCTAGGGCGAGATTTGAACTCGCGACGCCACGGGTATGAGCCGTGTGCTCTGACCAACTGAGCTACCTAGCCGTTCGGTTTCCGGTTTTTCAAAAAGTTTGCATCAAAGAGTTAAAAAAAGGATGGCACCGGATTACCCATCCGCATGAAATTATAGGTACGGGGTGGGTTTTGTCAACTGTGACCGGACAAAACGAAGTTGCCGTCGCGGATGGTGAGGGCGCGGTGTGCGATCGCGCCGACTTCCGGGTCGTGGGTGACGATGATGAGGGTCTGGTTGTGACGGCTGTTGAGGTCGCTGAGCAGTTGCATGATGCCGGCGGCGGTCTGCGAGTCGAGGTTGCCGGTGGGTTCGTCCGCGAGAATGACGTCGGGGTTGTTCGCGAGAGCGCGTGCTATGCCGACGCGCTGTTGTTCGCCGGCGCTGAGCTGGGCGGGGCGATGATGGGCGCGGCGGGCGAGTCCCACGGCGTCGAGAAGCTCTTTCGCGCGTGCGCGGCGCGCGGCCCGGTCCATCCCGGCGAGTTCCATGGGCAGTTCCACGTTTTCCGCGGCTGTGAGGATCGGGATCATGTTCACGCGCTGGAACACGAACCCTATTTTTTGAAGCCGGAGCCGGTCGAGTTCGGAGTCCGACAGCGAGGAGACGGCCCTGCCGCTTACGAACACGTCGCCGCCGGTCGGCCTGTCGATGCAGCCTATGAGGTTGAGCAGGGTGGTTTTGCCGGACCCGGACGGGCCCATGATGGATATGAAGTCGCCTTCTTCCGCGGCGAAATCCACGCCGTCGAGCGCGCGGACTTCGAGCTCGCCGACGTGATAGATTTTGTAAAGCGATTTTGTTTCTAAAACCGTTGCCACAGGGTTCTCCCGGTAAAGATTATAATCCGCATCACGCGGCGGGCGCAATGATTCAGGCGTGGAACGCGCCGCCGGGGGGATGGCCGTTATCGGGCGTGTTGAAGTTCAGCGGCGAGTCGGGGCGGTCTTTCTCCCTGTTGGTGAGGAACATTCCGATTTTTTTGCGGACCAGTTTTTGGGGCTTGCCGGTGAGTGTCGCGAACGTGATTGCGGAGTCGCCGTATTTGTCCTTTACGCTGTCCATGGCGTCGAGTGCGCGGCGGTGGCGTGATTCCCCGTCGAGGGTGAGCTGGAGCGGTGATTCGCGCTGGAGGTTGGAAGCGGTTACGCCGAGCAGCCTGACGCTGACGCCGGGGGGCGCGTGGTCGCGGAACAGGCCGAGCGCGATGTCGCGCAGCGTGTGGCCGGATGACGTGGGGCGGGGGATGGTGGTCGAGCGGGAGAAGCTCAGAAAATCGCTGTTGCGCACGGTGATGGAGATGGTGCGGCCGGCGTAACCGTCGCGGCGCATGCGGCGCGCGACTCGGTCCGACAGCCAGAATAAAAACCATTCGATGAGTTCCGGGTCGTCGGTGTCGTGGGGCAGGGTATAGCTGTGTCCCATGGACTTGGCGGTCGAGAACGCGCCGGGGTCCACCGGGGTGTCGTCTATGCCGTTTGCCCACTGGTTGAGGAGTTCTCCGTAGATGCCGAATTTTCGTTTCAATATTGCCGCGTTGTAGTTGGCTAGGTCGCCGATCGTGCGGATTCCGAGTGCCCCGAGCCTGGGTTTCATTCGCCGCCCGACCCCGGGAAGCCCGTCCACGGGCAGGTTCCACAGTATATGCGGCAGATCCTCGGGCCATATACGGGTCAGTCCGTCGGGTTTCTGCCATCCGGAGGCCATTTTTGCTATCAGCTTGTTCGGGCCGATGCCGACGGAGCATTTTATATGAAGCGTCTCGTACAGCCGTTGCTTGAGCCTGAGCGCCGTTTCTTCAGGGCCGCCCGACATGCGGCCTGAATAAGTCAGATCCAGAAACGATTCGTCGATCGAGAACGCCTCGACGATATCCGTGAACTCGCGGAATATGTCATTGAGCCTGTAGCAATAATCAAGATATTTCGAGGTGTTACCCTCGACGATCACGGCGTGCGGGCAGAGCCTGAGCGCCTCGTAGTAGGACATGCCGGATCGTATCCCGTAAGGCCGCGCCTCGTATGAAGCCGCCGCGACAATGGTGCGCTTTTTGGGGTTGCCGCCTACAAGTACCGGTTTCCCGCGCAGCGCGGGATTGCAGATTTGTTCCACCTGCGCAAAAAATGCGTTCATGTCGACCAGCATGATCACCCTGTGCGAACCGCCCGCCGCAAGGCTGCCGCCGCGCGGCGGTATTCCATGCATGCAGGGCGTGCGCCGCCCGAACGATTTCCATGTTCCCGTGCTCATTTTTTCCCCGGCCCTGATTTATCTGTGAGAAATCAGGGGAATCGTGATAATACCTGTCCCGGCATCATGGGTCGCCCGCCATGTAGCGGTCCAGTATCCAGCGCATATTCCTGGTGTGAAAGGAAAGTTCGTAAAAAGTGTCGGTGTCGGAAACCACCGCGAAATGGTAGATCCGGTATTCCCCGTCGTGCTCGGCCCAGCGGCCGTTAACCGAACTGATCCGGTGCAGCCGCCTGTTCCATGCGAACTTCAGCGGCTCGAATTTTGCGCCGCTGAACCGCGCGAGCACGGATATTCGCTCGCCTACCTGTGTTACCATCTGCCGATCACTCCTTCTCCCGGTACGGCGTAATGCTCGATGGCCGGGCGGATTTTTCATCGTAGTAGTTTAGAGTCTATCCCAAAACCCCATCCTGGCTTCGACCGGCTGCAAAAGACGATGCCTGTGTTGTGCTGCATCGCCTGTTTCGCCCGCCTTGCCCTCATCTTATTCGCTCGGTCTCGGGGCGAAAGGTCTCGGGCCGAAAGGTCTCGGGGCGACGGAGCGGGTTCCGGGATAGACTTTCAGCCGCCCTGTGTGACAATTATACTGTACATAAATACAGATGTCAATTTCACGGCACTCCGGCCCGCCGCCGGGCTGTGGTATACTTTTTTTATCGGTTATGCGTTTTGTGGAGGAGCCGGATGCAGAACTGGATGTTCATATTTCTGTTACTTGCGGGCGTGGGGCTTTTCAACGCCGTTTTGTGGGTTATTGTCATAAAAGTTATCCGTGGCAGGTATGGTGAGCGGCCTGCCGGTTTGCGGGGTGTAGAGAAGCCGATGGTTTCGGCTTCGAGCGGGTCGGGAGGTTATTATCTTGAGACGCGGATCGAGGGTGGCGGCAGGTTTTATGGATGGGGGTTGCTCGCGCGTGGCAATGGCACACTCTATCTTGGCGGAGCGGGCCTGTATTTCCTGCGTGCTTTTACACGCGATCCGATTTTTATTCCTTTCGGGGCGGTCCGGGCGGTAAGTGTGGGGCCGTCGGGTAGCGCGCGGACGGGCAGGCTGCCGATGATACATGTATACTGGGAATGGGAAGACAGGAGATTGGTGTCTCTTTTTGCGGTTTCCGGCAGGCCTGAGCTGAACAGGCAATGGGCGGAACGGGTTGAAAGCGCCGCCGGGGTTAAATAGAATCTTGTAAGTGAGTAAGAACGGAAAGGGTTTTGATAGATGAGACTTCATATAGAATGCCTGCCGTGTTATGTCAGGCAGGCGATCCAGGTTTCGAAAATGACGACGGATGACGAGCGACTCCAGTGGGAAACCGTGCATGCAGTGGCTGATTATCTGACACGGATTGATTCTTCCAATGATTCGATGATGGTTGCGGAAACGGTACACCAGATGATAAAAGACACGCTCGGCAACCCGGACCCGTATTTCGATGTAAAGGAAGAATACACGGAAATCGCGGAGAGAATGGAGTCGCTGATCGGGGAGCTTGCGTCGCAGGGCGATGATCCGCTGCTGACAGCGATAAAGATAGCGATTGCGGGGAATATCATAGATTTCGGCGCGGGCAGCGGGTTCGATGTCGAAAAAGCCATCCGGGGCTCACTGGATTTCGCGCTTGCGGTGAATCATTACGAGGCGTTCCGCGAGACGCTGGATAAAGCCGGAACCATTCTGTATCTCTGCGACAACACGGGCGAGATATATTTCGACAAACCGCTTCTGAAACTGCTTGCGGGCAGGGATGTCACGATCTGTGTGCGCGGCGGCCCGATACTCAATGATGCGACGCGCGAGTACGCGGAACGCGCCGGGCTGCACGAGTTCGGAACGCTGATCGACACGGGCATCCTGTCGCCGGGGTTCCCGATCGACCGGGTTCAGGCAGGCGCGAGGGATCTTTTCTACGGGTCGGACATGGTTATTTCAAAAGGGCAGGCGAATTTCGAGACGCTGAACAATGTTGTGAGGCCCGGTTTCTTTCTGCTCATGAAAGTGAAATGCGACCTCGTCGCGAGAATCCTCGGCACCCGGTACGGCGATATCGTTCTCATGGAGAGCGGCAGGATACCGATGAACGACGATTAGGCTGAATTGCTTTCAGTCCGTCCGGGTAATTATTTATTTCCGCTGGTGCATAACGGGACTCTTTCGGGAATATAATTTCCGAACAGATTTACTGCTGTTACAGTGCAATAGCCTGCTTTAAAAAATAAGGCCTTTGATATATAGTTGATTCTGGTCCGGATCGATGGCGGCGGTTGCTCGATGCGGGCCTCGAAGTCTGAAATATTTTTGCATATCAGCAACTATGGAGGCGACTCGAATGTTCTGGGACAAAGAAAAAGAGACGATTACGAGAGAAGATTTAAAAAAGCTTCAAAGTGAGCGGCTCAGGGAAATTCTCAAGAGGGCCGGGGAGTCGCCTTTTTATAAGAAGAAATTCAGCGATGAGGGAATCGATATATCTTCGATTAAAAGCGTCGATGATATAACAAAGCTCCCGTTCACGCAGAAGCAGGACCTGCGCGACTGGTTTCCATACGGTTTTCTGACGGTGGACAGGAGAGAACTGGTGCGGCTGCACGCTTCGTCGGGCACGACCGGTAAATCGACGGCGGTTTTTTATACCCGCAGGGACATAGACACGTGGGCCGAAATGGTCGCCCGCTGCATGGTTATGGTTGGAATGACGGACAGCGATGTGTTTCAGAACATGACGGGCTACGGGATGTTCACCGGTGGGCTCGGGATGCATTTCGGCGCGGAGAAGGTCGGCGCGATAGCGATCCCGATGGGCGCGGGGAACACGAAGTGGCAGATAGCGAATATGAAAGCTTACGGGACCACGGTAATACATGCGACACCGAGTTACGCGCTGCATCTGTGTGAGGTTTTCGAGGAAGAGGGCATTGATCCGGTTAACGATCTTGCACTGAGAATCGGGTTGATAGGGGCGGAACCGCACTCGGATGCTACACGGAAAAAAATCGAGGACATGATGGGCATCAGGGCGTTCAATTCTTATGGACTGTCGGAGATGAACGGCCCGGGTGTTGCGTTCGAGTGTGAGGAGCAGAGCGGGATGCATCTCTGGGAAGATAATTATGTGCTGGAGATAATCGATCCTGTGACGGGAGAGCCGCTGCCGGACGGCGAGCGGGGCGAACTGGTGTTGACAACGCTCAACCGCGATGGGATGCCGCTGATCAGGTACAGAACGCGGGATCTGACAAGCGTTATACCCGGCGAGTGCCCCTGCGGGCGGACCCACAGGCGTATAAACAGGATCACGGGAAGAAGTGACGATATGCTGATAATCAAGGGCGTAAACGTTTTCCCGTCGCAGATCGAGGATGTCCTGATGTCGATGCCTGAAGTCGGGAACAACTACCAGATCGAGCTCACCCGTGTCGAGGGTGCGGACCACATAATTGTAAATGTTGAAGTGGACGATTCATTTTTCAGGGGAGACATAACAGGTCTCAACGCTTTGAGGCGGAAGATTCAGGGCGATATAAGGTCGGAGACGCTTGTGACGCCCGAGGTGAAGCTTGTCGAACCCAACACTTTGCCCAGGAGCATCGGGAAAGCTGTTCGTGTCGTGGATAAAAGAGAAATCTGATAACGAAAATCATACTGGAGGCGGAATAAATGGCGGTACAGGTAAGCGTATTTGTGCAGAATGAACCGGGGCGCCTGGCAGGTATTACAAGCGCTATCTCGAAAGCCGGCGTGAATATTCGAGCTACAACAATAGCATCTTCAGAAGGGTTCGGAGTTGCGAAGTTCCTTGTCGATAAGCCGGACGTGGCGCTTGATGCTCTCAAAACAGCCGGATTCTCGGTAAAGCTCCGCAGCGTTGTGGCGGTGAAGATGGACGACAGCGTGGGCGGCCTGGACAGGGTGCTTCCGCTTCTCGGAGAGAAAAAAATCAACATCGAAGACGCATACGGATTTATTCTCGATCGTGGAAAAGAAGCTGTTTTTGTGTTCGAGGTGGACAACCCGGACGAACTCGGGGAATACCTGACCGAAAAAGGCTGCAAAATAATGAAACCGGAAGATTTATACGGGCTATAGCCCGGATTTCTCTGTGAGAAATCCGGAAAACCGCGATAAGGCCAATCCTACTGCGTCACAGCGGCGATTCGGGATCGGTCACATACGCAATAGTATGTTCCCTCACCACTCACTTGCTGTTCCTTGTATTATCAGCCTTATCACGATTTTTAACCTGCGCTGGTGAGAAATGCAGGATAGACCTGTTGATAATTCGAACCATGAAAAAACCAGCCGCCAGGGCTGGTTTTTTATTGCATTTTTCAAATCCGTGAAAGCTACTCTGTGCCGTCTTCCGGGTTCCCGGATTCCGGGGCTGCTTCAGGAAGCGCGGTGTCTTCGTCTGCATCGACGGTTTTCTTACCGAAGCGCTGGAGATATTTATCGATGACGATATTTGCATACTTGTTCACCATGTCGAATTTTTCACCGATCAACGGTTCGAGAATTTCCATCGATTTGTTCATTTCAACTTCAAGGTTTTCGTTCCCGCCCATGGTTTTTTCCCAGTGTTCCATGAAAACATCATTGGGCACGGATTTGATGTACTGTGTGAGCACAAGGAAGATCACGACAAGCTCATCCGCTATTCCGCCGATAGGAACAATATCTGGAAGCGCGTCTATCGGGAGCGCTATGTAAACAATTACTCCGCCTGTGAGAACCTTGAGATAAAGCGGGACACGCGGGTCCCGGAACAGGCTCACCATCAGTTTTAAAAGTTTATGAACAAATACCATGCTGCTTGCTACCGATGGAAATAATGTTTGAAGTTTCTTTGTTTTTTCTTCCATTTGATGCTAACCCTCCCAGGCCTCATAATAGTGGCTGTTTATCCTGGCTTCATACCTTCCGCTTCTCAAAGCCACGACCAACTGTTCTTCATTATGTATTTTATCCTCGAACACCGTAACACAACAACCTATATCTTTAACTAAATGGGCATCGCTGCCCCCGATCCCGAAAGAACCCGTTTTTTCGCAATAGCTTGCTGCTTTCTGATTCTGTTCCGGCGACGAAGAGCCGCTGCAGCTTTCAATTATTTTGAACAAGTCGGGGAAATCAGTTTCTTCAACCGGTTTGTTGAGAACACCGCAATACCAGCCGAACGGTGTCCTCCACGGATGCGCGGGAACAACCAGGCCTCCTTCGGAGTCCACGATTTTAATGATTTCGCCGGCTGGGAGCACTCCGGGGAAGTCCTTTTTGCACCCATAAACCAGCAGATGCCCTTCACGGCTTGTAACCTCTATTCCCGATAAAACGGTCAGTTCCTTATAACCCGCCGCAATATCCTTGACAACTTCCGCGCCTTCGATCGTATCGTGTTCCGTAACGCATATTCCATCCAGCCCGCGTGCTATTGCGGATTCAATGCACTCTACCGGGTCTATAGAACTGCATTGTGAGGAAATTATCGTGTGTATGTGCAGGTCGAATATCATTGTCTTCTCTTCTAAAGCGTGGAATTCATTTTTGTTTATAAAAGTTGCGGTGTCAAGCCGGACTGTATATCAAAAAATAATTAGATGATTTTGATTAAAGTTTTTTTGTAATATGACGATAATTCTAAAGACACGGAGGTCGGGGAAAATGAATTCACTTTCGGACCACGGAGGGGAAGGAGTGGAAGTTTTTACAAGGAGGTAGTCGGAAATGAATGCAGTATCAATGTCGTCTTCGAGTTTTGTTTCCCAGATTATCTCTCAATCGCAGCAAAAGCAGGGTGTGGTTCTGCTTCAGCTTTTCGATGTTGTGAAACAAGCCGAAGTGGCGCAGGGAAAACCTCTTGCGAACATAATGAATGTACCGAATTTTGACAAGTACGCATAATTTTCTGGAGAACACTAAAGTTAAAAAAGTTTTTACCGATAAATATAATGATTGACATGGTTGCTGTTAGCCACAGCAACTCCTCCTAAAATGAGCCACCATAAGCAGGTGGCTTTTTTTGTTGCAGGCGTTTTTCCCGGTAAACAATGCTTTTAATGCCGGAACAATGGAATCCGAGTGAAATAATAAAGAAAGCAGGCGGAATATTGATCTCGATACGTGTGTTTTCAGAGTGTCGAAGAATCCGGATATATACCGATTATCATAAATATAGTGATTCTCAAAAATAAACTTGAATACATGCACAAAGGAAATAGCTTTGTGCATGGCACACTATTTTTGTATTTGTGATTTCTGATCGAGTTGTGAATCTGTTTTTATTCTGACAATCAATATATTCGGGATATTGAGTTAACCAAGAGAGTTGCCGGCGGGCTGTCAGCACGCAAAAAAAGTTTCATGATTATTAAACGAGTTTTTAGAAATAAAATGCCGGTTTTATTTCGGCGGGTAAGCAAGTCCCTTGCTTTTCATGTCTTCTTCAAGAAAAGCCAGCCCTTCCAGAGCATACTTGTTTTTCGGATTGAGTTCCAGGGCAAACTGGTATTCTTTGTATGCTTCTTCGAATCTCTCCAGTTTGTGAAGACACATTGCAATATTATTTCTCAACAGAGTGTTGTTGGAATTTTCCGGTAGAAGCGAAGAGAAGATAGAGAGAGCTTCATCGTATCTTCCCATGTTATACAGGAGATGGCCCTTGTTGTTGGTTGCCAGCATGTCGCCGGGTCGAAGCTCGATTGCTTTATCATAATGCTTGAGAGCATCTTCGTATCTTTTGAGTTGTTCGAAATGGTATGCAAGATCCGTGTGGGCTTTTGCACTGTTAGGGTTCTTCTTAACATTTTGTTGAAGCACGTCAAGAGTGCTTTTCTGACATCCGGAAGAAAAAATAAAAACGGAAATGACCAAAAAAGTCATAAAACCAGAAAATATTTTTTTCATATATTAGCTCCAACAGTCATATTCAACGTTAATTTTAGATAAAACAATCTTAAAAGTAAAGAAAAAACTCTATTAGAGAAGAATTTATTAAACAATTAACAGGTTAGACCACAATACATTTACTTGTGACCGGGAACGAAAAAGGAGATGTGAACAGGATTTAATTGAGAAATGCGATGAAGGACATTATTTGTTCGATTTTGTAATATAGATCAACATTTTGGTGGTTTTACAAGTGTGACAGGCACATATCCGGGTTCTCCCGAGTAATTGCTTAAGCTTGACCAGAGGTATTCTTCCGGGTTTTCAGCAAGACCGTTTTTTACGGGACTGGTGTGCATTTTGTCCAGTCGTTTATGGAAATCGACAGGGCCTATGATCGGGATGTCGAAAAATCTTCTTCTCCATAACTTTTTTGAAAAACCCACTGTTTTCTTTATTTTATCTCCGGTGAAAGTTTTGTAATTCTTCACAAAATCAGGATAATCCCAATCAACTGTTCGAACCATAAGGTGGATATGATCGGGCATTATTACAAATCCGCCTATCTGAACATGGTTTTGCTCTATGTGAAATTTCAGCGCATCGCAGGCATATTTATTAACATCGTACCGGATAAAAACTTTTCTTTTATAACAGGTGACAAGAGTAATAAACACGAACTCATCGGGTGCCACGTCTGAGTAGATGATCGAATCCATATGAAAATTCTACATTTCTTGTAATTTACGATCAATGATTATGTTAAACTATACTTCAACGTACCGATTAAGTTGTAGAATATATTAAAGACAACGAGGAAGATAAATTAAATGCCTGATCAAGTAAGCAAACTCATAGAGAAATTAAGATCGAGCGACAGGGATGTCGTCAAGGCGAGCGTGATCGAAGAGCTGGGCAAACTTGGAGATCACAGGTCGATAAGGCCTTTGATTGATGCGCTTGACGACAGCGACACGCTTGTCAGATGGAATGCGATAAAGGCGATATCGAATTTTGGGTCGGATGCGCTTGCCCAGTTGCTCCGGGAGCTTGATTCAGGAGATAAATTCAAGAGAAGGAATATTGTGCAGGCGCTCGGAGAGGTCGGTGGAGAGGATGCGGTCGACAGACTGATCAAAATGCTGATGTTTGATGAGACGGATTCGACGGTTCTTGTCGAGATAATCAGGGCTTTGCACAAGCTGAGACCGCAGAGAGCAGTTGAGCCTCTGATTACTGTTCTGAAGATGGATGACTGGGAAATGAAGTGGAGAGCCATAAACACCCTGGGTTATATTGGTGATCCGCGCGCTGCGGAGCCGTTGCTCGAAGCCCTTAACGATAATGATCCCGATATCAAATGGGCGGCTTCAATTGCAATTGAGAATATTAAAAAGAGAGCCGAAAGAAGTTCTATAGATCCCGCCGGAGCTGAAATGAGCGGGGCACAGTTCCTGCCGGCTTCCAGACCACCGAAAAGTTCTGTCGCTCCTGTCGAACTGTCCATGACAACCACGCAGAAACCGGATTTGATCATTATTCACATAGATGGAGACATTAATTCCACCAACGCGAAAACCTTTCATGGTTTTGTAGAAGGCGTAATCTCAGCTTCTTCGGCTCAGGTCGAGCTTGATCTTAAAAATTGTGATTTCATTGATTCTTTTGGCTTGAGCCAGTTTAACATGATCAGGAAAAAACTCAGGGCGAGAAACAGGCAGCTGAGACTCACCGGGCTGAACCCGAATATTATCAGTCTGTTTGAGGCCACTAAACTGGACAACCTGTTTGAGATCAGGGGAAAAGGTTGATTCGTTTAACCTGGATTTATCATAAAAATCCGGGAAAAGCGCGATAAAGCCAATCCTGCTGCGTTACAGCGGCGATTCAGGCTCAGTTCTTTTCTTCTGCTTCGGACTTGCTCTTTTCTTCTTTTTCTTTCATTTCACGAAGAGTTTCATTGATTTTCTGTGCTTTGTCGAAAGCGTCCAGGGCTGAATCCGTGTCTTTTGTCACTTTGAAAGCATGGCCGAGCGCCATATATAGATCATAGGTTTGTTCGCTGATTTCGGGGGCGATTTCTATCCCTGATTTCAATGTCTGTATGGATTTTTCGTGTTGGCCTTTCTGGAGATAAAGCTCTCCGAGAAATGAATGAGCATCCAGCTTCAGTTTCCAGCCGTCGCGTTCTTCGGTGCCTTCAGGAAAAACGATTTCAATTATTTTCTCTAATTCTTCAATAGCTTCATCAATTTGTTCTTTCTGAAAAAGCAGGTCTGCTTTTTCAAAATGGGCTATTGAAGCCTGAAAAGCGAGATCGTATTTTTTTTCAGCTTCCTGAGAAAGCCTTTTATCTGCCGGGTTTTCCTGCGCAAATGCCGCACAGGCACTCAGTGCCAGCATCAGCAGGCAGAAAAGCCCTGTTTTCCTCAAGTAATTCATCTCCAGGTTCTCCTCTCGGACCTTTGTTTTTTGTAATAGCTCTCCGCTCTTTTCTTTCTCCATTCGTGTTGCAATGTAACTGTCTGATTCACAGTGGTTTTATCGAAAGGCGTGAGATGTTTTGCAAGGTAATCCACCCGGTCCGTTTTTTCCGAGAATGGTACATACATTTTATCATATTTTTCCAGCAGCGCCATCCTGTTTCTCTCATTCGAGTCTCTGACAGCCCAGACCGCGGGGATAATAATAATGAACACAACAGCGGCTGCGTATTGCATCCATTTCATGCTTAAGGGCGATCTTCTCGATCGTTTTTGCTTGATTTCAGCTTCACGCACAAGCCGGGCCCTGAGGGTTTCCGAAAACACGCTGTTGAGTTCGGGCCCCCCGCCGAAAGCGCCTCTGATCAGTTCCGCCGATTCAAGCGCATCTTCAAGTTCAGGGGTTGTTTTTTCCGGAGCAGGTCTTCCCTCCAGGTATTCTCCCAGGCTCGAAGCGGATTGTTTTTCTTTTTCTTCGTCCATGCTAATGCCGTTTTTTAAATTTCTCCGTACTTGTTCATGTATTGTTTTTTAAAAGACTTACATGCCCTGAAAAACACAACGTCAAATGTTTCTATACTTATATCGAGTTGGGCCGCGCTTTCTTCTCTCGATTTTTTTTCAAGAAGCCTCAGTTGTATCGCTTCGCGGTATCGCTCGTTCATCTCCGAGAGCGTATCGATGATTCGTTCTCGCAGTATCGACTGATAATCTTCGAGAACGACCTGGGATTCAGGTTGAAAGGAGTCATCGTGAAAAAAGTCGAAAACCACTTCATCCACAGTGGAATGACGGGATGAGGAGGAGATGAATTCTCTTGTTTTGTTTATGGCGATCATTCGCAGCCAGAAGAAAATGCTTCTATCCCTGAATTCGAAGGAGTCGAGCTTTTTGAGCGCCAGCAGGAAAGTTTCCTGCAGAATTTCTTCAGCGGCGCCGGCGTCTCTCACTTTTGGGTATATCACGGTTCTGTACAGGGCATTTTTGAAAGCATCGTACAGCAGCCCGAAAGCTTCGCCGTCACCCCGGGTGATGCGTTCAAGGAGTTGTTGTTCCTGTTCAAGAGAAAGCTCAGGCGACATTGCGGTTTTTCCGCCCTCCCGGCAAATCCAGGTTAATTATACATGCAAAGCGGTTGCCGCGCGAGTGGAAAGGACAAAAGGGGCGAAATGATGATGAAAATGAAAAAAGGCCCTGCTGTGAGGGCCTTTTTGATTTCCAACCAATCATGATTACCTGGAATTTCCACCGGTTCAGCCGGTAAGCGGCGGGGTAAGAGGGGAGTGCTTTGTGGCGCTCCCCTCGATGTTCACACCGAGAAGGTCACGGCTGAGTTTTCAGTCATTACCTCCTGTACCGGATCAAACCGGGTCAAAATTCAAATTAGAACAGATCGTACTTAACTGCGAAGTAGTGATACTTGTCTGTGTCCTGTCCCCATGCTGAGGGATATTTTTCCTGGACGTTCTGCCAGAAAATATTCAGGTTCTTTGCAATCTTGAAGCGAATCTGCTCCTGGTAATTCTTGATTTTCCCCTGTCCTACGCCACCGAACGAAGGATCGAGCCAGCTGTACTGTCCTACGAGCTGAATCATATCCAGCGGTGCCGGGACCTTGAGGATGTCATATCTGACCTGTACGAGACCGAAGTCTCCGTCGTTTTCCATGCCTTCGCCATCATCATAGTCGTAATCCACATACTCTGCCTCGAAGAAGAGGTTTTTGTACGGGGTGACTGTGGTGTCGATGGCCCACATTGTGGATTCTGTGTCGGCAAGGTTGCCGGCAACATCGTCGAGATCTGCACTGCCGTCGAGGTATGAAACACCCAGGTTCCAGATCGGAAGGATGTCATATCCTGCGCGAAGTGTGATGGTGTTCTTTTCATCGGGTTCGCGTTCCATGTTTGTTCCATTGATGTTTACGCCACCGGGAAGTCCGGCCTCACCGGAATTGTCCCAGTAACCGATGTCGAGTTTGAAGCGCTGATCATCGAATGTGTAAAGTACGCCCCAGTCGGCATCCCAGATTTTTCCCATTGCTCCGGGAATATCAAGACAGGGATGATACAGGTTGTTCCACTCATAAATTCCGAACGGAACGAACTGCAGACCGAGTGTTACTTTGTGCATACCACTTTTGTAGTATACGTTCGCGCCCACGAGATAGCTCTGGTTTGATGAACTTGCATCGTTGCCGAGCTGATCGCTGAGGCGGTATTTGACGAATCCACCGAAATTCTCAACTTCTTTGGCGGCGCTGAATTCAACAGTGTGAAGACTCCAGCGGTTTTCCGCCTGGTTGCCGTTATCGGTGTTCCAGAAGCGCATATTCATATGGAAATCCATATCGTCTGCGGCTTTGGCCATAGTTGTGAAACTGATAGCTATTGCTAGTACTGCAATGAGTGTAAAAACTTTCTTCATGGTAACCTCCTTGGAATGAACAAATGGTTTAACGTATCGAATGCGATAGTTTAGTGTGTCGATCCGTACTTTCCGTCTTCCTGAAAAGAGTCTCCATGTTTCCTCTTTCTGTTTTCAGGTTTCCAGACCGTTCCAAGTATCGTGCACCTCCTTCCGTCACTGATTAACCATCGACTCTTTAATAAATTTTAATTTAGTATTTTTATCCGACGTGGGATTGTACCAGCACGCCGTTATTCTGTCAAAGAACATCAAAACCGAAGGCATTCCTCTTCCTTCAGTCTCAAATATACTATCCTGTAATTCGGAAAATTTTTGCAAAATTTAATAAAATTTAAGCATGACCGATTGCCTGAATCAGGTGTTATAGGGCTTAATGCAGATAAAAAAAGCTGTTAAGAGCTAATATATACTATTATTAAAACAAATAACCCTTATGATTCATATATCTTTGAATATTAACTATCCGGCGAAAGTGGGCTTTGAATTATTTGTTGAGTTTGCCGGTTTTTTCACAATTAAATCTGCTTGGTCGAGCAGATTTAAACCGGATTTCTTACAGAGAAATCCGGAAAACCGCGATAAGGCCAATCCTACTGCGTCACAGCGGCGATTCGGGATCGGTCACATACTCAACAGTATGCTCCCTCACCACTCACTTGCTGTTCCTTGTATTATCAGCCTTATCACGATTTTTAACCTGCGCTGGTGAGAAATGCAGGTTAAAAACACTGAAAAAAGAAGTAATAATAAAAAACCCCGATCAAAATGACCGGGGTTTATGACGGGTTGCTATATATAAAGGATATTATTCGTAATAATTGAGGACAACACCGCGTTTTTCGAGCCTTGGAAGGAAATCGTCCGGTTCGAGGGCGCTTTCAGCGGCATGTATGCCGGGATTCTTGAGTTCTCCCCTTGCCATCATAAGAGCGGCTTCAACGCATGGGATACTGGTAATTTCCGCAATGTGACCGACACCTGTATAATAGTGATGAACCGGTTTCCCGTCTTTTTTCCCGTAAGCATCTATCCTGAACACTGATTTATCGACTCCGCCTTTGGAAAAAACACCGGCTTTTTCGATCGGAGTAAAGAAGTTCGCCAGCCGTTCTCTCTTTTTCGGGGTGTTCGTAAGCCCCAGTTTACCTACTAATATTGCGAGCCTTGAAATATATGCCGGGTGAGCGCCTCCGTGGAGTGTCACTTCTTTAAGGCCTTTTAAATTACGCGGAACCGAGACTGATTCCGCATGGCCGGTGTAGTAAACGGGAACTTTATTGATAGGCGCCGGGAATTCCACTATTTTTCTGGCTGTGCCGGTTTTAACTCTTACTTCGTGGCCGTTTTTCCATTGCAGCGTTGTGCCGCTGAAGATATGGAGAACGTGTTTGATGTTTGCCGGTCCGATGTCTTCGTCCGATCCGCCGGTCCAGCTTATGTTTATTTTTTCGGGCTCATCCATGGACAGGTAGCCTTTTTTCGCGAGGATATTTGTTATTCCCGGAGAATTCCCGAGTCCGCAGATACAGGTGACGCCGGCCTGTTTCGCTTTTTCATCGAGCTGTATCACTTCCAGATAAGCGTCGTAATCATCCATGATGCTTACATAATTTGTTCCTGCTTCGATGCATGCGTTCGCGATTTTTTTCTCGAACATGTAAAAAGGTCCGACAAAACCAAGAGCAACATCGTAATCCTTAACCAGTTCGGTTATGGTCTCCGGCTTCATGGCATCGATTTTTGCCGCTGTTGCTTTCGGCGCCCTTTCGGATGCCAGTTTTTTTGCTTTTTCGTAATTAATGTCGGCTATGCAGAGTTCCTCAACATCGGCCTCGTTGTTGAGAAGGTTCACAGCTACAAGAGCCATGTCTCCGCAGCCCCCAAGAACGACTACTTTCATGCTCCACCTCCCGAGATTTAATTCAATTGTTTGAGACTTATAGTAAGGCTAATAATATAAAAGATTTAACTATTATAATTACAGAGTCATTTTTATCAAAGAATATTATATTCGGTCAAGAAAACAGCGGGACGAAATAATTGCCGGCAATCCGTTTTCTGCAAAATCGAGGCTGATTGGTTTTAACAACGCATGAAGTCCGCCGACGGGCTTATATGGAAATAAAATGCAATGGATGCGTTTAAGAGAACTGCATGATATTATTTAAGCAACATCTTGATAGCTGTAAATAATTGATATGCCGGTACTTTACCCGATAGCGCTATCTTTTTTTCTTGGAATCATGGCAGGATATTTTGCGGGTGTTTCTGTTCTGTTTCCTGCTGTTGCGTCAGCCGCAATTGTTTTTGCATGTTTTATATTGCGTAGTAAAGACAGGGTTTATATCGCGCTTGTAATATGCTGCGTATTTTTCACATCATGGTTATTATATGATATTGACGAATTGGTATATTTTAATTCCCCTGTGATGACATATCTTGAGAAGAGAGAAGAGCCCCACCGCCTGGAAGCGATGAGGGCAACAGTTGAAAGTGTGCGGAAAGGAGAAGACGGAGCATCGCTGCTGATACTGAAAAGCGAAGCGGTCCGTATGGGCGAAGGTGAATGGATGAGGGTGGGCGGGACGATTGCGGCGAGATATCCCGCTGAAGCGGAGCGGCATCCCGCTTATGGTGAAAGGTGGTTGTTCGAGGGGTGGTTGAAGCCGGTGTCCGAGATGAAGAAAGGTAAGATAGGATATTACAGGCAAAACAGGATTCATGCGAGGTTAATTGTTGCGAACAAGGGAAACAGCAGGTGCGAGGGAAAGGGGCTAAAGGGGTTTTCGGCCCTGGGAGGTTCCCTGAGAGCGGGTTTTGAGCGGACTCTTGGGAAAAGAGTTGCCGGGCCTTTCAATCAGATAGCGGGCAGGATGCTGATCGGCAAAGCGCAATACATGGATCCGGAGCTGTACGAGAGGTTCAGGCGTGCGGGGCTGGTTCATGTCCTGGTTGTTTCCGGGATGCATGTCTGGATAATGCTGGGAACTTTTTTTCTCCTGAGTTTTATCTGGGGAAGGCGGCCGTTGATAAGTTTTGTGACATTATCGTTTGTACTCATTGTCTATTATGGGATCACCGGCGGCGGCTCTTCGATATTCAGGGCGACGATAATGGGTTTTGTTTTTCTGGCGGCGTTGCTGTTCGGGTCGGAATACAAAGCGAAAAAAGCGATATTCATAGCCGCGATCATGGTAATGATCATAAACCCGATGATGATTTTCAATGTCGGGGCGCAGATGACGTTTCTCGCCAGCGCCGGGGTTATTTTCATATACCCGGCATTTTCGGCTCTTTTCCCGTCGAAGGGGTTGTGGCACAGAGTGCTGAAGGGCTTTTTTATCGCGCTGTCCGCGCAGTTGCCGTTGTATCCGGTGATCGCTTATTATTTCAACCAGATTTCACTTGTTGCGCCTGTTTCGAATTTATTTGTAGTGCCGCTGGTGGGAATTATTCTGCCGCTTGATCTGCTCACCTGTATTGTTGGTTTTATACCGGGCGAAATGGTTATGGCGCCCGCATTCGTACTCGAGTGGCTGATAAGGCTGATGGTGTGGCTCACGGATATATTTGCGGGATTGCCGATGAGCAATATAGATTCCGCGTCTCCGTCCATGTGGTGGATGGCTGTTTATGGTGGTGGGCTTTTCTTGCTTGTCTGGACACTGAGAAAGATTGCCGGCGGCACGGACAGCCAGATTGTGACGGGTGTATTGCTGTTGCTGCTGACCGGCGGCCTGCTGTTGGCGGCTCCTTTTCTTGTGATCCCGCTGAAGGGGATCAAAGTTACTTTTCTAGATGTGGGAGAGGGAGATGCGATTCTGCTGGAAATGCCTCTCAAGAAGAAGGGGTACGGGGTATTCCGCATGCTTGTGGATGGTGGCGGCTCGTGGGGGGCGACGGAAAACTATTATGATCCGGGAAAAAGCGTTACAGGGAAATATTTAAAAAAAAGAGGAATAAAAAGGCTTGATGCGGTGCTTCTAACCCATACCGACGCGGATCACATGAACGGTCTTGAATGGGTTGTCAATAATATCAAAACGGACAGGTTCATGGATGCGGCGGTGATGAGCGAGGTGGTTTGCGAGATTACCTCGAATGCGGATTTGTGTGCTGCGGAGAGAGGCGTTTTGCCGCAGATGGAGCCGGGGCAGCTTGACAGGTATAAACGGATAATAGAAAGGGTCGCAGGCAATGGAACTGAATACATTCCTGTATCGGCAGGCGATGTTTTCAGGCTGGAATCGGGGGTGGAAATGTTTATCATGTCGCCGGATGGGGCAATGCTTGAGGGCGATGTTGACAGTATGAATATGGCATCTGTTGTGTTGAAGGTGAAGATCGGAGAGGGAGCCGTTCTTCTGACGGGCGATATTCAAAACGAAACAGAGACAAGGCTGGCAAGAATACAGGGAGATGCGCTGGAGGCGGGGTTATTGAAGGTTCCACATCATGGAAGCGGAACGTCGTCATCATACGGTTTTATTGAAAAGGTTGATCCTGCGGCGGCGGTAATCACTACCGGCGGTGAGAGCTTTTACGGGCATCCTCACAGGAGCGTTGTTGAAAGGTATAAAAAAAGTGGCGTGAAGATATACAGGACGGATAAACATGGAGATGTGAGTTGTATGGTAAGCGCGACCGGTGATGTAAAATGCAGATATTCGAAACAATATTGATCGTCCTCGGATAAATTCCAACAACAATGTTAATTAGGCTATAATATTCCATGCGCCCGATGGGGAGCGGGGCCGGTTATGGAAGAAATGCAGATAAGGTTTCAGGGATTGCCGTTGTGGATAATTATTCCGATGGCGCTTGCCTGCGTATATACGATATGGAAGTACAATAAATTTCTTGTAGCGATAGACTTCAAACGGCCGGCGTTCCCGCTGGTGTTGAGGAGTATTACGCTGGCCCTGCTGGTTCTGCTTGCCTGCGGCCCGGTTGTGTATAGGAGCGAAAGAGCGCCGGTCCCGAAAAAAACAGCTTTTGTTTTTGACGGTTCACAGAGTATGCGTATTGCGGAATCAGGGAAACGGAGCAGGTGGGAGCTTGTTCTTGAAGCTGCCCGCAGTATAGCGGGCAGGCTCGATTCAGAACCGCTTGTTTATATTGTGTCGGAGGATGTGTTGCCGGTTGGTTCGATCAGCGAAGCGGAGCGGATGTCGCCTCTCGGCGCGGAGTCTTTTTTGTCCGGCGGAACGGCAAGGGTAAGGAACGCAGGTGATGAGCCTTTCACGGACATAATCGTGTTCAGTGACGGAAGAGATACTTCAGGAATAATAGCGGGAGCCGGTTCAGGGGTAAAAGTACATACCGTCGGTGTGGGTAAAGCCGGGAACATGAAGAATATCGGCGTGGAAAAAATCAGTGTTCCCGAGTATGGTTTTGCGGGCAGTCCGCTGGAAATAAAGGGGTATGTTCATGAAAGCGGCCTGGAGAAAGGCGAGAAGATAGGAGTCGAGCTTTTTGAAGCAGGAGTGAGAAAATCGCAGGATATGCTTGAGGCGGAGGGCGAAGTAGCTATACAGCAAATATATATAAATTATATTCCGGACTCTCAGGGGTTGAAAGACATTACGATAAAAGTGAAAGTTGAAGGCGAAGAAGAAATTAACGATGACAATGCAGTTACTGTTTTCACGGATGTGATTTCTGAAAAAAGGGCTGTGTTATATATCGATTCGCCGAGGTGGGAGTATACGTTCCTGAACAGGTTTCTCGGGCGAAAACAGAAGCTTAACGCGGATATTCTTCTCATGTCGCCCGGGAAAGCTTTCAAAGGGCGCGATATAAGGAAGCATCTGGCGGCAGCCGAAGGGCTGGATGGATACCGCGCGGTTATTGTAGGGGATGTCGCGGATGCGCTGACCGCCGGAGAGAAAAGCAATATTCTTGAATATGTGAAGGCAGGCGGAAACATAGTGATTCTCGGGGGAAGAAGGTCGCTGTTCGGGGAAACGGGCGAATGGAAGCAGCTTGTCGGTAAAAAGCTTTTCCCGGCCATAGGAGGCAGCGAGGAAGGTTTCGAGGTTGCTTTGACCGAAGCCGGGATGGATAGCGATTTGTTCAGGTTTTCTAATTCACGCGAAGAGAACAGGAGAATCTGGAAATCACTCCCGTTTATTCAGACTTTTAACAGGTTTGTGCCCGGCAGCGGCATGGACGTTTATGCAGAGCATCCGTGGCTGAAGTGCGGCGAACGGGAGTGCCCGCTGATGGTGGAAGGAGCCGTGGGGAACGGACGTTTCTTTGCGATAGCGTTTGAGGGGTTATGGCGCTGGGGTTTCAGCGTGCGGGGGGAAGATGTTGCGGCCTATGAGAAATTTCTCGGAAACCTGATGGAAAGCCTGATGGAGAATGAGCGGCAGAAAGTTGTATCTGTCATAGTAAGCAACAGGACTCCGATGCTTGGAGAAAAAGTTGGTATAACTGTAAGGTTAGATCCTGCGTTGACAAATGGAGATGTTGTGCCGGGGCTTGTTCTGACAGGACCGGATGGGGAAGAGATAAAGACGGTGATCGAGGCGGTGGAGGGGCGGCCCGGATATTTTGCGGCGGAAGTCACGCCGGAAATGCCCGGCATGTACGGTGTCATGGCGGAGGCGGCAGGGAAATCTTCCGAGAAGCAGCCTTTTGCGGCGTCGGTGTCCGGTTCGGAATTCAGGCAGGTGTCCGGGGATGATGAATACCTGCGGCAGGCAGCGGAAAAAAGCGGTGGTATTTTCGTGGATGTGAACAGTATCGACAGGCTTGTTGACGGGTTGAGAGAAAACAAGGAATTTGTAAAAGTCAGAGTTAAGCAAACGCCATGGCCGATGCCGCTGCTGATGATATTCATAGTGTGCCTGCTGACGGCGGAATGGATAGTCAGGCGCAGGGGTGGGCTTGCATGAGAAGAACAGCGGTTGTTTTTACAATTATATTTCTGTTGACAGTGTGCGGGGCGGGGCATGCCGCGAAAAGGGACGAGAAGCCCGGGGCCGACCGGTTTGTCATCGCGCAGATCCATTATGGCGGCGGCGGCGACTGGTACGAGGACAAAACATCGCTTATACGTTTGCAGAAAAGGATACATGACGAGTTCGGGCTGGAGTTCGGGACTGAAAGAAAGACGATCAGGATTATGGATGAAAGCCTGTTTTCCTACCCGATGATTTATATAACAGGACATGGGAACATAGTGTTCGAGCCGGAAGAGATACCAAGGCTGCGTGATTATATCGACAGGGGCGGTTTCATCTGGGCGAGCGACGATTATGGGATGGACGAAGCGTTCAGGCGCGAGATGGCGAGGGTTTTGCCGGATGCGGAACTGCTGGAGCTTCCGTTCGATCACGAAATATACGCGGAGCCATACGCTTTCAACCGGGGGCTCCCGAAGATACATGAACATGCGGGAGGCGCGCCGCATGGATACGGGATTTACTACAGGGAAAGAATGGTCGCTTTTTATGATTTCAACACGGATATTGGTGATGGACTGGAGGCGCCTTCGATCCATAAAGATCCTGCGGATGTAAGGGAAAGCGCTTTTAAAATGGCGGTTAACATAGTTTTTTATGCGTTAACACATTAAATTTTCTATCTTATTAACTATGAATTATTAAATGTGATAACATTTCCTGATAAAACATTCACTGGAGTTAAGGAATTCTTGAAACTTGATGGGAGAGATTGGTAGAAACTGATGTCGTTAGCGTCGGAAATAAAAAAAACAGCGATTCAGAGAAGCTTGCTGGAAGTCGATTTACTGATCGGCGAAGCTTCTGAAATGGCGGCGCTTGGCCATTTCGATGAAACTGTTGCAATCGACAGGCAGTTGCTGGTCAATCTCGAAGAAAGATATCGAGGCGAAATCAATAAGATCCCGGTCGATGTATTGGTGAGGCGATACAGGATATTGAACCAGATGTCCGGCGCTTTTGCCGAGGGCGGGTTCATTGAGCCGGCAATACAGGCGGCCATAGAAGCGAATTCGCTTGCTGTTGGTCCATTATCCGATTTCCCCGAATTGTTTATCCAGTCATCGATCCTGCTTGGTGATTGCTATATACGGACGGGAGACAGGAGTGAAGCGAAGAATGTGATAATGAAAGCGGTGAAGGCGCCAAAGGGAGATGATGTAGAATTTGCGCAGGCGCTGGCGGCTTTCGGCACAGGGAAATTGTTTGTTGCGCTCGACCAGCCGGATCTCGCGGCAAGAGCGCTGGCAAAGGGCGATTCGCTGATCCGTGACCCGGAGGATCGGGATCTTATTCTTCTGAAAGGTGAAATTCTAAGGACCCAGGGTGATGCATATCGAAAAGCAAACAATGTGAGCGGTGCTGAAGAAAGGTTCAAGGCATCGATAAAATTCCTTTATGAAAAAGGAAGGTCGCTTGTCGAGCGTAACAGGTCGCTTGATGCGGTTCTGGTTTTCTCGCTAGCGAGAGAAATATGCAGATCGGCCGGGCTCGGTGTGGATACGGTTTTATTCACGGGTATTCAACTGGAGCTTGCGGAACAGCTTGACCTGAGAGGAAGATGGGAAGAAGCCAACAGGGTTTATCAGAAAGTCATCGAAAACATAAACAGTTCGGAATCGAAATATCAACGCGGACTCGCGCTTGCTCTGGCGGGCATGGGCAACTACCGGATTCACATGAAAAAATATGACGAGGCGGAAAGTGAACTGTTGAGGGCAAATGAGCATGCCCGGAAGATAGATGATGCGTACTGCCTTTCAAAAGTGAGTTACTATCTCGGGCTGACATACTCGAAAAAAGGTTTGGATGAGAAAGGGGTTCGGTTTTTTGAAGAGGCGCTGGACATCGCCGGGGATCTGGATGCGGAGAGGGAAAACGTAACGCTGGAGGCCCGGATATGCAACCAGCTCGGCTTCGTCGAGGCGAAGGACAAAAGGTTTGAATCGGCGATAGGATATTTCCAGCGTGCGATAGACCTTGTAAGGGATTATCCGACTGATGTTGCGCTGGGAGAAACGTACAGGCTGCTCGGAGACATACATTGTGAACGCGGCCAGAATATGCAGAGTGAGCGGGCGCTGAAGAAAGCGCTGGCGATCTATGAGCGGGCGGGTGCTTCCTTTGAAGTGGCGCGGGTATACAAAAGCATCGGGACGAATCTTCTTGCAACCGGTGATCTCGATAAAGCGAATTTTTTCTTCAACGAAACCATAAACATGCTCGAAAAGCTCGGCATAGAATCGGATCTGCCGATGGCATACAGTTACAAGGCGCGAATCTGCATAATGAGGGAGGAGTTCAAACAGGCCGAAGAGCTTTTCACAAAGGATTTCAACATCGCCAAGAAGGCGGATAACAGGCATTCGCTAGCATACTCGTATTATCATCTCGGCTGCATAAGAAGACTGTTGAACAGGACCCATTCAGCGGAGGATTTCCTGAAGCGCAGTCTCGACCTTTTTTCCGAGGTCAACAACGTGACGATGGCGGCGATGGTTATGCTGGAGCTCGCAATGTGTACGAGCGAGCGAAAGGATTTCAAGTCCGCGACGGATTTCGCGGCGAAGGCGCAGGAGATATTTGACAAGAAGGGAAGAAACACGGCGGAGATCGCCTATGTGCTCAAAGTCCGGGCTGTGATTTTATGCAGGGCGAAAAGATGGCAGATGTCGAAGCGCTGCTTCGAGGACTGCCTGAGAATCCATGAAAAGCTTAACCAGGTTACGCTTGAGCTCGCGGAGGCGCACTATGAATTTGCGTTGTTCTGGAAGGAGAGGAACGACAAGAAGGAAGCGACGAACCACCTGATAAGTTCGGTCGAGCTTGCTGAGAAGCTCGGGCTTGAAAAAAAACGCAGTAATTATCTCGCGCTATTGAACCAGATAAATCCCGAGGCCGGGGCGAAAATAAGGCTCTCGCAGTTTATGGACAAAGCGGCTGTGGAGCAGATTTCGAAGGGCAAACCCGGCGAGGGACTTACTGTAGAACGCAGAAATATAACAGTTCTCTTTACTGACATTCGCAGCTTCACTACAATATCAGAGTCCCTGGAGCTGGGGGAACTGACGTCTTTTCTGAACGATTTCTACAACAGCGTTACTCAGGTTGTAATGAAATTCCAGGGTCAGGTGAACAAGTTTATCGGCGATGCGGTCATGGCGATTTTCAATATCGACGGGTCGCTCGAAGATCATACCGAGATGGCTGTTCGCGCGGCTGTGGATCTTGTCAGGACCATCAGCGAGGTCAACCTGATACGGAAAAAGCGTGGTGAGATTGAAATAAACGTAGGTATCGGCGTGAACACCGGAGAAGCGCTTCTCGGGAGTTTTGGTTCTTCGGTCAGAACTGATTACACGGCGATTGGAGACAACGTGAACATCGCTTCCAGGCTTCAGACGCAGGCCGGCCCGGGCGAAATAGTTGTAAGTGAAGTGGTTCATGATATTGTAAGTGAAATGGTAACGGCTGAGGACATGGGCGAGAAACCGCTCAAGGGAAAAGGGCAGCCGCTGAGATTATGGAAAATCAAGGATTTGATTGAATAGACACTGGAGGGTTTTGTTTTGACGACAACCAACGATATGCACAATGGGATGTATTTCGAATACGACGGATCGATACTGGAAGTTAAAGAATTCCAGCACGTGAAACCGGGGAAGGGACCGGCTTTTGTACGCGCGAAAGTCAGAAACATGAGAACCGGCTCCGTGGTGGAACGGACTTTCAGGGCCGGCGAGAAGATAGAGAAAGTGAAACTCGAAACCCGGGTCATGGAATACCTTTATCACGACGGGGTCGATTACGTGTTCATGGACAGCCAGACATACGATCAGAAATCGATAAGCGGCGATCAGCTCGGCGACGGCGTGAATTTCCTCAAACCCAATTCCCAGATCAACGTGTTGTTCAACGGCGACGAGATAATGGGAGTCGAGCTTGCGCAGTTCATGGAATTTGAAGTTACGATGACCGAGCCGGGGGCAAAGGGTGACACGGTTCAGAATGCTCTCAAGAGAGCCGAGATTGAAACCGGGGCGGAAATAATGGTCCCGATGTTCATAGAGATCGGTAATGTCATAAAAGTGGATACCCGGACGAAGAGGTATATTGAAAGGGTGAGCAAGTAAATTTTCCGTCCTGCCGGAATGCCTGATTGAACTAGAGGCATGGCGGTGATTGTCGGCCTGTGATATGAGGGCTGATGCGAAAGCGAGGAAAAAATGGAAAAACAAGAGCTCGGAAGAATCGAGATTTCGGATGATGTTATAAGGACGATAGCGGGGATTGCCGTAAGTGAAATAACAGGGATTGCCGGTATGAGGGGAAGTTTTATCGACGGGATAAAACAGGCGACCACGGGCAAGAAGGAATTCAGCGCAGGCGTGGAAGTCCGGCGCGAGAATGAAGCATTTATCATCGATCTTGATATAATTATTGATTATGATGTGAAAATATCGGATGTATCTGTGAAAGCGCAGAAAATCGTGAAAGAGAAAGTGGAAGCTATAACGGGAAAAGCAGTCGGCGCTGTGAATGTTCATGTGGCGGATATCAGGTTGCCCGGAGAGTTCAGCGAACCGGAAGGGGAAGAATCTTAATGAGGATTCTGTTCCTTGTTATAGGGATACTGTTCGACCTGTTGATATTCGTTCTTTCAGGGGCGCTGATATATTGCGCTGTTGATCCCGACGGATTGTTTGTAGCGGTGGATTTCATAGAGCAATATCTTGAAGATCCGATTTTCCGGCTCCAGTTCGGTGTTGTGGCGGGGGTTTTCATGATAATGTCGCTGAGGGGTATTTTCCTGCTGATGTTCGGCAGAGATGACCAGTCGTTTGTCATAAGCCGCAAGGATAACGGGACGCTGTCGCTTTCGAGAAAAACCATAGAGCATCTTGTGAGCAGGATCGCCGGGCGGCAGATGCCTGCCGCGCAGGTGGCTTCGATATCCATATCGCAGTCGCGTCAGGCGCTTAGAATGAACCTGGGCATCAGGCTCGATATATCACAGTGCAATCTGAACGAATATGTTGAGCGGCTGAGCGGAGAAATAGAAAAATATTTCAAAGATTCGCTCGGGATCGAGCTTGAAAGGCTTGATGTGCAGGCGGAGTCTGTATCTTCGAAGTTGCCGATTGTAGCCGACAAATCGAATGCATCCGGGAATTGAACATGGAAACATTTAACAAACATAAAGCAAAAATCATTCTCACAATCCTCTTTTTGTTCCTCGGGATACTTATCATGACCATTGGCTTTCTGAAAACTATTTTTGTGGTAATGCTTGGGCTTGTGGGCCTGGGCCTTGGTCGGATAATCGATGACAGGGACCTCGTGCGAAAATTTATTAACAACTATCTGGGGAAATAACATATGTCGCGTAGCAAAGCAAGGCTTGTTGCAATGCAGGCAATTTTTTCATTGGACGACGATCCCGGGGCGATGAAGCCGGTTATAGATGCCCGGGCCGAGGAAGAACAGCTCGATGAAAAAGACAGGGGCTATCTTGACGATATAGTCGAAGTGGTGAAAGAAAACCAGGCGAATATCGACAGATATATCGGGAGTTTTTCAATAGACTGGGATATCAGCAGGCTTGGAAAAGTCGAGAGGGCTATTTTGAGAATCGCTATCGGTGAGATGATGAAGATGAGCGATATCCCGGTCAGCGTTTCGATAAACGAAGCTGTTATCCTGTCCAAGAAATTCGGCGCTGATCAGTCTTCGAAATTCATTAATGGAATACTTGGCAAGTTCAGCCGCGAAGTAATAGGGGAAGACAGGGATCGCTGAAAAGCGGATTCCGATTATTCCGGAAGGTGTTTCTGTGGAAAGTTTTACGGCAAACGGCGGGCCGCCGGAAAATGCGCTGACCATATCCCAGATTACGTCGATTATCAAGAAAGATCTCGAGGGCGATCCATTGCTGTCCGGGGTTCGAATCCGCGGAGAGATTTCGAATTTCACCCACCATCGATCCGGCCACATGTATTTTTCTCTCAAAGATGAGGGCGCGCAGATACGGGCCGTGATGTTCAACCGGTATGCGAATACTCTCAGGTTCCGGCCTGAAGAAGGGCTTGAAGTTTTCGCGGTAGGCTCTGTGAGCGTATATGAGAAACGCGGCGAGTACCAGCTCTACATAACTTATATGCAGCCCGCCGGCGTCGGCGCTCTGTATTTGCAGTTTGAAAAGCTTAAAAAGAAGCTCGCGGAGGAAGGGCTGTTCGACGAATCTCGAAAGAAGCCGCTGCCTCTTTTCCCGCGGAAAATTGCGGTTATCACGTCACCGACCGGTGCCGCCGTCCGCGATGTTATAAATGTCATAAAGAGAAGATTTCCCGCGATAGAGCTCGTTGTCGCCCCGGCGGTCGTGCAGGGGGAGCAGGGCGCGGAAAGTGTCAGACTCGCTCTCAGGCGGGTTCGGCGCATCGAGGATCTGGACCTGATATTGATGGTCAGGGGCGGCGGCTCGATAGAGGATTTGTGGTGTTTCAACGACGAAGCTCTCGCCCGTGATATAGCGGCCTGCGAGATACCGGTTGTAAGTGGTGTCGGGCATGAAACGGATTTCACCATCGCAGATTTTGTTGCCGATCTGAGAGCGCCGACGCCATCCGCCGCCGCTGAAATTTCAGTGCCAGACCTGCGGGAACTCAAATTCAAGCTTGAGAGTTCTCACGGACGGCTGAACAGGAAGCTCGTTGAAACATCGCGGTATATGAGAGCTAAACTCGATTTGATATCGGTTTCCCTCTCCGCGGGCAGGATGCTGGACCTTGTTGACAGAAAAAGACAGTTGCTCGACGATTATTCTTCCGGCATGAGAAAGAGCCTCGGCCACAGAATAGAGAGGTCGGCGGCATTGCTTGAAAGCCTGGGCGCCAAGCTCGAAGCCATGAGTCCCGAAAAAGTTCTTGCCCGCGGGTATTCTATAGCCACGGATAACGCTACGGGCAGGGTTATAAAAACTGTTTCGGGCGTGAAGCATGGAAAGTTGATAAAGATAACTGTTTCAGACGGCGATTTCCTGGCCCGTTCGGATTTGAAAGCGAATTCGGATCAGACCACGCTTGGATTTGAATAAATGGAGGATTACGCTGATGGCAAAGAAAGATAAGGATGCCGGGTTCGAGCAGAATATGGAAAAGCTCCAGCGGATAGTGGAAGAAGTCGAGAGCGGCGAACTCGGGCTCGAAGAAACGATCAATAAATATGAAGATGGAATGAAGCTGATCAAGAAAGCCAGGGAAATTCTTGATAAGGCCGAATTGAAAATAACGAAACTTGTAGAGGATTCTGAAAAAACCGAGCCGTTCGAGGACGAGGATTTCGATTGATTGTTCTACGCAAGCCCGAGCAGGTAAGAAATTATTTCCGGTTCCCGATAAGGGCTTTGTAAAGAGAGCGGACAGCTCGTTCGACCTTCAGTTTGTTAACCCCGTACACGATGCTTATTTCAGAAGCGCCCTGAGATATCATTTCAATGTTGACTTTTGCGTTTGATATGGCGGCGGTTGCCTTTGCGGCGATTCCGACGCTTTCGTTCATTCCCTCGCCGACGATTGCGATCATCGCGATATCACGCCTGACCCTTACAGTGTCCGGATGAAGAGTATCTTTGATATCATCTACAATCGAGTCGAAATCTTTTTGAGTCATCCCCTGGGCGCGGGTTTTAAGAACTACCGAAATCCCGTCTATGCTTGAAGGCGAATGCTCGTAAGAGAATCCATGATCTTCAATTATTCCGAAAAGCCTTCGGCCAAATCCTATCTCGCGGTTCATCATGTGTTTCTCGACAGTTATCGAGGCGAACCCACGGTCTGAAGCTATTCCGGCGACATTTCCTTTTATCGCTCTTCTTTTCCTTACAATAAGCGTTCCGGTCTGTTCCGGTTTATCAGCCTGTCTCACATGGATCGGGATATGCGGCGCATCTTCAACCAGCGGCCTTACCGCCTCGTCGTGGAAAACCCTGAAACCGCTGTATGCCAGCTCCCGGAGTTCTCTGAAAGTGAGCTTCGGTATGATCTTGGGCTTGGGGTTTTTCACTATGTTCGGGTTCGCGGCGTAGATACCCGGTATGTCGGAGAAGTTTTCATAAACTTCCGCGTTTATCGCAACAGCCAGGATCGAGCCGGTGAGATCGGAGCCGCCCCTGCTGAAAGTTGCTGTTTCGCCTTCTCTGGTTTTGCCGTAGAAGCCCGGAACCAGGACAACTCCGGGTTTGTTCGCAATTGATGCAAGTCTGTCATAAGATGCTTTCCGGTCCGGTTCTGCATTACCGAACTCTGAAGTGACTTTTAAGCCGGCCTTCTTGGGGTCCATAAAAGTCGATTCAATATTCATGTGGATGAGCGCGTTTGAAATAACGCGCGCGCTCCATTCCTCTCCGAACGCTTTTATGTTATCAAGTTTGCGTGCCTTGTTAAAATCTTTGACTGAAATCCTTGAAATAAGGTCGTCGCGAGCCGCTTCGATAATATTCATGTCGGCATTGATGCCGGTTGCTATCTCGGCATATCGACCGATGATTTCATCGACCAGCGTTTTCTGTTTTCTTGCACCTGTGGCGGGATTTCCTGCCTCTATGAGCATGTCTGTGACTTTAGTGTCGCCCGGGAAACGCGCGCCCGGCGCCGACACCACAATCACTTTGCGCTTTCTGTTCTGCAGGATGGTTCTTATAGTCTTTTTAACATTTTTTGATGAGGCGAGTGAAGAGCCTCCGAATTTGGCAACTATCATTTTTTTGCTCCCTGTGAATCCAGTTGGACATTATGAAAGATTTTGAAAGGTTTTTAAACATATTAGTAAAAAAATGTAGTTTTTATTATTTGATGAGCGATGTTATAATTCAATTCCAGTGCCATGATTCCGATTATCGAAAAGCATTTCAGATTCCTGTTAAAAATTTTGGTCATTGCTGTATTCATGTTGTGGATCGAGCAATGCAATGCCGGGATTCCATCCGTGATAGTGCTGCCGGTGGAAAGCAGCAGCCGGGAACCGGCAACCGATATAACACGGGTTCTTGAAACATCCCTGTCGAGTTCAGGGAAACTTTTGCTGACGGGAAGCGGGCAGGCGTCGCTTCTGATGGAGGGTCTTGAGGAGCGGATCGACGATGACGATTCGTACGGCAGGTACAGGAAGTTCCTGGCGGCGCTCGACACGGATATCCTGATTACCGGAAGGGCGGAACAGGAGGGTTCCGGTGATAAGTATCATGTGCATCTCGAAGTGGTTTCCGGCAGGATGGAGGGGGGAGTGGGCCTTGAAACTGATTTTTCGGGCGGGCGGGAACGCATCATGTATATGGTGAGAAATTTCGCCGATGACATTCATGTGGCCCTGACTGGTGAGCCGCTCGATTTTAATTGTGAGAAACACAGAGGATCTCCTTTATGCGATACCGGTTTTTTGAAAATATCGGATCCGGCCGGGGTGATTTTAAATAACGGTAATGATTTCAGGTTAAGGGTATGGCCGAACCGTTCACCCGGTGCCGGGAAGACCCCTGTTTATTATTCCGGCGAAAATATGGAGTTGCGCTTAATATCAGAAAAAGATTGTTATGTTTATCTTTTCTCGGTCGATTCCGATGGATGGGTTTCGGCGTTGCGGAGCGAAAACTCGGCGTGGCCTGTCAGGATACACGCAGAGAAAGTCTACAGGATACCGGATAATGAGTTTCCGTTCACCATGAGAGTTTTCGGTGAGCCGGGGATGGAAAGCATTATTGCATTGGCTGTTACGGAGGAATTGAAAAGCGACAGCAACGCGCTTGTGACAAAAGGTGACACAGGCATCGTGAAGGAACTGAGCGCGTTTTCCGGAAACCTTGCCGATTTGATTAAATGGAACAGGCTGAGAAAAGGTTCTTGCTCCGCCCGGAGGGTGATGTACAGGGTGGGGAGAAGGCCGGCGGGGAAGATACCCGGTTTTGCGGAAATGAAGGCAGCCGGGGTGGAGATCAATAATATTGATTCGGGGCTGGGGTTCGTACTTATGAATGGCAATGGATTTTCGCACGAAGAGTATGGGCGCAGCATGCAAATATATTCAAATGCCGATGGCTCGGAACGAATGGCGCTGATCAGGTATCCGGGAGAAAAAACATTCAGATTCATGGAGATGCATATTTCCGCCGAAACCGGAGACGAAATGCTTTTTTATGGAACGAATCCTTATACAGCCGAGGCTTACAGGCTGGAAACGACAAGAATTAAGACAGACACAAACATCACTTCCCGTCTCGATTCAGAAAAGTTTGTTACGGAGAAAGGAATCGGGATCGGGATGACGATGCGGGATGTGGAAACAATTCATGGGAAGCCCGGTTACGTTCTTCGGCAGGACAATAAAACAATATGGATTTATTACCTTGTGGATGGCGAAGACGATTTTCTGAAGGCAAACGGCATGCCTGTTTATGAAGGCGTTTATGTTTTTGAATCCGGATCGCTGGTTTCTTTCAGGTTCGGGTTCCCGATGCAGTAAAGTTACAGCCACTTTTTCTTTTTGAAATAGAATATCATTCCAGCGGAAATTAAAATTATCACCAGCCAGAAAACCGGGTAGCTCCATTTCCATGATAGCTCGGGCATATTGGTGAAATTCATTCCGAACACACCCGCGAAGAATGAGAGCGGTATAAACACGGTCGCGATGATGGTCAGGACTTTCATTACTTCATTGGTTTTCCAGCTTATCGATGAAAGATAAAGGTCCGTCATTCCCGAAAGCATATCCCTGAATGTTTCCACTGAATCAACAACCTGTATGGTATGGTCGTAAACATCTGTGAAATACTTGATGGTTTCCGGATTGATGAGTTTTGTCTCTTCTTTTACGATGGAACTCAGGACTTCCCGAAGTGGCCATATTGATTTTCTCATAAGAATACATTGTTTTTTCAGATCTCTGACGGCCTGAAGCGATTCGGGCGATGGATCGCCCGTGAGTTGTTCTTCGATATCCTCTATGATTGTGCCGATTCCTTCGAGAATGATGAAATAGTGATCGGCAACCGTGTCGATGATTGTGTAAGCGAGGTAATCGGAGCCTTTTCTCCGGATCCTTCCTTTTGCGTTTCTTATTCTTTTTCTCAACGGGTCGAAAATATCACCTCTCAATTCCTGGAAGGAAATCACGCAATTTTCAAAAATAACGAGGCTGACCTGTTCTGAAATTATTTCGCCTGTCGTATGATGTGTGTAGAACATCTTCAATACTATGAAGAGATATTCGCCGTAATCCTCGATCTTGGGCCTCTGCCCGGTATGCACGATGTCCTCTAATACGAGCGGGTGCAAATCGAACAGGGATCCTATGTTCTGAATGAGTTCAGTGTCGTGTATGCCTTCAACATTTATCCATGTGATGCTTGCGGAATTTTTATACTCTCCGATTTTTTCCGTCGATTCCATTTCGGTTTCATGAATGTTCTCGCTGGTATAATCGATAACGGAGATTCTGGGAGGCTGATCCTTTTTGTCTCCAATATAAACCAGTGTGCCGGGAGGAAGGCCTGCCTTTTTCGAACTGTTCTTGAAAGCTTTAACCGGCGAGGAAAGGATTTCCCGGCCAAGCGAAATGAAAGTCATGTTTCACCTCGATATTAATGTTTATTTATATAAAAGTTTAATCTGCTCTTGCTTCAGGGTTCAGTGCCACGCTTAAGATGTTACTGACCAGCACGCGCGGGAACAACCCGATCGAGATGTGGCCGCTGGACATCCATTTAATGGCGGGTTTTTTCCATTTTTCCCAGAAATTCATTGTGTTTTCCGGCGGGATCAGCAGGTCGAATTTTCCAGCGATGATTTTGATCGCTTTGACCGGCAGTTTCGATTTATAGCTGATCGGACAGATCACTTTCCAGTTGGCCCTTGCCTTTTCTTCCGTGATGCCGGTGCTCTCAAGTTGTTTTGTGAGCGTTGTGCCGACGATGCTGTTTTCCATGCCGGTTTCGAGGTCGCCGCCGGAAATTACTGTTATGAGAAATTTAATCCTGTCGTCCACGCACGAAACGAGCGACGAAATGAAACCGCCGAGGCTGAGCCCGATGATTCCGGTGTCGCCCTTATAGTTTTTCGTGACCCATGAAATCAGCGCTCTCGTGTCGCAGACGGATTGGCGGAACGCCCTGATTGTCTGTTCCATGTCCGCGCACAGCATCATGTCGCCGTCCTGGGTGCCCGCAGGCTTTCTTACGCCGTGGTATGGCTGGTTAATGAAGAAGGAGTTAACGCCGTAGCGCGCCAGAACCATGCCCAGCAGATAGTGATAAAATTCGAACGCTCCGGCTTCTCTCCATCCGTGAACCACGATGGCGCAGGGGGCGGCGTCGCCATGGACTTTTTCTCTCACTTCGAAAGTCCTTCCGCAGGCCGTGTCGTTTTCGGGGTATCCCGATTCGATCGGGCTTTTGTAACTGAAGTGGCTGATTTTAATTCCGAACCTCGTCATCACCGGTTTCACCGTAACGTCCGGTGTTTCGGTTCCTTTGTCGAAAAACATTTCAGGATTCTCAAAAAACTCGGGTTTATTGAACTCCGGCAGTTCTTTGTCATCTCCCGTGATAACTTTCCGCCCTTCCTTTTTTTCTTCCATCCCTACGATTTTTCTGTCTATCCAGTGGCTGATGGGTCTGAAAATAAAATCCATGTTGCTTTTCCCCGTGCGATTTTTTTAATTTCTCAGTAAACTTCTATTAGTAATTTTATATTCTATGAAGCGAAAAGATAATTTTTTGTAATGAAAAAATTCTGCCTTTAAAGTATATTAGTACAAATAGGGATAAGTTTCACTAGGAGGCAGGTAGTTTGGACAAGGGCGCTGCAGGAGCGGCAAATGTGTTTTTCGAGAAATTCGGTGCGGGCGGCGACCTGATCGCGGTGCGGGCGCCGGGCCGGGTCAATCTCATAGGCGAACATACGGATTACAACGACGGATTCGTGTTGCCCATGGCGATAAGGCACGGCGTGACGATAGTGGGCAGGGCGAGGAATGACAGGAAGCTGAATCTTTATTCGATCGATTACGATGAGCGGACCGAAGCGGTGCTTGGTGGCGCTTACGATACAAAGCCGGAACGATGGAGCCTGTATGTGGAGGGCGTGGTTCGAACTATCGAAGATGAGACGGGTGGGGAATTGCCCGGGTTCGATGCGGTAATAACCGGTGATGTGCCCCAGGGTTCGGGCCTGAGTTCTTCCGCCGCGCTTGAAGTGGCGACGGGTTTCCTTGTGAATGAGCTGTTCGGTGTCGGCATCAGCCGGGAGGAGATAGCGCTTTTCGGCCAGAAGGCCGAGAACAATTATCTTGGCGTAAGATGCGGAATCATGGATCAGTTCGCATCATGTCTTTGCAGGGCCGACTCCGCGCTGTTTCTGGATTGCCGCAGTCTCGATTTCGAGAATGTGCCGCTCGAACTGGGCGATTACACGGTTATGATACTCAACAGCGGCAAACAGAGAGGGCTTGTGGATTCCGCTTATAACGAGAGACGCCGCGCGTGCGAGGAAGGCGTGAAGATGTTCTCGCAGTGGATACCCGGGGTGAAGGCGCTGCGGGATGTGAGCGTGGAGCAGTTCGAGCGGTATTCGGAAGAACTGCCGGAAGAAATAAAGAAAAGATGCAGGCATGTCGTATATGAAAACCGGAGGGTTCTGGAGAGTGTCGAAAGCCTGAAGGCCGACCGGCTTGAAAGGTTCGGGGAACTGATGTGGGAATCGCATGACAGCCTGCGAGAAGATTATGAAGTAAGCTGTGATGAACTGGATGTGCTGAATGAGCTGGCGCGCGGGCTGGACGGTGTAGCGGGAGAAAGAATGACGGGAGCCGGGTTCGGCGGATGCGCGGTTGCGCTGGTGAAAAAGAATGCGGGTTCGGACGTGAAGGAAAAACTTACCGTGGAATATCTTAAGAGAACAGGAAGAGAGCTTGTCATTTATGAAAGTGATGCCGCGGACGGAGTGCGATGCTTAGAAATCTGAGATCGGAAACAGGCCTGATACTGTTCATCTCGATGATGGTCTGCCTTTTTGCATTTGGCGCCGCAGGATACAGTTACATTGAGGGCTGGTCGTTTTTCGATTCGTTATATATGACGGTTATAACGCTCGCGACTGTAGGTTTCTCGGAGATTCATGAGCTTTCGCAAGCGGGCCGGATGTTTACGATAATTTTGATTATCAGCGGTGTTGCAACAATCGGAGTCGGAGTACAGTTCTTTGTAGCTTACATCGTGCGAACGAACGTTTTCGGAAATATCTGGAGGCTGCGGATGGAACAGAAAATCAAGCTTATGAAAGACCATATAATTGTCTGCGGTTACGGCAAGATCGGTCATCACGTAGTGGATTACCTGATTAAAGAAAAAAACAACTTTGTAATAGTAGATCGTGAACTGGCGGAAAAGGATATTCTCGAACAGAAAGACATTCTGTTCATTGTAGGAGAGGCAACGGATGAAGAAGTGCTCAAGAAGGCCGGAGTCGAGCGCGCATCGTCGCTGGTGGCGGTCGTAGGTTCGGATGCTGATAATCTGTTCATAACGATGTCGGCGAAAGGGCTTAACCCGGAGATAAGGGTAATCGCCAGGTCCGAAGACTCATCGACAAGCAAGAAGCTGAAGCGGGTCGGAGCCGAGAAAGTAATTCTGCCCTATGAAATCGGCGGCAGGAGAATAGCTTCGATTGTAAATCATCCATCGATCATGGAGTTTCTTGACACCGTGATGGATTCTGGTAACATGGAACTCCTGATGAGCGAAGCCGTGGTGAGTTCGGGCTCGGCAATGAAACAGCAGACGCTGTTGAAATCGGAAATCAGGAAAAAGTCGGGCGCGATTGTGCTCGCGATAAGAAAGAAAACGGGCCTGATAATAAATCCGGAGCCGGAGACTCTTATCGAAGAAGGCGATAAGCTTATCTGTCTTGGAACAAAGACGCAGATTGACAACTTGCAGAAATACGCGAAGGGTTAAGCTTGATGACAAAAGAGAAGTTAAATAATAATGAATTCAATAAATATCTCCGTATGCTCAAGAAGTTCAAAAAGAGCAAAATACTGGTGATCGGCGATGTAATGCTCGATGAGTACATGTGGGGTTCGGCCACGAGGATATCGCCGGAAGCGCCGGTGCCCGTGGTCGAGATCAAGAATCGGACTTTCAATGCCGGCGGCGCGGCCAACACGGTTTTCAATATCATAACCCTCGGCGCGCAAGCATGGCTCATGGGAATTGTCGGCAGCGATCCGAGCGGAAAATATTTGAGGCAGATACTCAGAGAAAAAGGAATCAGCACGGATTACATAATCACCGACGGCAAAAGGCCGACGACCACCAAAGTGAGGATTCTCGCTCAGGGTCAGCAGGTCATGAGAACGGATCAGGAGATGCCCGGCGATGTCGGCAAACGAATATCGAACAGGATGATAAAAGACGTTGCCGCGATGATTGACGATTTGGATGGGATAGCGATATCCGATTATAACAAAGGAGTTATCACGCCGCTTCTGATGAGCGAGCTGATAAACATAGCAAAGGAAAAGGGAAAAGTTATCGCGGCTGATATAAAGCCGTCGAACATAGAGCTGTTCAAGGGAGTGACGCTGGTTACGCCCAACAGGTTTGAAGCCCAGCAGATGTCGGGAATCAAGATCAGAGATGATGCGACATTGCTCGAGGCGGGGAGAAAAATAAAGCAGATTATGGGAAGTGAAGCTGTTCTGATAACGCTCGGCGGTGATGGAATGGCGCTGTTTACCAACTCGATTGCATGTGAGAAAATCCCCGCGCTGAGTACGGATGTTTATGATGTGACGGGCGCCGGCGATACGGTTCTTGCGGCGGCGGCGCTCGGGCTGAGCACCGGTCACAGCATGTCGGATTCAATAAGGCTTGCCAACTATGCCGCGGGAGTGGTTGTCAGAAAACGCGGAACAGCGGCTGTCAGCCAGAAGGAACTGATAGAATTCATCAGGGGAAATTGCGGTTGAAAATCATACCCGGAAACCAGATCGCCGACTTTTGCGCAAGGCTGCGTGAGCAGGGCAGGATAATTGTTTTTACCAACGGCTGCTTCGATGTGATTCATCCCGGGCATATATACAATCTTTACATGGCGAGGTCGGAAGGAGACCTTCTGGTTGTCGGGCTCAACGGGGATGATTCCGTAAGCAGGCTCAAGGGGCCGACTCGCCCGGTGTTCGATCAGGATGAACGGGCCGAATTGCTCGCGTCGTTTTCGTTTGTGGATTATGTTGTGATTTTTCACGAGGATACCCCGCTGGAGCTTGTTAAAAAGGTCAGGCCCCATGTTCTTGTCAAAGGCGGCGATTACCAGCCCGAGACAATTGTTGGAAGGGCTGAGGTCGAGGCCGATGGCGGGCGACTTGTGATAATCCCTGAAATCCCCGGATTCTCGAGCAGCGGCCTGATCAGCAAGGTAGCGAGCAACGAAGAATAACACTGATGGCTGTTCACGGCAATAATCGTGCAAACACTGGAAAAGATATCTGATTTTACAAAAAAGGTAGGCTCTTTGCTTGTGCCGTACAGGTGTCCCGGTTGCGGCAGGCTGGGAGATAGCTTTTTATGCGGGGAATGCGAAAAAAGAATCAGGCGGATCGAGGATCCTTTCTGCGACAGGTGCGGCAGGTTGCTCCCGCCGGGTGTGAGCGAGACGGCCGATTGCAGGGAATGCAGGGCCGCCGCGCCGCCTTATGATATTGCCCGTTCGGTGTTCAGGTACGAAGCTCCTGTAGACGACATAATAAAAAAATTCAAATTCGGAAGAAATTTCACGGCGGGCAGATGGCTTGGCGGAACTGCGCGTGATCTTGCCGGAGCCGGATTCAAGTCTTCCCGGGTTTATCAATCGGCGGACGCGATAGTTCCGGTTCCCCTGCATCCGTTCAGGTTTATTTCCAGAGGTTTCAACCAGTCGGATTATCTTGCACGGTTTTTTTCGGAACTCTGGGAGATTCCGATCGCGAAGTGTATGGTCAGAAAGAGGCATACACGTCAGCAGGCGATGTTGAGTTACGGAGAAAGAATAAAAAATGTAAGCGGCGCTTTTGCCGTGAAAAATGATAGTATTGTAAAAGATGGAAAATTGATACTTTTCGATGATGTAATGACTACTGGCGCCACAGTTAAGGAATGCGCGAAAATACTTGTGGAGGCGGGCGCGATGGAAGTTTATGTTTTTACTGTTGCGCGGAGGCCGTGATGAGCGGGAACGGATATGTTTTTCTTTCTGTGGACCCCGGACGGGACAAGTGCGGGCTGGCGGTTATGGATTCCGAGGGCAGGGTGATCGAGAAGAAAGTCGTCAGCACTGATTGTCTCGAAAGCGAGGCTTATGAGATTGCGGACCGGAACCCCGGGATATCCCGGATAACAGTCGGGACGGGCACGGGTGGCAATGAGGTTGCTGAAAGGATAAGCGGAATAGATAACCTTCCGGACAGGATCGAGCGGGTTTCCGAACAGTTTACGACACTGAAAGCGAGGAAGCTGTACGAGAGGGAGAACCCGAGGCACTGGTTGTTAAGAATTTTTCCGAGATGGTTTTTCGAAAGCCCGATGCTGGATGCACACGCGGCGGTTGTTATCGGGCTGCGTTATCTCGGGAAAGAGGAAAGCATCTGATTATGACTGATCGCAGGGATGTACGGATTGGAATAGATGTGGGCGGCACGTTCACGCATGCCGTCGCGATAGATCACAAAAAGTTATCCATAATAAAAAAGGCTTGCAGCCCAACGACGCATGGATCGCAGGATGGTGTCGCGGAGGGTATCTGGAAATGTCTGGAGGAGCTTCTGGGTGCAGGGGAGTTTGGTTCCGATGATGTCGTGTTCGTGGCAAACAGCACGACACAGGCGACCAATGCGTTGCTCGAAGGCGACGTGTCCGGGGTTACGCTTGTGGGGATTGTCGACGGTGTGGCGGGCGCGAAAGGGAAACGCGAATTATCTTTCGGCAATGTACCTGTTACCGGCGATAAGGAAATCCCGGTTGAGACGGTGTTTCTAAATTCCGCCGAAGCTGTCGAAGGTGTGAAAGAATATATAAAAAGAGGCAGGGGCCGCGCGGATGTGTTTGTTGTCGCAGAGCCGTTCGCGGTTGATGATCCCGAAAGGGAGATCGAGGTTGCGGCGGCGATATCCGGGGAAGGGATTCCGGTGACCGCGAGCCACGAGGTTTCGGGCTTATACGGATTGCGGGCGCGCGCGAGGACGTCTGTGGTTAATGCGAGCATATTGCCGAAGATGATGGATGTGGCGAGAAAAACGGGACGTGTGGTTGAAAAGCTGGGGCTGCGGGCCGGGCTGATGATTATGAGAAGCGACGGCGGGGTCATGGCCGCCGAAAGGATGGAGACCACACCGATACTGACGATACTGAGCGGCCCCGCGGCTGGTGTTTCCGCTGCGATATTGTATGAGAAAATCGCCAACGGTTTCTTTGTAGAGGTGGGTGGGACCAGCACGGATATCAGTTTGATAATCGACGGCAAGCCTCAGCGCAAGCAGGCGGTCATCGGCGGCAATATTCTTTATTTGAAGACGATAGATGTCAGAACGGTTGGCGTTGCGGGCGGCTCGATGGTCAGGCTTAACGGGAATAATGTTGCGGATGTCGGGCCGCGGAGCGCTCATATAGCGGGGTTGCCGTATGCATGTTTTACCGACCCGGCGGCGTGGGTCGCGCCTGTTTTGAAGCTGGTCTCGCCGCGGCCCGGCGACCCGGCTGACTACCTTGTCGTGGACACGGGATCGGGTATAACCTGTGCCGTGACGACAACCTGCGCGGCGAACGCGATCGGATTTATGCCCGAAGGCGATTACGCTACGGGTTCAATGGAGTCCGCAAAAAAGGCTTTCGATCTGATAGCGGAAAAGACGGGCCGGAATGCGGATGACCTGGCGCGCAAAGTGCTGGGGATTGCCGCAGCGAGGGTTCAGGATGTCTGCAACCAGTTGAAGAGCGAATACACGATAAATGCGTCGGGGCTGACTCTGATAGGCGGTGGTGGCGGCGCTTCGGTGATTGCGCCCGGTGCTGCGGAACTGCTGGGAATGAATTACAGGCGGGCGCGTGACGCCGAGGTAATTTCCGCAATTGGCGTGGGGATGGCGCTGCTCAAAAACGTCATTGAAAAAAGCGTGGTGGACCCGACGGAAGAGGATATGATATCAGCGCGGGCGGAGGTTATAAAGTCGCTCGTCGAATCCGGTGCCGATCCGGGATCGGTGGAAGTCGAGATAGAGGTTGACGCTAAAAAGAACCTGGTACGTGCTGTTGCCACCGGTTCGACAACCCTTGTGTCGGAAAGCGGGAGTGAGGCTGTGACGGTCGGGCGCGCGGTGGAAATCGCGCGGGAGAATTCAGGGGTGGAAGAATCGCTGGGCGTGGTTTATGAAGATTCCGCATGTTTTGTTGTTTCGGGCACTGTGGAAAAGCGGGGGTTCCTGGGCATTAATAAAAAAGTAACGACTCCTGTTGTGGTTGTGGATTCACGCGGGCTGGCCCGGCTGACTTTGAATAATGCGGAATTCGTTGTTGCGGGCAGGAGTGAATCGGACGAAGCGTTGAAGAGCGCGATCGGCGGCGCGGTGACGTATGGAGACGGCGGTGCGGTGTTGCGCCAGACATATATGGTTCTGGCAGGTAAGGTTATCGAGCTGTCGAGCGCGGGCGAGCGCGAAAAAATGATCAGGTTCGCGGAATTGGAACTGGCGGACAGGCCGGATGCGGAAAGTTTCTGCCTGATATTTAAAAAGTAGTATTTTGTCGTGGCGTTTCAGCGCATCCAGGCGACATTGGAATCCACGAAGTGACCGATTACCGCCGGGAAAGGAAAATCCGTTTCCGGAATTTTTACCCAGATGCTACCCATGATAGTCATCGAAAAAGTGCTGTTATCGAGTCCCCATTGCATGTTCCTCGGAACAAATTTCTTCCCGTTCTCACGTTCGAAAGAGTGAGGCTCCGCATACCCGGCAGCCATATCTATGATATAGAATATTTCACTCCCGGACCCGTTGTCGTAAACAAGCAGCAGGTTGCCGTCCGGTGAAAACGAGATACGGGGTTCACTCATCATGTTGAAAGGGACCATGGAATCGTCGGAAATATTTTTTGCTGTTAAATCATAAAGATCAATTTCCGGTTTTTCGGGCACAACATGCGCATAGCAGAGACCTGATTGCTCCTGTGTCGTGGGACAGTTCTTGAAAGTGAGCCAGATCGAATTGTCTGAAGGATCCCATGTGAAGTTATTGAAATCCATCTTCCGGTCAATCGGAGTTATCTCTTTTGAATCCAGATCGGCTATATAAAGAACCGGTTTTGAAGAGTTGATGGAAATGAGCATGAAGGCAAGTTTTTTCCCGTCCGGAGAAAAAGAAAGATTGCTGATCATATTGGAAGTTGAATAAATTTTATTTCTGATCGAAGTGTCAAAATCGTAAACATAAAGATTAATAGTTCTCAAATCCCAGTCGATAAAAGCGAATTTGTTCTCTGTGGGGTGCGAGACAGGCTGTGAGCCGGGGAACATTTTCTGGGGTGCGCTCTGTGCGGGCCTTACTCTCCACAGGTTATGTTCACCATCCTCAAACACGAGCATTCCCGGCATTTTTTTTCGCATCTCGGACAGTTCGAGTGGCCGGAATTCGGATTCATGATCGAGGCTGTCGCCGATTTTAGAGATCATTTCGCCCAGCTCGATTGAAGGAAGGGGCAGCGGAGAAAGCCGTGATTCGAGAGGCGGCAGATCGATTATCTGAGAGGAGTCCTGTTCGAAATCGAGAGGAGGAAGAACGGCAGGTTTGCTAGTTAGTGATATATGCTCTTGAGAATCGATTTTTTTGCTCGATGCGGGTTGTTCTGATGCAGTTTTGCTTTCCAGTAGAGCGGAGAGTTCTTCCTCGTTCAACAAACCCATGGTTTTAAGTTCGCTGACAAGAAAAGATTTGTTGTTTTTCAATATCTGAGAGTCCCGGTTTATTTCAAGGCCAGCATTGATGGCGTCCAGAGATTCGGAATATTTTTTCTGTCGGAATAATGCGAAGGAAAGATTGTTGTAGGCATTTTGAGAAAGCGGATCGAGAGAGATGGCGGTCAGGAGAGATTCGGAAGCAGCCTCGAAATTGTCGGTTTTAATGTAAAGGTTGCCGAGGTTTTCATGAGTAATTGCAATTGAATCGTCGATGCTGATTGCCGACTTGTAACAGTCTTCAGCTCTTGTCAGATCGGATATTGCCTCATAGGTTCTCCCCAGCTGATTGAGTGCCGGGATCGATTCCGGATTAAGCATAATCGCAATGTTGAAATGATCTATTGCGCTTTTGAAATCCGACATTTTTTTAAGGACTATACCGATGGAAACCTGGTAGGAATCGTTTCCCGGGTCGAGTTCGGAGGCTTTCTCATAATGCTCAAGCGCGAATTCCAGATTCCCTGCTACTTCGTGTGAATAGCCCAGTGCTTTCTGTAGGCCGGCGCTTCCCGGCGCATCTTTTTCAATCTCCATCAAAATGCCGAGCGCTTTTTCCGGCGAACCCGAATAGAGTTCTTTTTCCGCGCGTGAAATAACAGAATTTAATTCTTCCGCTGAGAGTCCGAACGACGGGGAAGAATTGAATATTACTGCCAAGAATAAAATCACTGACAGGCAAATTGGAAACAGGTTTTTGTTCATTGAATCAGAATATGCTCACAGAAGCAGCGATTTTTTTGTAATCCGGAAATATCCTTGAATAATCGATCTCAAGGCTGTTGAACGAGATAACGTATTCTATTCCGTTGGCGACTGTAATTATCATGTATTGTTTGGATACAATGTTTTCAGCATCCTGCCCCTGTTTTTTCTGCACGAGATTCTTATATTTGTGAACTGAAATAATTTCCTGTGAAGGGATTCCGCTGTGGGTTATTGTTTTCTGGCTCTGTATGTTATAGCCGGCCTCTTTCAACATTTCGACACTTCTTTTAATGAGCGCCTCGGGAACAAGTTTTCTGTCGGCATCCGGGAGAACCCGGCACACAATGTTCAGACCTGATCCGATTCTTTCGTTCGGGTCTTTCTGCAGGATCGAAAGGTGCAGCGAAAGCGGGGATTTTCTTATTACGAACTGCCAGTTTTCGCCGGGTTTTTCTGCTGAAAATCTCCACTGGTAATCAATAAACAGGTTTTTGTCGTCCCGGGGTTCTTTCGAAGACTGTTCAATTTCTTCCTGCGAAGAGCCGCTGAGAAAGAATGGCTTGGGAAGCACTCTGTTCAGGTACAGAAGCCTGTGCAGATCAAGATATTGCTCCCGCGTTATAACCGGTTTCGTTTTGTATTCCTCGTCCTCCATTCTTTTGAGTATAGTTTTTGCTCCGTCGAATCCGGTTCCTATCTCGATAGCTTTTTTGACATGGTACATGGCTAAACCATGGAATCGCTTCGTGTTTTCCTCCGACAGGGTTGCAAGGTTTGATTTCATCTGGTCGTAGCCGATCCCTATCAGGAAAGATATGTCTGCTACAGTTGTTTTGTTCATGTCCACGGATTGAGCATACCAGATCGCTCGCTGGAAAAAATATTCAGTTCTTTCTATACAATCGAAACTGAAGCCTGTCGGGTTGGTGGTTTCGGATAGCTGAAGCACAATGGAGGTCGGGCACAGATTGATGTAGTCATAGGCCTGGGAAATTGTAAACAGGACTTTTTCTTTGTCGTTTTCAAGCCTTTTTATGGAAAGTTCAAGATTGGACAGGGTTCTGTGGGCTTTTGACAGCAGTGCCATGTTTCCATCTGAAATACCTTTATCTATAGTGCCCGCTATGTAATCCAGTTCTTTGGAAACATCTTCCGGCGATGGCTGTGAAAAAGCCGTTGAACATGTTGTCATGAATATTGATAAGACGAAAAGTGAGATAAAAATGTTTGATTTCATAACGATAAAGATAAATTTATTTAACAAGAGACGCTTAAAAAAACTGATATCCGGTTTTCCCTTTTCTTTTCTGGATATTTTACTTCAAGCAATTTACTTTGGCAACAAACGGATCGAGAGTGGTTTATCAGAAGAACAAAAAGTGAATATCAGTGGAAGAACAGGCGGTGTGAATTTAGGAGTGGGGCAGGGTAAAGTTGCATTTTTTTGGATTTTAATTAACAATTTTTAAAGTAATTTTTGGAGAAAGGGAAAAACAGCTGCCCTGGTTGGGGTTGTTTATGTGTGATGACGGTTCAGCAGAATCCAAATAAGTTTTCGAAATACTCATTTCTGGTAATTTTATTGATCTCGGTGCTGGCTCTTTCATACGTGGTCAAAAACCCGTTGGGAGTAGAAGAAAAAAAACTGACGTACAGTGAATTTCTTTCGCAGGTTGAAACCAAGCAGATAACTGAAGTTGTAATAGTCAATCAACAAAACAAGTTGAAAGGCACAACAAGCGAGGGCACGAAATTTTATGTTGATGCGCCGAAGGATGAAGACCTGATTAAGACCCTGAGATCAAACGGGGTACAGTTTTCAGCGGAAAATCCGGGGATAAAAGAGAATGCCATGCAGTTCGTGGCGATGATAATAGTGCCTGTGATTGTGCTGATAGCGATATGGTTTTTGATAATGAGGCAGGCGCAGGCCGGCGGGAGCCAGGCCATGAGCTTCGGGAGAAGCAAGGCGAAGATGCTTACCGACAATGCGCCGCAGGTGAATTTTAATGATGTGGCGGGGGTCGATGAGGCTGTCGAGGAACTTAGGGAAGTGGTGGATTTCCTGAAGAATCCGAAGCGGTTTCAGGATATGGGAGCGAAGATTCCGAGAGGGGTTTTGCTGCTCGGCCCTCCGGGTTCGGGAAAGACGCTGCTTGCGCGCGCTATTGCGGGCGAGGCGAAGGTGCCGTTTTTCCACATGAGCGGCTCTGATTTTGTAGAGATGTTTGTTGGGGTGGGGGCGTCGCGTGTGAGGGATCTTTTCGATCAGGCGAAAAAAACCGCGCCCTGTCTTGTTTTCGTGGACGAGATAGATGCGGTCGGGCGGCAGCGAGGTGCCGGACTGGGTGGCGGACATGACGAGAGGGAGCAGACCCTCAATCAATTGCTTGTTGAAATGGACGGATTCGATCCCAATCTGGGTGTAATTGTTATAGCCGCGACAAACAGGCCGGATGTGCTTGACCCGGCGCTTCTGAGGCCCGGCAGGTTCGACCGGCGGGTTGTAGTAGACAGGCCCGACCTTGTTGGCCGCGAGGCGATTTTACAGATACATTCCATCGGGAAGCCGATAGATGAAGCGGTTGACCTTAGTGTTATTGCAAGGCGGACTCCGGGATTTACGGGAGCCGATCTCAGCAACATGCTTAACGAGGCGGCGATTCTCGCTGCGCGTGAAGGCACGGAGAAAGTGCTGATGAGGCATATAGAAGAGGCCATAGACCGCACGATTGCAGGGCCGGAGAGACGCAGCCGGCTGTTGTCCGATAAAGACAAAAAAGTGACCGCGTATCATGAGGTCGGGCATGCGCTTATCGCGAAGATGCTGCCGGATGCGGACCCGGTGCATAAGGTTTCGATCCTGCCCAGAGGAATGGCGCTCGGTTATACCCTCCAGCTCCCTCTTGAAGACAAATACACGGTACCCAGGGAAGAGTTGAAAGGCGAAATTTGCGTATTGCTCGGGGGCCGGGTGGCGGAAAAACTTGTGTTCGACGATATTTCGACCGGGGCTTCCAACGATATACAGAGGGCTACCAAGATAGCGCGTCGGATGGTAATGGAATTCGGAATGAGCGATGAGCTTGGCCCGATTGCATTTGGAAGGAAGAATGAAGAGGTTTTCCTCGGGCGCGATTTTTCGCACGAGCGTGATTACAGCGAGGAAATTGCCGCGAAGATAGATGCCGAAGTCAGAATGATAGTCGATGGTTGTTATGAAAAAGTGAAGAGGCTTCTTTCCGAGAATATGGACTTGCTTGAACTCGTGGCGGAGGAATTGATCAAGCATGAGTTGCTTGAAGGGGTCAGGCTTGAAACCCTGTTGAACGGGGAGAATTTGTCCGAGGAAGAAATCGAAAGGCTGGAAGAGGAAAAAAGAAAGGCCGAGGAAGAAAAGAACCGCAGGAGACTGGAAGAGAAGGAGGCAAAGGAAAGAGAGGCTTCCGAAAAAGAAAAAACGAATGACGAGGCGCGGGAGGAAACACTTGAATCGGAAGACATGACGACGGCTGTTACCGAGATGCGCGCCGAGAACGAAATAAAATCTTCGAGCGGATTGATAAGTTCGTTTTATTCAAGTCTTGAGTCGATATTCAGGGATTTGATAGAACCGTATGCGGGCAATGAGACGGTTCGGAACAATCTCGATAAACTTGAGCATATGTTGCTGGAAAGCAAAACCGAGTTCGCGAAGGTTCTGTTGCTCAGGTTGATCAGGGAAAGCGACAACAAGCTTATTGAATCAGTTTTCAGGATAAGACTCGCGATGCTTTATGCCCGGATCGGGCGGCTGGACTACGTTGAAGATGAGCTTATGTCGGCACTTAATACCGGTTCTGATGAACTCGAACAGGGTGTAAAGAGTACATTGGTTAAAGCGATAGGATATTTCAGAATATTTGATGAGGAACTGAGGATCAGCAAGGCGAAGTTCTCAAGCTCGCTGAATGATTCGGGTATACTGGAGAAGGTTGATAAAAGGTACAGGGAGTGGGAAGAAAAAACTTCATAAACGGAGTAAATGCCTGTTCCTGGAGGAAACATGCCAAGTGATGCGTTAATAGTTATAGATATGTTGAAGGATTTTGTGTGTGAGGACGGTTCGCTGTATGTAGGCGAAACAGTAAAAAACATAATTCCCGAGATACAGAAGAAACTGTCCCGGTATCGCGCCGAGAAAAGGCCGGTGATTTTTGTGTGCGATAATCATGACGACGACGATCCCGAGTTTGAAATGTTCCCCCAACACTGCATTGCAGGCAGCAACGGTGCGGAAATACATAAGGATCTGAGGCCTAACGAGGGCGAAAAAATAATTCCCAAAAAGAGGTTCAGCGCTTTTTTCAGAACAGACCTGGAAGAATATCTGAAAGAGCACGGGATCTGTTCACTGGAGATTTGCGGTGTTTGCACCCATATCTGTGTTTTATACACTTGCGCCGATGCGAGAGCGAGAAACATTGATGTAGAGGTGGATAGAAGATGTGTTGATTCATTCGATCGTGCCGCCCATGATTTCGCGCTTAAAGAGATGGAAAGAACACTGGGCGCGAACATTGTATAGCAATAAAATGAGGCTGTTGAAAAATGTTAACATAAAGAATTTGTCATCCTGAGCGTAGCGAAGGATCTCGCTTTAGGGGCTTATAATTGAGATTCTTCGGTCGCTTCACTTCCTCAGAATGACAAAGCGAGGATTTTTCAACAGCCTCAAAATCCACAGGATATATTGATTATCACGAATAACATGGGATCCGGCATGTGAAGGGTTTGCCCAACCCGGAAATACTTTCCCCCCTGGTCATCCTGACCCCCTGGATTCCGGGTCTCGGCCCGGAATGACAAGCCAATATTGATTATCAGAATAAATATTGAATACCTAAACGGAGTTTTCTGGATTCCTGCCAACTGCATGCAGGAATGACGGCAGGCGCTTCGTGCCGTATTCCATAATTATCTGTGATAAACAGTATAATTGAGCGGTAGTGAGGTTAATCCCGGGTTCCCGGTATTTCGTCGAGTGTTTCTTCGATGTAAAGATTCATGTTCGATTTGTCTGAAAGATCGATTCTTGACGCCAGCCTGATTGTGTTGCCTTCCTCATCCTGGATCAGCTTGATTACTGGCCTGAACGGGTTGTTTTCTATCACTTTAACAACGATGCCGACCCAGCCGTTGTTGAGCCTGACAACGCTCTGGACAGGGTATAAGGATATGGTTGCGAACAGGGATCTGAGTACTGCGGGGTCGAATCCCTGATCGCTTGTGAGTGTTTTAAGCGCCCGCCTCGGCGCGGATTTATCCCTGTGTGCCCGGGGTTCTCTTATCGCTGCGAACACGTCCGCAACTGCAATTATCCTTGCGAATTTCGATATCCGGTTTCCATCCACGGAGTTGGGATATCCGCTGCCGTCGTATCTTTCATGGTGCTGGTATACAGCTTCGAGAACAGGCTCTTTGATTTTTTTTACCTGGGAAATTACGGTTACGCCGTGTTCGGGATGCTGTCTGATTATATCCCGCTGTTCTTCCGTGAGCGTGTTTTTATGGTCGTAGACGGAAGGAGGAATTAGCGACATGCCTATATCCGCCATCAGTGCCGAGGAACCTAGCTGGATAAGGCTTTCTTTTTCAAAACCGAGGTGTGAGCCTATGAGGAGCGCGAGCACGGATGCGTTTACAGAATGGGAATAGAGATAGTTATCGAGCGAGTATATCCCTGTAAGCTTGAAAAGTATATCCCTGTCGATGAGCAGTTTTTCCATCAGCTCGACAACAGGGGCTTCGATTTCGGTTTTTTCGATGGTTTTTCCTATAGCCACTTTTTCCACAAAGAATTTTGTAGAGTCGATAGCGCGCTGATAGGTGTCGTTGAACTCTGCGGTTAGTATCTTTTCACGCTCTTCAGCCTGTTCATCTTGCAGGCCTGTTTCTATGATCCAGACCTGCTTTATTCCCCAGTCGAGGATTTGTTGTATGTGTTCATGATTAAGCAGAAGTCCGGTATTGAAAGTTTCTTCCCCATCGGGTTGACGCACCGGTTTGCTTAACTGCATTCCCGGTATGAGCAATTTGGTATCTATATTCTTCAATTACAGTCCTTTTATTGTTATTGTGCCTAAATTTTGTCGAGCATGATAATTGTAGAATCAATAATTGTAAATAGCAACGCTAAATCAAAGAGGCCGGGAGAATGTTATATATCTCTCGATTAATATATAATGTTACTCGGTCGTGTGAAGTGAACATAGAATAATTGACTATAATCTTCACCGAAAGGGGATACCATGATGACAGGAACGCCTAAAAAAATATCGATGGGATGCGATCATGCAGGCTACAACCTGAAGAAATATCTTGCAGAAAAGCTCGCGGCAGCGGGGTATGAGATAGTGGATGTGGGCACCGATTCCACGGACAGGGTGGATTATCCGGTGTATGGACGGGAAGCCGCCGAGAAGGTTGCCGCGGGGGTGTGCGACAGGGGGATACTGGTTTGCGGATCGGGAGTTGGGATGTCGATTTCCGCGAACAAGGTGAGGGGAGTGAGGGCTGTGTTGTGCAACGAGCCGTTCACGGCGAAACTTTCGAGAGAGCATAACGACTCGAACGTGTTATGTGTGGGAGAGCGGTTGACGGGAACGGAAATGGCGTGGGAGATCGTGGAAACCTGGTTGAATACTGAACATCTTGGAGGAAGACACGCACAGAGGGTAGCGATGATTGAAACAGAGATAGACGAATGATGGGAGAAAGCAAATGAAGCTTCTGACAGCCGCACAGATGCGTGAACTGGATCGCAAGGCCATCGAGGACACCGGTATTCCGGGTGTTGTTCTTATGGAAAACGCTTCTCGCGGATTGTTCAAGATAATCGAAAACGAGATTGGCGCGCTGGAAGGTTTGAAGGCGCTGATAATATGCGGAAAAGGCAACAATGGCGGTGACGGTTTCGCTGTTGCGCGGCACCTGCACAATGCAGGCGCTATGCCGCAGGTCGTTATCGCGGCGAAACGAGCAGGGATAAAAGGTGACGCGGAAACAAATATGAAAATCTGCGAAAAGATGAAAATTCCGATGACGTGTTTTACTGATCCCAAAAGGATGAGCGGGCTCAGAAAAATGATCAGGGAGTCGGATATTATTGTCGATGCGCTTCTCGGAACAGGGGTCAGAGGGCCTGTGAGCCCGTTTTTTCTGAAGGTTGTGAACCTGATAAACAGGGCCGACGTTCCGGTGTTCGCTGTTGATGTTCCGTCCGGGATACAGGTGGATGATGGTTGTGTGTACAATGGCGCGGTGAATGCGGATCATACTGTAACGTTCGGCGCCGCGAAAATCGGGCTGTTTGTGCATCCGGCGGCAGACCACACGGGAAATGTATATGTGGTGGACATAGGGATCCCGCGTGAATATCTCGATGCCGAATCTTCGGCGGTGAATCTCACGACTGCCGGGTATGTGAGAGCAAACCTGAAGAAGATTTCGGAGAGTGCGCACAAAGGGGACTGCGGGAAGATTCTCCTGGTGGGAGGCTCGCGGGGGATGTCGGGGTCGATTGTTCTTGCGGGCTCGGCTGCGCTGAAGGCCGGCGTGGGACTTGCTTATATGGCGGTTCCCGGTTGTATCGGGGGAGTTGTAGATAAGAAACTTGTCGAAGGAATAACGCTTTTCCAGAAAGAGGATGCAGCGGGCAGGATAGATAAGAGCGCTTATGAATCGATAATAGAAAAAGCGGCTGATGTAGATGTTGTGGCGATAGGGCCGGGGATGGGGACGGGAGCGTTAACTTCCGATCTCGTTTTGAAGCTGGTTGAAAATTGCAGAAAGCCGATGCTGATAGATGCGGATGGTTTGAATTGTCTTGCACGCGATCCGGAAGTGCTTAAAACGGTGAAGGTTCCTGTTCTGATCACGCCGCATCCGGGTGAAATGGCGAGACTTTTGAAAACGAGCATAAAAAAGGTACAGGAGAAGAGGCTTGAAACAGCAGCGAATTTCGCTTCCGAATATGGCGTGCATGTGATATTGAAGGGAGCAAATTCGATAATTGCGGCACCGGACGGGAATGTGATGATTAACCCGACCGGTAATTCCGGTATGGCGACGGCAGGCAGTGGTGATGTACTGTGCGGGATTGCGGGGGCGTTTCTCGCTGAAGGAACGCTGGTATTCCCGGCGGCGGTGTGCGCTGCGTTTGTTCATGGGCTTGCGGGTGATATTACAAGAGACAAATACGGAAGGCGCTCGGTTAATGCTTCAGGCATTGGAAAGAATGTACCTTTTGCCCTGTTAAAAATAGAAGAAGGAGAAGATTATTATTAATCCGGAAAGTGTGAAGTGATATGAAAATATTCAGACCGATATGGGCGGAAATTGATTGTGATCGCGTGGAGCGGAATTTGAGGGTTGTGCGTGACATGGTTGGCAACGGCGTGAAAATAATGGGAGTTGTGAAAGCGGACGCATACGGGCACGGGGCTGTTCCCGTGTCGAAGTCGCTGCTCCATGCGGGAGCCGATTCGCTTGCCGTGGCGTCGCTCGAAGAAGCGGTTGAGCTCAGGCAGGCGGGAATCGGCGCGGACATTCTCATCCTCGGATATACTCAGCCCGGCTGGGCGTCAGCGGTTGTCGAGGGCGGTTTTTCGCAGACTGTTTATCATCTCAACCTTGCGCGAGCGCTTTCGCACGAGGCGGGCAAGCAGCGGCGCCGGGTGCCTGTTCATATAAAAATCGACACGGGTATGCGGAGAATCGGGCTTGAGCCCGAAAAAGCGATTCATTTCATCAAAGAAACAGCGTCGCTTGACGGGTTGAAGCTGAAGGGCATTTATACTCATTTTTCAATGGCCGATGACGACGGCGACGAATATTCGGATTATCAACTCAGGAGATTCAACGAGCTGGTGAGCTTGTTGAAAAGCGAAGGAATCGATGTTCCTTTTTTGCATACGGCGAACAGCGCGGCTGTGTTGAGATATCCTGAAACGCATTTCGATATGGTGAGGCCGGGCATCCTGCTTTATGGGCTGAGCCCATCGAAGTTTTTGAAGGAAAGGACGGCTGATTTCAAGCCGGTGATGACGGTTAAGACCACGATAGTCGAGATGAAGACGATTGAGCCCGGGTCGAGGGTGAGCTACAGCGGGACGTTCAGGGCTGAAAGGAAAAGCAGAATAGCGACGCTTCCCGCGGGATATGCGGATGGTTTCAGCAGGAAGCTTTCTAATTGCGGAAGTGTGCTTGTGGGTGGCAGGAAAGCTCCGATCGTTGGTAATGTCTGCATGGATTTCATGATGGTTGATGTTACAGATCTGCCCGGGGCGAAGGTCGGCGATGAAGTAATACTGATAGGACGGCAGGGCGATATGGAGATTCATATGGATGACATAGCCGACCATCTTGGAACCATCAATTATGAAGTTGCGTCGCTGATCGGGAAAAGGGTCACGAGGGTTTTCATAAACTATCTCGCAGGCAGCCCGAACGAGGTGTGATTTTCGAGAGGTTATTGTTGAATAAAAGCGTCTGCAAAAAAACGCCTGTATTAATTATATTTTTTATGCTCATTGTCGCATGCGCGGCCGGCGCGCAGATCGTTTTTACTTCAGACGAGGGCAGTGAGAGGCATCTGTATTCCGTGGATCCCGACACCGGGCAGGTCAGGCAGATAACCGTTAACGAGGAAGAAGACCTGAAAGTGGTATATAACATCCATCCGGCGGTGTCGCGCGACGGCAAATGGATGGCGTATGCTTCTTACCGAATATATGAAGATGAGGGACTGCGGCAGTGGAAGCAGTGGAACGGTGATCCGCTTTACCCGAGCGAAGAATTTTTCTATTATTTTTACGCTTATTTTCCCACCCGTACATATTTCACAAGGCATAAGAGCCTGAACTGGAATATTTATATGTGGGATCTTACCACGGGGCGCGAAAGGAAAATATCGAATTTTCTGTGGCAGGAAGCCGAGCCGCAGTTCATGAGCAGGGGTACGGATATCCTGTATTCGCTTACGGCTGAAAAAAGCACATTTCTCCTGAGAGGCAGCAAATCCGGAAAAAGTTTCAAGCAGATAACATTGTCGGACAACCAGGCGATGCATCCCCAGATATCTCCGGACGGCAGGTATCTTGTTTACCAGTCGTACAGGGGCGGGACATGGGATATCTTTAAATTAAAAATGGCGGAGCTTCCGAGCGAGCGCGAGGAGACAAGGCTGACAGGCACCACCTGGGTCTATGAGCTTTATCCAAGATGGTCGCCGGACGGTAAAGAAATCTATTATATAGCAAACACTCCGGGGCGGGACAGGTTTGACATTTACAGGCAGTCGATAAAGGATGGCGCAAAATATAAAATAACCGAGAATGAGCGAATAGGGCCGGATTACAGGATATCGCCCGCGGGGGATAAAATCGCATTTGTGACGGGCGCAAAGCGGATGGGCGAGCTGTATGTGATAGATGCCGACGGAATGAACAGGGTGAGGATTTCGGCCCGGGGCAGGAAGGCGATGAACCCCGCCTGGTCGCCGGATGGAATGCGGCTTGCGTTCATATCGCGTGATGAAGCCGGATATCGCCTGTATGTATCAGGGGCGGATGGGTCGGGAAGAGAAATGATATATGATCAACCGTGTTCGCCGTCGCCGGTCGTGTGGTATTAAATTTTAAAGAAGCTCAAAACATTGATATTTTAATTTGCTGTGCTAAAATACGATGGACCTTTCTGCTCCGCGCGAGCGAAATCAACGGTCGCAAATATGCAGCGGAGCCAAATGACCGAAGGGAGGAGAATGCCGTTGAATAGTTATGAATTGATGTTGATAGTTAACCCAGCACTCGAAGACGAAAGACTGAATGCAATCCTGGACAGAGTAAAGAACCTCGTGGACGGGGACTCCGGAGTCAACGAATCGGTTGACGACTGGGGTGTCCGTAGACTTGCGTATCCGATCAACAAGCTGGAAGACGGAAGGTATCTGCTTATTAATTTCCAGGCCAAACCGTCGCTGATTGAGACGATAAGTCAACAGCTCAGGCTTGTGGTGGATGTGGAGAGGTTTGTAGTGGTCAGGAAAGGGGACTGACCGCGATGCTGAATAGAATAATTCTAATAGGCAGATTGACCAGAGATCCCGAGTTGAAGTACACGCCGAGTTCCGGCGTGGCTCTCGCGAGCTTTACGCTTGCTGTGGACAGGCCTTTTCAGTCCGCAAAAAAAGAGAAAGAAACAGATTTTATAAGAATAATAGCCTGGGGAAAGCTTGCCGAGAGATGCAAACAGCACCTTGGCAAGGGACGGCTTGTTGCGGTGGAAGGCAAGCTCCAGATCAGGAACTGGGATACCCCGCAGGGCGAGCGCAGAAGCATTGCAGAAGTAAGGGCTGACGATGTGCGTTTTCTTGACCGTCCGCCGCAGCGTGACGGTGGAGTCGGAATGGATGAAAACGAATACTCGGATGATTATCAGGGATATTCTCAGGCAAAGAGGAATGATCCCCCGAAGAAGTCCGGGAGACAGGATTTCGGCAGCTACGATGAAAGTTCTATCGATGAAGAGATCGATCTAGACGATGACGATCCGTTTAAGGAGGATTTTTGATAATGGCGACATATGGATCAAAAACAAAAAGAAAGCCCAGAAAAAAGGGATTTTACCGCAGGCGAGCACGTAAAGTTTGTGAATTCTGCGTGGATAAAGACCTTGTTATCGATTACAAGAATGTGGATATGATGAGAAAGTACATCACTGATCGCGGGAAGATCAAGCCCAGAAGAATGACGGGTGCTTGTGCAAAGCACCAGAGAAAGATTACTCTGCACGTCAAACGAGCGCGTGAAATGGCTCTGATCCCCTACACCAAGGACTGAAAGACACATTCATCTTGAATTCGAAAGGAGATCTAATGCCATGAAGGTTATATTACTTGAAGATGTTGAAAACCTTGGAGATAAAAACGAAGTAAAAAGTGTCGCAACCGGATATGCAAGGAATTTTCTTATTCCGCGCGGGCTTGCGGAAATGGCGACCGCTTCGGCTATGAAACAGCTCGAAGAAAGGCTCAAATATGTCCGCAGGCGCGAGGAGCGAATAGCTGAAAAACTTGCCGGCATGCGTGACAAAATCAATGGGACGGCTGTAGAGATTTCCGCGCACGCTGGAAAAGACGGGAAACTTTACGGCTCGATTACAAACAAGCAGATTGCCGCCGCGCTTTCCGAGAAACTCGGGCTTGAGATAGACAAGAGACGTGTGTATATGGAAGCGCCGCTCAAACAGACCGGCGATTTTTCTGTCGTTGTGGATCTTTCGAAGGGCAATAAGGCGGAAATAAATGTTCGCGTGGTTTCAGAAGACGCGGAAGAAGAAGAGATTGAAAAAAAGGACGAACCTGTTGTGGCGGAAGCCGAAGCTGCGGCAGAGCCGGAATCTGTTGAAGAAGAGCAGCCCGAAGAGGAAGAAGAATAGTTCGGTTTTTATTAACTATTCTGTTATGTTCATCCCTCAGCTTCTATGTGATACAATAGATTCCTGTTTCGGGTTATTCCCGTCAATTAATCAATCTGGATTATTTTATGGCTGAAGAAACCAGGCTAGTCAAACTGCCTCCACAGAGCATAGAGGCGGAACAGTCTGTTCTCGGTTCGATGATACTCGACCGGGACCAGATTGCTATTGTCATAGAAGTTATCAAAGACTCCGATTTTTATTCAGCCAAGCATGCGGAAATTTACAGGGCGATCACCGAGCTTTACGAGAAAAACGATCCTGTGGATATGGTTACTCTCATCGAGCAGCTCGAACGCAGCGAAAAGCTGGAGAAGATCGGCGGAGCGGCGTATCTCTCAACCCTGATCGAGGGTGTTCCCACACCGAAGAGCGCGCCTACGTATGCGAAAATTGTCGAGCAGAAATCGACTCTGCGCGATCTGATAAAAGCCGGCAACGAGATCGTCCAGTCGGGTTATGATGCCGACGGCGAAGTCGATGAAATAGTTTCACAATCGGAAAAGCTTCTTTACGATATATCGAAAGGCAGCGCATTTAAGGATATTACTCCGATGAAGCCTGTGTTGAAAGAAGCTTTTGACCAGATCAACACACGGTATCAGCGCAGGGGGAGTGTAAGCGGGCTGCCGACTCCTTACGAGGAGTTCAACCGTCTTACCGGCGGTTTTCAGAATTCAGACCTTATAGTTCTTGCGGCGAGGCCCGGCATGGGAAAAACAAGCCTCGCGCTGAATTTCGCGGAGTATCTGGCTGTTAATCACAGTATAGGCGTCGGGCTGTTCAGCCTTGAGATGGCGGCAACACAGCTGGTAACGCGCATGATCTGCTCGCTTTCGCAGGTCGATGCGCTGGCTCTCAGGGAAGGGTTTCTTGTAGATGAGGACTGGCCGAGGCTTTCGGCGGTTCTGGACCAGTTGAACGAAGCGCCTGTGGTGATCGTTGACAGTCCCGGGCTTTCTCCCATAGAAGTAAGGGCGAAAGCAAGGCGCATGCAGAAGGAATTCGGCGTCGAAATGATAATTATCGATTACCTGCAGCTCATGTCGTTTGAAGGACGATATTCAGACAGCAGGGTTCAGCAGATATCAGAGATAACCCGGCAGATGAAAATGCTGGCGCGTGAGCTTGATATACCGGTAATATGTGTATCGCAGCTTTCGCGGGCGGTTGAAAAAAGAGAAAACAAACGCCCGCAGTTGTCGGATCTTCGTGAATCCGGCTCGATCGAGCAGGATGCCGACCTTGTGCTGTTCCTTTACAGACCGGATTATTATAAGGAACAGCAGGGAGACGCGGGAGAAGATGACGAGGGCTATAATGAAGGCCCGAAAGAGGCGGACGAAGGAAAAACGGAACTGATTATTGCAAAACACAGGAATGGCCCCACCGGGAGGGTGGATCTTACTTTTCTCAAGAGATATACAAGGTTCGAGTCTTATACGGACAGAAAGCCTTATTCGTAAAGTTTATAGATTTTGCTCCCTGATGCGGCCTGGCGGTTTAGGCGCATTGACATGTTTTTCGAAAAATTTATAACACAGCATAGAAAATGTTTTATAATCGAAAACCAATCTTCAGGTCGGGGGTTGACTTAAGATGAAAATTCTGGTGGTAGGAGGAGGAGGCAGAGAGCACACTCTCTGCTGGAAACTGGCGCAGAGCGATTCCGTGGAAAAAATATATTGCGCACCCGGGAACGCCGGCATAGCAGGGGTTGCGGAATGTGTTCCGATTGCAGCCGACGCAATTGACGATCTCGCGCGTTTCGCTTCCGAAAAAGGCATCGATCTCACGGTTGCCGGGCCGGAACTGCCTCTGACCCTGGGGCTTACCGACAGGTTCGAGGAACAGGGGCTCAAAGTGTTCGGGCCTTCGCGGGCATGCGCTCAACTCGAGGGAAGCAAGGTTTTCGCGAAAGAGTTTATGAAAGAATTCGGGATACCGACTGCCGGTTACGAGGTTTTCGAAAAGCTCGAAGATGCAGTCGCACATCTTGATAAAATTGACTATCCAACTGTTATCAAGGCGGATGGACTTGCGGCCGGAAAGGGAGTTCTTGTCGCAAAGACACGGGATGAAGCGGACGCGTTTTTAAAAGATATTATGCTTGACCGGGTGTTCGGCGAGGCCGGAAGTTGTGTGATTATCGAAGATTGTCTCCAGGGCGAGGAAACTTCGATTCTAGCGCTTTCGGATGGAAAAAACATGGTGGTGCTGACCCCGTCGCAGGATCACAAGCGGGCGCTCGATGACGACATGGGACCGAATACCGGTGGAATGGGCGCGTACTCGCCTGTTTCCATTGTCACGCCTGATCTGATAGATGAAATCCGGGAAAAGGTTCTTCAGCGCGTTGTCGATGGGATGAACGAGCGAGGGACGCCATACGTCGGCGTCATATATGCGGGTCTTATGCTTACGGAAAAAGGGCCTTCGGTTCTGGAATTCAATGTCAGGTTCGGGGATCCCGAAACGCAGGTTGTTGTTCCGCTGATCGAGGGCGATCTCGCGGAAATGTTCCATGCGGCTGTGAACGGTGATGTGAAGACCGCGCGGTGGAAGCCCGCGAGCCGTTCGGCGCTGTGTGTTGTTATGGCTTCGGGAGGATACCCGGGCAGTTATGAAAAAGGAAAAGTTATTGAAGGCCTCGAAGAAGCGGCGAATATGGACGATGTCATTGTTTTTCACGCCGGGACCAGCGAGAAGGATGGCGAGTTCGTGACAGGCGGCGGGAGAGTTCTTGGCATCACCGGTATGGGAGAAACGCTTCAGGAGGCTCAAGATAAAGTTTACGAAGCAGTTAAAAAAATCCGTTGGGATAATGTACAATATCGGACTGATATTGGAAAAAGAGATCTTGTGAGGTTGAAGTAAAATGAGGAAAGAAGTTCTTTTAACACCGGGGCCTTCTCAGGTTCCTCATCGCATAGCCGCTGCAGGTGCGGTTCCGATTATGCATCATCGTTCTGTGGAATTTGGCGAAATATTCAAGGAAATCACACCCAAGCTTAAAAAGGTTTTTGGAACTGAAGGCGATGTTTTTATGCTTTCAGCATCCGGGACCGGGGCCATGGAAGCATGTGTTATCAACACACTGTCGCCGGGTGACCGTGTCGTGGTGGGAATAGCGGGGAAATTCGGCGAAAGATTCTCTCAGATGTGCAGCACCTGGGGAATAGATGTTATAGAGATCAACGTGGAATGGGGCCGGATTGTTACGCCGGAACAGATCAAGGATATTCTTTCAAAAGAAAAGGACATCAAAGCGGTATTCATAACATACAGTGAAACTTCATCGGGCGTAATGCACCCGCTGGAAGAGATCGGCCCGATTGTCGATGACTACGGCGCGCTTTTCATAGTCGATGCGGTCAGCTCTCTCGCAGGCATGGAGATGAGGATGGACGACTGGAAAGTTGACCTCGTCGCCACAGGTTCGCAAAAAGCGCTGATGCTTCCTCCGGGCATGGCTTTTGTCGGGATTCGGGGCGAAAAAGCATGGAAGGCGATCGAGGAGTCAACGATACCGAAATTTTATTTCGATCTGAAAAAGTATAAAAAGTCGTTCGACAAATCGGGTGACACGCCGTTTACAACGCCCGTGTCTCTTTGTTTGAGCCTCAATGAGTCTCTTGACATGTTGCTTGAAGAGGGACTGGACAATGTGTATGCGCGGCATAAAAAACTTGCGGCAGCAACCCGGGCCGGGGTTCAGGCGCTCGGACTGGCCTTGTTCTCGGAACATCTTGCGTATGTGGAAACTGTCTTTGCGGTCCCCGAAGGAGTCGACGGCAAAAAAATAGTCAGTACAATGACGAACAAGTATGGTGTTAGAGTAGCCGGCGGGCAGGATCCCTACAAGGGCAAGATCGTGAGGATCGCGCACATGGGATATGCGACACATCATGATGTTATGCTTGCGATGACGGCACTGGAAATGACGCTCAGGGAACTGGGCTATGAATGTGATCTTGGAGCCGGATCCAGGGCGGCAGAGGAGGTTTTTCTGAGTGACTAAAGCGAAACCCAGAGTTCTTATATCCGATAAAATTTCAAAAAAGGGTGTGAGCATCCTTAAAAAAACCTGCACCGTGGATGTCAAACCGGGCTTGAGCGAAGCCGAGTTGATAAAAATCATTCCACGGTATGATGCCCAGATAGTGAGGGCCGCGACGAAAGTTACGGCAAAGGTTATCAAAGCCGCAAAGAATCTCAAGATCGTCGGGCGTGCCGGTGTCGGTGTCGATAACATCGATGTCGCCGCTGCGACAAAGGCCGGGATACTTGTCGTTAATTCTCCTGAAGGCAATATAATATCGGCGGCGGAACAGACGATCGCGCTTCTTATGGCGCTGTCGAGGAAAACTCCGCAGGCGTATTGTTCCATGAAAGAAGGCAAGTGGGAAAAAAGCAAGTTCATGGGTTCTCAGGTATACCAGAAAACACTGGGCCTGGTGGGGTTCGGAAAAATCGGAAAGCTGGTGGCCGAACGCGCTATCGGACTCGGCATGAATGTGATTGTGTCGGATCCGTATGCAAATGAAGAAGCAGTCGAGAAGATAGGCGCCGTGATGGTTGATCAGGGTACTCTCCAGAAAGAGTCGGACTATATCACTTTCCATGTGCCGAAATCCAAAGAGACATATCATTTATGTTCAAAGGATGATTTCAAAAGGATGAAGGACGGTGTGTTCATCATAAATTGTTCGCGCGGCGGGGTGGTCGACGAGGAAGCTCTGGTCGAAGCGATAGACAGCGGGAAGGTTGCGGCGGCGGGGCTCGATGTTTTTGAGAAAGAGCCGCTGCCCGCGGACAGCATTCTCATGGGGCATCCGAATATAATTATGACACCGCATCTTGGAGCCTCGACGGTTGAGGCGCAGGAGAATGTAGCGGTTGACGTTTCGATACAAATTTCTAATTTCCTGAACGGGAAACCGGTTACAACGGCGGTTAATATGCCGGCTATGAAACCGGAAGTTCTCAAACTCCATGAGCCGTATTTCAATATGGTGGAGAAGCTGGGCATGCTGCTGGAAGGCTTGAGGAGTTCGCCGGTGAAGTCTGTTGAAATACTTTACGAGGGTGAAGTGTCAAAAATGCAGACTTCCATCATTACGAACTATTTCCTGCTGGGAATGATGAGGCGAAGATTTTCCGACACGGTGAATGTGGTGAACGCGCAGATACTGTGCAGGGAAAGGGGAATTAATGTTGTTGAAGTGAGCAGGGACGAATGTTGCGATATTTCATCCGAAAGCAGGATCACGGCGAAGCTGGTTGAGAAGAGCAGGGAACGAACGGTTGCGGCGCACCTGATAGGCGGGAAAGAACCGAGGATAGACCTGATAGACGGGTTCAATATAGATCTTGTGCCGGAAGGCACATACTTGCTGATCAGCCACACCGACAAGCCGGGAATGATCGGTAAAGTTGGAATGCTGCTGGGCGAAAGCAACATTAACATAGCGGGAATGCAGGTAGGGCGCGAAAAGGTTCGCGGCAATGCCGTAATGGCAATTGCAGTTGATGATGATGTTCCCGCCGAAATGATGAAAAAGATAAGAAAATTTGGTGGGATAAGGTCGGCAAAGCTGGTTTCTTTTTAGAGCGAAAAACGATCGTTAAGGGATATATACAGGACTCAAAAAAGATTGTCTTTTGATTTGTTTTGATTTAAAATGTACTGCCTTTAACGAGATGTATATATGGAGGAATGTAGTAATGGCAGCAGAAAAGGGCAAAGGCAAGATGGAAGATGATTATTTCGGAACCCCGCTGAGCGTAGCGATGAATATGCCTTTCACGCTTGAAGTAGGAGATATTATCCTGGGCAGGATTTCCAAGATCGACGAAGAGTTTGTTTATGTAAGTACCGGTTTCAAATCCGAAGGCAGAATTCCCGTAGAGGAGTTCAAGAAAGGGCCGGATGCGGATAAAGAACTGAAGCTCGATGATGAAGTCGAGGTTATGGTCAATCGTATATCAGGAGAGGATATTTATCTTTCTTACAGCAAGGTCGTCGAGAAGCGGCTCTGGGATGATTACGGAAAGAAGTCCGAGAACGGTGAACCGATAGAAGGAAAGATAACACAGCAGGTCAAGGGTGGCTACCGGATGGATATAGGTTTGCCCAGACATGCTTTTCTTCCGGGTTCTCATCTGGGTATGCAGGTCCAGGATCAGTCGGAGGTTATTGAAAAAACCTTCCCGGTGCTGATTATTGAGTTCAATCCTGAAACCGAAAACATTGTTGTTTCTCATCGCGATTACAAAAAGCGCATTCAAAAGGAAAAAGAGGGAGAGATTTATGAGAATCTCGAAGTCGGTTCTTTTGTTGAGGGCAAAGTAACGCGACTGACCAATTTCGGCGCATTTGTCGATATCGGAGGAGCCGAAGGTTTGGCCCATGTTTCGGAACTTGCATGGTCAAGGGTAGGGCATCCATCACAGGTGTTGAATTGCGGCGATGAGATCAGGGTAAAGGTTATTAATGTCGATGTCGAGAACAAGAAGATTTCTTTGAGCATCAAGCAGGCACAGGAAGATCCCTGGAACAGCGCCGCGGATAAATTCCCTGTGGATTCAGAGATGACCGGGACTGTTTCAAAAGTTGTCAAGTTCGGGATGTTTGTCAGGCTTAAAGATGATTTCGAAGGGCTTCTGCACATAAGCGAAATCCAGTCCGCCGGCGAGGATGACAGAAAGAAATTCAAGGCCGGCGACGAGCTTAAGGTCAAGATTCTGAATGTAGACATGGAGAACAAGCGCATCAAGCTTGGTCTTGTAACTCAGGGCGGGGCGAGTGTTCCGAACGAAATGAAACAGTACTATGATAACGGAAGCAGCGGCGTAAGCCTCGGCGATATGCTGGAAGGCAAGCTTGACGGTATCGAATAATCTGTTCCATCGAATATTTCAGAAAGCCCGGTTGCGTGATCTGCCGGGCTTTTTTATTTTTTAAAACTTTCCGGAAATCACGATTGTTGTTATACATCATTCTTATGAACTGTTATAATTCATAAAGCGAAATTGAATTGAAACGGCAATTTCAATAATGTTTATTATCGGGCTCACAGGAACAATCGGAAGCGGAAAAAGTGCGGTTGCCGATATGCTTGCCGGCCTCGGGGCCGAAGTCATCGATACCGATGTAGTGGCGAGGGATGTTGTCGAACCGGGAACACGCGGGTTTGATCTGATAGTCGCGAACTGGGGTAAGGTTGTTTTGAACAGCGAAGGCCGTCTTGACAGAGAGGCGCTCGCGGATATCGTGTTCAATGATGAGGCGCAAAGGCAGAAGCTGAATTCTCTGATCCATCCGCTTGTGATCGAGCAGGTCGGCAGGATGATCAAAGATTCGGCGGCGAGGGCTGTTGTTCTTGTTGTCCCGTTGCTGTTCGAGAGTGGAATGCACAAAATGGTGCAGAGCGTCTGGGTTGTTTCGGCTGATGAGGAATCGCTGGTTGAGAGAATAAGGGTTCGGGACGGCTGTGATGCAGAGCATGCTGGAGCCCGGATAAGGAGCCAGATGAAGCAGGATGAAAAGATCGCGCTTGCGGATGTGGTGATTGACAATAGCGGAAGCCTGGAGAGAACGCGCGGGCAGGTTGAGGAGGCATGGAAAAAGCTTGAAGAACTTTAACTTCTCGGTGCTGGTGGTAGCTTATCTGCTGCTGACAGGATGGGTTTTTACAGGCACTCGCAGTATGGAAAAATTCGTTATCGTTGCGATAGCAGCCTCTCCTCTGATATGGATGGCTTTCGCGTCGCAGGGAAGAGGAATAAAGGTTTTCGTAGAAGCGGAACTGAAGTCGCATTCGATGCTGTCGCATGCTGTTGCCGTTGCGTGTTCAGCGCTGCTGCTGGTGTTCATAATGAAATCGGGCATTCAGTATGGAGCTGTCAGGGGGCCTGTACAGTTTTTCGGGAACTACCGGGTCGGCTGGGATATAAACAGCAGCGTGGAACTGCTAGTGTTGAACCTGTTGCTTGCAGCATGTGCGAGTACTATCTGGTCGGGCTACAGGTTCTCGGGCGCGGTTGCGGGAAGTTTCGCCGCAAGGATGGGGAAAGCTTTTTTTGCGGGGGTTAGAGAACCTTACAGACTGCTGATCTATATATACGCATGGGCTTTGTTGTGGTCTTTTGGAATCGGGGCTGTTTCGATTGTCTGGCGGGATTTCAATGTTCAGATGCTGTATGTTGTGACGGGCAGGGCGACCGTTCCGCTTGTTTTGCTTTTAATAATTGCCATGATGCGGCTGAAGGTTTTTGCCGTTGCGGTTCCTGTTGCGCTTGGAATGATTTTCTATCTTGTTACAATAAATTCAGGAGCTGCTAAAGCCGCTGTTTTTGTGTTTGTTCCGGCTGTTGTGGGCGCTGTGCTTTTGGGTTACAGGTTTGCTAAAGCCGGCGGTGAGGAAGTAGTTGACGCTGTTGACAGAACCGGGGAGGCTGACGAAGGTGAAGAAGTATCTTGAATGGGGAAAAGAAGTGTTGTCTGAAGAAGCTCGTGCAATCAGCAGTCTTGAGGCGAGGCTGGGTGATGAGTTTGCGGAGGCGGTGAAGCTGGTAAGGTCATGCAGGGGAAAGGTAATCGTGAGCGGGCTTGGTAAGTCGGGCCATGTCGGTAAAAAGATAGCCGCATCGCTCGCGAGTCTTGCGACGCCTTCCTTTTTTATGCATTCGACGGAGACGCTTCACGGAGACGCCGGGATGATGGAACCGAGAGATGTCCTGATAGCGATATCAAACTCGGGGAGCACTGCCGAAGTCGTTTCCGCTGCTCAAATAGCAAAGAGCTACGGATTAAAAGTCATTGCAATGACCGGGAATAAAAATTCCCCGCTGGGCAAAACCGCCGATGTCTGGCTTGATATAGGAATAGATAAAGAGGCCGATCCCCTGGATCTCGCGCCTACGTCGAGCTCGACGGTGACGCTGGCTCTCGGAGATGCGCTTGCTGTTGCCGTTGCGAGGTCGAAGGATTTCAAGAAATCCGATTTCGCATACAGGCATCCGGGTGGCGCGCTCGGCAAAAAGTCAAAAAAGTAAAAGATAGTGATAGTATGAAAAGCTGCATTACGGCTGTCGCGACAATACTGATTGTTTTTTCTTTTCATATTGCATACTCCGATATTTCTCCTTCATATTCACTTGTTTCTCCGGAATTTCTCGCGCAATTCATTCCGCTCAATGAATATGACGCAGTGAAGATGAGCAGGAATATCGAAAATGCGACCGGCAGGTTTCCGGACAGCCCGGATGCTATCATGTTTAACGATGAAAGCGATGCTGAGCAATATTGTGCGCTGCCGCCGCAGGTTGTTAAGGTCTGGAGCGAAGGAGACAGGGTAATATTAGTCTGGAGCGGTGAGAATCCCGACAATTATCGATACAATATTTACAGGCAGGAAGAAACAGGATTTTTATCTTTGCTGAATGTTGTCCCTATAGCAGCAACGGAATATATATTGCCGTCGGAGCTTGAGGTGAAAGGCTCGCTGTATTTTGTGGAGAGTGTGGCACCTGATGGCTCGGCCAGCAGTTTGAGCATGCCTGCGAGCCGTATCGTCACAGGGGCCGAGTAAGTCCCCGGCGCTTAAGGGGAACTTTTGAAAAAGTTCCCCTTAAGGATCCCTTCAAAACTTTTCGCGCTTCGCTCGACTTCTACGGGTAATCCGCATGGGAACGTTGCCCGCTGAAGTGGGAATGTCTTTTCCTGGATTCCGGCTTACAACATGCCGGAATGACGGCGGTCCAGGCCGGCAGGCCAGCCGGCTTTTTGTCCTTTTACGTTCTCGCTTCGTGATTATGTAGCTCTTTGAAAATACACCTTAGTGTTACTTGTTCAGTTATTACTGCTACTGTTACCCGCTGTCATCATTACATATTATCTGTCATTCCCGACGGAGATCGGGAATCCAGGGGGGGCAGGACGGCCAGGGGACGTGCTTTCCGGGCGGGTAGGCCTTGCCTGCTTTTTGTTTTTTTACATACTCGATTAGTGGACAGCTCAAACTTAAAACACCTTAGTGTTTCTTTTGTCCTGTCATTGCGAGAAGTGAGCAGGGCCTGTCGCCTTGCGAACTACGCGGCAATCCCGACTTGAGAATCCTTCCAAAACTTTCAGTTTGACTTTTACGGGCAATCCACATGGCGCTTGCCTGCTGGAGACCTTACCCGCTGTCATTCCTGCGAAGGCAGGAATCCAATCCTTAATGCAAAAATATTCTGGTGTGCCATGTACAAAGCGTCGTTCTTTGTGCATGAAGTCTTTAATATGATGTCATTAAAAATTATTATGTTGCCATACCAGAGAAGGCGGAAATCCAATCGATAGTGTACCGTTAAGCAATCAAGCACAACATGGTTTCGGGTGCCACACGGCGTATATACCCATATTTGCCAAACGGCTCTTTTCGATATGCCGGTTGTTCCTATTTTTCCCGGAGACTGCCCCCGAGTTTTTCTCCGATTTCTTTAACGATGTTATCAATGATCGGAGAAAGATCCTCATCGTTGAGGGTTCTGCTCTCATGCCTGAAATCAAGCGCGAAAGACACGCTCTTTTTTCCTTCTCCGATAACGTCTCCCTTGTAGACGTCGAAAAGCGTGAGAGCCGTCAGCAGCCCTGTTCCATTTTTGTAGATAATATCTTCTATATCCTGTGCCGAAGTTTCGTCGGACACGATTATCGACAGGTCTCTTGCCATTGCCGGGAATCGCGAAATCGATTTATAAACAGGTTGCTCTCCGAGCAGAGTTTTAACATTGTCGAGGTCGAACACGGCGATTGAAACAGTATCTTTGATTTCAAAGTTTTCGCTCACACCGGGATGAACTTCACCGAGCTCCCCGATTTTTGTCCCGTCCACGAAGAACTCACATTTCCTGTAAGGATGGAACATCTCGGAGCCGCCGGTTTTGAAAACAACTCTCTTTGTCGTCACTCCTTCGAGGAACTGTTCGACAATTCCCTTGAGGACATAGTAGTTGACCTGCCTGAACTGGTAGTCGGATTTCGTCGGTGTTACAAGAGAATTTCCGCAGGTTGCGATCACGAGAGAATCGGTTTCCGAAACATCGCTGCCGGACTTGCTGAAGATGCGTCCGAGTTCGAACATTCTCAATGGTTTGTCACCGATGTTTTTATTGTTGTGAGCAACTATTTTAAGCATGCTCGGAACAATCGAAGGCCGCAGATGCGTGTGATCTTCAGTCAGCGGGTTTCTTATCTCAACCGCATCCGGCGTGTTTTCGGCCCAGATTTTTTTCAGTTCTTCTGTGTTGGTGAAACTGAATGAGACGGATTCCGTCAGTCCGCATCGAACGAGCAGCTCGCGGAGCTTTACGTTTTTCGACAGATTGGGCATCATTGCCGCCCGGTGCGTTTTTACATCGGGGAGGGAGGACGCGATCTTTTCATAGCCGTATATCCTTGCCACTTCTTCGGAAAGATCCTGCCAGATATGAATGTCCGTCCTGTGCCCGGGAACGGTAACGGAAATTTCGTCACCTTTCTTTTCGATCAGGAAGCCGAGTTTTTCGAGCGACTCTATGATTATTTCGTCCGTGATTTCCGGGGCAATATAGTTGCGGATTTTTTCAGGTTTGACTGTTATCACGATCGGAACATGTTTGTTGGGATATTCATCGATCATGCCGCTTAAAGGTGTTCCCCACCCGTGTTTATGAATAAGGTAAGACGCATAATTCGAAGCGGCTGCGGAGCTTATAACGGGAACTCCTTTTTCGTATCTTACCGATGCTTCGGTTCTTAGCCCGAGAGAAACGGAGGTTCTCCTTATACTTCTCTGTTCAAACTGTGCTGATTCGAGCAGCATGTTGGTTGTTTTGTCCGTGATCTCGGTTAGCATTCCGCCCATCACGCCGGCGACGGCGACAGGCACGGATTTGTCGGCGATGACAAGCATATTTTCAGTCAGTTCCTGCTCGATATCGTCGATGGTGATGATCTTTTCGTCCTTTGCGGCCCTGCGGACTATTATGGCCCTGTCTTCGAGGGTGTCCAGATCGAACGCATGAAGCGGCTGGCCGGTTTCGAGCATCACATAGTTGGTGATGTCCACGATGCTGTTTATCGGGCGCATCCCGCAGGCTCTCAGCCTGCGTTTGATCTTCAGCGGCGACTCGCATATTTTAATATCGTGGAACAGCCTTCCCGTATACCTCGGGCAGAGGTCCGGGTCTTTTATCTCCACTGAATAATCGACATCGAGCTTCTCTTCCGGGAATTCCACATCGAACACGTTTTTCTTGAGAGGACTGCCAAGTATGGCGGACAGTTCGCGTGCTATTCCGAATACGCAAAGGAAATCGCCGCGGTTGGGGGTCATGTCGAAAGAGAAAACTTTGGTCGTGATCCCCATGACATCGGGAACGCATTTGCCCACCCCGGCATTTTCCGGCAGTGGCAGAACCACGCCCTGGTCGTCCGAGTATTCGATGTCCCATTCCGACATTATCTTTGCATCGGAGGTCACGCCGCTGAATTTCATCGGCTCCAGCTTCGAGCCGTCAGGGAACACGTATCCCTCATAAGCGACAGGAATAATCTCGCCTTTTTCAAAAGGGCGCAGGTTGGTCAGGACGATTCTCGGCTTGTCCGAACCACCGACGGTCAACACGTAAAAGTCTTCTCTTTTAGGGTGCTTTTCGCAACTGTCGATTACGCCGACGAAGGAATTATCGTAATCGAATCGTTCATCCAGAATCTCGCCGACCTCGAGGCCGGCCATCGTCAGTTTTTCAGCGATCTCTTCTATGGGTTCTTCGAAATCCACATATTCTTTGAGCCATTCAACGGGAATCTGCATCGTTTCACTCCTTTATCGTAAGTTTGCTTTATCAGAATTGTTCGAGGAATCTGAGGTCATTCTCATAAAGCAGCCTGATGTCGTCAATCTGGTATTTGAGCATAGCCACACGGTCGATCCCGATGCCGAACGCGAAACCGCTCACCTCATCCGGGTCGAGGCCGCCGTTACGGAGCACCTGCGGGTGAACCATTCCTGCGCCGAGTATCTCGATCCAGCCGCTCCTTTTGCAGACATTGCAGCCTTTGCCTCCGCACATTATGCACGATATGGCAATCTCCACGCTCGGCTCGGTAAACGGAAAATAGTCGGGGCGGAAGCGTGATTTCACGTCCTTGCCGAACATCTCCTTATTAAAGGCTTCGAGCACGGCCTTGAGGTGGCTCATTGTTATGTTCTTGTCGATCATCAGCCCCTCGATCTGGTTGAACACCGGCGAGTGGCTCGCGTCTACCGTGTCGCGGCGGAATGTTCTTCCCGGCGCCACCATCTGGATCGGGGTTTTCCCGATGCGTTCCATTGTCCTGATCTGAACGGGCGATGTCTGGGTTCTGAGAAGGGTCGAGTCCGAGATGTAGAAAGAGTCCTGTTCGTCGCGCGCCGGGTGGTCTGCGTGGAGATTGAGAGCTTCGAAATTGTACCATTCCGTCTCGACTTCCGGGCCCTCGACCACGTCGAATCCCATCGCAATGAATATCTCAGCCGCTTCGTTCCATATCCTTGTGAGAGGATGATATCTGCCGGCGGGAAACCTCAGTCCGGGCAGGCTGACATCCAGCCGCTGGGCCGCAATTTTTTCCTGAAGTTTCTTTTCATGAAGCACAGCTTTTCGGTTTTCAAACTCTTCTTCAAGCTTTATTTTCACGGTGTTGATGTTTTCACCGAAAGCTTTTCTCATGTTGCTTGGCAGATCACGAATACGGGCCATCTGCTCGCCGATTCTGCCCTTTTTGCTGAGGAAAGCCGATTTTGTCTGTTGCAGATCCTGCATCGATTCCGCGGCTGTTATCGCCGCGGTACCTTCCTCGATCAATACTTCAAGTTCCCGGTCCATTTCAAACACCTTCTTTATCTTGTTTTTCCATCCCCGCAAATCTCGCAAGGTAGAGTATTATTCCTGATGAAACAGCTACGTTCAAGGATTCCGTTTTTCCCCACATCGGAAGAGTGATCATCAAATCGAGCTGCTTTGTTATTTCGTAATCCAGCCCGGTTCCCTCGTTGCCCATGACCAGCATGAGTTTCTCGGGCGGATTTTCCATCCATTGAGTAACAGGCAATCCGCCGGAGACTGATGTGCCGACGATCTGTGCTCCTTCTTCCCTTGCGGTTTCGATCACGAGGCTGCTGTCTTCGCCTGCGATGATCGGGTGATGAAAAACAGCGCCCATCGAGGTCTGGACAGCGGTCGGGTTGAAGGGATCGGTTGAGCCCGGGGGAGCAAAAAACGCGCTCACGCCCGCCGCTTCCGCTGTGCGGATAAGCAAACCCATGTTGCGCGGATCCTGAATCCCGTGAGCAAGTATGGACAATCCGCTGAAATCTGCGTCGCTTATCGAAAGCTCTTTTTTCATCGAGACCTCCGCAACGACGCCCTGGGTGGTTTCGGAACGGCTCACTTTTTTCATAAGCTGCCGCGGCACGTAGTAAATTCTTATGCGTTTTTGAATGCAGAGATCCACAATTTTCCGTATCGAATCGCTTGTTTCGAGTTCCTCTGAAATAAGGATATTGTGGACATAGGAATTTTTTGCATTAAGCGCTTCCCTGACGATGCGGATGCCGTCTGCGAGGAAGTGTCCGGTCTGCTTTCTGCCCTTGCGCGAGTTCAGCTCGACAAAACTCTTGATGGTTTTGTTCTGAGGGCTTTCTATCCTTAGTTCCAGGTTGTTCTGCATTTAATCTTTTTCCCTAAATAGAAACGCCGCCTCGACCGTTGGAAAGCGAAGCGGCGCGGATTTCGATGATCTGTCTTTAAGCCTGCTGAATAATGGTTCAGGCAGCGTTTCCCTTGACTGTTTCAACGAGTTTTGCGAAAGCGTCAGGGTTATGAATAGCCATCTCCGAAAGGGCTTTTCGATCGAGCTCGATACCGGCCTTTTTCAGAGAAGCCATAAAGACACTGTAGGATATGCCGTGTTGTCTGGTCGCTGCATTGATCCTGGCGATCCAGAGTTTGCGGAAATCCCGTTTTTTGTTCCTTCTGTCTCTGTAGGCGTATGCATCGGCATGCATAACAGCCTCGTGAGCGTTTTTATAGTGCCTGCTTCTTGTTCCCCTGTAGCCTTTAGAACGTTTGAGGACTTTCCTCATCTTGTTTCTTGACAACATTGCATTTTTTACGCGTGGCATGATTACTGCTCCTTATAAAAACACGAACATGTGTTACATTCCGGTCAACTTCTTAACCTGTTCAAGCTGGCCGCCTGTTACGGTTGCCATAAGTTTAAGGCGCCGTTTCCTTTTTCTGCTTTTTCCTGAGAGCAGATGTCCCATTCCTTCTTTTTTCCGGACGATTTTCCCGGAACCTGTTTTCCGGAAGCGTTTTGCTGCTCCCCTGTGCGTTTTCATCTTAGGCATTTCTCTGTCATCCCTGCTTTTTTAAGGGCGCAAGTATCATTATCATATTGCGGCCCTCTAATTTCGGCATTCTCTCTATCGTAGAGTTTTCTTTATGCACATCCGCGAGCCTTAACAACAGGTCTCTACCTATCTCGGTAAAGTCCATCTCGCGGCCTCTGAACATAATTGTAGCTTTTACTTTGTCTCCGTCCTCCAGGAACCTTTTAACGTGATTCGATTTGAAGTTAAAATCGTGATCGCCTATCTTGGGCCGAAGTTTGATTTCCTTTAGTGTAGAAGTATGGCTTTTAGACTTCTTTGTTTTTTTACGTTTCTCGTACAGGTATTTGCCGTAATCCATGATCCGGCATACCGGCGGATCCGCATCCGGCGCAACTTCTACCAGATCAAGATCTTTCTCCTGAGCGGCTTTAAGCGCTTCTTCAATCGATATTACTCCGAGTAAGTCTCCGTCGTCGGTAATCGTTCGCACCATTCGTGCCTTGATCTCTTCATTGACCCGGGTTTTCTGCACGTAAACGTGTTTCTTCGACCGTTTTTTCAAGTTGTTCCCGCAGAACCTCTCTTTCTTTTTAATCGGTTTTATTCAAACCGGACTTTGTAATATAGCAAATTACCTATATTACGTCAATAGACAACCAACCATATCCGGTACAGAACCGATTACTTGATTTCAATTCCTGACATAAAATACAATCGGCATAAGCAGATCGATTTTGGGTGGTACTGGATTCGAACCAGTGACCTTCTGCACGTCAAGCAGACGTTCTCCCCCTGAACTAACCACCCACATTGCAAGGCGACGGGCGGATTTGAACCGCCGAATGGAGGTTTTGCAGACCTCTGCCTTACCACTTGGCTACGTCGCCGATAACGCGACCAGTTCAACATTCTAAGCTGAACCTTTTCAGGTGTCAAGAACAAGAAATCCTTTTAAATACAGGCGTTATTGGAAAATTTGTCTTTTTAAAAGCTTTTTGCGATTCCCGGGGCGCGGCGCGCGTTGACATGTTATGCTGTTAGACATACTATTTTTTAACCTGAACAAGGTTTTCTTATTTGTGTTGGTTGTTTTACAGCTTGCGAGGTGCATCATGGCAAAGAGAATTGTAATGATTGGCATTGACGGGTGTCATCAGCAGACGCTTTACGGTTTGATCGACAGGGGCGAAGTACCTTTTTTCAACTGGATGATGGAAAACGGTACGAGGGTCGAGAGAGCGGTGACGATGTTTCCCGCGACGACGGGTTGTTGCTGGTCTTCGATTTATACCGGCGATTTTTATAAAAAGCACGGTGTTTTGAACAACGAGTGGATCGACAGATTTTCGGTCCCCGTGCGTGGGAGGTCTTATCTCAACGGGCTTCACGAGGCGCTGCATTCGCTGGACAGGCGGCTGTTCGGGTTTCCGTCGCTGCTTCTGCCGGACAGGAACGAGGGCGGGCAGATGAATAATGATCTGCAAAGCAAAACCGTTTTCGAGTGGATCGGCGGGGCGGGGAAAACTTCATATTCTTTTTTCCATTTTTTCGCTAAAGGCGCCACCCGCTGGGTCAGGCCCGGCAAAAGGGATATGGTGCGTTACGCTTATGTCGAGAAGTTTGAAAAGCCGTATCAGATTTATGAAAAAATGCTCAAAACCCGTGTGATAGAAACAATCAGGAAGCATGGGCCGGCGGATTTTCTGTCGATTTATTTCGGCAGCAACGACAGCCACGGCCACAGGCACGGCGTTGAAGGCCAGGCGGAATATCTACGCGATTTTATCGACGGCGAGCTCTGTGAAATCCGGGCCGAAATCGAGAGGGTGTGTCCGGATGATGAAATATACTGGGCGGTTGTCTCCGATCATGGACAGACCAGCATCGGCGAGACTGAAAGAAATCGCTGCATGTGGTACACGGATGTTATTCCTTTAATTGAGGATGCCGGGTATTCGGCGCCGGGCAGGGGCCTGTCATCCAATGAGCTGGACGGGCTCGATTCCATTCTGACGCAGGGCAACGGCGCATGTGTCGGGATTTACCTGAGAAACAGGAGTACCGGTTCATGGAAAGACCAGCCGGATTTCGAGAAGGATGTCGTTCCGGTTCTGAACAATTTTCTGAGAGCTTCCGCGACTGAAGGACGTTTCGGGGACTGGAAGTATCCGGGATTTGTGGATTTTCTGCTGACGAGAAAACGGTTCGATGAACCATATCGTGTTTACCGGAACAGTCCGCCGTTCGAGGGAGTGGGGGAACTTGTTGAACTGGAAGATTTTTTCAGCGGCGATGCGGAGAAATATGTTGAGCCGGTGATCAGGATAAGGGGCACGGATAATCCGAAGAATGCGGATATTCATCTGGTGCTGAATTATTTCGATATGCATTACAATATAAATGCGGAAGACAATTTTCATCCCGGACAGCACGGCGCATTGTGCCCTGAGGATTCGATCGTGCCGATGATGTTTGCCGGGCCGGGTGTAAAAAAAGAAGGAATCGCGTCGGCTTTCACGACAAATTTTGCGCCTACGCTCGCGGGAATCCTGGGCGTGGAGATGGATTGTGACGGCGGGCCGCTTGATATAATGGAAGGCGCCGGGAAATAGATAATATGCTCGATGATAACAGGCGAAAAAGATATAGCCGTCACCTGATTCTGCCGCAGGTGGGAGAAGCGGGACAGGAGAAACTGCTTGCCGCGAGCGTTCTCGTCGTGGGCGCCGGCGGGTTGGGATCGCCGGTTATTTACTATCTCGCGGCGGCGGGGGTGGGCCGTATCGGGGTTGTGGATTCCGATGTGGTGGACGTGAGTAATCTCCAGAGGCAGATTCTGCATGGCACGGGCGATGTCGGGCGGCTGAAGGTCGAGTCCGCGCGCGCGAGGATCGCGGAGTTGAACCCGGATGTCGAGATGGTGCCGATTGCCGGGCGGGCGGAGCCGGACAATGTGATGGGCCTGATCGAAGGGTATGATGTCGTGGTTGATGCGTGCGACAATTTCCCGACGCGGTACCTGGTTAACGACGCATGCGTTTTGCAGAAAAAACCGTTTGTCTATGGCAGCGTTTACCAGTTTGAGGGACAGGCGAGCGTTTTTTCGAAGGAAGGCGGGCCGTGTTACCGATGTATGTTTCCCGATCCTCCGGATTCCGATCTCGTTGCGGACGAGTCCGACCCGGGGATACTGGGTGTTGTTCCGGGGGTGATCGGCAATGTGCAGGCCGCCGAGACGATCAAATTAATTGTCGGGACAGGAGAATCCCTGAGCGGAAGGTTCCTGCTGTTTGATGCGTTGAAAATGCGGTTCAACGAATTGAGCATAAAGCGCGACCCGGATTGCAGGGTTTGCGGCGACTCGCCCGGGATTACGGAAATCGACCCCGGCGAAGTATCATATAACTGAATCCATGACAAAATTCCAACCGTTTTAGTTATAATAATCTCATCTTTTGCTATATAATTCTATTTTACAATATCAGGATTGAGGCGGTTATTTAAAGACTGATTATGTATAAAAGGCCATGGTTGCTTGCTCTGATTGATGCGGTGCTGCTCAACGCCTGTATTCTGGGCGTTTTTTCGGTTCGCTTCATTCATGGCATGCCGGACCGGAACATCAGCGCGTATCAGAACAACTGGTTTTACATAACAGCGATTTTTGCTTGCCTGTTTTATTTCAACGGTTTATATGATTTCGACGAGGACGATGATGGGGTTTCGATCCTGTTCAAGGTTTTTTCGTCCGTCTCTTTCGGCACGATTTCGATCATGGCACTGACGTTTCTCAGCCGGAATTTCGAATTCCCGAGAACCGTTATCATTATTTCATACTTCCTTCTGAACATCATGTACGCGGTTCTGCACATAGTTGTCCAGAGGCGGTTCAGGGTCGTGTGCCCCAGCAGGCACATAATGATTCTCGGCGGCGATGCGAGATGTGCGCACATAGAGAAAATGGTGCTCGAAAACCCGCAGAGGTATACGCTCGAAGGATGTGTGAATCCCGAGCAGATCGAGTTGTTGTATGAAGCAGCGGGAGAAGGAAGAATAAATTTCGTCGCGATAATGGACGATGTAGAAGACGCGCAGGAGATCGCTTTCAGGCTCGATGTCGAGTACCCGGGGCTTCGTGTTTATTTTGTGCCGCGTGTCGAGGAGATAATGATCGGGACGAGGCACGACACCGTGATAGGCGATGTTCCTCTGGTGGCGTTTGCGAGCGGGATATTCCTGAAAAGGTATTTTCTGTTGAAACGATTGACGGACATAGTGATATCGGTGATCGGGCTTCTGGCGCTATCGCCGTTTCTGCTGCTCATTGCGGTCGGTATAAAACTGACGTCGAAGGGACCGGTTTTTTACTCGCAGGACCGCGTGGGCCGTGACGGAAAGTTGTTTGATATTCTCAAGTTCAGGACAATGGTGAAGGGGGCCGAGGAACCGACCGGGCCGATGCTTTCGAGCGACCACGACCCGAGGGTGACTCTTATCGGCAAACCGCTCAGGCGGTTCAAGCTGGATGAGATGCCCCAGTTGATAAATGTCATCAAAGGCGACATGAGCCTTGTCGGGCCGAGACCGGAGAGGCCGGAGTTTGTCGAGAAATTCGAGCAGAGCCTGCCTGCTTATGTTTACCGGAAAAAGGTGCTGCCGGGAATGACGGGGATCGCGCAGGTGTGCGGGAGATATGAAACCGACCCGTCTCTGAAGCTGAAGTATGATCTCATCTATATTTACAATTACAACCCGTGGATGGATTTCGCGCTGATCTATCAGACGTTCCAGTATATTCTGAGATCGAATATCTGACCGGAAGAAAAGGAAGAAGGGGACAGCAAATGAAAGTTGTAATCGCATCGAATCCTTTCAAGGGCAGCCTTTCAGGAATTGAAGTGGCGGATCGCATCGCGGCGGGGTTCAAATCAGGGATGGGGCGTGTGTCCGTCGATAAGGTGCCCATAGCGGACGGCGGCGACGGAACGCTTGACGCGGTGGCTTCGAGCGTCAAGTCGGAGCGGATATTCAAAAGGGTCAGGTATCCACTCGGCAATAGCGGGAAGGCCGATTACCTGCTTGTGGACGGCGGGAAAACCGGCGTGGTCGAGATGGCCCGCGCATCCGGGCTTGCCCTGTTGAAGGATAGCGAGCGTGACCCGGTTAAAGCCACAACTTTCGGAACGGGGCAGTTGATCAAAGACGCCCTGGACAGGGGCGTTAAAAGAATAATTGTCGGGATCGGGGGGAGCGCGACGAATGACGGCGGGATGGGAATAGCCGCCGCGCTTGGTTGCAGGTTTCTCGATTCAAAAGGAAAACCGGTTGCGCCGTGTGGTGGCGGTTTGAGCCGGGTTGCGAGAATAGATATGGGAAAGCGCCACCCGGGGGTGGCCGGGGTTGAGATTCTGGTCGCTTCCGATGTTACGAATCCGCTGCTGGGCGAGAACGGGGCGGCGGCTGTGTATTCACCGCAGAAAGGGGCTTCGCCCGCGCAGGTGAGGCAGCTCGACGCGGGGCTTGAGCATCTTGCCGATGTTGTGCTTGCCGATCTTGGAAAAGATCTGCGTGATTACCCCGGCGCGGGAGCCGCGGGCGGCACAGGTTACGGGTTGATGACTTTTCTGGAAGCGAGACTCCAGTCGGGCATTGATCTTATGATCGACATAACGCAACTGGAGAAGCGGGTTAAGGCCGCCGACCTGGTTGTGACCGGGGAAGGTTTTATGGATTCGCAGTCCGCGCAGGGGAAAGCTCCATACGGTGTGTTGAAGCTTGCGAAAAAGTATAAAAAGCCGGTCATTGCCTTCTGTGGCGGGCTGGTGGAGGAAGATAGCCTGAACAGGGCGGGGTTCACCGCGGTGTTCCCGATAGTCGATAAGCCGATGGCGCTCGACAGAGCGATTGCCGAAGGCGGCCCGCTGCTCGAAGCGGCTGCGCGGAGGGCGGCGCGGTTGATCAAAGCGTTTATGTGATTGGACGATTCATGGGAGATACGCTTGTAATTCTGCCTACTTTCAATGAGCGGGACAATATAATCGGCGTTCTGGAAGGTGTTCTGGGGCAGGGGGAACGGTACGAGGCCCTTGTGGTTGATGACATGTCGCCGGATGGTACCGCCGAGGCTGTGCGCGGAAGGTTCGGTTCGGACGCGCGGGTGCATCTGATCGAGCGCGAAGGCCCGAAGGGAAGAGGACATGCGGGTGCGGCGGGGTTCCGCTGGGGGCTTGAGAGGGATTACAAATATATATTTGAAATGGATGCGGACGGGTCGCATGGGCCCGAGTATCTGAATGCGATGAGCGATGCGCTGAAAGAGGCCGATGTTGCGATAGCGTCGCGGCTTGTTCCGGGCGGCGGTGAGAGCGGCAGGAGTTTTATCCGTGGCTGGATAACCAGCGCGGCGAATGCGTATCTGCGGGTTGTCCTGGGGCTGGCTGTCAGGGATTGCACGACGGGCTACCGGGGGTTCAGGCGCGAGGCGCTGCAGGCGGTGCCGTGGGACAGGGTTTGCTCGCCCGGTCCTTCGATTGTGCAGGAAATACTTTATGCCGTGATCAGCCGGGGTTTCGTTGCAAAGGAAGTGCCTTTCATGTTCCGCGAGCGGATTGCAGGCGAATCGAAACTGAATTTCGGGAAGCTGGTTGCCGGGCTTGTTGAAGCGTTCAGAATAAGAAGAAGAATGAGTCCGCGGATATAAAGCGCAAAGGAGCTTTGAAGCGGTCGGGTGGATTTGATGCGTGATATTGTTACTAAAATAGTGTATTCGCTGGTGTTGCCGGCGCTGGTGATCGCGCTTTTCTATTACACTTATACAACTGTTTTCCGACCGCCCGAGCAAAGAAACGATCCGGTGGAGGTAAAACAGGAGGAGCCGCGCGAGGATGTCGAGGACCCCATGCTGCCTGATGTGAGCGTAACACGTCCGGAAATTTCTCATTATGTAGATGGAGAGGTTAAGTGGACTGTTACTGCGGAGTCGGTGAAATCGGATTCAGCATCGGGGATAACCGAGTTAAGAGAATCCGAGGCGAAATTCATACGTGAAGAAGAAAGCGAGCTTGATTTCGAGGCGCCTCTGACTTTTTATGACACAAAGGAAAAAAGGGTCAGCCTGGAAGGCGGGATAGCGGGCAGGATGGTTCCCGAGCAGCATGAGATATCGGCGTCGAGGGTTGATTGGCGGGAAAAGACGGGAGTACTCACCGCGAGCGATGTCAGGGTCGATTTTGAAGGCGCACGGGTGGAAGGCGGCACGATGGAGATTAAGCCGGATGAAAAGACAGTTGCGTTCAGCGGCGATGTAATCATAGAAATTCCTGTCGAGAAGCTGGAAGTTAATGGAAAAGAAAACATGTGAAAGACATCCCGACCGTGAAGCTTCGGGATTTTGCGCGGTATGCGGCGCCCCGGTCTGCCCGGAGTGCGAGAGGCTTTACGGCGGGAAAACATATTGCGCGAAATGCCTGAAAAAGGGTAAAAAGGCCGCAGTTTTGCTAAAGAAAAAAGGCCCGAATGCGGATCGGCAGCCCGGGGCTGAGGTTGAGGGAGATGCTGAAGAAGGAAAGCCGCGAGCGGGAGCAAGAGAAAAGATATCAGCCGGTTTGAAATCGATAAAACCGGGCAGATTGAAGCTTCAAAAGGAAGCGGCCAGGATTCTGGCAAAGGCGATCGATTTCATTTTGATTATTATGATAACGATGCCGGTATCGTGGCTTTTCAGGCTGATCTCGATGGGCTGGATGTCCGATGTAGGCGGGATAGGATACAGGTTGAGCGTCTATGTGGCTTTGATAACGGTCGCGTCGTTATATTTCATAATCTCGCACAGTATTTCCGGCTGTACGATAGGGAAATGGCTGTTCGGTGTCAGGGTGGTGCTGTATGGGGGAGGCGGGAAGATAACGGTTTCGTCGGCGTTCTGGCGCTGGATAGGTTTTCTGGCCGCATTTTCATGGGCTTATGTAGGATACTCTTTAATGAGCGTTACGCTTAACTGGGCAGCTATTCTGAGGGGTAAACTGCCTGATTATTATTTCGGTTTTCTTGGCGTGGCGGGCATTGCTTGTGTTATTATGTTTTCTCTTGGATTACTGATAACATTTGTAGGGAAATACAAGAGGGGATTTCATGATCTGTTAGGCGGGACGATAGTCGAGCGGATTGAAGATAAAAGGAGAACTGCGGATGAGAGTAAAAGTGGATAAATACCCGGGAGCGGGCATAAAGAACGGGAAACTGACTTTCGGCGGTGCCGACACGGTGGCGCTCGCGAAGAAGTTCGGAACACCGTTATATGTTCTTGACGAGGAAACGCTGCGTGGGCATTGCCGGGCATACCGGGAAGCTTTCGAGAAAAGATATGAAAACGTGAAGATATTGTTTGCGACCAAGTCGAACGCGATGCTCGCCGTCCTCAGCATAATGACTCAGGAAGGGTTGGGGCTTGATGCGGCCAGCATAGGAGAGTTGTCGGGCGCGGCGCGTGCCGGCGCGGATTTCGGCAATGTGTTATTACATGGCAACTACAAGAAAGAAGATGAAATCAAAAAAGCGCTCATGTGGGGTGTCGGAAGGATCGTTCTTGATTCAGAATTCGAGGCGGACACGGTCGACCGTGTTGCGCGGAAGATGAAAATGAAGGCAAGGGTAATGCTTCGCGTTACGCCCGGGGTGGAAGCCCATGTGCATGAAATGGTGCAGGTTGGAAAGCTGGATTCGAAATTCGGCGTCCCTATCGAAGGTGGCGCCGCGCTCGGGCTTATAGGATACATATTGAAAAAACGGAATCTCGATTTCTGCGGGATTCATTATCATATAGGCTCGCAGATACTGGAGGCCGAACCTTTCAAAAAGGCTGTGAGAATCGGCGTCGAGTTTATCGCGAAGATTTGTAATACGTATGCTATTGAAATAAAGGATTTTGATATCGGCGGAGGTTTTCCCGTAAGGTATTCCACGGACCAGGTGATGCCGAAGCCGGAGAAATTCGCTGCGGTCATTTGCGGTGAGTTGAAAAAAGGGATAAAGGAGTTCGGGTTTGCTCCTCCGAGGTTGCTGCTGGAGCCGGGAAGAGGGCTGGCGGGGCCTGCGGGAATTACGCTTTACACCATAGGGCCTGTGAAGCGGATACCGGGAGTCAGGAATTATGTCGCGGTCGACGGCGGGCTTTCGGACAATCCGAGACCCGCGCTTTACGGTTCTCTATATGAAGCTGTGATTGCAAACAAACCCGATTCGCGATCCGGTGTGAAGAAGTTCCGGGTGAGCGGGCGGCATTGCGAAACCGACACGCTGATTCCTGAAATCGATCTGCCGGACCCGGCAACCGGCGATGTGATGGCCGTGTTTTCAACAGGGGCTTACACATATTCAATGTCGGGGAATTACAATAAGTTCCCGCGGCCCGCAACGGTTCTTATAAGGAACGGCAAGGCGGAACTGGTTGTCAGAAGGGAAACGCTGGAAGATCTGTATGCGTGCGACATTCTAACATCGAGATTAAAAAATGCAGGCAGAAAAAGTAAAAAATAAAAAGAAGGCTCTTTACGGCGCATTATCTGTATTGATGCTTTTACTGATATTTCTGAGCCCCGGTTGCGGCGGTGTCAGATATAAGCTGCCCAAAGGGAAAACGCTTTTTTATGAATTCGCCACAAGCCGGAGAATTGTTGAAGAAGACAAGGTTGTGGAAAGAGGCGAAGAGAGGAGAGCTATCGAGATACGTCTCAAAGTGAGGCAGAGTCTTCCGCAGGGATATGCCTGCACGATTTCGGCACACGGCATGGAAGGCGCACGGCATTCAGTTGTTGGAGAATCGCTGGGGAGTCTCAAATTCATGCTTGATAAAAAGGGTAGGGTTTTTAACGCAACAGGAATGGGATTGCCGTCGGCGCTGGATATCAAGAGATTTTTGCTTGAGTTACCCCGTGGCTCGGTGAGACCCGGCAGGAAATGGAACGATGTGATGGGGATGGATTTCCTGGGAATACCGAGAGAAGTCGATATAGAGACCACCTACACTGGAATAGAAAGGTATTCTGGAAGGCCGTGTCATCATTTTTTAACTGAAGGAACCTTCCAGATCACGGATGTTGTGAACAAGCCGGAATATGATTTGCTTGTTGATGTTACAGTGAATTATATATTTGAACAGCATAACTATCTGTCGAAAAAGGGATATCCGCTTTATCTTTTGATCAATGATGGATACACTGTCGATTTTGTGGAGAGAGGAACAGGGGAGACGAAGAGAAGAGAAGCGACGCAGAAACACGAATATATCTTTATGAGGATGGAATGAATTTATCGGGTGAACTGAGAACCAGAATCAGGGCTGATGTAATTCAGTCTCTGATAAAAATGGGAGCGGTCGCAGAAAAGAGCGGTTGCAGGCTCTGCCTTGTCGGCGGTGTTGTGCGCGATATTGTTTTAAATGGCACAAGCGTGGATGCCGATCTTGTCCTCGAAGGCGATGCGATAGAATTCGCGAGAAAAGCGGCGGCGTTTCTTGAAATGGATTATGTCCAGCACAAGGTTTTCGGAACAGCTACACTGGAAGCCCGGAACGGACTGAAATTCGATATAGCTACAGCGAGACATGAGGAATATCCGGAACCCGGCTCTCTGCCGAAGGTGAAGCCCGCAACGATCGAGGCCGATCTTAAAAGACGTGATTTTACTATAAATGCGATGGCCGTGAGCTTGAATCCATCCGAATTCGGGGAATTGATAGATCCTTTTGGGGGGCTCGACGATATTCAGGCAAAAAAATTAAGGATCCTGCATTCGAAGAGTTTTGTTGATGATCCTACCCGAATTTTCAGGGGTATCAGGTTCGCGGGACGGCTGGAATTCGAGTTCGAGAAAGCCACGCTGAAGAAGCTGAAAGAGGCTGTTGCAGGCAGGGCTTTCGATTGTATATCAGGGCAGAGGATAAAGAACGAACTCAAGCTTATATTTCAGGATGCAGGCAGAGTCCGGGCTATAATTATGCTTCAGGAACTTGGGATTGATGGCGCTGTCGTAGAAGGCTTCAGAGCCAATTATGATCTTTTCTATCCCATAGACAGGGCAAGAAAATCCTGGGATATAATGATAAAACATCCCGAGGGATTCGAGGCTGAAGAGTGGATGGTATATCTTGCTTCGCTGTCTGTCGGCAATTCTCTTGAAACTCTCGTAAGTTTTGCAAAAAGGATAAGCGCAACGAGGCATGAAGCGGGAGTTTTGTTAAGGCTTTGCGAGACGGACAAGCCGGATTATGTTTCGGTGATGAAAACAGACGAGGCAAGGCCTTCGCAGGTTGCGGATATAATGGAGAAACTTCCGTTTGAAATTTCGGTTTGCCGTTTCGCTGCCGGCGATGAAGCGGAGCGAAAAAACATCGAGTATTATTTTGACCGGACCGCAAGAAGCGGGCTTGAGATCGGAGGGGACGACCTGATAAAAAAGGGTTATCCGGAGAATCAGAAAATAGGGCTGGCTCTAAAAGAAGTGTTGAGGCGTAAAAGGGATGGCCTGGTGAGCGGGGCAAAAGAAGAGATGGAACTTGCGGAAATGCTGCTGAGGAATACAGACAATGAATCTATCGGGTGACAGGTTAATATTTCTTGTAATATTTTTCCCGTTATTTATGATATCTCTTTCTTTTCATGAATTTGCGCATGCTTATGCTGCTAACAGGGCGGGCGATCCCACGGCGCGGTTGATGGGCAGAATGACGCTAAACCCGATTGTACATGTCGATCCGATAGGAATGATATTTTTTGTTGTGTCGTTTATGGCGGGGGTGGGGTTCGGCTGGGCTAAGCCGGTTCCCGTCAATCCGCTGAATTTCAGAAACATGAGGAAAGACGACATAATAGTTTCGTTCGCCGGTGTTGTGGCGAATGCGATTTTGATAGTCGCCGGCATTGTTTTAATGAAGATTCTTATTCTTGCCGGTTTCTTTCACATGAGCGGTGGAGCGGTATATGCCACTTCGAACATTCAGCACTATATATGGCGGATAATGATTCAGTTCCTGGCTTTGAATACGATACTTGTGGTGTTCAACCTGATGCCCATACCGCCGCTGGATGGATCTAAGATTCTAATGATGTTGTTGCCGAGAGAAAGCGCGATGATGATACAGCGGATCGAGCCTTTCGGTTTTTTGATAATTCTGGTTTTGCTTATGTCGGGCGTTTTGGACTTCATATTCGGGATAGCATGGGCTATTATACACTCAATCGCGTTTTTTGTATTCGCGCTTTGAAAGCCGGCGGGAGTAGAAATGATAGTTGAATTCCGGTTGGATATAACCGGTTACAAAGGTACATATGAACTTCTGATCGAGAACGTTCGCCGCCACGAGGTTGACATCATCGAGGTCAGGTTGTCAGAGGTGGCGCAGTCGCTGATCGATTTTGTGGGCAAGTCGCCGGAGCTGTTCCTGTTTACTCCTTTTGTCAATCTTTCGCGGCTTATGTATGTTAAATCGCGAAACCTGCTTCCCTGCGAAGATCCGATAGAGGAACTCGATCTTGAAGAAGATCAGGAAAATGAAGAGCAGGAAGAGCCGACCAGGGTTAGGGAAAGGCTTCTGGACCAGTACCAGCAGTTCGTGTCGGTTCGGGACTGGTTCAGGGAACTGGGGTTAGAGAACAGCGAAAGAATAAAGCTTTACCAGACGAAGGAAGGAAGTTTACCGGACTTCATCGACGAGATAGTGTTTCTCGAAAAAGTGACTCCTTACGATATTTTGTACACGATGGTTCAGATAAACCGTCGCGCTCTCGAGGATCGTTCTTATCATGTTAAGATCGATGATGCGCGAATTCTTTCGATGAGGATATCCGAGGTTTTTGATTTTATTGTGGACAGGCGGGGCGAGCCTGTGAGCTTCAAGGATCTGGTTGAAAAGAAACCGGAGAAAGTGGAAGCCGTGCTCTCGTTTCTCGCTATCGTATATCTTGTCACGCAGGGAAAGATCATAGCGCAGCAGGCAGCTCCTTACGGAGACATAATTATATCAGTAAAAAAGGTCGATTAGGAGATTATCGGAAATGCTCACCATAGACGAGCTAAGCAAGATTATCGAATGCATAATGTTTCTGTCGCCGGGACCCGTGAAAATTGTTGATATAGCAAGGCATCTGGATGTAGAGGAGAGTCTTGTCGGCGAAGCGGTTGGCAGATTGATGTCTCAGTTCGAAGAACGCGGGCTCGAGATGCGGGCGGTTGCGGGCGGATATGAGCTTGTTACCAGGAGAGAATACGTGGAACACCTCCGCACTTTTTTCGGCGGACTGGACAGGACAAGAATCTCACGTGCAGGGCTGGAAACGCTTGCGATAATTTCGTATAAACAGCCTGTCAACCGCGCGGATATCGAGTCGCTGCGGGGAGTTAATTCATCCGGAGCAATAAAGTCTTTGCTCGATAAAGGCCTGATAAGAATCAGCGGCAGGGATGAAACTCTCGGCAGGCCTTTCCTTTTTTCGACAACCCCGGAGTTTCTTTCATTTATCGGCATCAACAGCATTGAGGATCTCCCGCCGATAGAATCGTTCGACAAGAAGACGTGAAACTCCCTGTTTCCTTTCTTTGGTGATTTTTATAATTCAACAGGACGATTATTCGGTAACTGATTTTATGGATACAAATGAAAAAATATTAAATCTCAGGGCAGATGTGAGGTCGCTTGGAAGTGCCGTTATCGCTTTTTCGGGCGGAACCGACAGCACTTTGCTTGCGCGTATTGCGTCGGAGGAACTTCCGGGCAGGTTCGTTCTCGTCATGGCGGATTTCGAGGGTGTTCAGAGGGAAGAGATGCGCCGCGCGGGTGATATCGCTGTTTCGCTGAATTGTGAACTGATAATTGTTAAGCCTGATATGTTGAATAATCCGGGTTTCGCGGAAAATGGGCCGGAAAGGTGTTATCACTGCAAGAAAAAGCTCATCGAAGAGATAAACACAATAAAGGTTGAACGGGGATATGAGCACATTGCAGATGGAACGAACGCGGATGATCTGTTGGATTACAGGCCCGGCGCTCGTGCCGCAGCCGAGGCGGGAGTGAAGAATCCCATAGCGGATGCTCTTATGAGCAAGGAAGAAGTGCGTGTTGTTTCGAAGATGCTCGGATTGCCGAACTGGGAGCTTCCCGCACAGGCGTGTCTTGCTTCCCGTGTAGCGTATGGCATGGAAATCACGGCTGAAAAGCTCGGACGGATTGAAAAGGCTGAAAAAAAGGTGAAACTCATCACGGGATCGAAAAATGCGAGAGTGAGGGATCATGGAGAGCTTGCGAGAATAGAATTGTCTCCTGAAACGATCTCGCACGCCGCATCTTCTGAAACCGCGAGGCTGCTTGTTGACGCTCTGGTTGAGCTCGGCTACCATTATATTACTTTAGATCTCAGGGGATACAGAACAGGAAGCATGAACGAGTTGCTGGAGGAAGTATCGGCGGAGAAACCGGGGAAAAATGGCAAGTGACAGGATTAGAGAGATACTGAGGCTGGTGGAAGCGGGCGAACTGCCGGCGGAGAAGGCTTACGAAAGCCTCAAAACATTGCCGTTCGAGGACATGGGCTTCGCGCGGCTGGATCATCACAGGGTTCTTCGGAAAGGCTATCCGGAAGTTATTTATTGCAGCGGTAAAACGAGTTCGCGGATAAAGGCAATAGCCGAATCTTTTGTCGAAAAGAGAATAAATATGTTGCTTACCCGCGCGGGCGAGGATGTCTATGATGTAGTGCGGGAAATCGAGCCTGAGGCGGAGTACAACAGGGATGCGCGCGCGATATGGAAGATTTACAACCCGCTTCCGAAAAGTGTTAAACCGGTTCTTGTGATAACGGCTGGCACGTCTGATATACCGGTGGCCGAGGAAGCGTGCGTTACCGCGGAAACCATGGGTTGCGGGGTCAAAAGGCTTTACGATGCCGGTGTAGCCGGAATACACAGGGTTTTTCATAATCACGAAGAAATCGAATCCGCCGGCTCAATCGTTGTGGTTGCCGGAATGGAAGGCGCGCTGGCGAGCGTGGTGGGGGGGCTGACCGGCAGACCGGTGGTGGCGGTGCCCACGAGCGTGGGTTACGGGGCTTCTTTCAATGGGCTGTCGGCGTTGCTCGGAATGTTGAATTCCTGCTCGCCCGGAGTTGCGGTAGTGAACATCGACAACGGGTTCGGCGCCGGGTATTTTGCGGCTGTTGTGTGCCGGGAGTCGGGTGTCGAGGAGGTTGTTTAGTGGCAGGCGGTATCCGGATAGTCACAGACAGCACGTCGGACATTAACGCTGAGCTTGCAAAGAAACTCGATGTCACGGTTGTTCCATTGAACGTGAGATTCGGCAATGAGAATTTCAAAGACAGGATCGATCTGGACAGCAGGAAATTTTTTCAGTTGCTTGAGGCGGCGGACGAACTGCCCACGACATCGCTGCCTTCGCCCGGGGATGTACAGGCAGTATATGAAGAGCTTGTAAAGAAATACGACTCGATTATATCAATTCACATATCAAGCAAAATGAGCGGAACTTTTCAGTCGGCGAGGGCGGCTTCGTTCGAGTTTCCCGACAGAGATATTGTCGTGATAGATTCGGAATACGTGGCGTCGGCGCTGATGATAATTGTAGTGAGGGCGGCGAGAGAAGTTAAAAAAGGAGCCGACAGGGACAGCGTGCTCGGCAGGATAAAGGAAGACATTTCAAAGATGGATATTTTCTTTGTGGTCGATTCACTGGATTACCTGCAGCGCGGCGGCAGGATGGGGCTTACAAGCCATGTGATAGGCAGCCTTTTGAATGTCAAGCCTATTCTCACTGTCAGAGACGGCGTGATAGACACGAAATCAAAAGTCAGAAGCCTGAAAAAAGCATTCAGAAAAGTGGTTGAACTGATAGAGGAGAAGCATGAGAAACCGGAGCTTGCGGTTATAAGCCACGGGCGTGCCATGGATGAATCGAAGGAACTGGAGAAAATGCTTCGCTCGGATTATCCTGATCTCGAGGTGCTCGGTTCGGAGATAGGGCCGGTTATAGGAACGCACACCGGGCCGGGCTGTATTGAAATAGCAATTGTCTGACCACGGCTTTCTAATGATTACCCGGAAAAATTATTCTCAGCGATCGCTGCATTATTATCCTGAGCTGAGAGAATGAGTGAAGTTCTCTGAGCAGTCCCAGTACTATCGACGGGCGCAGGTAGAATCTGAAATGCGCCCTGCGCTGGATTTTTATGAATTCTTCGTGCGGTATCGAGTCGTCGCAATAGCTCAGGCTGTGAATGTACGTTTCGTCGTAATTGAGGCTCTTCAGTTTTCCTTCAGATCTCAGCCGGTCGAAAAGATCGCTGCCCGGGAAAGGCGTGAAATTGAAAAAATTCGCCCTGTTGAGGTTCAGCTTCATAGAGAGTTCTATGGTTTTCTTCATGTCGCTGATCGTTTCGCCGGGGAACCCGAGAATGAAAAAACCGGTGACCCTGATTCCGTGTTTTCTCAACAGGTCGATTTTTTCCGGAATCATTTCCAGCTTCAATTTCTTCTTCATAAGGTCGAGAACCTGCTGGGAACCGGATTCGATGCCCACGGCGGTTGAATAGCAGCCCGCGCGTTTCATAGTCGCGACAAGTTCATCGTCGAGGCAGTCCAGCCTCACTCCCGTCGGGCAGGCCCATACGATATTCATGTTTTTTTCTATCAGTTTCTCGCAGACTTCGATGGCGAAAGCCCTGTCGGCGACGAAATTATCATCCATGATATGGATTTCTTCTATTCCGTATTCTTTGTGCAGAGTTTCAATTTCCGAGATGACGCTGCCGGCGTTTCTGTGGCGGACCTTTTTCCCCATCGCGCGGCCCGCGCCGCAGAATGTGCAGGGAAACGGGCAGCCCCTCGACGTGATTATCGGCGCGATTCTTTTCTTCATGGTGAAGATGCCATTGGGAAAGAGCGAAAAACGGTTGGGTTCTATAAGGTCCCATGCAGGCGGGTCAAGTGTCGAGATGTCGCCGATGATTTTCCGGGGGGTATGAAAATATTCTTCCCCGTCTCTGAACACCAGGTTCGGAACGTTTTCGAGTTCGGATTTCGGTGGGTTATCGTATTTTTCTATCAGGCCGGCAAGCATTGGGAGTGTCTCTTCTCCCTCGCCGGATACTACAAAATCGAAAGAGGGGATTCTCTCGAAAATTTCTTCAGGCTCGAATATCGCGTGAGGGCCGCCCGCGACAAGAAAGACTTCGGGGAATCTTCTTCTGATTGCTTCAGCGTATTTTGCTGCGGAAGAAAAATAAGGCGTGAATATACTGATTCCGACAATGTGGGGCCGCGCGCGCGCGACATTTTGAGCCACCTGTTCGGGCATCAGGCCGTCGCGTGCCGCGTTGCACACAGAAGGCTCGTGGCCCGCACGCCTCAGGGCGGTCGATATGTATCCAAGTGAATAGCTCGGAATTATAAGGTATGATTCCAGGCCGATGCGCTTTGGATCTATAAGTAAAACTTTCATCAGAACGCCGTACCTTTTCGTTGCTGGCTAATATTGTAATCTAAAGGTGAAAATAAGAGTAGGCTTATGAAATTCAGACTCTGCGTTTACGAATTGCGCCCCTGCACTCGCCGATAAGCATTCTGAATTCATTTATCTCCTTAAACGGATCGAACTTGCTATCGGAATCGGCCCTGAGGAATCTGTAGATCGAGGGGGTCTGCCCGTATTTATCTGTGAAAAGGCACATTTTGGTGAAGAATTCGGCGTTGGCGGAGAAACCCGAACCGGTGATCAGACTGTCACCCATCGAGCCGAAAGCTTTTTTGACAACCGAGGCGCGGTACATTTTAAGGAAGTAGGTGTAATCCGTCGTATCCGGAAGCCTGAAACATGTCCTGAGCAGGAAGTTGGCAGATGCGCTTATCGCCGCTCTGACCGGCGGGAATCCCCGGCACGCGCCACCCTCCATATATCTCGAAGCGGAAATCACATCTGTTCCGTTTCGGAAAATCTCCATCATGCGGGCAATCGTTTCGGGGTCGTTCGAGCCGTCGGCTTCGATGAAGACGAGTGGGTCTTCGTCCGCGGCTTTCCCGGCGGCTTCGGCGAAACCGGCGCGCAGAACCTCGCCTATGCCTCTGTTTTTTTCGAACTTTATCAGCGAGATATTTTTGTTCAGGGCATGTTCCGAGATGATCGTTGCCGAGCCGTCCGAGCTGCCGTCGTCAACAGTTATAAAATGGAAATCTTCATCGATGGACCCGCATACCCGCGCAAGCCCGTCTATCACTCTGCTGATACTGACGGATTCATTGTACACAGGAATTACGAAATAGATCATATCGACCGGGCTGCCGTAAATTTTTATCAATTATACCTCATTGCAGGCAAAGGTTGCATCATGTCGCCGCCAAAATGATCCGGATTATCCCTTTTATAAACCTACACATTAATCAAGAACCACGATAAAATACATTCACATCTTTAAATTCCTGGGTGTGGGCAGGTACATGGCAGGCTTCATAGCACAATTTTTACCGCTGGTTTTATTTTCAATGCTGGTGATCCACTTTGTGTTCAGGGGCGGAAGGCGCACCGTCCGTGGCTTGAACGTGAGGAATATCCTGCTCATTGGCTTTGCGATGCTTTTCTACAGGTCGTTTATAATGGCGATGTGGATGGTGAGCGCGAAAGGGTTCGTGCTTTTTCTGGCGCTTGTGATGCTGTGGTGCGTGTGGCGTAGAAAAACATGGCGCAGCCGGGCGGCGGGGTTTGTTAAGAATTTTATTTTACTGTTCCCGGTATTCATGACTTTCATGGTGCTGGTGTTTTCAGTAACGCTCCAGGACAGGTGCGAGCTTGTTTCGAAACAGCCCGGGGTCCGTGCCGTATTCTCTTTCTGTGATGCAAGCAACGAGGCTGTAGCGGAAAAATATGCAAGCAATGTGTATCATTGCAGGAATGCGTTTCTGAGCGCGGATCGCAAACTGGTCTACACCGGTTTCGGGGCGGAGACCAACAACAAAGTGCAGGCGCTTCTCGGGGTCGATCCGGCAACGGGAAAAATCGAGAGACATCTGAGCACTTATACCGTTTTTCGCGGTTACTGCGATAAAGAAAATTCAGTTTGTGTACACCTTGTTTCCCCGAAAGATACAATAAGGATATGGGATGATGAAAAGCAGGTTGCTATAGATCAGTATGTAACGCCGAAAGACAGGCCGCGGTTCCTCGCGCCCGATCAGGAAAATGGTGATTTGTATGTGGCGTCGGATGCGGACTGGATTGCGCGTGTTGACCTTAAAGAGAAAAAAGTCGTCGAGAAGATAAAGGTTCCAACGGGCTCGTTGCTGACGATAGACGACACGCGCGAGAAGATCGTCGGGACGATCAACATGGGGTTCAGGAACGTTCTGATGGTAGTGGATAAAAAGAGCCGTGAGGTCGAGAATATCCGCGTGGGGTCGTTGAATATGTGGAAGAGCCTCGGGTTCTTTTTTCATGTCGCCGCAGATCCCGTGCGGGAGCGGGTTTTTGTTGCGGCGCCGTTCGAGTGCGCGGTTTATATGGTTGATCTGAAAACGAAGAAAACCGTCTGGCGGGTCAAGCTGCCCATAGGTATAAGGGACCTGACTTATGATACGAAAAGGGATGTGCTTTATGCGAGTAATTTTGTGAACGGTTATGTTTACAAAATAAAGGCGGAGGGGGATTCGCCGCAGAGGGCCGGCAGGATTTTTCTCGGCAAAAGGCTTCGATATTTTAATTATGAGCCGGACATGGATATTTTTCTTGGAGCATCCGCAAACGGCTTTTTTATGTATGACCCGGAAGTGGAAGATGCTGTGGCGGAGAACAGCGTTAATTGAAGAGAGGTAAGGGTTGAATTTTCTCGGGCTGATATTTTTTGCTGCTGTTGCGATTTTTGTCCTGTCGTTTTTCTTCAAGGCGATGGCGCATCTCTTCAGGCTGTTCGGATGGATCGCTTCGGATGTTTCGAAGGCCGCGGCAAAGGTTCTGGAATATCAGCCTGCACCCGAAAAGAAAGAGAAGGCGGAACCGGTCGAAAGCGAAACAGTGGCGGCAGAGGAACCGGCCGGGCAAGAAATCGCGGCGGTTCCCGCAAGAAAAGCGCAGGTGGCGGAAAAAGAGACTGAAGTTGCGTTTCAGGATACAGAGACTGAAAAGGGCTGTAAAAAATCGGTTAGAGAAGACGCGAAACGGCGAACGCAGGTTGACGTCAAAGAAAACGAAGACACTTCCCTTGTTGATACGCTCGTGTCGGCTGGAGTTGCTGCCGCAAGGATAGGGGTGAGAGCGGCTGTAGCGCTGGGTGTGTATTTAAGAAGAATCCCCGCGGCTTTGAAAGCTCCTTTCCCGGTGCGGACGACTCTCGTTTGCGCGAAATTGTTTTTCTGCTATATGCCGATGGTTATATTTTTCAGGGTTCCCGATGTTTACGGGTACGGGCCGATAATCAATGCGGCGAAATGGCTTTTTGTCGTATACTGCGGGATTATTCTCCTGATATATTTTCTGCGCGTGCTTATCCCGATTGATCTCGAGGGCATATTCCGTTTTGAATCGGACGGTGAAAATGACAGCATGCCCGGAATAGTCAAGTTCAGAACCGCATTGTATACGATACTGATACTGGCATTTTCAGCGGTGGTCCTGGTAAAGCTCGTCTGGCTCGGGATTCTGATTCTTGGTTTTTTCTATTCACTTGTTTATTTCTTTGCTTTTGCGAGGCGTGGCCGGAAAGGTTTCACCTTCGGGAAGTTTCTGGTCTCGTGGATCATATTCGGGGTTTTTGTAACCATCGCGATCGTTGTTTTCTATAAGGGCGGAATGTTCGAGCCGGTCGCCGGAATGATAGTCGCTCCGATAATTCTCATCACTCTCGTATTTATTCAAATGCTCTGGGTGATGAGCAGGAAATACGAAGTTTCGGAAGGTTTCAATGAGCTTCCGGTTCGTCGCGTGGCATCATGGCTTAATCTGTTTCTGATGCCGCTTGCGAAACTTGCTGTTGCAATTCCTCTTTTCTATTTTGTGATCCTTTTCGCTTCCGTCAACAGTGTCGGGTTTTTACTGGGGCTGATGGCGGTGACGTTGATAGTCGTTATTCCCGCCAGGATCAGAAAAGGGAAAGCGATGCTGGTGGAAGGGCGGTTGTTTCTCTGGTATATGCTTGTTGTGTGGATGTCGATTTTTTATATCCAGAGCTATAACAGGATTCCGCCCGCGCAGTCGGTTTGCGACGGTGTTTGCGAGAATGAAAACATCGTCGGTGTCTGGTCTATGAAAGAATACCGGAAGCATGGTTTTCTAAAAGGCGCTCTTCCTTATGACACAGTGTTCGATCCTGAAGCCGGAGCGGTGTTTATCACTTTTAAAAATCTCAGCGGCTACGGGTCGATTGTGCGGGTCAAGCCCGGGGACGGCAGGGTGGTGGCGAGAGTAACGCCTGAAAACGACCGTTTCCCCGGAAAGGTGTTTTATCCGGAGCGGCTTTGCATTGACCGTAAAGCGTGCCGGTTGTATTCAACCACGAAAGCAAGCGGAAACTTTCAGCTTCTCGGCCTGAATTACAGCGCAGGCGGTCTTGAGCTGAGGGATCGGATACGGTTCGCCGAATATGAAACAACCAACTGTGAAGTGTCTGAAAACGGGGATGTGAACATAATATTTCTTGGTCCGCCCGACAGCCATCTCAGGTTTGTTGATGCGGCATCGAGGCAGCAGACGGGAGAGGTGCATTTCGGCAAGTTCGGTTATGCCGATTATTTCGCGCTCGATGAGAAACGCGACAGGATAATTGTTCCGTCGCTGGATCCCGCGAACAGGTTCAGGGTTTATGAAGTAAGCAGGGTCGGTTCCGGGTCCCCGATAGTGAGAAAAAGAATGGTCGCGTTCAGGTTCGACCTGCCCGGCGGGATGACGGTTCATATCCCGGTTCCGACGCTTGGGATTGCACTTAGCAAATCGAACAACATGTTATATTTCACATGTCCTTTTCTCAGGATTATATTCGAAGTCGATGCGGATACTTTTGAAATGAAGCGTTGGAAATTCGCAGGGCGATTCCCGCGCGAGATAGCAGTCATGGAAGACAGGGGCATGCTGGTTGTGGCGAATTATGGAAGCGGTACGGTGGATTTCATTGACATTAAAAGCCTGGAACTGCGCAAGCGGCTGAGGGTCGGCAAGCTCGTGAGAAGCATAGAGATTGAGCCGGAAACAGGACGGGTGTTTATTGCCGCGGCCTGCGGCGTTTTTGAGATCATTCTTCCTGATGAATGAAATATGGTTTACAATCCATTCAGATTAATTTTGCTGGGAATGAAAACTGGAGATAAAAATTGGGCAGAATAAAGCTCGCTCTGATAATAGCGCCGCTCGATATAGATGTCGGAATGAAAGAGAGCCTTCCGCATATCGGGATTGCTTATATTGCGGGCAATGTTGATGCTCAAAAAACGGAAGTAAGGATTTTCGACTGCCCCGCGCTGAGGATGACGGGTGAGCGGCTGATAAGGGAGTTGAAGCAGTACAGGCCCGATGTGGTCGGCCTGACGGCCATGACTCACCAGATCGATGCGACGGCGAAAACCGCGGAGTCGGTCAAAAGAGTATTGCCGGACAGCAAAATAATAATCGGCGGTTATCACGTAAGCGCTGTGCCGGTCGAGACGATTCAAAGATATCCAGTATTCGACATAGGAGTTGCCGGAGAGGGCGAACTGACACTGAGAGAGCTGACTTCTTTGTTTGCCGATGAGGGGCTCGATGCCGACATATCGGGAATCCCCGGGGTGTGTTACAGGGTTAACGGCGAGACTGCGTTTACGGGGATACGCCCTTTTATCGAGGATCTGGATTCACTGTCATACCCGGCTTATCACCTGATGCCGATGGAACGTTATATCGGCTTTTACAGCATGCTCGCCGTGCCGCGGCGAACTGTGGCGATAGTGACGGGGAGAGGCTGCCCGTATAAATGTATTTTCTGCTACAAAGCGATGGGAGAGAAATACAGGACGAGAAAAGTGGCCTCGGTGATCGAGGAGCTTAAATGGGATATTTCCGAATATCAGATAAAAGATTTTGTGATTACTGATGAATCATTCCTGCTCAAGAAACAACGGATATATGAATTCTGCGAAACGATTATAAAAGAGAATATCAACAAGAAGGTTAACTGGATATGCCAGTCGCGGGTTGACCATGCCGACCCCGAGTTGCTGAAGTTGATGAAGACGGCGGGTTGCCGGGTGATTTCGTTCGGAGTCGAAACCGGGAATCAGCAGATGATGAAAGATATCGGGAAAGCTATTACAAAAGAGCAGGCGATAAACGCTGTGAGATGGGCGCGCGAGGCGGGCATATTCACTGATACCAATTATATAATCGGGCATCCGGGCGAAACCCGGGAGACAATCAAAGAGACAATTGATTTTTCATTGAAATTGAATCCGGATGCCGCATCATTCTCGCTTCTTGTGCCTTTCCCCGGAACGGTCGTGGCCGATATGGCGGCCCGCGGCGAGGGAGGCCTCAAGCAGCTTTCCCATGATTACAGGCTTTTCGGCAAACAGGTCGGCGGCTCGATGGAGCTTGAAGACATACCGAGAGTCGAGCTTGAGAAATACCAGAGAACCGCATATATGAAGTTCTTTCTCAGGCCGGGTAAAATATTCAATCTGCTGCGTATCGTGAGCCTGAAGCTGATGTTCAAGATGGCGTGGCACAGTATCGTTTCGCGCGGAAAACCGGGCCGCGGCGATCATGAAACTCAATAGATAAAGATTCCGCCGAAAATCGTTTCTGTTTGAAATCCCAGACCGGCGTATTGTTGCCTCATATCAGATATGTACTTTTCTCGCGAGCTTTGAATCTCTATGTTCGCAAGGAGTTTATATTCATCCGACAGCCATGTCGAGGCCCCGGGGACGGGCATGAAAAATATTCTGCCGGGCGCCGGCTGCGCGTTGTCTGCCGGGATTGCCCGCACGTTTTCGAAGACGCTTTTTAAATCGCCGACTACCCTGTCGGAATTATTTGCTTCTTCAAAAACTTCGATGGACACTTTCTGTTTTTCAGGCAATGTTTCTATGAACTTCTCGGCTGAGATTATCGAAATCTGAGGGTCGGCGTTTTTCAGCGGATCGAGCAGGGACGAAAAGCTGTACATGACCATAATAACAATTCCGATAATAATGACAGCCATCGGCATCCCGCGAGCAAGTTTTCCGGTTCTCTGGTATGCGGCCACGAAAATAAAAGCCATCATGAGATAAAGAATTATTCCGGCAATATAGCTGTGGCAGAGCTTTACAATTATCTTGTAAATCGGTGGAGACATTTCGAAATCGAAACGGTTAGACAGGAAATACCCGACCAGGTTTATGGGGTCGATAAAATATGAATCGTGGTTCGCGATGTAGTTGTCGAGAGCGTCGTAGTCGATTTTATAAAATGAAATTTTCTTGCCTCTCGCGATGGGTTTCGCGAACGGTAGCTCGGGGAACAGGTCAACCGGCCAGACCTGGTTCAGGATAAGATATTTTGCATTGTATTTTTTTATGACTTTTGCCGTCGTGTTTATTGTTCCGTAGGGCAGGGGTGCTGTCGGCCTGTCGCATACGAGCTGGGTTGAAAAGAAGGGATATGACATCACGACAGTTCCGGGCTGTGTTTGTTTGCGGATGTAGTCGCAGGTTGTTCGCAATTCGATCATATCTTCATCTTCGGGTGACTGTAGCAGCCGGAGTGAGTTCATGACGATGAAACCGGAAGTGTCCGACAGGATGATGAAAACGGCGATTCCGACCGCAAGCCCGCGTCGTGTTAAAAAAGGAGCATGTTTTTTCGCCCATTCCTCACACTCGACCATGCCCTTGCCCGCAACAAGAAAAGCTATCGGCAGGATACAAAGCAGATACCTGTCGGAATAAATCGCCATGATTATGTGCATCATTACCTGGAGCACGAGAATGGTGAGAATAAGCGCGATCTCGGGGCTGCCCCTGGCGCCGCGCGCGCCGAGCACAAGGAACGGCAACACAAGGAACCCGATGGTTTGAAAAACGCCCGGCATATAAAATATCGATGTCTGCTTTCCCAGAATCGCCAGTTTTACGTTTATCCAGATAACCCGCATGAAGTTGTTGAAGCGTTCTCTTTTCGTGATAACAGGCATTTCCCACTCGTTGTAACCTTCATAATTGAAAATCACGCCGAACAGGTCGTATTCGTCGAACCTGTCGATCATGAGGCCGCCGTAGACACGGGATATCCCCTCGAACTGCTCTGTGTATGTGGGTTTCCCGAAAACTATCCAGCTTCTGATAAGGAAAGGCAGCACAACGATGCCTGCAACGCCGAAAACTTTTATTATCGGCACTCCGAAAAATTTCTTTCTCCGGAAAAAAAACATCCATATAAGTGTCGCCGGTATCAGCACAAAGCTGTTTCTTTTGAACAGGAACGCGAGCGCCATGAGCAGCCCCGCTGTCGCGTAACGCTCGCTGAACAGTGCGGAGACGAAAAGAATATAGAAAATCATCTGCCATGCTTCAGGAAGTCCCGGGTCCATGAGGGTGTACAGTCTCAGCAGGCCCGGCGAAAAAAGAGCCAGTAATGCGGCAATAAAAGCAGCCTTTGAGCCGAACAGTTTTTTCCCCGCCCTGAAAACCACCAGCGGCAGGAGAAAGATGGCGATGAACGTGGGTACGAGAAATGTCCACTGGCTTTCCCTGAAAACGGCGTAGAAAGGAACCAGCGCCACCGAGTAGAGGTTGGCTCTCTGCGCTGCTGGATGCGGCAGTTTCTGGTCTATGATAGTGTATGAGCGAAGAAGGTTCTCTTTAAAACCTTCCATTCTGTAAAGGCTTCTCGCCATCCCGGCATACTCGAACGAGTCGCCGTCGTGTGTGGGTGCTCTCGAATGCAGGAAGATGTGGAACAGGCAGAATACAAGAGAGATTACTATCAATATTTTCCAGAGGGGATCTTTTATTTTCACTCGTTCATCCATCAGGATAGCTCTTTTCCACTTATGACATTATAATTTAACAGGTGTCGCATGTGCAATTAGCATTATCTGTAATAGAAAAAAATATTTTACAGGTACTATAATGTTGGAAAGTTGCTCCTCATGGTGAAGCGGGCTGTCATTTTATGAAGATACTTTTAGTTAATCCGCCGTTTTCGAGATTGCTCGGCAGGTTTGAAAACACAGAGGTGATAACGCCTATAGGATTGCCGGGAGTCGCCGCATATATTAATAAGCACGGATATGGTGTTTCGGTATACGATGCGAACAGGCTGCCCGGAAGCAGAACCAGGCTTGGCAAAAAAGCAACGGAGATGGTGGACGGAAACCATAACTATCTCGAGACGCTGAATTCGGAGCGGCATCCGGTATGGGGAGAGATAAGAGAACGGCTGATTGCGGAAAAACCCGACGTAGTCGGTATATCGGTGCTGAGTTCGGCAAGGGGGTCTGCTTTCCAGGTTGCGCGTATCTGCAAGGAGGTTGATCCGCGGATACGGGTTGTGTTCGGGGGGTATCACCCGACCGGTTTCCCGGAGGATGTGCTGTCGAACGAAAATGTTGACGTTGTGGTCAGGGGCGAGGGGGAGCAGACTTTCCTTGAATTGCTGGAGGTGTACAAAAACGAAGGGGACATCGGATCGGTCCTGGGCATATCTTATTCGGACAACGGGAACGTTATTAATAATCCCGACAGGGCCTTTATTGACGATATGGATTCGCTTCCCTTCACTGCGGATTTTGTGTTCCAGGGCTTGATAGGGAGAATTCCGATTCAGTATGGCAGGGGATGCCCCTACGGGTGCAAATTCTGCGCTGACAGGGTGGTCTGGAAACGGAAGATTCGATACCGATCGGCGGAGAATGTTGTTGAAGAGATAGAGTCGGCTGTCAGAAACCTTGGAGTGAGAGAGTTTACTTTTATCGACGGCACATTTAACGTCAGCCGCCGGAAGGTGATGGATTTCTGCGAACTTGTTATCGAAAAGAAGCTGGACATAATCTGGGACGCTCTTGTGAGGGCGGATAAACTGGACGATGAAATGCTTGCGAAGTGCAGGCGCGCGGGATGTGTCCAGATGAATCTCGGTGTTGAGTCAGGTAGCGAACGGGTTATCGATGATCTGAATAAAGCGATTGATCTTTCTACGGTGAAGGATGATATCGACAGGATAAAAAAACATGGAATTTCGGTGGTAACGTTTTTCTGTATAGGAATGCCGCCGGAGACAGCTGAAGATTTGAGAAAAACAAGGGATCTCATAAGCCGGCTGAATCATGATTTTGTCATATTGAGCGTGTTTACGCCGCTGCCGGGTACCGATTATTATTTGGAACTGCTTGAGAAGAATATTATCGGGAAAGGACACGATTTCGATTTGTACGGATTCAAGTCCCCGAGGAATCATTTCGCGTTGAATATTGCAGACGAAGAATTCGAGTACTGGCGCAATGAAATACTTAAAGCTACGGATGAAGTGAATAAAAAAGGGCGCTTCGCTGTCAAAATGCTGCTAAAGAACTCCGGGTTTTTTATCAGGAATCCCAGGCAACTTATCAGGAGAGCGAAGCAATTTGCGGGAATGCAGAAGTAAGGAAACCGGTAATTAAAATGCATAAGGAAATTGAGATATCAAAAACGGTCAGTCTCTGCCCGGAATGCGACAGGATAATCGATGCTGAAATCATAGAGCGCAACGGTCGGGTTTTTATCAGAAAAACCTGCCCGGAACACGGCGATTTCGAGCTTTTGCTTTTTGATGACGCCTCTTTCTACAGGCGGTTGCTGAAAACGACTTCAAAGGTTCCCGAAGAGTTCGATAATTGCGATGTTACCGGATGTTTGTCCTGCAGGCGGCATATGCCGAGGGTCAAGACTCTTATGATAGACGTTACGGAGCGATGCAATCTGAACTGTACGGCGTGTTTCACGAACACGCATGCGAGGAAGAGCAGAGACCCCGGAATAGAGGAGATCAGGGAGCGGCTTTCGAAATGGGTTGATAACAAGCCTACTGTTCTGTTGTGCGGGGGTGAGCCGACGGTTCGCGAAGATCTTGAAGATGTGATCAGGACTATCGATTCGATGGGATTTGTCGTGAAGATGGCGTCGAACGGGATCAGGCTCGCGGAAGCCGATTATGTGAAAAGGCTCAAAGACGCCGGGCTGGGCTGGGTTCTTTTCCAGCTCGATGGTTTTTCAGACGATATATATATGAAGACGCGCGGAAGGAAGCTTGTGGATATAAAGAGACAGGCTTTGATCAATCTCGCAGATGCCGGGATAAAAGTCTGCCTTGCTTTTATGGTGGTTCGAGGGGTTAACGATTTCGAGATCGGGCGGGTGGTGGATTTTGTTATGAACAGTGACAATATCATGCACCTCGGTTGCACGGTGTTGTCGGATGTAGGCCGCGACGGCTTTGCGCCGGAGAATATTACCTCGGCGATCCATGTTATGCAGTCGATCGAAAAGGAAACCGAAGGCAGGGTCAGGGTCGAGGATTTCATGCAGACGAGGCTGATTGGCGACAGGCTGTTCAGGCTGACCGGCAACCTTGAATTTCAGCAGAAAACATGTTTTCACATGGCGCTTCTTCACAAGAGAAAAGATGGATACATACCGGTGAACAGGTATGCGAGACCGGGAACGGCCTTGAGAAACATCGGTGGGTTTGCCGAACTCGGACTGCTTTACGGGTCTTTGAAGCACTGGGATGCGATACAGCTCTCAGGCAGGGTCAAGCTCCTTACCATAGAGGATTTCCGGCCTCATGACACAATCGATCTGGTGGATGCCAACAGGTGCAATAAGGCATATATGACCGAGGAAGGCTATATTCCTCCCTGTATATATAACACTAAATACAGGCCTCATTGCTGGCGGGCGAACGATGTGGATGGTGCGCGCGAATGAAAGTGGTTTTTGTTTATCCCGCGTTCGAAAGCCTGGCGATAGAGTATCTGGCGGCGGTTGCGCGGGAAAAAAACCATGAAGTCCGCATGGTGTTCGACCCCCGGCTTTTTGCTGATTCATTTGTGCAGATTCCATCGCTTGCGCGTTTTTTTTCGATGCGCGACAGGGTGATCGAGGAGGTTGTCGGGCATCAGCCGGACCTCATCGCTTTTTCTGTTGTTACAAATGATTTTCCATGGTTTAAAGAGATCGGTGCTGAGATTCGAAGGCATACGTCTGCGCCGATCATTGCCGGGAATATTCACGTCACCTCGGTTCCCGAGCAGGTGCTGCGGCTCGGTTTCGTAGATGCTGTTATCCGGGGAGAGGGAGAAGGCGCTTTCGCGGATATCCTCGATTCGATAGAGGAGACAGGGGAAATAAATCCCGGAATAGAGAATGTCGCGACCCTGGACGATGATGGAAACGCAAGGATAAATCCGTTGCGACGGCTTATACAGGATCTTGACACGCTTCCGTTCCCGGACAAGACGATATACGACGGCACTTCAATTAAAGCCCGCGATATATACACGATCATGACAACACGGGGTTGCCCGTATACGTGCAGTTTCTGCAATAACAACCTGTTGAAAAGACTGTATGGAATAAAGGGATATCTCAGGTCGCGAAGCGTCGATAATTCTATTGCCGAGCTGAAGCAGGCGGTTGAAAACTTCGGTCCCGGGCATGTGAATTTTTACGACGAGGTGTTCGGGACAAATAAAAGGTGGCTTCGCGAGTTCGTTGATAAGTATAAAAAGGAAATCGGGCTTCCCTATATCGCCTGCACGAACCCGAATATTGTTGACGAAGAATATGCGGATCTGCTCGCGGAATCCGGTTGCGGGAAACTCGATATGGGAGTACAGACGATCAACCCGGAAAAGAGAAGACATATATATCACAGGCGTGAAACCAACGAGCAGATCAGGTATGCCATCGATACGCTCAAGTCGCGCGGAATAAAAGTCGCGGCTGAAAATATAACGAACTTCCCGACGGAGACCGAAGAGAACCTGCTCGAAATGGCGAGATTCTACAACGAAACAAGGCCGAGCGCGCTGAAGGTATTCTGGCTCAGGTATTATCCGGGGACGGAGATAGTTGATATTGCCGTGGAAAAGGGAGTGCTGACCCGCGAGGATGTCGAACGGGTGAATCAGGGCGAGGATCTCGGCTCGGTTACGATAGGCGTCGGGACACCCGTGTTACAGAGGAAGTTCTATCCGATGTTCGCGCTTACCCAGGTTCTTCCAGGGGGAATGGTTGAGCTGATGCTCGACCGGAAATTATACAGATATTTTCCCGCCTCGATCATGCCGAAGATATCATACACTCTGTACAGGCTGCTGACCCGCAGGTCGCCGGAGGAGGAAATAATGATGTATCAGCATGCAAGGCGGTATGTATTTTATCTGAAAAAATGGGCGTCGGGGATAAAGAAAAGGAATAAATAGGAATCTTTTTTATTCGGGAAAAACAAAGGCCTCCTGTTTTCAGGAGGCCTTTTTATTACACATTGAATTCAGGTATTCGCGAATTACATAGCGAAAAGGAAGGGAGCGAATACGAGAGAAACGATAGACATAAGCTTGATGAGGATGTTGAGAGACGGGCCTGCCGTATCCTTGAAAGGATCGCCGACAGTGTCGCCGACAACAGCGGCTTTGTGGGCTTCCGAACCTTTGCCGCCCATGTTACCGCCCTCGATGAACTTTTTCGCGTTGTCCCATGCTCCACCGGTGTTGGCCATGAAAATCGCCATCATAACACCGGATGATGTGACGCCTGCCAGAAGACCGCCGAGCATGGCAGCCGGCTGGCCCGGATCGATTAATCTTCCGATAATGCCGATTACGACAGGTGAGGCTACTGCGAGCACGCCGGGGGCAATCATCTTCTTGATAGCTGCCGCCGTGCTGATCTCAACACATTTTCCGTACTCGGGTTTTCCGTCAGCCGCTTCGAAAGCTTTGTCTTTTTCTTCATCCGAAACTGTTTCGCCTGCTGCTTCTTTCTTGAATATCTTGAGAACTGCTTCAAGCTCCGGAATGGACTGGAACTGTCTGCGAACTTCCGAGATCATATCGAATGCGGCATCGCCGACAGCCTGCATGGCCATTGAAGCGAACAGGAACGGGAGCATAGCCCCGAGGAGTAATCCCGCTGTTACGAACGGGTTCATTATATCGATGACAACCGGGATTCCACTTGCGGAGGCTGCGACTTTTGTGAACGCGCTGAAGAGAGCGAGAGCCGTGAGCGCTGCCGAGCCGATGGCGAATCCTTTTCCGATGGCGGCGGTTGTGTTGCCGACTGCATCGAGTTTGTCAGTTCTTTTTCTAACTTCGGGATGATCCGAAAGGGTCATCTCTGCGATTCCGCCCGCGTTGTCCGCGATCGGGCCGTAAGCGTCGACTGCGAGAACCACGCCTGTTGTGCTGAGCATTCCGAGACCCGCAAGAGCTATTCCGTACAGGCCGCAGAAAAGGAACGCCAGAACGACTGCAAGCGCGAGGCAGAGGATCGGCCATGCTGTTGATTTCATGCCGACAGAGAGACCTGCAATGATGTTGGTGGCTGTTCCGGTTTTTGACTGTTCCGCGATTCCCTGTGCCGGTGCTTTGCTCTCAGCGGTGTAGTATTCGGTAAGAAGACCGATTGCTGTTCCGGCGACGAGCCCGCTTACTGTAGCCGCGAATGCGCCGAACCATGAATATAATTTTTCGCTGCCTTCGAATGTAAACGGCTGTTCGGGAAGAACGATTTTGCACATGATGAATGTAGCGACGATCATTATGCCCGCTGCCGAGAATGTACCGAGATTAAGGGCAGCCTGCGGGTTTCCGCCTTCTTTTGTCTTTACGAAGAAGGAGCCGATGATCGACGATACGATTCCAACCGCCGCGAGAATGAGGGGAAGCATCAGTCCTCTAATCCCATGACCGGTAATCAGGAATCCGAGTACCATTGCCGCAACGATCGAGCCCACATAGGATTCAAACAGGTCGGCACCCATTCCTGCGACGTCACCGACATTGTCTCCCACGAGGTCTGCGACGACTGCCGGGTTTCTTGCGTCATCTTCGGGGATTCCGGCTTCAACTTTACCGACAAGGTCGGCGCCTACGTCGGCTGCTTTCGTGTAGATTCCGCCGCCGACACGGGCGAAGAGAGCGATTGAGCTGGCTCCGAGGCCGAAACCGCTGATTGTAGCCATCGGATCCGGTATCGCAAGCAGCTGTCCGAAAATGATGTATAAGATTCCGAGCCCCAGAAGCCCGAGTCCGACCACGCACATTCCCATGACCGAGCCGCCGGAGAATGCAACGCTGAGCGCGGTCGCCAGGCCCGTGCGGGCGCCGTTGGTGGTTCTGACGTTCGAGCGGGTGGCTATCTTCATTCCGATGAATCCGGCGAGAGCTGAAGAACATGCGCCGTAAAGGAATGCGATGAATGTGAAGGGAGTATTCTCTTTAATACCCAGGGCGAGAAGAATCACTGCCACGATGGCAACGAATATGCTGAGCGTTTTATATTCTCTGCTGAGGAATGCCATTGCGCCTTCGTGGATAAAATTGCTGATTTTCTGCATTTCGGCTGTTCCTGGCTCCTGTTTCATTACCCACATCGCTTTGTAAAGCGCAAACAGAAGTGCAAGGACACCGAAAAGCGGAATTGTCCAGATTGCCAGTTCCTTGTATTGTGAAGTGTCAGGCATACTTTTAATACCTCCTTGAAATAATACTTTATTAAAAGGACTGTTTCAGTCCGTGATAAATAGTATTAACCTGGATTTCTCACAGAGAAATCCGGAAGATCGTGATAATACCTGTCCTGCTGCGTTGCGGCGTCGGTTCGGGCTCGGTTACATACCACAAAGTATGCTTCCTCACCACTCCCTCGCCGCGCCTTGTATTACAGGCATTCTAACGATTTTTAATCTGCACTGGTGAGAAATGCAGATTAAAGCATGAAAAAGAATGCTTTTTTTCAAAAAACGCATTTGTGATCAATTTCACATAATGTACCGCAAAAGAATATATAAAACTTTCGGGAAAAATGCAATATGCCCGCAGCTATTTATTTGGGGTAAAAATATAACTATCTATTGAAGTATTCAGAACTCATAAGTATTCTCTACTTCAAATGGGTGCGAAAGGGATGCGTCAGTCGTCGGAGTCGGGAACATCGACGCGCTTGATCTGTGCGCCGAGTCCTGCGAGCTTGCTTTCAAAGTTTTCATAACCACGGTCTATATGGAAAATATCATAAACTTTCGTGTGATTGTCCGCCGCGATTCCCGAAAGGACAAGCGCGGCTCCGGCTCTCAGATCGGTTGATATCACTCTAGAACCGGACAGCTTGTTTGTGCCTACTATAATGCAGGTGTTGCCCTGCACGTTTATTTTCGCGCCCATTCTCGCGAGCTCGGCCACGTGCATGAAGCGGTTTTCCCACACAGTTTCCTTGATGATGCTGACGCCGTCCGCTGTTGTGAGCATGGCCATCATCTGCGGCTGCATATCCGTCGGGAAGCCCGGGTGGGGCAGAGTTGTTATATTTAAAGGAAGAATTTTCTTTTTTGCGGACACCTTGATTGCGTTCCGGAATTCTTTGATGCTGATCCCGGCTTCTTCCAGCTTTACGATGACAGGCCGCAGATCTTTTATTTGAATATTCTCGACAGTGACGTTTCCTCTTGTAATAGCGGCGGCGAGCATGAACGTTCCGGCCTCTATCTGGTCCGGAATCATTGAATGGGTCGTGCCGTGAAGTTTGGAAACCCCGTTGATGGTTATAGTTTTTGTCCCCGCGCCCTGGATTCTCGCTCCTATGGATTTGAGGAACCATGCGAGATCCTGGATGTGAGGTTCTTCGGCTGCGTTTTCTATTATCGTGGTTCCCTCGGCAAGCACACCCGCCATCATCAGGTTCGAAGTTGCGCCGACCGATGGGAAATCGAGGTGAAGCCGAGCTCCTTCAAGCTTATTGCAGGTTGCATCCATATAGCCGTGATCGTTCTTTATCGACACGCCCATTTTTTCAAAGCCGGCGAGATGGTAGTTGACGGGTCTCGAACCGATCGCGCAGCCGCCCGGCACCGCGGCTCTCGCCCTACCGAATCGGGCAAGCAGGGGGCCCATCACATAAATGGATGCCCGCATCCTGTTCATAACTTCGAACCGGGTTTCGAAATTGGATACGTCTCTCGAATTTATGACCATTGTTCCGTTTTCGTATGTTACCTTCGCGCCGAGTTCGTCCAGAACAACCATCATTGTCTGGATATCCCGCAGATTCGGAACATTATTGAGGACAACTTCATCAGGAGTCAGAAGCGAAGCGGCTATGATCGGCAGCGACGCATTTTTGCTGCCGCTGATTTTGACCGAGCCTTTCAGCTTTGTGTCTCCGGTAATTTCGTAATAACTGTTGCCGTTTTTATTAGTCATTCTCTAAATTTCTCGTGGTGAAAAGGCAAAACTCGCCAGTTCTGTGTCAGGGACAACCAATTTTATCAAAGCGTAATTGAAATTGCAACCGACAAACTTCTAAACGTTTTTTCACATACCTGCCAGCAGCCTTTCAAAATCTATATGAGGTATGTGGAATACCGCCGCGCCGTATGCCGTTGAATTAATCAGCCTCGTGTTTCCTTTGATTTCTTTTATATAAAATGATTCAAGGTCCCGCTTATAAAGATACAGAACATCGCTTGTTTTGACCGTATTGCCATATATGTCCTGAACTTCCCGCAGTTTTCCGAATCTGCCCGAATATCCCTGGGTGCGGCTTTCTGAAGCGTGTGTCTGTGTGTCTGTGAAGGCAAAGTCGGCGCCTATAAGAATAATCGGATCGGCGCCTGCCCTGAATGCAAAATCCACTGCGGGCATCAGCACTGTGCCGGAGAAGAAAAGCATTCCTTTATTGAAAGGGTCCTCTTCCGATCCAACTTTCGAGACTGCGGCATATCTGTTTTCCGGCTTGAATCTTTTTACCGAATCCGGGTTTGAAGTCTGGAAAAAAATCAGGCTTTCATCTTTTATATCAAGTTCCCGGAAAAGCAGGTCGGTTTTTTCCTGCGGGTCGCCCGTGATAACGAACGAGGGTCTGATTCCCGCTTTGTGGAAGGGAGCAAGCGCCGAGTCTACAGCGACTATCGCCGGGAGTCCGGGCTTTCTTTTCATAATTTCAAGACTTGTGTCGAGCGACGGGCCGGCCGCTGCAACTATCATCGGCATGCTTTCATATTTCCCGAACAATTCGTTGACGCCCGGAGAACCCTCGAAGATTTCCCTGTTTCTGATACTGTTGTTTTCTCTCTGTTCCCTGAATACTTCTCTTTCATTCGATGATCCCCTGATGTATTCGAGCATGGCTCTCAACTCTTCGCTGTCATCCGGGAAGGCGTCCAGAGAGGGTTTGTGTATCAGCACGTCTATATCTTCTATTCGATTAATCGCCGGGAATCCCGAAATGAACTTGTTCAGCGATTCGTTTATCGAATCGTATGGGCCGGCAAATATGTGGAACCTGTTGTCGGCGAGCAATTGCGTCAGATCCCTGGAAGCCAGGGCAAGCTTGAACACATCCGCGTTCACTTCGACGGCGAACACTTTATTTATCTCCGGCCTCATCTCCAGCAGCGCTTCGATGTGGTATCCGAAGCCGAAGCCGAAGACCATCACAATTCCGAGACTGCTTTTTAATTTCTGGGTTTCGGCCCATCTTTTCGCGTCGGTGACAGGATCGAATTTGCTGTGCAGGAAAATTTCCCTGTCACCGAGGTTCACAACCACGGAAGGGCAGTTATCAATTCTCGTGTCCACGGATTTTGCCCTGTCGAGAGGAATGTTCTCAGGGATAATAACAGGCTGAGGGCGTATTTTTAAAAGGTTTAGGTTCCGCGCAATAAATTGTTCCATTGTTAATTTATTATATCAGGAAATCCATCGTCGGCAATGTCGCGGCAGGCCGGGAGGAGATTATTTGTCTTCAGTGTTTTCTTCTTTCATTCTTCTCTTTATGTGATAAATATCTCTTATTATCTGTTGTGCAACCGGTGTGTCATAGGGAATAAGATCGTAGAGTTTTTTAAGTACCGTGTGTTGTTTCTCCGGTTCCAGGTGTTCCCGGATAATATCTCTGAACCACTCGTAAACCAGTGGCTGCCCGGGATCCATCGAGAGCGATTTAAAGATGAGATCGATTGCTTCGGTGTGTTCCCCCATCTCATTTTTCGCAAGCCCCTTGTGCAGCCATCCACCGGGGTTAAGCTCATCTATTTCTATCGCTTCTTCACTTAGTTCAATGACTTTCTCAAAATCTTCCAGTCTGAGATAAATGGTGGCTTCCGCAATTACCTTTTCATCCTGCAACGATTTCTCTGTCATATTCTGCAGAGGCTCAAGCGCTTTTTTATAGTCCTTTTCCCTGTAATAAATCTCGGAGAGCTTGTACCAGGCCATGTCGTAATGCTCGTCTTTGTCCAGCACGTACATGAATTTCTCTTCCGCTTCTTCCAGTTCGTTTGCCATAATCAGCATATCGCCGAGAAGATAGTAGAGTTCGAGATCATCGGGGTAATCCTTAATCAACGCCCTGTATGTGTCCAGCGCTTCCACGGCTGAATCATAGGTCTGGTCGAAAGGATGTGCCGACGCAACGGCGCTGATAATTAACAACGACAATACTGCTATTGTGAAATTTCTAAATTTCATAAATCATCCCTCAAGGGAATTGTTAATCAATTAAACGGAAGAGTAAACACTTTCACTAATATCACAAAGAAACCTTCAGAGTTTTTATCTCGAAATGTTTAACATCAACAATAATCCTGTTGCCTTCGATTTTTACATCGCTTCCGTTTTCAATATCGTCCTCTATGAGATTGATCTCGTGAACGCTCTTCGGTGTAACCGGAAGTGTGATTTCAGCCGTTGCGTCTTTTCCTTCGAGTTCCACGACTCTGATTACGAGGTCTTCCGATTTCTCCGCTTTTTTCACAACGCTGAGAATTACATTGGAAGGCTCGCATGAATAAAAGCTCTTGCTTGTCGGAAGCTCTCCCCCATGGTTTTCAGTAAGTATCGAGAAAAGCGGGTAATTGAATTCATATCCTTTCCTCGGTGTATCCGCATCGCGCCAGTCGCCGCTGTGCGGATAGAGAGCGTAAGGAATGTAGTGTTTGCCCCTGTCTGCGAGAGGATCCGGCGCTGTCGGAGACCTGAGCAGCGTCATCCTCAAAACATTGTTTTTAACATCGTATCCATATTTGCTGCTGTTCAGCAGGCTGACTCCGAATTTCCCCGACCTGTCTGTGTAGTCCACCCATTTCTGTGCCGAAACTTCCCATTTTGCCTGCTCTGCCGGAGTCTTCTGAATGGCGGGTCTCTCTATTGCGGCATAAGGTATTTCGAACCAGGCTGTCTCGTTCATCATATTCAGGTTGAACGCTAGCTTTGCAATAACATTTCTTTCTTGCCAGTTTACCCTTATTGATCCATCAACCATCGGCCAGTCATTGTAGAGTGTTATATATCGATCGAAAGTGGAAACCCCGTCGCCGACGCGCTTTTCAGATTTGAGAGTGTATCTTACCGGTCCCGCCTCGACAAGTTCAACATCTCCGAGTCGGTCAAGGTATTTTTCAGCGCCGATGCCGATGTTCCAGGCGTCATAATTTTTCGGTTTGTCCTCGTAAAGCTGAAGAATGTTTCCGCCCTGTTGCGACTTGATAATTTCGTTGTTGTTCACTTTGTCGAAAATACTTTTTATATCACCGCTTTTCGGGTCCAGCTCAACTTTCAGAAAACTGTTTTCGAGAGTTGTTCCGTTGCATGAAAGGTTTGTTTGCGGCGCAGCCGCACCGGGCTTTGATACAACCCTGTACGTGGCATATCCAAGTGAAGGAATGTCACGCGCGATAAAAATAAGCTGTTGTTTATCATTTGAAAGCTCAATAATCTGCGATGGGATGATTTTCCCCGAAGGATTGATCACGGCTGGATTCTCAGGCAGTTTTTCAAGGCTGATTTTCACTATTCCATCTCTTGACCATGCCAGTGTGTTGTAAATCACCACGGCCTGTCCGTCGCCGGAAGTATTTATCCTTGAACCTATGGTATCGAACGATTCGGAAATGATTTCCTTTGCTAATCTCTGTTGCTTGGCATAATCCCGGTCCGTGTCTTTGTAGACGGAATTGATCCCGGAACCCGGGAGTATGTCGTGCATGTGGTTAAGCAGAATCCAGTACCAGCCGTCGAAAAGTTTCTGCTGCGGGTATACCATCCCCATAGAATTCGCTATTGTTGCGAATTGTTCCGCGATCAGCATCTGGATCTGGCCCCAGCGGTTGTTTCTTTTTGTCTTTGCCTGCGTTGTATATGTGCCCCTGTGGTATTCGAGATAAAGCTCATCGTTCCATGTCGGGAATTCATGCTTTTTCGAAAGGTCCAGAAGGTGGTTGAAATAATTTTCCGCCGATGTGAATTTAATCTCGGGATATATATCGTTGTCTTTCAGCGCAAATGCGCGGTCGAGATGCTGTCTTGTTACGCCGCCACCGTGATCCCCGACGCCGAATATCACGAAGTTCTCGTTAATCCCGTGGGTTTTTTTAACTTTCTTGAGCTGGTCGATCATTCTTTTTGCTTCTACCGATTCACCGTATCCGCCAACGGGAAAATATGTCAGCAGACGTGTGCCGTCGGGGCCTTCCCACCAGAAAATGTGGTACGGGAACCGGGTTGTATCGTTCCAGTTGATTTTCTGGGTCAGGAATCCGATCATGCCGGATTTTTTTATAATCTGAGGAAGGTTCCAGTTGTATCCGAAGCTGTCCGGGGTCCATGCCACGATCACGTCTTTGTTGAATTTATCGCGAAAGTAAAGTTTGCCGTAAAGGAATTGTCGTACAAAACCTTCGCCGCTCGGAAGGTTCGAATCGTGCTCACTCCACGTTCCGCCTGTTATTTCCCATCTGCCCTGATCGTAATATTTATGAAGATCTTTGTAGATTTCGGGATAATCGTCTTCCATCCATTTGTAACCATGCGATTGCGTCTCGGTGAATATGAAATCAGGATATTCTTCATAGAGCGAAAAAACAGTCCGCGCGGTGTCGCGCCATACGTTTTCTCCTTCCCGGTAATCCCAGAGCCACGCTAGATCTATGTGTGAATATCCCAGCAGGTACATTGTGTACTGCTTCGCGATGCTTTTGAAATCATTGAGCTTCAGTGAGGCTTTTTCCAGGGATTCAAAAAGTTTTTTGTCGTTCCGTGGTTCGAGCGCGCCAAGATCGACGAGTGACGCGGCTTCTTCCATAACGCTTTCCCACCGTGCTTTCTCGTCATCTTTCATGTATTCATAGAAAAGTTTTACAGTATCGATTTTATTCAGAAAATCATTTATTCTCTTTGTTCGCTCATCGAGCGCCGAGAACGACAGGAAGCTGTTTGTAAATATCCCGGCGGACGAAGTGCTTTCTCCGCTCATGACGATTGTGAATTTCTCTCCGGGTTTTGCGTTTTTCGTAAGAAGGGCCTCGCCCTGGTCTCGCCTGAACGCATTTTTGTTTACCCCGTCAACCCAGATTATACCGTTGCCCTCCATGTGGGCGTGGAACACCACTTTCGATCCGGCTATGTCGATCCCGGCGACTTTTTCCGGGATTTCAATTATTGTCTTGAGCCATATTTTGTTACCTTCTCCTACCCATGTCTGTCCGATCCCGGCGTTTTTCCACTTGATTTTCTGCATGTCCGGGTTTGCGCAACGCTCGTCGCATTTATTCCTGGATTTCCAGTTCTTCACTGTGTATTCGTAATTATCTTTCTGTGCGCTGAGGGTTTGAACAACGGTGTCCAGTTTTTCGCCTGCAAGTGCCTCCGGAGCCGCTGTAAAAGTGCTGATGAGCAGTGCAGAGATAACAATAAATAGAGTGTTTTTCATGATTGTCTCCCTTTTCTATTGTATCATGATGTCATATTTTACGAATTCAGAAAAGACCTGCATCCTGAAAGCCTTTTATGCAGATACTCAATCCTATCAGAGAAACTAACGCGCCGCTGAAATATGGAAGTATTCGGATCGCTTTTGACGTTGAAATTTTCTCATCGGCGAAGGACTTTGCTTTGACGACCATCAGGCCTATTATGATCAGTACCGCCGCCATGCCGAGGCTGAAAGAAATAGTACATAGCAGGCCGAGCGGCATTCTGTTCAGCCCGATAGAGGCGAAAAGTATCATTATCGCTGTGGGACACGGCACAATTCCGCCGGTTATCCCCAGTGTCAGGAGATCGACGAACCTTACTCCGTCCTGATTTGTATTCTGTTTATGGTCATGATCATGAGAATGATCATGGATTTCGTGTGTGTGATCATGGTCATGCTCGTGATGCTCATGCGTGTGAGGATGGGGGTGCTCGTGATGCTCATGCGATTCATCATGATCATGAGAATGTTCCATGTGCTCGTGATGATGATGTATGTGCGGGTGATCATGATCGTGTGAATGGTGATCGTGGTCATGAGCGGGATTTATATGACGACCGAACTCGTCATGCTCGTGAGGTATGTAACCTCCAAGTTTGTTCCTGATAATTATCCATGCTCCCATTCCCAGAATTATCAGCCCTGATCCCACTCCAAGCCAGGGATATACTTTTTCAGGAGAGAGTTTGTTCCAGAAAGTCAGCAATACAAGGAATAACACAATAACGGCAGCTACATGAGTAACCGTTACAATCAGGCCCAGCTTTAAAGCGTCTGAAGCTTTTCCTTTTGTTCCAACGAGGTAGGCGGCTACAAGTGTTTTTCCGTGCCCGGGCTGCAGCGCGTGGCCTCCGCCGACAATAAACGCGAACACAAGGGCAATGATTACAACGTTTGTAGTAAGATTCTTTTGTTCAATGAAACGCAGGAAATCGAATGCGGCGAGAGTTCGCATAAGCCAGTCGTTGAAAGTTTGCCTCAGCCCGGCAAGCCCGGTGAGTTTTTCTTTTTTCGTTTCTTTTTGCCCGAACATAACATCCGCGCGGCCCGGCCCGAATGAAAATGTCACCGAAAGGTCAAGCGGCGGGTCGGACACAAGACTATCGGGGTATTCTGTAAGCATGTAACTTGTTTTTGGGGAGAGCTTTGAAGAGTTTGCTATTTTTGTGTTTTCTGTTCCGAATATCCTTATTTCTTTCCAGCCGCCTACGTCCGGATAGTTACCGTCCTTGAAATAAACTTCTCTCACGCCCCATGCCCTGTATTCGATTTTTCCTGTCAGGTTAATTTCAATCCAGATCGTTTTTAAACCGGGCAGCCCATCTCTGAGTTCAATTGAACTGTTTTCTATTTCAAGTTTTACGGGGTTTCCTTCGACTTGGAGCTCAAGCCCTTCAAGAAGCTCGTCTTTCATGTATTCACCGAGAATATCCAGTTCGTTTTGAGGGTATTCTCTGTCCGGACCCGCCGTTATACCATTCTCTTTCAGTATGTGATAGGTCCTGTATTCAGCAATATCTATCAGGTAATGAATCTTTATTTCATCGCGATGTGCTCTTATTGCCGAAAAATGGCATATCGCGAAATTTCCCATCGGGTGTGCGTCAGCGGTTCCCGGAGCCAGCAAAAACAGCATCAGGGCTGAAAGAAAAAAGACGTTTTTAAAATAGTTGTATCGACTCATAAACAGATATTAATTGATTTGCAAGGAATCGTCATCTTTATATTAAGTATTAATGATAATCCGGTTTCGATCGTATCGATGTTATGGCGGTTCTAAAATTGAAGATTCGGGAAATAAAATACCTTTTCGCCTAAAACTATTGAGTTTTCAACATCTTTGAATCCTGTAAGGCTGCTGCCTTCCCACAATAATGAATTTTGAATTTTAACAGCGTTTTTGATTTTTACCTTTGACCCGATCACGCTTCTGATAATTTCCGTATCCGGGTGAATATCCGAATCGCTCGATATAATGCTTTTACCGGTAGTATTTATCTGGTGAAGATTGCTCAGCAGCAGATCCTGTGGACTGTTTATGTTTATATCCAGATCACCGGTGACTGCGACGGCGACTTTTCCGCCCTTGTTGATAAGCATTTGTATTGAATCTGTCAGCTCATGTTCTCCCCTGGTATCAGAGAGAGGAGTTTCTTCAATAATATTGAATATTGATTCTTTAAAAATGTATAAGCCGCAGCCTCTTGTCGAATTTTTTGGTGTTCCTGGTTTTTCGCGAACTTTTTTTACCGTTCCGTCTTTATTGAGGCTGACTTCAAAACTTTTTTTGACAGACTCGGGAGGCTCGTTTTCTCGTATAAAAATGAGAGCATCATTGTCGGAGTTTTCAAATACCGAGATTTGTTTCCCGATGTTGCGGGGGGTAAGATAAATATCGCCGAGAATGACAAGAAATGGACTATCCAGGGCATTTTTTGCTTTTCCAAGCGAATCGGCTATGCCTCGGGGTTGCTTTTGAATAATAAATTCGCAATTAAAGGTATCTCCTGTTGCTTTTTTGATATCTGATATGTAATCGGAAGAACTTAAAATGAATACAACTTCCTTGATACCGGCGGATTGAATTATCTCCAGATGGTATTCGACAAGGGGCCGGTTCGCGACAGGTAGAAGCAGCTTGGGTGTGTTTATTCCCAGTTCGGAAATCCTGTCTCCCCGCCCTGCGGCTGGAATCACGCACTTTTTAACTTTTCCATTACCGCTCATTTTGTCTTGCTCCTGAAACCATGAAAAAATGTTTTATAATTTTAAACATAATCAAGCCGGAAATAATTGGCATGTTAAAATTATACGGGTATTATACCATTGCATAGATTCAAATTTAAGATAAGAAAATATCGGGTTGAGTGATAAATTGGATCAGAAAATCAGAATTCCTCTCAGGAAAGCGCTGTTAAAAGTTACGATGCGCTGTAATAACAGTTGCTCTTTCTGCCATGCGAGATCGCATGCAATGGTTGATGATCCATCACTGGAAGAAGTAGGCAATAAGATTTTAGCAGCCTCAAAACTCGGGGCGGAGATGGTTGTGTTTTCCGGCGGGGAGCCTACTATCAGGAAAGATTTTCCGGCAATTGCAAAGATAATGAAATCAATGGGGTTGCCATTTGGGATAGTAAGCAATGCCCGTATGCTGTTTTATGAAGATTATTTTAACGATCTGGCAGGCTCAGGATTAAGATATGTTCTTATATCACTGCATGGACCGAACGCTGAAATTCATAATTCCCTGACCGGTTCGGACTCATTCGACCAGACTGTGACGGGGTTGAAAAGATGCGTGCAAGCGGGGATTAGCACCACTGTGAATTATGTTCTAACGAAGGGGAACCTCAACTGTCTGAATGAAATGGTGGATATGGTTTCTTCTTTGCCGGGAGTTGTTCTCAAATTGTCGTTTGCAGAGACCAAGGGTGCCGCTCGCGAAGGTTTCGGTGAAATTGTGCCGGATATTTCTATAGCAGCCAGGAAAGTCATGGAGGCGGTGGAATATTCAACGAGCATCAGTGATGGACGAAAGATTGTCTTGTGTGATGGATTCACGCCATGTTTGATCGATGGGTTCGAAAAGCTTAATGATGATTTGTTTACGCATGGATTCGAGTGGATGAGCGAAGTTTTTGAAGATGGTTTCTATCCTGTTGATCATGGGGCAAGAAGCCGGCCGGAAGTTTGCGAAGAGTGCGGAAAACGGGCTGAATGCCCCGGCGTTTACAGTGGTTATCTTGAACTAAAAGGAGCGGGCGAGTTCAGGCCTTTGTGACAGCGTGTTTAATCGACGCAACTATAGTATAGGTCTGACACGATAAAAAGACGATGGCTGAAAAGCAGTCCAACTCGATGAATTTTCTTTATGTGACGGAGTGGTTCGGACCACAGAGAGCATGCTGCCCGCTTTTGTGTGGAGTGGAACTTCCACATGATCCCGACAGGTACATTTTCATCGGTTCATCGAACAGGCTGAAATTGTATAAAACAGATACACGCGATTTTACAGATGAAGAGATTCGATCAATAAAATTCGTAACCGGGCAGATTTATCTGGATAAAACAGGCAAAACAAATAATCTTGATTTCAGGCGTGATATGGTGAAGCTGAACCTGAGTGAGAAATGCTCGGGTTGTGACAGAAAAGAATATTGTCCGGGATTGTTCATGCCTTGCGGCGATGCGGTTTATGATGAGTCGGAAAGGCCTGTGATTGATGCACTGAAAGAGTTGAACGGACGGGTACTCGATGTCGGCTGCGGCAGCGGGTTTTATGACGATATTCTGAAAAAGCTTATAGACAAAGGAGTAATTGATTATCTGGGCATTGATCCTGAAATCTCGGAGAGCAGGCTGTCCGCTGGATTGAGAACAGAAAAAACCACCATTGAAGAGTTTGAAGATGAGGATGAATCGTATGATCATATACTTGTATTGAGAAGTCATAATCATTTCAGGGATGAAAGACTTGCATACGATAAAATGGAAAGACTTCTCAAGCCCGGAGGATATCTTCTGGTAGTTGATAATACAAAATATGCTATGGTCCGGCAACCCGGATATAAAGAATCGGTTGCCGGGAATGATGCTCCGTCACAGCATTATCGAAATGATACGTCATTTGAATTGCTCGATAAAGTAAAAGACCGGCACCTTTCTGTAGAACAACACTATCCTGTAAGGGCAGATGGTTTTAATCAGTGGGTTCTCAGTTTCAAGAAGAATACAACGGAACATGTTGATGTATTGATTATCAATCCTCCGGTACGCCTTAAAAAAGACTTTGTCGATTATCCATATTACACGAATATTGGTGTATTGCAGAACGCCGCTCATTTGAAGGAAACAGGATACAGAGTGGCTTTAATTGATTCATTTTCATTGCCTGACGGCGAGTTGACCGAGATTGAAGATGATTTTTTGAGGCTGGGGTCAGGAATTGAAAGAATAGGTAAAGAAATAGAAAGATATTCAGCAGATGTTATTTTTGTTGCAAGAAATCCGTTCAACTATGATTCAAAAGGAAATGATTTAATAACAGAATTAGTGAAGATGATACGAAAAAAAGCGTTGGATACTCCTTTATTATATGCCGATTTTTATGTCGGGGGAATGCATTATATCGAAGAGGAAGACGAAGACATATTAAGACTTTATCCTGAATTCGACGGCCTTTTAAGATACGAATGCGAGAAGATATTGCCAGAAGCAATTGAATCGATAAAAGAAAAAGGCATTAAAAAAGTAAAGGTATGGCACGGCGATGCCGGACAGGTTGATCTTGATGAGACGGTGTTCCCGGATTGGGATATGATACATTATGAGCAGCACCAGAGAATAACAGAGCATTTTTTCAAGAAGCTCAACAGAACAAAGCATTTCTCGATCATAAGAAATACGTTCCCGTTGATGACAGGACGAAGCTGTCCATATAGTTGTGTTTTCTGCACACATGATCCGGGACAGGGCGAGAGAAGAACCTCGAATTACCGGACATATGACCTGAAAAGGATTGAAGAACATATTAACAGGCTCAAAACAGCCCATTATGCAAAAAAGCTTATAATACTTGATGAAATTGCTAATGCGAAAGAGTCTCATTTTGAAGGTTTGCTCGAAATACTGGAAAAATCAGGACTCAAATACGATTTTCCGAACGGCTTGAGGGCCGACAGGCTGAAAAAAGAGCATATCCTGAAAATGTCCGGAAGTATTGACACATTATCGGTGAGTGCAGAGAGCGGATCACAGGTGATTATCGATAATGTGATAGGCAAAAATCAGAATCTCGAAAGTATTGAGAATGTAGCAAAATGGTGTTCGGATGCGGGAGTGAGGTTGATAATCCATTACATGATCGGACTTCCCGGAGAAACTGGAAAAGATATCAATATTACACTTGGTCATGCATTAAAAATGCATAGCGAATATGGCGCTATACCATCGGTTCAGTTTATTAATCCAATCCCGGGGACACACCTCTACAATAGCCTGCCTGAACAAAAAAGAGTTGGGATTAAAAACAACCGTGATATAATGTCCCATTTTTTCGATGAACCGATAAGTTGCAGTGATGTACCCTCGTCCGATCTTGTTAAGTTCAAGGATAGTTTCGAGATGGGAAAAAGGGTAGGCAGAACGGAAAAGGTCATTATAAACCTGACGTATGAATGTAATAACAGGTGCAGGTTCTGCGCGATAGGTTTGAGGGAGAGGAACACGCTTTCTATTGAAACGGTTAAGAAGTTTCTGGTTGATTATCGGGAAAAGGGTGTAAGGCTTGTTGATTTTGACGGCGGTGAGCCGACGCTGCACGAGAATCTTCCTGCAATAATACGAATAGCGCAGAAGCTTGGATATGAAAAAATCAATGTAACCAGCAATGGAAGAAAATTGTCGTCTCGACCGTATGTTTCAAGACTTCTTCTGTCCGGAATCACGGATCTGCTGATATCGATTCATGGGCACACAGAAGAGATTCATGAAGCACATACTACGAAAAAAGGCAGTTTCCACGAAACATATCAGGGGATAAAAAACGTTTTGAGACTTAAGCCGGAGAGGATAGATTTTGGATTGAACATCACGGTAACAAAAATTAATGGTCCCCGGCTATATGAGTTCGCGGAGCATTTTGCCGGGCTGGGGATAAAAAAAATCAATGTACAATTCATAACCCCGTTCGGGAGCATAGACCGGGATATTGTGCCGGATCCGGAAGAAGTGACGCCTCAGCTCAGGAAAACAATAGACGGATTTTCGGATAAAATTCAGATAAATGTCGTAAATCTGCCATTTTGTTTCATGCCGGGGTATGAGAGGTTTCTTGTGAGCGATATAGAAAAGAAGTGCAGGAACATGGTATTCGTGACGGAAGAAGATGTTAATCTAAGCGAATTTTTAAGCGGCGGGCGTAAAAGAACTGAAGAATGCGAGGATTGTTTGTATTCGATCCTGTGTGATGGTAAATATCACTTCGACATAATAGGATTTTAGATTTAATACCTCTTTTAAATATATTCAGATTAATTGTCTTATATGCTACAATTTATTAGATTGGTAAATTTGTGTGTCTGGATGGTCGATATAATAAATATGACATCTATGAAGCGATTTTTATACATAACTCTATCTTTTTTCCTTGTGATGATTTCGTTAATCGCTATTCCCGGTGTTTCGGAGAATAACCTGAGCCGAGAATTTGAGGCCGGATGGGAGCTGGTGTCGTTCCCATTGATGATGGACGGGGAAAACCTGTGCGAGGCAATGCCATCGGCTACTGCGGTATCTATTGACGAAGGTGAATATGAAGTATGTGATGCTGATAGTGAGATTTTGATAGAAGCAGGAAGAGGATACTGGATATATCTAAAGGAAGAAATCAGTGTTCCCTTTACGTCAACATACAGAGTGACAACCGAGGGTGTCAGAGTTCAGCTTAAAAAGGGATGGAATCTCATAGGCTCTCCGTCCAGTCTGGGTGTTGAATGGAACGATGACATATTGATAGATGGAGCAGAACTCAGTAAGTCCTCGAAGGTAAACCGGCTTCTTCTGAAATATGATGCGGTAAATAGAAAGTATGTTGTGTCTGATTCAATGGAACCATGGGAAGGTTATGCGATGTATGCATACGAGCCATGCGTTCTTGAGTTCAGCGAGCTTGAGCTCGGAGATTTATCGGCGCGAACTGTTGCGAGAGAAGAAATTGTTATAGATCAGGAGACAGGAAAGCCGGTAGTTAAAGATCAGGTACTTGTAGAAATAGCGCAGGGTGTGACGGAAGAAGCGCTCAAGAGCCTTGTTTCGTCATTCGGGGGGACGATCGCAGGTAGGAATGCATATCTGGGGATATACCAGGTGCTGCTGCCCGAAGGGACTGACATTGAAACAGTCACAGAGTTGTTAAAAACCGGAAACACGGTGAAATCTGTTGCGAAGCATGCGGTATTGAAATCGTCTGATTTGATACCGCTTGATCCGCCGTATGAAGAGGGCGCGGATTCTTTGCAGAAACAGCCGTTTTATCGAATAAAGGCAAACAAGATCTGGGGCGCATACAGTTTCGATTACGATCCTGTGGTGGCGGTAGTGGATTCGGGGGTAAGCGCTGAAAGCGAAGATCTTTCCGGAAGACTCGTTGCGGGAGTTACATATGTTGGGGAAGATAATCCCGCGACGGTTGATGATAACGGTCATGGAACTCACGTTGCCGGGATAATCGCAGCGATTCCGAATAATTTCAAGGGCATAGCAGGGGTGTGTTGGAACTGCCGGATAATGCCTGTGAAGGTTTGTGACTCGGAAGGCAACTGTCCTTTTTATGGTGTTATGAATGGAATTACGTATGCTGCAAGAAATGGAGCTGATGTAATAAATCTCAGCATTGAGGGAGAAGCGGAGCCGGGTTCGGATGAATGGGAAATATTCCAGAACGTAATAGATTACGCGGCTGAAAAAAACGTATTTGTAGCAGCGGCGGCGGGGAACAGCGCGAAGAACGCGGTGAATACAATTCCCGCAGCGCTGGACGGCGTTTTTGCCGTTGGATCTATAGCCGCCGATGACAGCCGATCTGTTTTTTCTAATTTCGGCGACAGCGTCGATATCGCAGCTCCGGGTGAAGATGTGTTTTCGCTTGAACCGGGCGGCGCGACCGGGTACAGGGAAGGAACATCTGCGGCTGCGGCTTTTGTCTCGGGTGCGGCGGCTCTGTTCAAAAGCCTGATTCCCGGGATTACCCCACAGGAAATTGAGAATAAACTGAAAAGCGGTGCCGATGAAGTTGCCGGGCTTGATACCGGCGCAGGAGTCCTGAATCTTGAATCGGCTTTTGCGGAATATGAGAGCAGCAATGTTGCTCCGGTGATACTTAATATCCAGGCGATACCGTACACGGTATATCCCGGCGGGTCTGCGGATGTGATCGCAAAAGTGGTGGATCCGAACGGGGATGCGATCGAGTATGACTGGGAATGTTCGGGCGGAACCCTGAACTCCGTTTCAGATGGCAGGGTGCTATGGGGCTCGCCTGAAAAGCGAGGCGAATACATAATCAGCCTGGGTGCGGGAGACGGCAAGGGAGCAGTCGCTACGGCGTCCGTGTCGATAGTATCCGGACTCGACGACATGATAACGATGTCGCTGAAACCGACCGGGAAATACGTTCATGTCGGAGACATAGTTACGCTGGAAGTCGTCGGCGAATTCATGGATGCGTTTTTCAGACCGGTTCAGGCCGTGTGGGAAATGAACAGTCCGCACGGTGTGATAACATGGGGCGGTGAGTTCACAGCGCTTTCGCCCGGCGATGCATTAATAACAGCGCATGCCGGAGAGCATACGGGCAATTATGTGATCCATGTTCTCGAAGCGGGAGAGGAGCCGCCCGCGCTTACCCTGTCGAATTTTGCAGCCCCCAATCCGCCGGGAACGAATATATATCTGGGCGACCTTTCAGGTGAGCAGATTGTGATGGGAGATGTCGATAACGATGGTTACAACGATGTAATAATAGGAGAGAACGGTTCACAGAACCTGGTATATCTCAACAATGGTGATGGCACATTTGCAGCAGCGATAACGCTGAGCCAGAGTTGCCAAACAAAGAATATGGACCTTGCCGATATTGATGCGGACGGCAACCTCGATCTTGCGGAAGCGTGTTTCGCGAACGGAGGTGTCAACGTATATCTTGGCAACGGCAACGGTACTTTCACATATGACGCTAATTATTGCGCGGGTTGCAGCGCTTCGGCTGTAAATTTAGCCGATATGAACAACAACCTGAGATACGATATGGTTGTAGGAGTATCGAACAATGGGCAGAGCAACCGGATATTTTATGGTAACGGGGATGGGACATTTAATGCCGTTGGAGATGCAGTAGGGTCCGCGCTGGATACCTGGGCGCTCAAAACCGGATATTTTGATGATGACGATTATCTTGATTTTGTAGAAGCAAATTATAACGATCTGGCAAAATTATATGTTTATAACACTACGACGGAGACTTATGATCTCGAGTGGCAATCCGCAGCCAATCTTTTCCCGTACACACTCGAAGTCGCGGAAATACGTGGTTATAACTCAGGTGAATGCGAGGGGGATTGGGACTTTATTGTAGTATATCATGCAGGTGGTTCGCGATTCATAATTTACAGGGTCCGGGCAAGCGATTTGAACATAACATCGTTCGGCCTTGCGGATTCGGGTACCGAGCCGGAATTTTACAATATAGCGGTCGGTGATCTTTCTAACGACAATATGCCCGATGTTCTGCTGATGACGAATGACGCCGAACCGGGCCAGATGTGGGGGCATGATGCGCTCTCCGCGCCCGGCTGGTGCGGTTCGAATGTCAAAAAGCTTACTTTCAATCCGACGATACAGAACGGGCAGGGCGTTTCGATAGGTGATCTGGACGGGAATGGCGGAGCCGATTTTGTCATAGCCGGCCCCGAGCCCGCGCAGAATGATGTGTGGATCAGCGACGCGGGAGCAAATCAGGTGCCTGATGAACCCGGAAGTATCCAGTGTAGCATCGTTCATTCCGTGCTCGGCGCGGATCCCGAGGCAACCCTGATCCTGGAATGGGAGCGGGGTAACGATTTTGAAGCCCAGGAATCAGCCGGGTCTTATACATACGATGGATGTATCGGAACCGCGCAGAACAGTTGTGATTTGTGGCAACCCGTAAGCAAATCGGGCTATGGCAATTTCTTAAGACCTTCGATCAGTGCGGGTCGGCACAGGCTTGAGTTCCCGATGTCCAACGATTCTGATACGGTCGATCTTTTCCAACCGATATATTTCAATCTTAGAACGGTTGATATAGCGTACAACAGGTCCGACTGGGCTGTTCTAATGACTGCGATGGAATACTGCAATCATGAGCCCGAGTTCCAGACCGATCCTTATTATACGCCGCCGTTTGTTGTGAACAATGGTGTCACGCCGACACTTCTGCAAACCGAGATAATAGATCTTAATGGGCAGAGCGAAGTCACGTCCGTAAAAGTTAACCTGTCAAATATAGGAGTTGGGGTTCCGCTGGATCTGGCGGATGATGCAACGCATGGAGACGGGGTGGCATCAAACTGGATTTACGGAAGTTCGACAAATGCGGGGTCGGGCGAAGAGATAACCGCGCCTACTACAACTGGGGCGAATACATACACGACAACTGTGACGATAACAGATGCGGCGGGCGCGACTGAATCGAGAAACGCCAGTTTGAGAGTAGTTGAGTGGCCGGGGTATAACTGCCAGAACAACTGGCCGATGTTTATGTGCAACGGACGCAATGACGGTGAAGATATTGATCCGCTTGACATGTTCCCGTTCGCGCGCAACTGGGAAAAGACACTTCCGCAGACGACCGGCGCGACGCCTGTTACATGGGATGGCAAAGTTTTCATCGGGCTGAGCGACGGTTCGGTGAGGGCGTACAGCACGACGGGTGCGGATGTCTGGCTGACGAATCCGCAGCCTGTTGCGGGCGCGGCGATTTCGGCGCCGGGCGCGGCTGGAAACGTTTATCCGCTCGGAACAGATATGGTGATATTCGTTTCCGAGGATAGCAAGATGTATGCCCGCAACGCGGGAGACGGTTCTTCAGAGTGGACCTACAACGGAAGCGCGCCGTTTATGACTCCGCCTATAATCACGCTTACGCAGATTGAAGATGAAAATTATACGCTGGTTTACGCGGTGGATCAGGACGCGACTGTTCATGCCGTGAGACAATCCGATGGAGTTGCCGCCTGGACAAAATCTGTGGACAGCGGAGCGGCTGAAATAATTTCGCAGCCGCCGATCATATATAAAGGCATCATCATGATCGTCGATGATGACGGGATGCTGTATGCCATGAGCGCGGTGGACGGGGCTTACCTCTGGAAGAGCCAGCATGCGGACATGGGCGCTCCGGTCGGAGGACTTTCGGCGCAGGAAGATATTGTGGTTGCGATAGATGCCGGTGCGGTTTTCGCTTACAGCATTTACGACGGCTCTTTCCAGTGGAAGTTCGATAATCCGAACGGTAACAGTTTCACAACGACGCCGATTCTCAGGTATGACGGCGCGGATTATTACCTTTATTCGGCGGATGACCAGGGCTATTTGAATAAATATATAACGCCGACTATAACGACTAAATACGTGCAGGTGACGGATACGCAGCCGGTTGAGGGCATGGTGTATCTCAACGATATAATTTACGCCGGGACCGGTACGGCGGCGGGCGGCAATGTCTATATGATCGGCACCGGCGGCGATATGGGAGTCGGTATATTTACTGACGACCCATGCACCGGCGGCGCGGACGGAATAACCGGGATGTTTGCAATGGGTGACGAGAGGATGATTGTCACCTGCGGGCAGAACAGAAAACTTATCGCGTACAAGCAGCCTCAGGGAGCCTGCGAGGTAAACTCCGAGCTCGACGATGGCGGCGGCGGAACTCTAAGATATTGCATAGAGCAGGCGAATCTCGATCCGTCGAGTTCGGGCTATATTACTTTCTCCGCTGATATGGCGGGCAAGACGATATACCCGGAATCGGAGTTTCCCGAGTTGAGGGGAGACGGGATTTCGATAAACGGAATTACGGACGTAAGCGGTAATCCGACTGTTACGGTTGACGGTTCGCTCTGTGTTCCCAATCCTCCGGGCTGCAACGGTTTCATAATCGACGAAGTGGATGCCACGATAAGAAGCCTGGCTGTGGTGAATTTCGACAGCGCGGATTGTGATCAGGACGGTGATCTTGCGGCTGACGGCTGCGCGGCGATTGCGATATATGGCGATGTGGGGATGGAGGCGTCGGCGACGAATAACTTTATCGGCATAACAGCAGCCGGTGTCGTCACGCCGAATTATTTCGGTGTGTATGTCGGGAACTTCGGCGCGGGCGAAACCGCCGACATATATATCGGCGGGCAGGGAGCCGACGGCAATGTTATTTCGGGTAATCTCGATGTCGGCGTGAGAATCGAGGGGCGGGCAAGAGGAGTCAAGATGCGTGGTAATTACATCGGGACAGACACCGACGGCCGGACCTGCACCGATGGGTCCAATCAAACCGGCAACAGGGGCGGCGGTGTGGAGATAACGGATTCTTCGCAGAGCAACGAGATAGGTTTGAATTCCGCCGGCGGCGGCTTGCAGAACGAGAGAAATATCATTTCGTGTAACGGCGTAAACGGGGCGGCGTCTTCCGTTACGCCCGGCATCTATATTCATGGCGCGGATGTTGACGGCAATCTGGTGTACGGCAACTGTATCGGGGTGTGTCTCGATGCATCTGATGAATGCCGGCAGGATTGCGGCGGTAACTGGGGGCCGGGTGTTACACTCGAAGATGTCAGTATAAATCCGCTGACTCCGGTTCGCATCGGCTACCTCGGCGGCGATGAATATGCAAATGTGATTTCGAGAAACGAGATGAGCGGAATCAGGATAGAAGATTCCAGCGATGTTTCTGTGAGAAACGCGAGAATCGGCGTGCCGGAAAGGGTCAATCCCGATACTGATAATTACACCGATCTCGGGAACAAGAGTTACGGTGTCTATATCACCGGCGATTCGGATGATAACGCGATCGAGGGATTTTTCTGGGACCCGAATTTCGCTACAGTAACGATTGCTTATAACGAGCAGGGCGGAATCTATATAGATGATGCCGATTCGGATGGAAATACTTTCAGTTACCCGTTCATCTACGAGAACGACAATGCCGGTATCGAACCGATAGAGATTGCGGCGGGGGCCAACGGGGGAATCCAGAGGCCCGACAACATTTCATATACATCGGATGCCAGCGATTATCACATTACTGTGACTACTTCCCCGGTGTGTCCGACAAATTGCACGATAACGGTCTACAAAGCAAGCGACGCGACTCTCGCCACACCTGTAGATCAGGATGCAAGCGGCTATGGCGAGGGGCTGTACCCGGTGGGTTATGATACGACGGATGCGGGAGGAGAAGTCACGGTTGATGTGCCTGTCGCGCTGCTGAACGACGGGGACTGGATAACGGCTATCGTAACGGACGCGAGCGGTAACAGTTCAATGTTTGCGGGCAATATACAGGTAGGCTCGGGCAGCACCTGTCCGGTTGTCAGCGTGGGCGGCGATGCGGGTGATCCGTCGGACCTGAGGGCCTGCATAACACAGGCCAATACGGACAACGACACTACGATTACTTTCAGCATAGCGGACGGAACAACCATCGATCTCGCTTCGGAGTTGCCGCTGACCGGCAGCAATATATTCCTGAACGGCGAAGACAAGGAGATATTGATAAGCTGCAACAGTGGAAACTTCAATGCGTTGAATATTACAAGCGCGAGCGCAACAGTTCAGGGGCTTGGTTTTATCGAGTGCAATAATGCGGACAAAGCCGGGATTTATGTGAACGGCGGCGGCTCGGGCGGCGGCTGGGTTAACCTGTACGGAAATACGATAGGAACCGATTTCGCGGATTCCTCGAACCTTTACAATTATTACGGAGTGTATATCGCGCCGAACACCAGCAAAGTGCGGGTTGGCGAGGCGCCGTCACCCGGCTGCAACACGCGGAATATTATTTCGAATAATAAAAAGAGCGGTGTGTTTATCGACCAGAACGGCGGCACCGGTTCTGAACTGCATGTTTACTGCAATTACATCGGAGTCCAATCGGACGGGAGTACGCATTTCCCGAACGCAACAGACAACGATGCGGGCGAAGGTGGTATCAAACTCGCGGGCAATTTCCAGAACCCGGCAAGTGGAATATACAACAATGTTATCGGTGGCCATGATGAAATAGGCCAATGCGGAATCTGCATAACCGATGATGCGCCGGGTCCGGCCGGGATCGCGGTGGTCTCGAATTATATAGGTGTGGACGAAGGTGGGAATAATATCTCGAATTACTATGGCGTGCTGATTGAAGCTTCGAGCGGATCGCCGTATTACTACCTTAATGAAGTGGCCTACAATAACCAGGGTGGATTCGTTATCGGGAGCGCAGCGGGCGCGGTCAGCGGCAATTATCTTCGTGAAAACAATATCCATGAAAATGGAGGGAGCGGCGTTCTGATCAGGAATACAGCTACTTCCAACGAAGTATACAGGAACACTATCCGGGATAACGATTTGTACGGAATAAGCGTTGAGAATAACGCGGATGAAAACAAGTTTTCCGAAAATTCGATATATAACAATGTTTCCAGAGGGATAAGCCTGGGCGCGACCACAAATGACCAGATCGAGCCGCCATTGTTTATATCGGTTCAGGAATCGGGGGTCAATTACGATCTGGTGGTTGACACGTCGGACTGCACGACCGCGAGCTGTGATGTGGAGCTGTTCTGCGCGGATGATGACACGAGTTCTGTTTTTCCGGATTTTCCGGGCGGCGAGGGGTACACGTTCATAACCAGCACGGGTATGCTCGCAAAAAGTGAAGCTCTGGCAATTAACGGCGTGGCGCTGGCGGGCGCATGCGCGAACGCTAAATGGTTCACGGCGACGATTACGGATTCGAATGACAATACATCCGAGTTTGCGGTTAACGCGCATATTCCCGAAACCGCGCCCGGCGAATGCGGCACGGACTGGCCCAGTCTGCATTGCAATGAGAACAATGTCGGAGAGAGCGACAACAGCATCGATCCGAACTTTGTGAAGGTCTGGTCCTTTGATACTTCGACATATCTTATAGAAGGCGGACCGGTGGTTGTTGACGGCAAGGTGATGTTCGGCGGTTACGATTCATCGGGCAACGGCGTGGTCATCGGTCTCGACACTTCAGGCGCAGAGCAATGGCGGTATGATTCGTCCGGTAATATGAAAACTGTGAACACGACGCCTGCCGTTACGGACAATGACATTCTCGTGGTGGGCGACTGGGACGGATATTATTACGGCATAAATATCGCCGACGGTTCCGAGGCGTGGTCGAGGGTTAAGATTTCGAGCGCGATAGATGTGAGATCCGATCCGGTCGTGGCTTCCGTGAACGGAAGCCGGATGGGGTTCATCGGGTCAACGCTCGCCACGGCGCAGGGCAAGGTTGTTGGGTTCACATCCGATGACGGAACAGTTCAGTGGCAGTATACAACGAACAGTTCCATAAAAGGCGGAATATTGTATGCGAACGGCAAAGTTTTAGCTCTGGATGCATCGGGAAGCCTGTACGCGATAGCGGCGGACAGGGGAAAACTTTTGTGGGAGCTTGATCTGGATGCCTCGACGGGTTCCACACCTGCAGTGGTTGACGAGATGGTGTACTTCGGTGCCGAAGATGGTGGAACCACATATTTATATTGCGTAAGTGAACACAGCGGAAAAGTGTTGTGGCAGTATTCCGTGGGATTGAGTACGGCTGCGACCATCAATTCGGGGCCGGCGGTCGTTGACGGAATGGTTTACTTCGGGACAACCGGGGGCGTGTTCTACGCGATCAAGGCAGATGGCACGTCGATGGCACCGGAATGGCAGTATCCGGCTGTCGGGACTGCCGGCAACATGGCGAAATCCTCGTCGGCGGTATTCGGGTCGGGCGCCGGACAGAAAGTGGTGTTCGGAAATCAGCAGGGCGGCGGCGGAAGGGTGATAATTCTGAATACTTCCGACGGAAGCGAAGTAATGAACAGCACAATCGCCGGGGTAGTCGATTCGTCACCGGCAGTCGCGGGCGATATGATTTTCATAGGCGCGAAAGACAAAAAGATGTATGCCTATGCTCACACTGAATGTCCTGTGGTATCAACCGCCGGTGACACGGGCGATTTTTCAAGTCTCAGGATGTGTATCAACTATGCAAACGATAATCCCGGAACAACGATAACTTTCGATAATTCGATAGCAAACGGCACGGTCGATCCCGTGAGCACTCCGGCGGGATACGGGCCGCTGCCTGAAATAACCGCAGATGGAACGATTATAGACGGAGGAACTCAGAATATAACTATAGACGGCACGGCCTGTACCGATTGCGATGGTTTAACTGTCGGCGCGGATACCGTGACAATCCAATCCCTGAAAATTGTCGGTTTCAGTGGTGCCGGTAAATCGGCTGTTCTGGTAGACGGCGGCGACAGCGCGACAATATCCGATAACGAAATCGGCACGAATGCAAAACCCAACGACATTGGTATCACGCTTGATAATGGCGCCCAGGATGCGATTATAGGTGGCGCGGGAGTTGCCAATACCATCACGTATAATAACGGCGATGGTATTTACATGACTGATGCTACCACGGTCAGGAATAAACTGTCGCAGAACGTAATTTATGAAAATGGCGGTCTCGGAATTGAACTCGATAATAATGCGAATGGAGATATAACTTCGCTTGTTATAACGTCGGGATATAAGGATGGCGCGAATTACAAGTTCAGCTTCGACCTTATGACCGCGCCTCCTGCGGGAGCGTGCTCGGTGGCGGTCCCGTGCAGCATGGAAATATTCAATGTTGATGAAACGGTTATGTCCATCAACGAAGATGCATCAGGCGCGGGCGAGGCGTATCAGTATGTGACGGTTTATACCGTCACCGAATGCGCGGCTTTCCCGTGCCAGGATAAGATAGAAGTGACTGTTCCCGAAGCGTCGCTCAATGCGAACAGCACGTTGATAACAGCGACCCTGACAGACAATATAGACAACACCTCTGAATTTTCCGATAACTATGATTACGGCCCGAAGTCGCCCGTGGTAACGGATATCCAGTTCAGCGTTGACCCGGTGCCGCCTGATGGGGCGACGACGTTTACCATAACAGCCGACGTAACCGATCCTAACGGGCTTGCCGATATTGCGGGCGTCGAAGTTGACCTGTCGAACATCGGGGGCGGAACGGTTGTGATGCTCGATGACGGGCTGAGCGGCGACGGCGCGGCGGGCGATGGGAAGTATGGCGTGACGGGAATAACGGTGCCGGTCGGAATATCTTCAGGGGCAAAGGATATTATTGTCACCGCGACTGACAATACGCCGCTGACGGGTGACAGAACCGAACAGATAAATGTTTCCAATGAAGCTCCCGAGGTAACGGACATCCAGTTCAGTGTTGACCCGGTGCCGCCTGATGGGGCGACGACGTTTACCATAACAGCCGACGTAACCGATCCTAACGGGCTTGCCGATATTGCGGGCGTCGAAGTTGACCTGTCGAACATCGGGGGCGGAACGGTTGTGATGCTCGATGACGGGCTGAGCGGCGACGGCGCGGCGGGCGATGGGAAGTATGGCGTGACGGGAATAACGGTGCCGGTCGGAACCGACGCCGGCGCTTACGATATAACTGTGACAGCGACCGACAGCGTACCCCAGACAGGCGACAGGACTGAACCTGTTAATGTGAGTAACGAAGCTCCTGAGGTTACCGATATCCAGTTCAGTGTTGACCCGATAACGCCGGATGGGGCGACGACTTTCATTATCACAGCCGATGTAACTGATCCTAACGGCCTGGATGACATCACAGGCGTCGAAGTTGATCTGTCGAACATCGGGGGCGGAACGGTCGTGATGCTCGATGACGGGCTGAGCGGCGACGGCGCGGCGGGCGACGGGAAATATGGCGTGACGGGAATAACGGTGCCGATCGGTACGCCGCCCGGTTTGACCGACATAACCGTGACAGCGACAGACAGTGCGCCTCAAACCGGTGACAGGACAGAGCAGATAACCGTACTGGGCTCGAGCCCCGAGGTAACGGATATTCAATTCAGCGTTGATCCGGTGCCGCCGGATGGAACGACGACTTTCGTTATCACAGCCGATGTAACCGATCCTAACGGGCTTGCCGACATCGCGAGTGTCGAGATCGATCTGTCGAACATCGGCGGCGGGACGGTCGCAATGCTTGATGACGGGTTGAGCGGCGACGGCGCGGCGGGCGACGGGAAGTATGGCGTGACGGGAATAACGGTTCCGCAGGGAACAGATGCCGGCGCTTATGATGTGACTGTCACGGCTACGGACAGTGGCAGCCTGACAGGTGACAGGACGGAACCCGTCAATGTGAGCAATGAACCGCCCGAGGTGACGGATATCCAGTTCAGCTCCAACCCGGTGCCGCCGGATGGGGCGACGACGTTTAACATAACAGCCGACGTAACCGATCCGAATGGACTCGATGATGTAACTGGTGTCGAAGTTGACCTGTCGAACATCGGCGGCGGAACGGTCGTGATGCTCGATGACGGGTCGAGCGGTGACGGAGCGGCGGGCGACGGGAAATATGGCGTGACGGGAATAACGGTTCCGCAGGGAACGTCCGCCGGTAACAAGGATATTACGGTTACCGCGACGGACAGCCTGCCGCAGACGGGAGACAGAACCGAGCAGATTTCTGTGAGCAATACTCCCCCGGTCGTGTCGCTTGTCGATTTCGATCCTGACTGGATAGATGACGCGGGAACGATAACGACCACGGTCTATGCGACTGTTCAGGACGATAACGGGCTTGCAGATATAAGCATGGTTTCTATAGATCTGGACAGCATCGATACCGGCACGGTTCTGACGCTGTTCGATGATGCCACCAATGGAGATCTTGTAGCAGGTGATGGAATATTCACAAACAGCGCGGTGGTGGCTGGCGCCGGGGTCACGTGCGGGACGCAGCCGCTTGAGGTTACCGCGGTTGATCTGGGAACCAACACAGGCACGGGACAGGGCGACCTGTTTATCGATGGCGCACCCGATATCCAGACCATTACATTTGATCCTCAGCCCATCTCGCCGGGCGGCGCGACCGTTTTCGAAATGACGGTTGTTATTCAGGACTGCAACGGCTGGGATGATGTGAACACGGTGGATGCGGATTTCGCGAGCCTTGGAGGCGGAGTTGTTGCCCTCGGATATGACAGCGATGACGGTGGTAATACCGTAACGTTCAAAGCTGCGGGACTCACTGTGCCGGCGAATCCGATTGGAAATTACCCGGTTGAAGTTACCGCGAGAGATCTCTCGGGACTGGATGATACTCAAAGCGAAGACCTGGTGATTAACGACACATTGCCCAAGCCCCCGGTTATAACAGATGGAGTGAGTAACGGGGTGAACATTACAATAACATTCACGGCCCCGACGGTGAATACGGACAACACACCGCTGGTGAATTTGCAGAGCCATAACATATATCGAAAAGATGGAGCAGCCGGAGCATATGCGCAGATAGACAATGTGCTTAATAATGTTCCGGGCGCAACAGTTGTTTATGATGATCCCGGGCCGTTCACGGATTATGAAACGTATTGTTATAAAGCAACGTCGATTAACGATATGAGTTCGGAAAGCCTGCAGTCAAACGAGTACTGTGTTATTGCGCTGCCGGCTCCATACAATTTCGCTCAGGTTTGCGCGCAGACGGATCCTAATGAATATTATCCGCCGAGTTCGCCGTTCTATCTTAACCGGCCTATCGATTCGGAATATGATACAGGCACGGCGTACCTGTATGTTGCCGACACGAGCAATCACAGAATAAACGTATTCGATCCTTCCAATCCATGCACATGGGTCAAAACGCTTGGTGAGTTCGGGTATGAGCCCGGGCAGTTCAAGCTGCCGTCAGGCCTGACGATGGTCGGAGGGAATATTTATGTCGCTGACGAGTACAGGGTTCAGGCTATAGACACCGACGGCAATCCGATAGCCGACAAGCTGTGGGAAGTGTCTCAGGCCTATGGTATCGCATCCGACGGATCAAATATTTATGTGACAAGTCTCGCGGACAGGATTCATAAATTCGATCTCGACGGCAATGAAGAGACTACCGGCAACTGGCCGCTCAGTTTCGCCGATCCGCAGGGGATTGAGTATGATGGTTCAGGCAGTCTTTATGTTGTTTCGGGATCGAGGGACGAAATAGTTATCCTCGACACGGACGGCAACGAGACGGGTACAATCGCCGAAGCCGGCTCATCATACGGGCAGCTCTCGAACCCGAAGGGGATCTCGATAGACCAGGCGAACAGCCTTGTATATGTTTCCGATATTCAGCAGGACAGGGTGCAGGTGTTCGACACGGGCGGGAATCTCATAAATACGATAGGTCAATACGGGGCAAGTCCCGGAGATGTGAGGGATCCTATGGGCATCTCGGTCATGCCGGACGGAACCGTGTTTATTGTCGATTATCTCAACAACAGGGTGAACGGGTACACAATACCTTGAGGTAAAAATCCTGTTTTCTAAACTGGGGTCTGCCCGGGGGATCAGTCGTAGAAATCTTCGGGAGACTCGAGGCTGATTCCCGATATTCTGCCGGTTGAAAAATCCCTTATCAACAGGGGATAAACGCGGTCGAGATCCAGCACGCCGCCTTTCCGAAGAAAACCACGTCTTTTTGCGACAGCCTCGAAAAGCTCCATGGGATCCTCGGTTGCCTCGTCGATCCCGTAAAATTCGCGATAGATCTCTGCATATTTCGACAGGCTCTTTTCGAGCAGTTGAACGGCGGCTTCCTCATGATCGAAAAAGCTTTCCTGAAGACAGCCGACGAGGGCGAGATTAATGTTTTCCTCCCGCTGCGCTATACGGGGCGAAACCAGTCCCGGCGTGTCCAGGAGGAGGAAATCGCTTCTCACTTTAATGAGTTGCAGCCCGCGCGTGATGCCCGGTCGCGCTCCCACCTTCGCGCCTCTTTTCCCGGTTATGAAATTTATGGTCGTGGATTTGCCGATGTTGGGAAGCCCTATAACTGCGGCGCGTGTGCCTCTTTCGGGATCGCCCTGTCCCGCGGCCCTGATTATTCTATTTAAAAACTTCTCGCGCTCACCATGTTTTTCTTTCGGGAAAATGACTGCCGGCTCACCGGATTCGTTGAAGTGCTCGATCCATTTTTCTGTCACCGAGTCGTCGGCAATATCCGATTTCGTAAAAACCGTCACGGTTCTGCAACCGGGGATCAGTTTTGAAACGAACCTGCAGCGTGTGGATTCCGGCGCGCGGGAGTCAATCACTTCGACGAGCAGATCGACGGTTCCTGAAAGCTCTTCGAGCCTTTCGATGGCCCTTTTCATGTGTGAGGGGAGTACTGTTTTTTTTCTGCTCATGATCCTATTTTTTTACAAACACTTTTCTGCCGCGTATTTCCAGCCTGCCCTCGCAGAATAAGCGGATGGCTTCGACATAAAGCGGTTTCTCGATAGCTTGCACCTTGCCTGCCACGTCGCTGCTTGTATCGGTGTCCTCGATCTCGACCGGTTTTTGCAGAATAATCGGGCCGTGGTCGTAATGCTCATCCACGAAATGAATTGTGCAGCCTGAGATTTTGACGCCTCTGTCGACAACCGCTTTGTGAACCTTATCGCCGTAGTAACCTTCTCCGCAGAAGCATGGAATCAGGGCAGGGTGGGTGTTCATGATTCTGCCCGGATACTGCTGCACAAACTCGCTCGAAAGAAGGCTCATGAAGCCGGCCAGCACGACAAGGTCGGGCTCGTAAGGCTCGATTACTTCCATGATCTTTCTGTTGAAAAGGACACCGGCGTCCGAGTCGAACTTATTGAATTCTTTCCTTGGAACGGTGAACACCGGGATATTGTCCGCTTTCGCTCTATCGATTCCATAGGCATCCGGCCTGCTGCTCACCACGACAACGATTTCCGCGTCGAGATCGCCGTTTTTTATGCAGTCCTGAATATATTGAAAAGTGGTTCCGCTGCCTGAAAGCAGGACCGCCACTTTTTTCTTTCCAGTATCCATTGCTCGCAAGTTCCTTTCGTGGCCACCATCTGCATTTATAAACTGATTACCTGAGCCTGCTTATGCTGTTAAGGTGTTTTTCAGCTTCCTGTACAAAAGGCGATCCGGAATGTTCTTTGACAACTCTTTCGAACGCGGTTTTTGCCCTGTCATACTGTTTATTGTTGAAATACGCTATTCCCAGCTGGTGAAGCGCTTCGACTTCCTGATAGGGAGGCAACTTGTTTTTACTCAACAGTTCCTCCAGCAGTGACGCTGCCTCGGCAGGATGCCCGTTCCCATCGAGCACCTGGGAATATCTCATAACCAGAGAGATAAATTCTGCCGTAGAAGAGAGCGAGGTGTTTTTATGTTTTTGAACAGTGTTGACCATCAGCGCTTGAGCTTCCTGCTTTTTGCCTGTGTAATAGTAACAGGTGCCGAGCATGTAAATGGTTTTAATCTCCTGAACCGGGGAAAGTTTTTTCCTTGTCAGCTTGTCGAGATAAACAAGCGCCTTGTCGTATCTTTTCAGATGAATGCTCGCCAGCGAAACATTCAGCAGCGCGTTCAAATAATTCGGATCGGTTTTCAACGCTCTTTCATAATAGCCAAGCGCTTTGAGTATTTTTGTTTGATCATCCGCGATCAATCCATCATTGAAATACATGTTGCCGAGATTGTTCAAGGCTCTAACGTGGTTGGTATCAATCTTCAATGAACGCTCGAAATTCGCTTTCGCTTCCTCATTGTAACCGAATGCTTCAGACCTCAGCTTTTCCGCGTCCTCGGTTCGTCCTTCAGCTGCCGCTCTATCGGCCAGCCCGATAGTCTCTCCGGCTTTTCTTGTCAGGACAAGACCGTAGTTATAATAGGCATCCTGGTGTCTCTGGTTGTATTTCAGGGTATGCCTGTACCATTTTATGGCATTGTCGAGATCGCCGAGTTTTTCATAAGCAAGCGCAAGCTTGAAGCTCACCTGGTGGAGCGAAGGCTGGATCGTGATAGCTCTTGTGAACAGGTCCGCGGCCTGCGTCATGAGTTCCCTGAATTTCTTCTCCCTGGTTTGTGCATCTGGAATCTTGTTCCCGCCGAAATATTTGTTCCAGTTATTGGGGTCTTCCTGGATCTTGTTTGCTTTTTCATAAAGAATCAATCCAAGGTTGTACAAAGGGTGTGGATAATTTGGATACACAGCCAGTGATTCCCGGTACGATTTTTCGGCAAGATCATAGAAGTCTTCTCCGCGCTCGAAATAAATCGCGCCAAGGTCGAGCGATATTTGAGGAAGATCAAAATATTTCTGAGCGATCAGGAATTCATCAACCGCTTCATCGGGCTTTTTGATTTTCTGGAAATACATTCCCCTGAACATATGGATATCGCCGTTGTAGCGATCCTGCGTCAGGGCTTCGTCGTAAAGCCTCAGCGCCTCTTTGTTCAAAGCGTCTGCTTTCCTCGCAGTAAGGGTTGCCTGTTCGGTGTTACCGGTTTTATTAAAATTCTGAGACTGTTGCAGCACCTGCATCGACTGCTGCGCCATGTAGTTGGCCTGCTTCATTCTTATGTTCGACATCTGCATGTTGTAGTTCCACCACGTCATTGCGATGAAGAACAGGGCGGTGAGCGCGAGCAGAAGTATCCCCGGTGTTTTTCTCAGACTCAGGACATGCCAGTTCTCTTTCCATGTGAGGTCCGTGTTCGCTTCCGGGGCGTTCATTTTCTGTTCATTCTGTTTTTGTTTCGATTTGTTCTTTTTCTGCTGTTTCTTCTGTGCCTGCTGAGCCGGGGCCTCCGCACGCGCGAATTCGGGAAGCATCGCCGGAAGATTCTCAATGTTCTTTCGACGGTCTTCACCGAACAGCAGCAGCGCGACGAACACTCCGCAGAACATGGAAGTCCCGACAATATGGTAGGGGAATCCCAGCAGGGCGGAGGTCCCTATGGATACGATTCCACAGAATGCGCCGAGCGTCACGCACTGTGTGAACGAGTCTTCGCCGTAGTTATAGTAATTCCTGTAGAACAGCCGGATGACGACAATCGCGAAGAACAGGACGAAAACCAGTCCCAGCGGACCGAGTTCCGACCAGATATGAAGATATTCGCAATGCGCTTCCTTTGCGTTCACATCTTTGAAGAACCCCGGAATCGACTTTTGATTGGTAGATTTCAGGTGGGCTTTGAGCATATCGAGATATCTGATTTTATATGCCCCGAGCCCCACGCCGAGCGGGTAATGTTTTATCATCTGGAAAGTCCCGCCCCAGATAAAACTTCTCGATACGATGGAGTCTTCGATCTGCACAGGCGGCGCCGCCTGAATATGCGTGTTGATCTCCTGTTGCGTGCTGTTCTTGTTGTTCCCGGGATTAGCGACAAACGCGACAGCAACCATTATTACTGCAATAAGAGAAATACATATAATTTTCGCCGGCTTTGTCCGCAGTATAAAGAACATGGCGACCGCGGCGGCGAGGAAGAATCCGAAATAGACAAACCACATTTTAGAAGATCTTTCGAGCTGGTTGCTTATGACATTGATTATCGACATGAACCTGCCGGCATAGTCTTCTTCAGTTGGGCCGTAACCTACCCTGAGGAAAGTCACATCGGGATATTTCAAATCCGAATCGACATGAGATTTGAGAAGTTTCGTTTCTTCTGAGTCAGGATTTGACAGCGATCTTTTTTTGAGAAATTCTACGAATTGGGTTCTGTCTGATTGACCAAGCTGATTGCGGAGTTCGCGCCTGAAAACCTTTTTGTCGTCCTGCAGCCAGTATACCCAGTCATTGTGATAATTATTGTGGTAGAAAGCATATTTTTTCTGTGTTTTGATAATACATAATTTTCTAACAGTATTTCCTGTGCTCAGGTTGATCCCCGGGCCGCAGTGCCCGGAAACATCCTGTATGAACAGGTTGTTTTCATAATGGTCTTTGTTGCCTCCGATGAGCATTACGTTGTATGTGGAGGATACCATGAACAGGGTCGCAAGGATAAACAGGCCTGCGAGATGAAGAAGTGCGGATATCATTTTGTCTCTCGGCAGCCCGTCGATTGCGTAGATGAAAAAGGCAATGGAAGAGGCAATAAGCCCGATCCATGAACCGCGCGTTATAGCGACGAGCACGACAAAAAGCATCGGGTAAATCGCAATCCATGACAGCAGTTTTACAACCCGGCTTTTCGCTGCGACTGAAAAAGCGAGCGCGAGCGGAATGGTCATCGCAAGCATTTCGGCCACATAGTTTTTGTTGCCGAGCGTTGAGAACGGATCTCTGTTCCCGCCGAGGTTGATCAACTGGTTAACGCCGAAATGCTGCCTCACACCGATCACGGCTTCGAGCCACATCACCGCGATGAAAACCGCGACGAGGGACGAGAAATGCTTTTTTGAATCGAGGCAATGGATTATCAGGTAAAAGTTCAGGAGCACGAAGATGTACTGTGTGAATTCTTTAAGGCTGATGAAAAAATTAGGCGATAAAACAAATGAAAACAATGAAAGGATTGTTATCAAAAGAATCGGAAGATTGAGAGACGATTTTCGTATTTCAAGCCTGCCTTTAATAAAAGAAGATACCGCGAACAAAAAGAGAATGAAGGAAACGATGATGGCATTGATAGTCTGCTGTGGAAGCCTGAACGACTCGTTCGACCGAAAAATCATGAAATAGGTGCAGAACGCAAGCGCTTCTGTTATGTACATCATCAATATTCTTTGAAGAGGCCTGTTTGACTGATACGAGCCGGGCGAACCGAGTGAGATTTCCAGCAAGGGAATGGTTGTCGGGATAAATGCCAGAAGAAAAACTATTTTGTCGGTATTAACCGAAGCTGTGGTCAGAATATATGGAAGTCCGATGCCAAGCAGCACAGTACACAGCGCATGAATAAGATATGCCGGGCTGAGCTTTTCGAACCTGTTGCAGAAAAAGAAAAAACCGGTGATTATGCCGGCGGCAATGAGAGTGAGTATGATTATATTCAGAATATTTGAGTTTGTTTTGAAAGCAATTACCGGTATCAACCCGATAGCTGCCGCAACTGTGATAGCATGAGCTGTGTTGAAGATTTTTCTTGCTTTTGTTGAATCTATAATTATATGGGGCAGGGAGACTGCAACTGTCGCGACTGAAGCAAGCGAGACAATGTACACATACGCCCAGTTATTTGTCCGTGCCATTGATATCACGAACTCGCGCAGCAGCAGATATGGTATTATGAACAGGACCGGATAAAGAACCAGTTCAAATATCTTTTCAAAGTTTAAAGTTTTTGATTCCATTTTTGACATTGGGGTACCTTATAAAGACACTGGACAGGCCGCAAAGATCGAAAGCTTGCTTGACTTCTTCCATAAAATTCCCGGCGAACCGCAGGTCTCCATCATTTTCACGGATTGTGTTCAGGAGCGATACGAATGTCCCCAATCCTGTACTGTCAACCTGTTTAATCCCGGTCACATCTACAAGAATTTTAGTTGCTCCTTCTTCAAGGACCAGTTCTCTGACTTTCTTTTTCAGGACAGTATGCGAATGTATGTTCAAGTTACCAACAAGATTGATAACTATGACTCCATCCTGTTCAAGCGTGGTCAGGTGCATCTTTTCTCCGATTAATAGTTATTTTCTCTGGTTTTCCAAAAAATTTATTATGTCGTTCAGTTTGAATCTTCGCTGGTTTCCGGGAGTTCTGTAATGAGGAAGAATTCCTTTTGCCGTATATCTGCGAACAGTCGCTTTGCATATGCCCATGATCTTTGCTGCTTCTTCGAGCGTTATTGTTGGATTTACAAGTCTTTCAAGAATATCTTCCCTGGATTCTCCCTGAACGGATCGTTGTCTGGAAGAAGCGTTTTCCTGAGAAGCTGAAGGCGTTTTTGTAATTCTTTCAATCCCCGGCAATCTTTTCTGTTGCAAAGGTTTGACTTCTTCTTTAACGCTTTTCCTGCTTTGAGTCGATCTTTCCGCTGCTTCCCAGACATCGCTTACGGAAACGAAAGGCGAAGTGAGCTGGTTGGATGGTTTATCCGGTTTTCTTTCGCTCTCGCTCCCGGTTTTAGGTTCGCCCGGCACGGCGGCCTGTTGATACCTGCCCTGTGTTTGCGGAGCCTTTTCAGGAGCGGTTCCCCGCCTCTGGATTTTAAACCGGTCGCTATCTATCGAAGGCACCTGTCTTTTCGGAGCAGTTGGCGCCGAAGGTTCTTTCAGCTGCCTGTTTTTATCCATCTGTTCTTTTACGTATTTTTGCCAGTCTTCGTACTTCTTCAAAATTAGTTCCTCCGCCGGGCGGTTATAGATTCAGTATTTAATATTAAACCCGGAGAAAACCCTTTCTGATGATTGTTCCCGCTCTACTTCGACACTCGAAACCGAGGAGAAAGAAGGGCCTTCCCAAAGGTCCTTTATAAGTTCATCGAGTTTATTCCTGTTGCCTTCCGCAACGACTTCCACGCTTCCGTCATTCATATTTTTCGCATATCCCGTAAGCCCCAGCGCGACTGATCTTCTGATCACGAAATACCTGTATCCAACTCCCTGAACAGCGCCGGTAACTTTAGCCTTAATACTTTCCATGTTTGTTATTTTGTCCCGCCGGGCTCGTCCTCTTCCGAGATAGGCTCGATCATTGGAGGAGGGCTTATGGAATTCAAGTTGTTCAACATTCCTCTTGTGGGTATGTTGGACTGTTTTTTCTCCTGTTTTTTGTTATTAAACTGTTCTTCCGGTTCGTGATCCGAATCCTCCAGCATTTTTAGAAATTCTTTTTCGTCTTCTCCCTTGCGTTCTTTCCGGCGCTTTTTGGACGAATCATGGATTTTGTAAACATCTCTCGACCTGTCTATTTTGTTGAACCTGCTGATGTCTTCAGACATTTCAGTTCACCACCCTTTGACCAGGTATTATTGCAATGACCCGCTATCAAAAATTCTCAGGAAAGACTGAACCACTTTAGGATCGAACTGCGTACCGCTGTGTTTCTTGACTTCTTCTATTGCGTCCTCATGAGACAGCGCTCTTCTGTAAGGCCTGTCCGATGTCATGGCATCATAGGCATCCGCGATATGAATTATTCTGGCGAGCAATGGGATCTCCTGTCCTTTTAATCCGTCGGGATAACCGAAACCATCATATCTCTCATGGTGATGCCTAATAACCGGCCTGGCATCCTGCAGGAAAGGAACGGGTTCTATTATGGTTTCTCCAACCAGCGGATGCGTTTTTATTATTTCGTATTCATCGACAGTCAGTTTCGTCTTTTTCCCGATAATTACTTCACTTATTCCTATCTTGCCGATGTCATGCAGGTCTGCGGCGTATTCGAGCAATTCAAGGCTGTCTGCCTTGAGCCCCATTTCCCGGCCTATCATCATCGAGATTTCACTAACACGCTGTGAGTGCCCGTGTGTGTATCTGTCTTTTGCGTCTATTGCCATCGACAGCGCCTGAATTGTGTTCAGGTAACTGTCCCGGAGTGAATCGAACAGCCTGGCATTTTCAATCGCGCTTGCCGCCTGGTTTGCGAAAATCCCCAAAAGTCTTTTTTCGTCTTCTGTAAATTCGTGGGATTTTTCAGTGTAAAGATTCAGGACACCCATCACAGCCTGTTTTGTAATCAACGGAATACAGATAACTGATTTTATACCCAGTTTTCTGAGGATATGATCCTGCGGAACGCGTTCGTCCGAATTGACGTCCTCGATCACGACGATTTTCCTGCTTTTTGCGGCAAGTCCGCTTATTCCTTCACCAAGATGAGTTGTGTCTTTCCCCAGATATTCATCACCAAGGCCTCTGGATACTCGGACTTTAAGAGTTTGTGTCATAGAGTCCAGAAGTTTAACCGAGCATTTCTGGAAGCCCATAACATTCCTTATGGAATCCACGATTGTATCAAGGACATCGTCTATGTCCAGTGTGGTGCTTATAGTGTGAGTTACTTCACTGAGCGAAGTGAGCTCTTTGACTTTCATGGAGAGATCGCGGTTGGCCTGCTCCCGTTTTTGTGAATCGGCCTGAAGCTGGTTAAACGCCTCTTCAAGCTGGCCCTGTGATTCCTGCAAGGCTTTGATTTTTTCCTGTAGATCCTGGCTCATGCGGTTGAAGGCTATAGCCAGCCATCCGAATTCATCTCTGCGTTGAACATATACCCTTTTTGAATAATCACCCTGTGAAATCTCCTCGACTGCTTTAATAAGATCGCTTATGGGTTTTGTTATTCTGTAAGACCTGTAAAGAGCCAGATAGATTGCAACTGCAAGCGCCAGCAATCCCAGAAGAATAATTCTCCTGCTTATTTTTCTGACCTGTGCGATAGCCGAGTCGTATGATTGCGTTATTATTATTCTCCAGCCCAGTTTTGGAGAAACAAGAGCGGCTGTTCCAAATAGTTTTTTCCCATTGAACGTGAAATTAAATGTATCCGAGAACAATACGTCGAGATTTTCTTTCCTGTCGGCAAACTCGTTCAGAAGCATTCCTTCCGAAAAAATATTGCAACTCGTGAGTTCCGGTTCAGTATGGGTGAGAATTTTTCCGTTTGCATCTATGAGATATACAGAGGAATCGCCTTTTTTATTGTGAGACTTGGTGATTTTATCCATTGATGTCGTATCGAGTATTTTTTCACCGATAACTATTCCGGAAACTTTGTTATTGTTTTTTATGATCGGTGCGGCGATAAGCACGGTTCCGGGTTTCACTTTGTCACAATCAATAATGAAAATCTCGGTTCTGAGTTTGTGTATTGCGCTCTGGATCTGTTCGAGTGAAAAAAGATCAACTTTTGGCGTATAAGCCCTGTCTGTATAGTAATTTACGTAATAAAGGTTTCCTTTGAGGTCATATACGAAAATTGCGTCGAGGGCATTGTTTTCTATATGTTCGGAGACGTAAAGCCTGAAAATCGTATTCTCATCGAGATTTCTTATCATTCTATCGGAGGCGGTGTCTTCTACTGATTTAACAGCGAGGGCAAAATTGTTTTTCATTTGATACGAAAATACGTTTGCGAGCAATTCAATTTTCTGTGACATGTGATCGCCGGCCATTTTGCTTGTGTAACTGTAGGTAATCCAGAAGAAAACACCTGTCGTGATAACGATCAGCAGCACATATGACAGAAGCAGTTTTGTTCGCACGCCCCAGGTCCTGAAGTACTTGGCCTGGTCTGTTAGATTGTTAGGCTTCAACATAAATTTCAACCCGCGCAGTTGTTATCCGTATATAAAAAACCGGAATAATTCTTTTACCTTTTTTACATAGTTTCTTGTTTCTTTGTACGGGGGTATTCCTCCGTACTTTTCTACAGCCTCCGGCCCGGCATTGTAGCTTGCAAGCATGAGTTCCAGAACATCCTCCCGGGTTGACCATCGGTCGTACATTTTTCTAAGGTAGCGTGTTGTGCCGTAGATGTTCTGTTTTATATCAAAAGCGTTTTTTACGCCCATCATGCTTGCTGTTCCCGGCATAAGCTGTCCCAGCCCGATCGCGCCTTTAGGCGAAAGCGCCCTGGGTTTGAATTTTGATTCGACGCTGATTACCGCCATTACAAGCCTGGGATCGAGTTTGAATTCAGCCGAATAGTAAAGCACGAATCTTGCTATCTGTAATGCCTGCGCATCCGGGATTCGGTTATTGTAGTATTTAACGACATTCATGTAATCCTTTTCAATTCGAGCGAATTCAACCCTGAGTTTTTCGTTCTGAACGGTTGAATTCACTGGTTCCGCGTTCATTCCGGCGGGCCTCGATTTTGATATCGCTTCAGTCTCATGTGAATTATGCTGAGATGTCTCGGCGATACATATCACCGGTATAATCAGTACCGGTAAAACATATAAAAGTAGTCTTTTCATTAAGCCGGTTCCCCTGAAGATTTTCTGGAGAATCATATCTTGATCCTCCAGACCTTGCCGTTGCATTTGCCTTCGCAGCTTGAATCATAGCTGTACCTGTTGCTTGTAACCAAATACAGGTAATTGTTTTTCGAGTCAACTTTCACGCCCATAGGGTAGGCTGTTTCAAATTCCTTGAAATTATCCTGGTCAAGAATACCTATAACGCTTCCCATCGGGTTTGCCGCGACAAGCCGTTTGTTTGAAGTGTCGGATATATATACGAACCCGAGAGCATCCACAGCTATCCCGGACGGCTTGCTTAACGATACTTTTTTCGTCTCTCCGTTTTCTTCTCTGAACAGGGTGAAAGGCGTTATGTTTTTGCCGGATATTTTTGCGACTATACCGGAAAGTTTCATTGTCACGAAAAGATCGCCGCCTTCGGTGACGGCAATCCCGTTCGGCTCCCGGTATCCTTTGGACAGGTCGGTTTTTTTCTGGAATGTGCCGTCCGGATCAAAAGACAGTATCCTGTTGTTTCCCCTGTCACAGACGTACAGGATACCTTTAACGGCGGCGACGGATTTGGGATTGTGCATTGAAACCATAATGCTTCTGTCGTCCGGCGCGCGCCCGACGTATGTTCCGTCTGTTTTGAAAATAAAAACTTTGCTTACCTGTTGCGACAGGTCTGTTGCATAAAGCCTGTCTCCGATGATATCTATCCCGGTCGGGAACTGAAGCTTGATTTTTTCTCCTATCAGGTTTTTCTGTCCGGTTTGAGCATTGAACTTTATGATTTTTGATTCACCGTCGTCAACGATGTAGATATTGCCTTTGCCGTCGGGAACAGCATCGTAAGGAACCCGAAGCCCCTCGACAACAAGTTCGGGCTTGTTGAGCTTGCCTTCCTGGATAACTTTATCCATGGCCCGTTCTACAATATTTCTTTGCTTTTTGACGATATATCCGAGTGGGGCTGTATGGATCATTCTTGTAATGTCGCCCCAGCTGAACAGGAGCATTATGAAAAAGGCGAGAGCTGCCACCATCGCAATATTTCTTGAATTGAGCATTGAGATGTTGCGTCTCGGATTTTCTTTGAAATTCACAACTGCCAGCCTTGGCTTTTCAGTTTCTTCGTAGCGTGCTGCCAGCATCTGGATTTTTGAACACAGGAGCGACAGGTCATTTTCTGTTAGAAGCAGATTTCTGAGTTCCAGCTTTGTGAGGTTTTTGATGAGGTCTTCATTGCAAAGAACCAGTTTGTCTCCATTTTCGATATTTACAGAGCCTATCTGTATGCTTTCTTCGCCTCGTGATCTGGGTTGCTTGAAAAGTTGTCTCAGTTTTCGGTCTTTCATGTAAAAAACCGGACAGGAATTTACACGCCCGATATACATAGTGCTGCTTTTCACGAAGACAACACAGAAATTATGTCTTGTCGATCCGTGCTCTACCAGACCTTCTTTTTCCAGTTCGGCGAGCAGTTCTGTGATTATGCTCCTGAGAAACACATCCGGCTTTGCAATATTCTTGCTTCTGGTGCAATCCAGGTAAGGTGCGGTTTTTTGGGATACAAAATCGATCGCGAATCTTTCTGCCTTTTCTGATGCGCCACTTAACAATGTAAAAAAAGCATAGTCTTTCTCAGAGTCGTTTGTATCGTAAATGTATACGCCCTGTCCGTGTCTGATTTCAGGTCCCAGCGCTCCTACAAGTGTTCTGAAAGATTTTGTTATTAACTTCTTTTTTGCCATTATTTTTTATTCCTGCCTGAGTTCTAAATCGATTGTCTGGTATGGCTCGGAAAGAATGAATTCAGTTTTCTTTTCAATATATCCGGGCTTTGAAACCTGGAACAAATATTTACCGGGTTTCAGTTCGTATCTTTTATCGCAAAACCCTGTCAATTTCAGCACGCCGGCCTGGAACACCATTATTGAACAGCCTGAAACGTTTGTATTAACGCTGAAAAAAGATCTATCGAGCTGAGTGAAGTTTTCCGGAGACGGATCGATGGTCTTTCCCTGTATGATAGTTTCCCCGGCAACAGGTTCCGATTCAGGGTTTGTTGTAACGACTTCAATATCAGAGTTGAAAGAATCCACTGTCTTAACCGGCGCGGATTTCATTACGGCCTGAGTTTTTGGCCCGGGGAATTTATTGTCTCCAAATCTGAATACAATTGACTGGGTTATCCCGGTTTCCACCCTGAGAGATCGGTTCTGAGTTTCGCTGCCTTTTTTAACAGTGATTTTGTGAAGACCGGGCTTGATTTCTCTCATCAGAATTTCTTCTCTCGGGAATCCTTTGATTTCTTTTCCGTCAAGTTCCATGCTGTCGCAGTCCGGCCGGCAGAACACAAGGAATGATCCGCCGGAAGGCTGATTGGAAACAAGGCTTACAACCCTTTCGATTTTTGATCCTTCAGGTATGTTAAAGTGCTCAATATATGTCTGGTATCCTTCGGCTTCGATTCTGAGTTCAAACTCCTTGTTCGAAGGCACTCTCAATTCATTGTCTGTATCAATGTCTTTCAGCGTTCCATCAATGAAAACCGCTGCACCTTCGGGTTCTACATGCAAGGAGAAAGTTGAGCCGGTTTGTGTCGATGCATTGTCTGTCATGGATTCTGACCCGGTTGTTGATATCTCGTTCATCTGAGTTGGGGTTGGTTGATCCGGAACACCGGGCCGGTTTTTAACGACAATCCCCGGTACGTAGATAAAAGCGCACCCGAGAAGGATCATGATCATAGTGACTGTGATGTATTTGCGCAGGTATACAAAAAAAGAATATTTGACAACTTCTTCATAAGGAGATGTTTTGCTTTCATTTTGAGTCACCGGTTTTACCAGGACTATGCTTACATCGGTGGAGTTATCTCTGCGGTGGGCTTCCTGCACCAGCATGTCCGCAGCTTCATCAAGCGAAGATGCATTTGAAACGATATTGAGAATAGCCGGTGAATCGACTCTTGCAATAAAGCTTTCAGAGCAAAGCAAAATAGTCGAGTTGTTGTTAATTGCAAAGCTGCTGAACATTGGCCCGAATCTGTCGGGATACCATCCGGCGGGAATCTGTCCATTTGTAATTATTCCCGGATCGGTGTTATCGAGGTCGGGGATATAAATATCTTCTGTCAATCTGGAGATTTTTCCGTTCTCGATGACATAAGCTGCGCCGCCTCCGGCCAGCCCTATATGAAGAGTTGTGCCTTCGATATAACCGCAGATCAGAGATGATGATAGTTGTTCATCCGAAGATAGAGCGTTTGCGACTTCTTCGAAACATCCGGGGAGGAGATTGCTTCCGTTGGTGCTGTCGGAATCGTGGATTTCTCGTACGCATTGTTTTATCGTCTCGATAGCGGTTTCGCTTGCGAGGTCTTTTTTCCCTCTAACCCCTGTTGCTATGCTGTATATCCCCTTGACTCTTCTGGTTCCCGGGTAGTTGGAATAACAGATATAATCCGAATTTGTTTCGCTTAAACTGCCTTTAAGAGATCTGCCCGAAGAATTCAAGTCAAGGGACAGGATTTGATTTGTCATTGTGGATGATGTTTCCATGTCAGTTTATCAAATCCTTCAGGCTTTTTGTGTATGGCGCCGAACAGACGCCTTTTTCCGTGATAATCGAAGTTATCAATCGAAATGGCGTCACGTCGAACGCGGGATTAATAACATCAATATCACCGGGGCATATAGTAGTGCTGCCTATCCGCCTGACTTCCAGTTCGCCGCGTTCTTCTATGACAATTTTTTTGCCCGAGTTCAGAGTGAAGTCGATAGTGGAGACCGGGGCCGCTACGTAAAAAGGGATTTTATGCGCTCTTGCAATCACGGCTACGGAATAGGTTCCAATTTTATTTGCGACGTCGCCGTTCGCCGCTATTCTGTCGGCTCCGACGATCACCGCGTCGATCATCCCTTTTGCCATAAGGGAAGCGGCCATGTTATCACAGATTAGTGTTGCCGGAATTCCTTCCTGGACCATTTCAAAGGCGGTCAGCTTCGCGCCCTGAAGCCAGGGCCTTGTTTCGTCTACATAAACACGTTCGATTTTCTTTTTTCTGTATCCTGAACGGATCACCCCGAGCGCTGTTCCGTATCCCGCCGTTGCGAGCCCGCCGGCATTGCAGTGAGTCAGCACACGGCTTCCTTTCTGCAAAAGGGCTGCCCCGTTGTCTCCCATCTTTTTGCAACTCGAAATGTCTTCCGCGTGGATTTTCTTTGCCTCGCGGACAAGAATATCTTTTATTCCGTCAATGGTTTTGTTTTTGTTTTTCTCCGCGACGAACTGCATTCTGTCTATCGCCCAGAACAGGTTGACGGCGGTTGGCCTTGTGACGGATAACCGATCCATTGCTTTTTTCAGTGAATCGAAAAACTTTTCTTTGTCCCTGCCTTTGAATTTCACCGCATCCAGCGCGATGCCCATCGCGGCGGTTACCCCGATGGCGGGAGCGCCCCGAACTTTCATTTTTTCTATGGCCGAAGCTACCGATTCGACGGTCCGTAGTTTTTCATACTTAATTTTTGACGGCAGAAGCGTTTGATCGAGAAGTTCAATATTGCCTTCATCAAGCCATCTAATGGTATCCAAACGAAGCTCCATTACGCTGTGCAAGTTTTAATAAAAAAGTTTCACAGCCAGATCACCACGTGTATTTTAATATTTTTATACACTATGATCAATGGTTATTTATATAACTAATATTACTTAAGTAGTAGCGTGGCGGACAGGATGTCGCCTGGGTGAGTTATTTTGATATTGCCGGATTCGCCGTTCACGGTTGTAACGGGTCTGCCGGCTCTCTCAATAAGAGACGAGTCATCGGTTACCCGCCAGTTCCATTCGTCGGCAAGTTGATGAGCCTGAAGGAGAGAGTCATAGTAGAAAGCCTGAGGGGTTTGTATAATGTGAACTTCGTTGCGATCAAGTGTCTGTTCGACGAGGCCGCCTCTCACGATTTTTACAGTATCCTGGCACGGAAGAGACGGCACGCATGCTCCGTGTTCTCTTGCGCAGGCGATGACGGCCCTGAAAAGTTCAACCGAGGCCAGCGGCCTTGCACCGTCATGAACCACAACGGTTTTGGTATCTTCCGGAAGTTCCTGAAGTGCTTTAAAAACCGTTTCCTGTCTTGTCGAGCCGCCCTCGATGATGGATACTGATTTCAGGCCGTCGATGCCGGCAATGGTGTCCCGGGCGGTTTGTATCCATTCCCCGGGCACGGCCACGGTCACATGTTCGATTTCTTCAACTTTTGAAATGGTAGCAAGTGAATAGAAAAGTATATTTTTATCTTTAAGCTGCAAAAACACTTTTGGCGTTTCAGCCTTCATTCTTTCGCCTGTGCCTGCGGCGGCAATTATTGCGGATATCATTTCAGGAACTCCCTGTGAATTGTCTTATCTCAAAATTCTCTGGATCAATGACGCCTGTGAGAACGGTGAAACCAGCCAGGCTCTTTTTTTCTTGTCTGTTATGATGAGCAGGTTTCCTGAAGGAGACCAGCTTGCTTCTATGCCCGGCGCCGAAACCTGCCATTTTCGGTTTTCATCAATACTGAAAACAAATATGTTCTCATCGACTACATATGCTATTAAATCTCCTTTGGGGGACCATACCGGTTTTGTCCCCGACGTGGAGATTTTATTCGCCGGAGAATTCAACTCTTTTATCCAGACGCCCTGTTTTTTTAGGTTTGAAAAAACGATTCGAGAACAATCGGGCGACCAGTCGGCGGATTCAATGTCGGTAGCGAGTTCTGTTCTTGAAAATGTGTCTATATCAAAAAACCACAATATTTGATCATTTGAAATGTAGAATAGGAGAGAGTTATTCACGGGGCAGAACTTCAAAACCCGGGTGTTGGCGCTGACCAGCTTTTTTTCGTCGAATTCATTGCTTATCTCGTTGTCGTATTCGGTTTCCTGCGAAAATGAGGAACCCGGGTTCAGAACAGAAGCGATTTTGAATTCAAGCGCAAGCCGGTTTTCGACGGAAAAGCCGGTTTTCGAGAACTGGACAGTGCGGTCGGTATCCAGCAGGAAAACTCCCGGGGTCTTTTTTATCGCGAATCTGTTTGACAGTTCGAGCGAGTTATCGAGTAGAATCCTGAAAGGTATTTTCCTTTTTTTAAAAAATTCGCAAACTGATACGGCTGTCGGGTCGATGCTTACGCCGATAATCTGTATTTTGTCTTTGAATTCGGGTTTGATCAGCAGTTTATGCATATATTGAAGCAGCTCTTCGGTGCTGTCGCTGTATATCGAGAAGAAGAAAAGAAGGGTGGTTTTGTCTTTTACGTCTGCGGTGCCGAAAACCGCGCCGTCCGTATCGATGATATTCGGCATGGATGTGATGGTCTGGCCCCTCGCGATTTCCGCTGTTGAAGGTGTCGTGGAGCTTGCAAGAAAAAAGAACATTGCTATAGGAAGTGTTATCGATATTCCCTTGAACATGTTCAAAATGGGTATTAACCTCCGGAGAAAAATGCCTTGGGATGGATTCGGTATCAGGCGTTGTAACCCAGGAACAGGAGGCCGGTGATCCAGACACCGAGCATTATGAATATGGCGATGAACCAGACGAGAGCTTTTTTAAATCTTGGTCTGCCGTCGGCCCTGAAACCGCGATATATGAACATTCCTGCTGAAGCGAGCCAGCCTATGAGTCCTATGTACATGACGGCAAGAGCAACATGGTTCAGTTGATCGTATTCCATGTTTCACCTCACGGGAAAGTCTCCCGGTTCCTATTTTATCACTTTAGACAGTTGATATTCAATTATATCTCTTGCACCGGCTTTTTTGAGCGCGGGGATTATTTCCCTTACTATAGTCTTGTCAACCATATATTCGAGAGCAACCCAGTCTTCGTCGTTCAGCGGCGAAATGGTCGGGCTTTTCATTGCCGGTATCATATCAGATATCATAGCGAGAGAAGACTTCGGCAGATTCATCTTTAATCCGACCTTGGTCCGGGCCGCAAGCGCGCCCTGGATCAGAAGGTTGAGATCTTCGATTTTCTTTCTCTTCCAGTCATCTTTCCAGGCGTCTTTGTTGGCGATGAATTTTGTGTTTGATTCGAGAACCGTGTCGATTATTCTCAGCCTGTGCGCTCTCAGTGAGCTTCCTGTTTCCGTTACATCTACGATGGCGTCAACAACGTCGGGAACCTTGACTTCGGTCGCTCCCCACGAGAATTCCACATCGACGTTCACCTGGTGTTTTTTGAAATATTTTCTCGTGTACTGAACAAGCTCGGTCGCAACGCGCTTTCCTTCGAGATCCTGCGGTTTTTTCATTTTCGAGTGTTCGGGAACCGCCAGCACCCAGCGAACTTTCCCGGTTCCGCTTTTCGCGTAGAGCATGTCCGAAACATATTTGACCTTCGAGTTGTTTTCCAGTACCCAGTCGTGACCGGTTATGCCCGCATCGACTATTCCGGATTCCACGTAGCGCGAAATTTCCTGGGCGCGGAACAGCCAGCCTTCCAGCGTGTCGTCGTCGAATTTCATTACATACGATCTTGATCCGACTGTTATGTTATAGCCCGCCTGCCTGAATATCTCGAAAGTCATGTCCTGCAGGCTGCCTTTGGGTAAAGCTAATTTTAATACCGGCATTTTCTTCTCCTTTGAAAATCAGGGTCCAAGTCTGACGTTCATTACTCTGTCAACCATCGGGCCGACGAGCAGTTTTGCCGTAGACTTGAAACTGTCGGGATCTCCCGTTACGTAGAATTGCTTTGTTCCGATTTCCGTATGGTTTTCCAGCATGGAATCGTTATCGTGAAGCAGTTTCATGCAGAGGACCGCGGTTCGTCTCGCCGGGTCGATGAGCGTTACGGCTTCGGTGACCACGTCCTGGATAATCGTCCTTATAAATGGCAGGTGAGTGCAGCCGAGAACCAGCGTGTCGATATCTTCCCTGAGCATCGGGCTCAGGTAATCCTCGGTAAGGTTCCTCACGGTGGGCGATCCGACGGCGCCTTTTTCGATAAGGGTGACAAGTTCGGTGCATGGCTCGGTCAGAAGCTTGACCGTCGGGTCGAACGTGTTCATGAATTTCTGGTAGACCTGGCTGTCGATCGTTCTCTGCGTCGCCCATACGCCGATGTTGAAGTTGTAAGTAACATAAAGCGCGGCTGCGACGGCGCCGTAGTTTATCATACCTACAACCGGGGGACGGGGCTTCTCGCGGGTTTCTATTTCAGGCAGAAGCCCGCTGATGGTGTTGCATGCGATAACGATCAGTTTGCATTGTTTTTCTCTTTCGAGAAAATGAATTATCTCTTCCGCGTTCTGTATTATCTCTTCTTCCGTCTTTGTCCCGTATGGCATTCTCGCGGTGTCGCCCACATAAACATAGTTCTCATACGGCATCAGGTTGTCCAGCTCTCGCAGGAGCGAGAGTCCCCCGACGCCCGAATCGAAAAGACCTATTGGGCGTTTATCCGACATCAGGAATTTCTCCTCAGTATTTCATCATGCACATAACGATCTCATCCTGAAGATCCCGAATGTGATTCGAATGCACAGTATAACCCGTAATTATAAGAACAAAAGCAGCCATTGATCCGTTGCTGCGCCTGAAATACCCGCTCAGTGAGCAGACCCCGCGCAGCGCGCCGGTCTTCGCCCACAGCCTGCCTTCGGCTTCAGTCCCCGCGACTCTTTTTTCAAGCGTCCCCTTTTTCCCCGGCTCCGCAAGAAGACGGGGAAACTGTTTTTGCAGGTATGAATTATAGAACCCTGTCAGCAGACTAAGCAATATCTCCGGCGTAAGCCTGTTTTCGCGCGACAGGCCCGATCCGTCAACCACTGTCAGGTTTTCTTCCTCCGCGAACTTGTATCTTTTCATCACGTTCGAGATTACTTTTGCGCCTTCGGGGTGCGATCCTGCCGTTCCTCTCAGCGCCCCCAGAACCCTGAGCGTTTGTTCCGCTACAAAGTTATCGCTGTATTTTTCCATTTCCGCAAGTGTAACCATCAGGTTTACGGATTCCAGCCTTTTGAAGAATTTGTATCCCGGCGGCACGTCTTTTCTATCGCGCATATCCACATTGACTTTGATGCCCGCTCTTTTCATCGCCGCAATCATTACCGAGCCGAACAGTTTGTCAGGGTATGGGACAGGGTATTCAAATTCCTTTTCATTTCCGATTCTTACCCCGCCCGATACGGTTACGAACCCTTTTGAATTCTGCGTTATTACTATCTTTGAATTACTTTTCCTGTACGATTTTATATCCATTTTAACAAGAGACGGCTCGATGGGAGGATCGAACTCGATTACCGGGCCGGACGCACTGGTCGCGCCGGTGGCTTTGACAAGAATGCAGTTCCCTCCCGCCGACAGAGCGCCGGGCCTTACCGCGTAGCACCAGTCGAGGTCTTCCTCTTCCCATGTCTCGGGCCGTTTGTTGTCCGAAAAAAATGAACCGTCGAGCCACATTACGCCGTTGATTTCTCTCAGGCCTGCGTTGTAGAGTTCTTTTGCCCTTTCATCGGCGGCCTGCTGTGAATCCTGGTAAAAATCACCCGAAAGCGTCGGGTCTCCATATCCTTTTATATATATGCCGCCCGCTTTCCCGGTTGAACTGTCGAAATTTTTCAGGAAATAATCGGTCTGATACCTGAAGTCGGGACTTAGCTCAAGGATTGCCGACGCCGCTGTGACGAGTTTGAGATTCGAAGCGGGAATCATGATTCTGTCCGGGTTCAGCTCGTAAAGCATTTCTCCGGAATCGAGGTCTCTGATCAGAAAACCGACCACGGCGTCTGCGAGAACAGGGGTTTTTAAAAGTTGAGTTATTGAATCGCCGGGTTGCTGAGATGCGCCTGCGCCGGCACAGAAAAGCAGGGCCGCTGAAAAAAACACAAAGAAGCGTTTGAAACTCATGTTTTCAACCAGGTGTCGATATCCCTTTCATAGTCAAACAATTCATCGGGCTCGAAGAAAAGCCCGACTTCTCTCTCCCCGTTTTCGGGGCTGTCCGATCCGTGTATAACATTATAGCTCTTGCTCAGGGCGAGGTCGCCGCGGATCGATCCGGGCTGAGCATCTTCCGGTTTGAGTGCTCCCATCATGTTCCGGATCAGCCTGACCGCGTTGTCGCCCTGGATTGCCAGCACCACCACGGGTGAACATGTTATGAACTCCACAAGCGAAGCGTAAAAATCCTTCCCGATATGATCTTTATAGTGTTTTTCAGCCAGTTCAGGTGTTATATGGATCATTTTCAGCCCGATTATTTTAAACCCTTTTTTTTCAAATCTTGAAATGATTTCTCCGATAAGGCCTCTCTGTACTCCATCCGGTTTTACTATTACAAGCGATTTTTCCATTAATTATTTTTCCTTCCCGATGTGTTGTCGGTTTATATTATTAGTATCGTGATAACGGAGAATGTTTTTCATTTAAATGAGCATCTTTTTTATTAGGAAGCAATTTGGCATAACTGATGTTGAAAAGATCGATAGCCATTTGACAGGTTAATACGTATAATCATTTTAACCGATGAAGGGACTAAGCTGATATGGTAAATAGACATGGTAAAAGTTTTTTTGCATTGATAGCGGTTGTTTTTGCGATTGTTCTGGCAGGCGTGACATGTTGCGCGGAAGAAGATTTAGATGCTGTTTCCGATAGATATGAAGACAGGTTTGTACAGCTTAACAGATGGCTTGAGACGGCACCCGCGCCGGGGGTGATGCAGGCCGAGAGAGAGAAAACCCTGAAGACGATCGATGAGCCTCTTGCCCATCCGGATGCCGATAAACTTAAATGCGCGAGAGATTTCTTCAATGTCAGAATGGAAACGATGATAAATGATATCAGGAGAGAAAATGTCGAGGAAGGTGTAACTGTCTGGAAACTTTATAACCACGGCGAGGTTATCCAGACCGGTAAAATAAAAATTATCATTGATTTGATAGAGGGACAGAAAGCGTTTCTGTGGGACAGGGGAAATCTTATCAAGCTGATTGATATGATGGACGTTCTGCTTGTTACCCACAAGCATGCCGACCATGTGGACAGGACCATTGTTGGACTGTTTCTCGACAGGGGCAAGCCGGTTATCGTGCCGGAGCTTTTCTGGCCCGATTATCCGAGGAACGATGAGCTGCAGGTGATTCGCGAGGGCGTTTTAAATTTCCCCGGGGCGAAAGTTAGAGTGATACCGAGTTATCAGAAAATGGATATGGTCAATGTGTATCTGGTAACTACGGATGAAGGGTATAAATTAATGCACCTCGGCGATGAAAACGAAATTATGAGAACCGGGCAGGAGTGGTACAGGAGAATCAGAAAGCCGGTTGAAATCGACATTCTCATGCCGAATATATGGTGCCCGAACATAAAGCCACTGCTGGACAAGGTGCATCCGAAGGTTGTTCTGTCATCGCATGAACACGAGGTGGGGCACCCGGTGAGAGGCCGGAGACCCTATACTTATGTGTATGGTGTACTCAGGGCTTTGGGGCTTCCTTATGTCGTGCCGATGTGGGGCGAGCCTGTAAGGTATAAAAAGTAGAGTACGGTATTCCCTTAAATCGAAACTTACTTGACGATATATGTTAATATACATATCCTTTTTCAAATTTAAATTTTGAAATTCTGGAAAAAGAGGTGTCTGAAATTGAGTCTGAAATATGAACCACCCGCCGGGGGCGAGAAGATCATTATTGATAATGGAGAACTGAAAGTTAAAGATAATCCGATAATTCCGTTTATTGAAGGAGATGGAATAGGGCCGGATATATGGGATGCGGCGAAGCGGGTTATGGACGCTGCCGTCGAGAAGGCTTACGCAGGAAAAAGAAAAATCTACTGGATGGAAATACTTGCGGGAGAAAAAGCCAATGATGCGTGCGGAGAATGGCTTCCCGAAGAAACGGTGGATGCCATACGTGAATATGCCGTGGCGATCAAAGGGCCGCTTACCACCCCGATCGGCGGAGGGATACGGAGCCTGAATGTCGCGATAAGGCAGAAACTGGACCTGTACGCATGTGTGCGGCCGGTGAGATACTTCAACGGTGTTCCGGCTCCCGTGAAAAGACCTGAGAAACTGAACGTGGTAATTTTCAGGGAGAACACCGAAGATGTATATGCGGGTATCGAATGGAAACAGGGAACGGAAGATGCCGGCAGGGTTATAGATTTTCTGAACGGCGAGATGGGCAAAAACATCAGGAAAGATTCAGGAATCGGTATCAAGCCGATGAGTGTCGAGGGCTCTAAAAGGCTGGTAAGGCGTGCAATCAGATACGCGCTTGCAAAGGGACGCAGGTCTGTGACGCTCGTTCACAAGGGAAACATAATGAAGTTCACCGAGGGGGCGTTCAAGGAGTGGGGTTATGAAGTCGCCGTGGACGAATTCAGGGACAGCATCGTTACGGAGAGCGAATACTGGGACAACCCGGATGTGGCTGCGGGCAGGTTGCTTGTGAAGGACCGGATAGCGGATGCGATGTTCCAGCAGCTTCTGCTCCGTCCTGATGAATATGATCTGATAGTGACCCCGAATTTGAACGGTGATTATATATCCGACGCATGCGCGGCCCAGGTAGGCGGGCTGGGAATGGCGCCCGGTGCGAATATAGGCGACGAGGCGGCGGTTTTCGAGGCGACGCACGGCACCGCGCCGAAGTACACGGGTATGGACAAAGTGAATCCGGGCTCACTGATACTTTCAGGCGTTTTGATGCTCGAACATATCGGCTGGGACGAAGCGGGCGGCATGATTGTCGATGCGATAGAAAAAACGATCGAGGCGAAGACGGTTACCTATGATCTCGAACGGCAGATGGAAGGGGCAAAGCTGCTTAAATGCTCGGAGTTTGCCGATGCGATAATCAGTAATATGGGATAATATCCGGCACAGACAGTTAGCAGGGCGGCGCGAGAGCGCCGCTTTGCTTTTTTAAAGTAATTCAAGTTCCTGTTAAATGATAACAAATGAAAATTGAGTGCTATAATTTATTGGAGTAAGAATCTGGAAGTAGCCGATTATGAGATCAATTAATGAATCAGTCATCATCGACGCGGTGCGGGATATGTGTGTGTTCACTGCGTACAATCTGCCGAAGGATGTCGGGGATGCTCTCCGGGCCGCGGCGGAAAAAGAGGAATCACCGCTCGGGCGCGAAGTGCTTGAAAGGATAATCGAGAACAGCGAGATAGCCGCAAAAGAAGGTAAGCCGATATGCCAGGACACCGGGCTTGCGGTGTTTTTTGTGGAGTACGGGGCGGATATATGCATAGAACACGGATCGCTGACAGACGCAATCAATGAAGGAGTCAGGCGTGGTTACAGGGATGGATACCTGAGGAAATCCGTAGTTAAGAGTCCCCTGGACAGGGTTAACACGGGAGATAACACGCCGGCGATAATACATATTGAAGAAACGCCGGGCGATAAGCTGGTGATAAATATGATGGCGAAGGGCGGCGGCTGCGAGAATATGTCGAGGCATGCGATGCTGTGGCCCGGAGACGGCGAAGAGGGGATAAAGCACTTTGTGGTTGATTCCGTCGAAAAAGCCGGCGCCAATCCGTGTCCGCCGATAATAGTCGGAGTGGGCATTGGAGGGGATTTCGAGATTTCCGCGATGCTTTCGAAAAAGGCGTTGTTGAGAAAGCTTGGAAGCGAGAACCCGGACCCTGCGCTGGCGGGCATGGAAAAAGAAATATTGCTGAGAATCAACCAGCTCGGAATAGGCCCGCAGGGTTTCGGGGGAACAACGACGGCGCTCGGCGTGCATATAATAAGTCATCCATGTCATATTGCGAGCCTGCCTGTTGCGGTAAATATAGAGTGCCACGCGCATCGTCATGCGAAGGTGATATTGTGAGTGATCGGATTAAAAGAATATCGGCGCCGCTCGATGATGCCGTGCTGGAAGGGCTTCTTTCCGGCGACAGTGTCCTGATAAGCGGAGTTATATACACGGCCAGGGATTCGGCGCATAAAAGAATCGTGTCCGCGATGAATAAAGGTGAGGATTTACCTTTTGATCTCAGGGGACAGATCATTTATTATGTGGGCCCGGCGCCTGCGAAACCCGGCGAGATTATCGGTTCGGCAGGCCCTACGACGAGTTGCCGGATGGATACATTCGCCCCCGTGCTGATCGAGGCTGGATTGAAGGGCATGATAGGAAAAGGCAACAGGACACAGGGTGTGATTGATGCTATGAAAAAATTCAGGGCGGTGTACTTCGCGGCTATCGGAGGAGCGGGAGCGCTGATGTCGGGGTGTATTAAAAGCGCCGAGGTGATAGCATACCCGGACCTGGGGCCGGAAGCGGTTCGAAGGCTGGAAGTCGAGGATATGCCGGTTATAGTCGCGAACGATATTTTCGGGGGCGATGTGTACGAAGAGGGTTTCCGGGAATACAGAAAAACGCCTGAAGAATGGAAAGCCGGCGGCAAAAAAACATGGTATCACTCGTGACGGGGCTGTTGAAAAATGTTAACATAAAAAATTTGTCATCCTGAGCGTAGCGAAGGATCTCGCTTTTGGAGCTTATAATTGAGATTCTTCGGTCGCTGCACTTCCTCAGAATGACAAAGCGGGGATTTTTCAACAGCCTCGAAGGCGGGAACCCAATCCATAGTGTAAAAATATATTTGTGCCATGTACAAAGCGCCGTTCTTTGTGCATGAATTCTTTGCTGATAAGAGTCTATCCTGCATTTCTCACCAGTGCAGGATAAAAATCGTTAAGCCGGATTCTCCTGAGGAGAATGTCTTCCGGCGGGGCGAGGTCTCCCGAGACCCCAATCCTTCGTTTTCGAAGGCGCGGCGAGTGAGTGGTGAGGAAGCATACTGTGCCGTATGTAACCGAGCCCGAACCGACGCCGCAACGCAGCAGGACAGGTGTTATCACGATTTCCCGGATTTCTCTGTTAGAAATCCGGTCTAGCCCTGCAAACATAACCATCATATCAGATATTCGCCGCGGGTGTTGATAAGATTCATCAAATCATCACAAAGCTGTTATATTTCATCTGGAAAATATTATTTTGCGGGCTAATCGCAATACCGTTCAGTTGAGCTTCTCATTCCGTGCAGAGGAGGCTGTTGAGAAATCCCCGTTTTGTCATTCTGAGGAAGCGCAGCGACCGAAGAATCTCGATAATAAGTTATAAAAGCGAGATCCTTCGCTACGCTCAGGATGACAAACTCTCTACAATACATTTTTCAACAGCCGCGAAGGCGCGTGATCCACTCATTAACGTTTCTTTTAACCTGCATTTCTCACCAGTGCAGGTTAAAATCGTGATAAGGCTGATAATACAAGGAACAGCAAGCGAGCGTTGAGCGAGCATACTGTTGCGTATGTGACCGATCCCGAATCGCCGCTGTGACGCAGCAGGATTGGCCTTATCGCGGTTTTCCGGATTTCTCTGTGAGAAATCCGGGTTAGCCTGCATTTCTCACCAGCGCAGGTTAAAAATCGTGATAAGGCTGATAATACAAGGAACAGCAAGTGAGTGGTGAGAGAGCATACTGTTGCGTATGTGACCGATCCCGAATCGCCGCTGTGATGCAGTAGGATTGGCCTTATCGCGGTTTTCCGGATTTCTCTGCGAGAAATCCGGTTTAAATATTCGATATCTTTTGAAAACCACCCATCCCGGCAATCGACCGGGCTG
>ERZ795048.24-NODE-24-length-160556-cov-8.973545_pt1 | contig 160556 bp, 139 predicted proteins | sample MGYA00375132_ERZ795048 | MGnify/ENA primary metagenome ERZ795048 (study PRJEB30177, sample SAMN05720225) | activated sludge metagenome | isolation source: Anaerobic digester | place: Hong Kong | collected 2014-12-17 ...
AAGCGGGCGTGTTTGTCTCTTTGAAAAAGTACGGTCAGCTGCGCGGCTGCATCGGCACGATTGCCCCGACCACCGCGAGCATTGCCGAGGAAATTCTGCAAAACGGGACCTCGGCGGCGGCGCATGATCCCCGTTTCGAGCCGGTCGAACCCGACGAACTGCCCGATCTGGTTTACAGCGTTGACGTGCTGGGCGCACCGGAGAGAATCGAGTCGCCCGATGAACTCGACGTGAAAAAATACGGGGTCATCGTGCAAAACGGCGGCAGGCGCGGACTGCTGCTGCCCGACCTCGAAGGTGTGGACACGGTGTACGATCAGATTGACATCGCCAAGAAAAAAGCCGGTATCCGACCTGCCGAAAAGGTGGAATTGTCCCGCTTTGAGGTGGTGAGGCATAAATGATCTGCGGTCTCTGTCCGCACCATTGCGACATCCCCGAGGGCAGGACAGGATTTTGCCGCGCTAGGGAGAACCGGGACGGGAAGATCGTCTGCGGCAACTACGGGCGTCTGACCTCGTTATCGCTCGACCCGATTGAAAAAAAGCCGCTCTACCGTTTTTACCCCGGCAGCATGATTCTGTCGGCGGGCAGTTACGGTTGCAATCTGGCCTGTCCGTTCTGCCAAAACTGCGAAATCTCGATGGCCGACCGAAACGCCGACACGGTGTATTTTTCACCCGAAATGCTGGTCGAACGGGCGAAACGAGCCGTACCGGAGGGCAATATTGGGCTGGCATTTACTTATAATGAGCCGTTGATCTGGTACGAATACGTCCGCGACTGCGCAAAGCTGCTGCGCGAAAACGGATTAAAAACCGTGCTCGTGACCAACGGCATGATCTGCCTAGAGCCGCTGCTCGAACTGCTGCCGCTGATTGATGCGATGAATATTGACCTCAAAGGGTTTTCACAGAAATTTTATGACCTCGTAAAAGGCGATTTTGAAACCGTGAAGCAGACGATTGCGCTTTCGGCGCAACAATGCCACGTCGAGGTCACGACACTGGTCATCCCGGGCCTGAACGACGATCCGAAAGAGATCGAGGACGAGGCGAAATGGCTGGCTTCGGTCAATCCGGAAATCCCCTTACACTTAAGCCGCTTTTTCCCGCGTTATAAAATGAACGATCACCGTTCCACGCCGATCGAGACGATTTACGATCTTCGAAATATCGCCGCAAAATATTTAAAGTATGTCTTTTTCGGAAACTGTTGAGGTAATCCCATTTTTTATATAAGCGTAACTGTTAAATTGTTCCACATAGAACAATATAAGTCGTTTTTAGGGGTGATTACATACGGTCGCCCTACGGTTTAGTGACGTCACGTCCTATAATATAAAAAGTAGGGAACGGTCTTGACCGTTCCGATAAACGATATCCTTGCAGATGTTACTCATAGATAAATAATCCTCTTTTCCCTTTGCGGTCTTATACCACTCGGGATAGTCAAAATCGTTTTCTGCAAAAAACCAAAATATTTTTATAGAAACCTTTGATCGCTGTGCTACAATAGAAAGTCAAGGGAGGTGCCGTTATGAATTTGGGACTCGGCATCGATACCGGCGGAACCTACACGGACGCCGTGATTTACGATTTTGACAGCAAAAAGGTTTTGGCGAAAGTCAAGACCCCGACCACGCGCGAGGATTTAACGACCTGCATCGGCGCAGCGCTCGATAAGCTGCCGCAGGAATTTTTAAAGAAACTCAAACTGGTTTCATTATCCACGACACTGGCTACCAACGCCTGCATCGAGGACAAGGGCTGCCGTGCGAAACTGATTTTGATGGGCAGCACCAAGGCGGTTATGAAGTGGATCGAGGCCGATAAATATTATGGGCTGCGCGACGAGGACGTGCTGTGCGTCGATACGCACGGCAGCTTCGACGGCAAAGTGATCGACGAGCCGAACTGGGACGAACTGCTCGAACTGGAAGGGCAGTGGCTCTCCGATGCCGACGCGCTCAGCGTAGTCGAGAGCAACGCCATCCGCAACGGCGCGGTCTGTGAAAAAAATGCCAAAGAGATTTTGGGTGAAAAATATGATGTTCCGATCGTGCTTGCCAGTGATCTGACGAGCGGTCTGAATGTGATGGAACGCGGCGCGACGGCGCTGCTGAACGCGCGGCTGCTTCCGGTTGCGGAAGAATTTATGGACGCGGTCGGCAAAGCGCTTAAAAAACGCGGAATGGATCTACCCAAGATGATCGTGCGCAGCGACGGCGGCCTGATGAATGAGCATTTGTCCCGTTCGCACCCGGTTGAGACAATTTTGAGCGGCCCTGCGGCGAGCGTCTTCGGCGGAAAATGGCTGACCGAGCGGGACAACTGCCTGATCGTGGATATGGGCGGCACGACGACCGACATCTCGGTGGTGCGCAACGGTATGCCCGAGACCTCCGGGACAATTCGCATCGGCAACTGGCATACGCAGGTCAAGGGCGTGTTTATCGACACCTTCGGCCTCGGCGGCGACAGCGAGATTACCGCAAAAGACGGGGAATTGGTCTTGAACGCGCGGCGTGTGATGCCGTTGTGTGCGGCGGCGAAAAGATGGCCGTCGATTACCGGCGAGTTATGGCGTTTGAAAGAACAAAAACGCGGCAGCGCACAGCCGCTGCACGAATTTTTATATCTGGTCAAAGAGCCGCAGGGCAGGAATTATACCGACGCCGAGTGGGAGTTGATGGAGCTGCTGCGCGCCGGTCCCGTGATGATCGGCGGCGGCAAGCTTGATCCCTACAAACTCGGCAGCGAGCGGCTCGAGGCCGAGGGCATTGTGATGCGCTGCGGATTCACGCCGACCGACGCCATGCACATCAAAGGTGATTTTTCCAATTTCGACAAACAGGCATCCATCATGGGTGCGCGCTATTTCATCGACTGCTGCTCGCTCAAACGCGACAATGAGGAAAACGTCGAGAAATTCGCCGACGAGGTCTATGAACTGGTGGCGAAAAAGCTCTATCAAAACCTCGCCCGCGTGCTGCTGACCAACCGCTATCCGTTTTTGCGTAAATCCGGCTTAGGCGATCAGCTGACCAAGTTGATCGAGGAAAACTGGAATAACCGGAATATTCAGAAAGCCGACCCGATTTTCGATTTAGTGTTCCGTTCGGGCGCTTCGCTGGTCGGCATCGGCGCACCGACACACCTCTTTTTGCCGGAAGCCGCCAAAGCGCTCGGGATGGAATGCGTGATCCCCGAAAACGCCGAGGTCGCCAACGCCATCGGCGCGGTGATCGCGGACATTTCCGCCAAAGTGACCGTCGAGATCGCTCCGAACCGCACGACGGCGGGCGTGGCGAGTTACACCGTCCATACCCCGAAAGGCAATACAACGCACGGAAAACTGGAAGACGCGATTGCAGCCGCCAAAAAGGCCGCCGAAAAACTGGCGGTCGAGGAAGCGCGAAAGCGCGGCTGCGTGGGTGAATTGAAAGTCACGGTGGAATCGTCGACCGGCACGGCTTTTGCCAAGAGCGGCACCGAAATCGATTTGGGTTCGCTGGTCACCGCCGTCGCTTCGGGCGGGGTTGAGGCATAAGAACTAAAAATTGCAAATAGCAAAATAGAATATATTAAAATGAAAGTGATAAATGTATTATGATGAGTGGGGGTAGGGGCGAACTGCGTTCGCCCGCGTTCATTTGCCGGATACACCGATAAAATCAAACGGGCGAACGCAGTTCGCCCCTACACTACGTTTTTTTATTGACCGCACAAATCCGCAATGGTATAATGTTTCCGTTCTCGCAGTTTTTACAACGATATAATCGGAGGAATTGATATGCAGAATCAAAATTTCGGCGCAAATCTCTCTTTGATGAACCATGCAAAGACCCGTTCGCTCTCGGCGGAAAACCCCACGGGAGAACCCGGAAAAGGCGGAATGGCCGAGACCGGCATCGGCGCGGGTCCCGCCCGTGAACTCGGCATAGGCCGCAAGATCTCCCCGGCGATTCAGGCGCAGCCCGGTGAGACCGTGACCATCGCCGATGTCAAAGGTGAGGGCATGATTCAGAGCATCTGGTTTGCCGGCTCTTCGGAGCGGTCGCTCATTTTCCGCGTCTATTGGGACGGCTGCGAAAAACCCTCGGTCGAGGCGCCGCTGCCCTCATTTTTCGCGTTCGGTTATAACAATAACATCGACTCGGCGACCGGGCGTTTTCCGTTTTTGAATTCGGCTTTGATCATGGTCGCGCCGAACCGCGGCTTTAACTGCTATTTCGAGATGCCGTTTCGCAAGGGCTTCCGCATGACGCTCGAAAACACCGGCGTCAAAAAGACCACAAGCTATTACCAGATCAACTACTGCCTGACCGAAATCCCCGAAAACTGCGGCTATTTCTGCGCACAGTACCGGCAAGCCAAACCGCTGGCGGCGGGCGCGGATTATCTCGTCGCTGATGGCATCAACGGAAAAGGTCAGTTCATCGGCACATCGATGGCGGTCGGTTTGAACGGCGAGGGCAACTGGTGGGGCGAGGGTGAGATCAAGTTCTTTATGGACGGCGACACCGAGTTCCCGACCATCTGCGGCACCGGCACCGAGGATTATTTCTGCGGGGCATACAACTGGGACCTCAACGGCGCCTACCAGACCTATTCGGGGCTGTACGCGGGCATGTTTCAGGTGATCAAGCCCGACGGGTTATATAACTGCCAGCAGCGGTTTTCGCTGTATCGTTGGCACGTTGTCGATCCCATTCGTTTCGAAAAGAAGATGCGCGTGACTTTGCAGGACCTCGGTTGGCGCAGCGACGGGCGGTATCTCGAGCGCCGCGATGACTTTATGTCGGTGGCTTATTATTATCTCGACCACCCCGACCAGAATCTGCCCAAGTATCCGACACCCAACGAAATCGAGGTTGTATAATAAAAATGTTTGACGGCAAGAAAAAAGCGGTGACTTTCAGTTACGACGACGGCGTGACGCAGGACATCCGCTTGATTGAACTTTTCAATAAATACGGGCTGAAAGCGACTTTTAACCTAAATTCCGGTCTGCTCGGAAAAGAAGGCAGAGTCAAAAACAGCATGGGTGAGGCCATACACAATAAAGTGCAGGCGGCCGACGTGGCGAGCATCTATCGGGGCCACGAGGTCGCTGTTCACACGGTTTCGCACCCGAATCTGACCGGCCTTGAAAAACCTGACATCATTCGTCAGGTCGAGGACGACCGCCGCGCGCTCGAAGATGCGGTCGGGTATGAGATCGTCGGGATGGCCTATCCCTGCGGCGGCGTCAATAACAACGATTTCGTCGCCTCGGTGATCGCCGAGAACACGCCGCTCAAATATGCCCGCACGATCACCTGCAACGATTCCTTTGAACGGCAAAATAATCTTTACCGCTTTCAGCCGACGGTCTATCACATGGATTTCGATAAAATGTTTGAGTCGGCCCGTGATTTTGTCGAGGGCGAGTGGCCGGACGACCGGATTTTCTACGTCTGGGGTCACAGCTACGAGTTCGACTACAACGACACCTGGGGAAAGTTTAAGGAACTGTGTGAATACATCTCCGGCAGGGCGGATATTTTCTACGGAACCAACTGCGAAGTCCTGCTGAACGCTTGATTATTCATGCAAAAAACCGTATAATATGACCTATATTACTCTTTAAGGGGTGAATGCGGGTGGCGAAGACAATACCGGTCAGCATCGTGATTCCGACTTTGAACCGCCCGCAGGCTCTTTTGCGTACACTTGAGACGATCGCCGCCGGCGACGCCGTTCCCGATCAGCTGCTTATCGTCGATCAGTCGAATGATGAGACCTTCGGCAAAAATGCCGATATGCTGACGCAGACGGACGCGGCGGCTTCTTCTTTTTTACACCTGAAGCTCAGCCCGCCGTCAACCACCGCAGCCAGAAACCTCGGCATGCAAAAAGCCATAAATAACATCCTGCTATTTTGCGATGACGACGTGGATTTTCACTCCGATACGCTTTCCCGCCTATACGAGAACATGAAAATTACAGATACCGCGTTGGTTGCGGCGGTGGATGAGGGCTTGAAAAAACACCAAAGCGTGTTGGGGTATCTGACAGGTATGAGATCATTTAAAAACCGCAAAATCGGGCATGTCACACGCTCGGTGCTCGGACGGTATCCCGATGACGTAAGCGGAAAAGTTGAAACCAACTGGGCGATGGGGTTTTTCTTTGCGGTGAAAAAATCTCTCCCCGAAAAGTATGGGATCGTCTGGGATGAAAAACTGACCGGGTATGCCTACGCCGAGGATTTGGATTTCACACTCGGTTACTGCAATGCGGCCAAAGCAGAGGGAAAGAGCTGTTATATCGACGGCGATATCAAAATCTTGCATCGCGCTTCGGGCGAGTACCGGATTCAAACCGAATCACATATCCGCCGTTATGTCATAAACCGCATGTACATTGCGGCAAAGCATAAAATTCCCGGTGCGAAATCGGCGATGGCGTGGTGCGATTTTTGGATGAGAATACGATATCTTATAAAACGCAGACCGGAATACAGGTTTTTGAAAAAAGCGCAAAGATATGCGAAAGCGCATCAGGCGGAGATCGAAAGCGGAACACTCAACTATGAAATATAAGGAGAACACTATGAAAAATCAGATCGTGATTGTCTTGGACTTCGGGGGTCAATATAACCAGCTGATTGCGCGCAGAGTGCGTGAATGCGGCGTTTACAGCGAGGTGAAATCGTATAAAACGAGCATGGACGAGCTTCGGGCGCTCGATCCCGTGGGGATCATCTTCACCGGCGGCCCGAACAGCGTCTATTTGGAGACCTCTCCGCAGGTGAATCCGGAGATTTTCAAGCTGGGCATTCCGATTCTGGGCATCTGCTACGGCGCACAGATTCTCGCAAAGGAGTTTGCGGGTCAGGTTTCCGCCGCTAAAGTCAGCGAATACGGCAAAACCGAGACCGCGTTCGACACCGATTCGGTGTTGTTTCAAGGACTGCCCAAAACGGGCGTCACCTGGATGAGCCATAACGATTATATCTCCAAACTGCCGGAGGGCTTCAAAGGCGTTGCGAGCAGCAAGACCTGCCCGTTCGCGGCGATGGAAAATAAAGAAGCCCAAGTTTACGCGGTGCAGTTCCACCCCGAGGTCAATCACACCGAAAACGGGCTGAAGATGCTGCACAATTTCCTGTACGGCGTCTGCGGCTGCGAGGGCGGCTGGTCGATGAAGGACTACTGCGAAAAGTCGATCGCGGGACTGCGTGAAAAAATCGGCGGCGGCAAGGTGCTGCTGGCGCTTTCGGGCGGCGTGGATTCCTCGGTGTGCGCGGCGCTTTTATCCCGTGCGGTCGGCAAGCAGCTGACCTGCGTCTACGTCGATCACGGTTTTATGCGCAAAAACGAGACCGAGGAGATTCAGGAGGCCTTCAAGGATTTCGATATCAATATGATCACGGTCGACGCGTCGGAGCGGTTTATCGGCAAGCTCGCGGGCGTCACCGACCCCGAGACCAAACGCAAGGCCATCGGTGAGGAGTTCATCCGCGTGTTCGAGGCGGAGGCCAAGAAGATCGGCACCGTGGACTTTTTGGCGCAGGGGACGATTTATCCCGACGTCATCGAGTCGGGCCTCGGCGACGCCGCGGTCATCAAAAGCCACCACAACGTCGGCGGCCTGCCGGATTTCGTGGACTTCAAAGAGATCGTCGAGCCGCTGCGCATGCTGTTTAAAGACGAAGTGCGTCAGCTCGGTAGAGAACTCGGACTGCCCGCCGCGCTCGTGAACCGTCAGCCGTTCCCCGGCCCGGGGCTTGCCATCCGCATCATCGGCGACATCACGCGCGAAAAGCTGGCGATTTTAAAGGACGCCGACAAGATTTTCCGCGACGAGATCGCGCTTGCGGGTCTCGACGGCTCGATCAATCAGTATTTCGCGGTGCTGACGGGCATCCGTTCGGTGGGCGTCATGGGCGACGGCAGGACGTATGATTATACGCTGGTGCTGCGCGCGGTCACGACCAGCGACTTTATGACCGCGGATTTCGCCAAAATCCCCTACGACGTGCTGCAGTCGGCGGCATCGAAGATCGTCAATCAGGTCAAGCACATCAACCGCATCTGCTACGACATCACCACCAAACCCCCCGCGACCATCGAGTGGGAGTGATAACTCTGGTAATACATTACAATTTACTATTTCCCTTAAAAGCAATTTGAGAAATTAGGTGAAGCAGAAATGAGTGTGGATCAAACAAGGAGAAATTTGAATCAATTTGATAGGGAACTTGCAGATTTAGAGAAGAAATTAGCCGACGAGGCAAAGAAAGAAGCAGATAAAACTAAAAAGATTAATGACACGCAGCGAAGCATTACTAAAAACACATCTGCTTCAACGTTACAAACAAAGTTGCGACAAATACAAGGGTATCAAAAGGATTTAGTGGGTATTTTAAGTAATAAAGCAGATATTAATAAAAAAATCGCTGATAAACGTAAGAAACGAAGTGATGAAGCCCAAAGACTTCAAAAGGAAGAATTGGCAGAAGCTAAGAAATCCGAAGCAGTACAGAACAAAATTTATGCCAATTACGAAAAGCGTATTACAGATTTAACTTCTCAATTAACTCATGATGTGGTTTTACAAGGTTCTTCCACGCATTTATATTGTGAGACGGATGAGGAGTATGATGTTTTTATATCACATGCTTCGGAGGATAAGGAAAGCTTTGCAGATGAGCTTTGTCATGAACTACAAGAGGCTGGCATCAAGGTTTGGTATGACGCTCTTAGCATATCATGGGGAGATAGCTTGAGAAAGAAAATTGATAACGGCTTAAAAAAATCAAAGTATGGTATTGTAGTATTGTCAAATTACTATATACAAAAAGGATGGACGCAGTATGAACTTGATGGGCTCTTCCAACGTGAAATGACCGGAGGAAAGACCATTCTGCCAATATGGCACAACATTTCAAAAAAAGAAGTTCAAGATTTTAGCCCAACTCTTGCCGGAAGATTGGCATTGAATACATCTATGATGACTCCGAAGGAAATATCAATTGAGTTGAGAAAAATCCTAGAAATCTAAAATATTAAAGGGGGTCAAGCGTATGGTATCAGAAAAGTCACGTTGTCTTTTTTGTGATAGTATTTGTGAAGTAGAGCAAGATGATTATTTAAAGATACAGGTTTACACATGTGAAAAATGCGGAAAATATGGGCTCTCAATTGGTATGGATAAATACCTCCATGTAGCAGAATGGAGTAAAAACATTGATGCATTTAAAGCAATGGCTGTAATGTACTACTTTTTCAAGCATAAAGATTTTGCTAGCCGTATGCCATGCTTCATTATCGATAAAATCGATCGTCCCAATCTAAATGAGATATATTATATCTACTACGATGAATTAAAAATGATGTATCCAAAGAATTTTTCCGAAAGAATTGACCGAATACTTGTAAATCTTACCATACTGTTTAATTACGGTAATACTTATAATATAACGCACTTATTTTTATTTTTACGACTGCTTTTATTTATCGATTCAATGAAAGTTGAAGAACTAAAGGATGAAGTAAAATATATTTTTTCAATGCTTGATGAATTAGGATATGTTACATGTGTAAGTGAGAATGAATATCAATTAAGCGCAAAAGGGAGAGCGCGTATTCAAGAGCTAAAAGAAAGAAAAGTCAACGTTCCCCAAGGTTTTATTGCAATGTGGTTTAATGAAAGCATGGAATTGGCAAAATCATATATTTGTAAAGCGATTAGTGATTGTGGATATAAACCATTGCCTATAGATATAAAAGAACATAATAATCAAATTGTACCTGAAATCTTTTTTGAAATAAAGCAGAGCACATTTCTTGTCGCGGATTTAACAGGACATAGAAATGGAGTCTATTATGAAGCAGGTTACGCGCAAGCATTAGGCATAGAAGTTATACTATTGTGTAAAGAGGACGATTTTGGAAACCGACATTTTGATGTGGCCCAAAAAAACATTATTATCTGGAAAGATGAAAGTGATTTGTATAATAGATTAACAAAACGTATTATAGCAACTGTAGGAAAAATAAAATAAGAGGAACAGCCGACGTTTGAATAGTTTATAGTGTAGGGTAATAATCGAAAGCCATGTTTTAATAAAGCGCGGGAAGGCGTCAGGGAAAAAAGTTTGTAATTTAAAATTACATACACCCCAAAAACGAAAGGAAAGAAAAGCGAATGAAGATACTCGGCTACATACTCATTGTTGGGGGATTGGGGGTCATGGCGTTTAACGGCAGCCCTCGGCGTTGGGAAAAAGGAACGGTTCTGAAACACATCCTGATCGATTTGGGCGGCTTGGCTGTGGCATTGGCCGGGTTTTGGCTGGCAGGGAAATGGATATAAGCTAAAAGTTTCAAAACGGCTGTTTTTTCAAGACGCGTTTGATATTGAATATAAAATCAAACACCCAAGACCGAAAGGAAAGAAAAAAGCTATCAAGTTAAAACAGATTTTTAGCATGTATTCAGGTGATTCAACAAAGGAGGTATAAAAACCATGTCTTGCTATTATGTGATCGGGGTTCGGATGGAAAACCGGACGGGCAATGCGGTGAAGTTTCAGGAGGCGCTGACCAAAAACGGCTGCAGCATCAAGGCGCGTTTAGGGCTGCACGAAATCAGCGAGACCGCCTGCGCCAACGACGGGCTGATCATTCTTCAACCCTGCGGCAAAAAAGAAGAAATCGAAAAGCTTGTCGCCGACCTGAACAAACTTGACGGCGTTACCGCGAAACTGATTGACTTGAATTAACAGCTTTAAAAAGGGCCGATTGACAACGTCAATCGGCTCTTTTGCATATCCGGTGACCTTTTCTGCGTTTATTTTGTACAGGGATGCTCATCCCTTAAAATCGAATAGAAAAGGCGGTCGACATAGCCGGTTTCGGTGTAAAAATAGTCGCGCAGGGTGCCTTCATAGACAAAACCGCATTTTTCGATCACGCGCTTGGAAGCGATGTTTCCGGCTTTGTGGCTGACTTGAATCTTATGCAGGTTCAACCGTTCGAAGCCGTATTCGATAACCGCATTGACGGCTTCGGTCATATATCCGCGATTTTGAAATTGCGTGCCGATACAGTATTCAACCTCGACGAAACGGTTTTTATCATCGACGAGGAAAAAAGCGATTTGGCCGATACATTCGCCGGTCTGCTTTAAAATAACGGCCCAACGGTAATAACTTTCTTTTTCATATCCGCCGATATATTTACCGAGCAGCTCTTTGACCGCTGCTTTGGTTTTGTAGGCCGGTTCGCAATAGAGCGACTGCACCTTTTCGTCTGAAATCCAGTATTTCAACATGTCGTCTGCATCTTGGTATGTAAAACGCCGCAGGGTCAGGCGTTCGGTTTCGATGGTCCGGGTTCCCGTATGTGTCGGCATAATTCTGATTCCTTTACTTTTATTGGTCTGCGGGTAAAAATTTCAGCTCGTCGAAAATGCACCGGTCGACATAGCCGAGTTTATGGTAAATGCCGCAGGAGATCGGGTTATGGGCGTCGGCAAACAGGCAGCAGAATTTTTTTCCGCGGTCGAGCTGCATCTGCGACAGTTCCGCCACAACCGACGAGGCGTAGCCCTTGCCTCTGTAATGCGGCGGGGTATAGACATAATTGATAACGGCGCCGTTTTCGGTACTGCGTCCGGAGGATGCCTGTGCGACCGGAACGGTGTCCACCCAAAAGTAGTGATTATGCTTTCCGAGGCGCTTTTTAATGCCGGCCACATGAGCCGGAATATCGTAATATTCGACGCCGCATTCTTGGCCGAACGCACGCTCCCAATAGGGGACAAAAAACAGGTCGTCCTCTGTCAATTCGCGGCAGAATCCGGGCGCTTTTTGAATCGGGTTGACCTTATCGAGACGCATGACGTACATCGAATGATTGGAAAGATAAGCACCTTTTCCGGCATAGGTCTCGGCGAACCGATAGGCAAGCCCCTGTTCGGCCAGAACACCCGGGAGCGCAAAGCCGATTTCTTTTAAAGCGTCGGAAAAGCATTTTACCGCCGCGTCATTCGGCTTGTTATCGGTTTCGTACATGATGATGTTGAACGGCGGGGTACAGGCCGCAGTCAGCACCACGCTGCCGCTGCCGTCTTTGACAGTCGCCATCAGCCAGTTCGCGGTGTCATACCCGCGTTCGTTTTTGATAAAACCGATGGGCAGGTTGTTCTGCACCTCGTGCCGCAGCAAAATCTCGAGCGCGTCCGCGCCGAAGGCCTGTGTGCTGTCATACCGTTGAAACTTCATGTGGGTGACCTCCTTGATATAAATAAAAAAGAGCAAAGCCGTGGTTTTTGGCTTTGCTCCGATCGCTGCGCGTTGGTTTTAGATTATGGGTTCGGAGAACAAAGCCCGGCGTCTTTGAGACATACGGACATGCGTTTTACGGAAATAAGACGGTGAATTCGCACAGACACGGCTTTGACCTCCCCTGAAAGATTTTTCAAAGTATAACACCGCATTCTGCGGTTGTCAACCGTTTTTACAGTTTCATTTCGCTGCGCCAGTTACCCATACATTCGGAAGTCGTTAAATATCTGTCATACAGTTTCAGCGTTTTCAACCGGACATGATCCGTTCCGGGAAGAATCACATCGCTTCCCTTGATTGATCGCAGATTGGGATTATATCTGCCCCAACCAAACTGCCGGAGTCCGGCGCCGTCGCAGAGTTTTCCGTCTACGATGAAAATGATGAGTTTCGGGCCGCCGTCAATGATGACGGAAACGTGGTGGTCGCGGTTTTCGGCGAGCATGCCCAAATCGCTCTGCCACAGGGACTGCGAACGCCCGTCGGACAGGCAGATTTCAATCGTCTTATTTTCAAGAAGCCGAACCGTAAATCCTTCGCCGGTATCGGGATTGACGTTGTCGAGCAATAGCTGGTTTTTGTATTCAGATGTGTTGAAAACAAATTCCGCCGTGAATCCGCCTCGGAGGTCTTTGGTTCTCCGGTCGAGTATTTTCGGGTCTGCGCCCAAAAGCGGCGAGAGATCGGGCATTTTGATCGGTTCTTTTAAGCCGCTCGGGTTCCTTGTTTCCGAAACCAACCCGTCTGTTACCGCAGTTTTGTTGGAGCTTTGGTTGAAAAGACCGTTCAAGAAGTCACTATCCAGCTCGTGAATCCGCCCGCGGTCTTTCTGGGTCTCGCTGATATAATATTTGCCCTGATCTTCGATCAGATCGGGATAGCTGATCCGGATATAGGGGTCGTCGTCATAAAGGACGATCTCGGGCTGGCTCCATGCGATTCTTTGCCCGTTCGGCGTAGATATTTCTTCTCCGCAGCAAAGCCACACGGGGTTTCGGTCGGAAAACCATTTGCCGAAATTGTTGTGATTCCAATAGAGGTATTTTCCGTTTTCGCATTTCCAGACAAAGTTCGCGGCTCTGGGGTGCCGGATGGGCCGTCCGTCCGCGTAATGCACATAGGCGGGTTTTTCCCATGTCTTACCGCCGTCGCGGCTGTAGGAACACACGGGCATACCGTCGACTGTCCGATAGGAGCTGTAAATGCTCTTATCGCTCAGCACCACATAACTCTGCTCTTCCGCGACCAACCCGCCGCCCGGAGGCGTCCGGAGTCCCACTTCGCCCTCGGGAAGCGTGACCCATTTGGCATCGGCGGGGTCTTTGATTTGCAAAAGGTCTTCGCTCATCAGCAGCGAACCCTCGCTGCGGTTCAGGTAATAACCGTTTTCGTCATACCCGACGCGGTGAAGCGAAACATAGATTCTGCCGTCCAGTTCAAACGGCCGTCCCACATTCCAAAAGAACATGATTTCGCCCTGATACAGATTTTCGTAATCGATTTCAAACTTTCGGACGGGGATTTCGATTCGGTTATCGGACCATGTCTTGCCGTGGTCGTCGCTGTATTTAAAGACGAAATGGCCGAGCATATCGACTCTTTTGCCTAAAAAACCGGGGCATTGCGGGTTTTTGTCGGTATAGGAACGGATGTTGTCCGTGTTATAGTTGTAAAAACAAAACACTCTGCCGCTCGGGGCTTTCGCCAAAACACCGTAGGACGCTTCGCGTTCGCCGATGGGCTCAACGTCGACAAGTTCAGACCAGGTGCGACCTTGGTCGAAACTGCGGGCCGATATGATATGCTGACCGGGATTGCCTTCTTCACCGGGTCCCGTTGTGAGCTGGCAAAGCCACGCCCCGTCGTCGGTTTTGATCAGATACGGCTGATCGCTGTAGTATTCCGTGGGGATTTCTCTTCCGTTTCTGATGTTGCGCCAATCCATGAAAAGTGCCTCCCTAATTGCAACAAGTATATTCGTCTTCGGTAATGCTCATTAGAATATCGGAATAGTGCTGCCCGTCGATAAAAGCGCTGTCGCGCAAAACGCCCTCTTTTTTAAAACCGCATTTTTCATAACAGCGGATTCCCCGAAAGTTATATTCCAAAACTTTTAAATCGATTCTGTGAAAGTGCAGCGTCTCGAAGCCGTATTCCAACATCAGCTTTGTCACGATAGTGCCGATGCCTTTCGAGTGGAGATTCGGGTCGAAAATGCCGATTGAATAGGTTGCTGTTTTGTCCGCAGGGGAGATATGGCTGAATTTGGCGGCGCCGACGCATTTGCCGCCGATGTCGATGATCCACGAATACTCTTTACCGATTTGGCAGCGGTACCAGTCCTCCCAAAAAGAACGTTCGGGAAAATCCGGAGCGGACATGGAGTCCGCGCCGCACATATGCGCAAATTCGTGATGTCTGCCGATAACAAACCGGTCGTCAATATCGCTCTCCCGGATTTTCCGGAGTATGACAGCACCGCTTGTCAAGGTTGGAATATCGGGCATTTTATTCTTTCCTTTGTAAAAAATGAAATCTGCGTTATTAAGGCTATAATGGCTTTTCCATTCGGATCAGCACGTCATAATCGCCGCCGAACGCCTTCGCCATTTTCGGAGTTGGAACGGAATTGATTCGCGTAAATCCCAGATGTTCATATAGATGCAGTGCGGGATTTTTTTCAAAGACCAGCAATTTAATCACGTCGCCGGGTTTGTTTTGGATTTTGGAACGGATCGCTTTGATGGCGGCGTTCATAATCAACGTGCCGATGCCTTTTCCCCGCAGGTCGGTCCTCGTGGAGACAAGGTAGATTTCCCCTGCGATCCGATCGGTGTTTTCCTCTTTGTTCAGATTGTCCAGTTCTAAAAAGTTAAAGGCGATCTTCATGGCCTTTTTGAAGCCGATGGCCTTGATTACGCTGCGCAGGCAATCAATCGATTGTCTTGTGTTCGGCTTTTTATAATTATTGAGCAGCAGAATGGCCAGTACGTCACCGTTCGTCTCGTCGATGACACAAAAAGTCTCGTCCATCGGCAGGAAATCGTATTTGACCCAGATGTCGATGATTTTGAGGATGCTTTCCGTGTCGTCGGGCAGGGTTTGGGTAAATTTACCCTGCAGGCCCTCCATAATCACACCCTTGAATTGAGACTTTTGAATTTCCGACAGGGATTCCAAGTCTTCCGCGATTCTGAAATTTGTTGCATCACTCATGAATATCACTCCTGTATCTTAAAAATAAATTGAAAAGCAAACAGAATACAGAGATCAAATTTATGATATGCACATGAGCGCTTTGGCGCAGTCGGGGATATCCTGCTCGGGGTTCGGGACGTGACCTTCGACCGAGACAAGCCCGTTATAGCCGATTCGGTCGAAGATTTTTTTAAATTCACCGTAATCAAAACCGTCGTTCGGTTTGGGTGCCATACGGGTTTCGGGGTGGCAGATATGAACGTGCTGAAGCATATCAGCGTTTTGATAAAGCCCGTCCCAACCCTCGTTGTTTTGAACGATATGATAAAAATCCGCCGTGACGCCGACGTTGTCCATACCGATTTTGCGCGTGAATTCGGCAGTTTCGGCATAAGTATTGAGTAGGTTGGTCTCACGGTAATTGAGCGGTTCAACGGCGATGACAATACCGTATTCAGCGGCGATTTTCCCCGCGAGTATCACGGTGTTTTTAAATTGGGATAGTGCGCGGGATTTATCAAATCCGTCCGGCACCTGACGGCTGTATCCGCTGCCGAGGACGGCGGTTTTGCAGCCCATTTTGGCGGCTCTTTGTAGCGCGGTGCGAGTGAAATTTTCGATCAACGATAAATTTACCTGCTCACCGACCAGCTTGTGGACATTCCTGTCGAAAAAACCGTTAAAAGCCGGTGACGGTACGGAAACGGAGGCGGCGTATTCGGCAAATGCCTTTTCGTTCATAAGCCCGATCGGTGCGAGAGCCAGTTCAATATAGTCGAATCCCGCTTTTTGAAGGATCGAAGAATATTTGGTCGATGTACATATTCCGAGTTTCACAATGCCCTCCTCTTTTTGCCGGCCAAATAGATGAATGTCAACAGCAGCGCCCAGTAGACAAAGATAATTCCAAGGGAAATAAACAGCATGCCGGGTTTCGGGGCGAGACCGATGATGATCAGCAGCGGAGCACCGAGCAGAATACCGTAACTGCTGCCGGTAACGAGGTTATTGGCGGCAGGGGTTTCGAGGTTCGGGTCGATCTCGCGCAGCAGCAAAACGCCGGAGCTGATGGTGCCGGTCATCATGCCGTACATTGAGACAAGGCCTTCGTAATAATAATTGGGGTAGATTTTGCGGCAGAGAATCCGCAGATAAAACAGGGTCAGAATGCCGCCCAGCACCGCCATAATCGCAAACGGCACCCAGAGACCGGTCAGATCTTCGAAGTTGATCGAAGTGATACCGGCGACGATCATGATGTCAAATGCAAAGCCCGAAAGGCGGGAGAGCAAATAGCTGTTTTGATACTGACGGGTCATGATTTTGCCTTTTCTGAACAACCAGAGCACTTTTCGTGTCAGCAGCGCCAGCAGGGAGCCGATGATGAAGTTGAATCCCCAAAGCAGCGGCGAAATGGTGTCTGAGACACCGGGCAGATAATTGCCGAGCAGAGTGGTGACGCCAAGCGTGACCAGATAAGTCATCAGGTAGACCAACAGCACCAATGCGGCCTGAATCGAGAACTTATCCACCGATTCAGCGATCGGGATTTCGTTTTTATCCTGAAAAGTCTCGACGGTGACCGAACCGGAGAGTTCTTCGGGGGTCTTGCGCACGATCTTTTTCTTTTTAATGAGGATATTCAGATAGATGACGCCGATGATACAGGCACACAGATAACCCGCAGCCGCCAGCGCAAGTCCGAACGAGCGTCCGCCTGAAAATCCGAATGTGGTCTCGTAGGTCGTACCGACGTTATTGGCTTGACCCGGCCCTTGGCCGTAACCCATCGGCAGTAAAATGCCGCTGGCTTTGAACAGGTCGGGCATGACGGTATAAGCCAGTGCGATAGATACGATTAATCCGATCATGGCCTGGAAAAGATACGAACTTACGATCAGCGCACCGCTTTTGGAAGCGACCATTTTTTCATTTTTATTATCGATTTTGGGGACCCGCAGTGAAAGTGCGATGAATCCAATCGCAATACCGTGATAGGTGATCGTTTCAAGCAGATTCTGGTCGAAATTCAAAACGCCGACGCTCTTGAAAAGCAATAGCAAAAAGCCGGCTAAAACGGCAGTCGGAACCAAACCTTTCCGGAAAAAAGCGATTTTTCGCCTGAGGACGTTGGCAAGCAGAATACCTCCGGCAATGATGCCGGCTTGCACGAGGACGGACCATACGGTGAGAGATGAAAAGTCCATATCAGTTCTCCTGTTTGTAAAGTTTATATAGATAAAGCGGAAGACGGGCGTTGAACCGTTTTTCTGCTTTGATCTCATAATAGACGCCGTCTGCGGTCAGAACAAGCGTGTTGCGGCCATGCATTTCGATTGAGGTGATGGCGGAAAGGGGCGCATTGAATTTAACCTGATCTCCCTTACAGATACTCAGACCGAGGCGGTTGAAATGAAACTGCCCTCTTGCAGCGGCAAAACGGCTGTGCTTTCCGCCGACCCGATACAGCTTGACAAAGCCGTATTTCATCTCAAGCTGTTCCGGCAGAGCGGGAAAACGGGATTCCAGTTCCCGCATTTGAAAGTCATACCACGCGGTAAAGGTTTCGGGTACCTCCGGCGAACCCGAAAAATAGCCGTATTCGTCATATTCGGCGTGCATGCCGCACTCACAGAAAATCTCGTCGTTCTTGGAAGTGAGACGCCCCATCTTGCCGCAGGCGGGGCAGAGGAAGAGCGCTGTCTCAAGCCCTTCGGCTAATCTCCTTCCTTTATAAGCAACCCTTTCCGACTCCTGATCGGCATAAGCGTCGACAAAGATGTCGGTATAGATGGCCGAAGAGGCCTCGTTATCGGTCATCTGTTTCAGCTGCTCGGAGGAATAGACATTCACGACTTTACCGGTCATTTTGCCTCTGCGCTTGGTAAAGGCCCAGCGCGGTGTGGTCAGGAAGCCGCCGGAAAGTTTGAAGGTGACCAGCGGTACACCGAGTGCGCGGACAAGTTTACCTGAATTCTCATACAGCGGACCGGTGCGGCCGTCAAGCGATTTATTGCCCTCGGGGAAAATGCATACGTTGCAGCCCTGTTTGAGACGGCGGCGCATTTCAAGTACGGTAGAGGCGTCTACCGAGCCTTTTTTTCGGGCGATCGGACTGAAAACATATTCGAGCAGTGCCCCCAAAACGGGATTTTCAAAGATGTGTTCACTGGCCACAAAATACATCTGAGGCATGGTGATGCCCAATAAAGCGGGGTCCAGGTCGGCATTGTGATTTGCGACAACGATATAGGGGGCCGGCGGAAACTCCGGCGTCTCATATGTAATATTGTAACTTCTGACAAAAAGTTTTGCCGCAATGCGTTTTAAAAACCGGAAAAGCTTCCGGTGTCTCTTGATTGAGGATTCGGTTAATTTCATTTTCGTGCTCCAATAATGTTTAATGTCGGGTCGTAAATAGCAAAACGTCCTTTTCCTACGCGCTTAGCTTGATACAGAGCGGTATCTGCTTTTTTGAATAGTTCAAGGAAATTAATGCCGTCGCGTTTATAAATTGAAATGCCGACACTGCAGGTTAGGGTATAACCGTTGAGGCTTCCCCCTAAAATAGAAACAAGTTCACAGATGTCTTCGGCTTTGGCGGTAATTCCTTGTATACGGGAAAAGTCCTTGACGAAAATAGCAAATTCGTCGCCGCCGATTCTCCCGATGATATCGGAAGCTCTGAAAAGCGGTTTGATTCTGGTGCCGAACAGCTGTAGGATTCGATCCCCCTCGGTATGTCCGAAGGTATCATTGATGAATTTAAAATCGTCAAGATCGATGATCATTAAAAAATGTTCGCCGCTCATACCGTCGTTTTGCAGATAATGATCTACCTTTTCTTTGAATGATAGGTTGTTGCACAATCCCGTTAAAGAATCGCTCTCAGCCATGATCTGGAGTTTCATCAGACGTGTTTTTTCGGCGTCAATGTTTTGAACGCGTCCGATGATTTTAGCGGGACGCCCGTTGGAATTGGTGATGGTGCGATATTCCAACCGATGCCAGACCAGCTTGCCCGCGATCCCGCAGACACGGTATTCGATATTTCCGCGCGGTGGTTCTCCTTTAAGCATTCTCTGTCCGAATTGGGCAACATCCTGTGCATCGTCGATAAAAACCAAGGGTTGGATAACAGCAAAATCGCTGACATTCTTTATAAACGGAGGATGTCCGAATATCTGTTGATAATTTTTATTGAAACGCAGCGCATTGCTGAGGAGGTCTCCTTCAAAAACCACGCCTTCGGAAAACTCTTCGAGGACCCGATAACGTTGTTCGCTTTGACGCAGAGAATCGGCCTCCTGCTGCAGCTTGCGGGAGTGTTTGGTCTCTTGTGTGAATAAAACCGAGAATAACAAGATCGTGAATATTATCGCACTGGCAGCAAGTCCGTAGATGTTTTTATTAAAGGTATTTGCTTCTGCTTCTACCAGTTCACCGGAGATCATATTGAACAGGATCCAATCTTCGATGCCGAGAGGTCCGAAAACCGCGTATTGACTGATGCCGTCTGATTCATAAACCACCGTTCCGGAAACGCCGTTTTTTAAATCAGAAGTAAATTCCACGAAATCAGAACCGTTCAGAATGCGTGCGGAGGACAGTGTATCCGCAAAATTCGTACTTTCGATATGATTTGCGTGACCGATGACAATACGCCCATTGCTGTCGGTGACAAATATTTCACTTTTGCCGTCGTAAGCGGAGGCAGAGAGTAAATCGAAGAAAGCGGAATCGGAGAATTTTGCGAACAACACCGCTGCAATGGTCTCATCTTTATATACGGGAACAGCCAAGAGGATATACCCCGGTTCATCTTCCGCGGCATAGATTTTCTCGATCGTGTTTATACCGCTTAAGGCTTTATGAAAACAAGCGAGGTTTGAGACTTCAAATCGTTCTTCCGATTCGGAAAAAGCGGAGCCGTCCGGCAGCGCAAGAAAAAGCGAATTAAAATTCCCCGTTTCTGTTATGGCTGCCATATCCCGACGGATACTGTCCGAATCAAAATTTTTCTTGGCCGACAGAGAAAGGGCATAGCTCTCCAAAACCGAATATTGTCCCGAAATCCGAGTATTCACTGCAGCGCCGGCGGCATCTGAGGAATCGGACAGGGTACGAAAAGAGCATTGCTGAGTGAATTTATTGCTGACGGAGGTGAAAATCATCACAGCGGTCAGCATGGCAAGAAAAAAGATTCCGAAAACGAAGATAAAAGTCGTGATATGACGGTTTTTTCCGGTTTTCACGACATCCACCCCATTTCGAGAATTATAAACCATCTGCAAAATCGTGACCTAATTATAAATCATTATAATATATATATTTTTAAAAATCAATGAAATTTTCTTGATATTCGGCGAGAATTGTCGTATTCAAAAAATGATTTTACAATAAAAGGGGAATATACAATCACGATAAATACAAAAAGACGTTCTGAGACGAACGTCCTTTCGGTTTTTATTATTTTATGAGCAGTTTTCTGGAGATTTGTAAACGGCCTTCAGTGCCGAAAGAAGATTTTCGGGGTACAAAATCGGCGATCAACAATTGGTAGGCACCGCGTTCCGCTTCGGCGAGGATCTTCCCGTTTTCGTTAATATAAACGGTAGGCGCTGTCTGATAGGGTTTGATATGATTCACGGAGAGAATCGGACAGGCGTTTTCACAGGCTCTTGTGACGAGGAGGGCTTTAATCAGCTCATAACGCCCTAGGTTATCCTCATTATTGGTATCGGAAAAAGCGACGATGTTGAGATCAGTTTCGGCTTTGAACAATTCTCTGAAATACTCCGGGAAACGGACTTCGAAACAGATTCTGACACCGATGCGGTAATTATCGATCTGGTAGACGCCGGCTGTTTGGCCCGGTATAAACTGGTCCTTGTCCCAGCCCCATAATGCCCGTTTATGATAAGGTTCCGATTGAGTGCCGTCCGGGGCGAAGACTAACATGCTGTTATGAAAATCTTTTCTGTCTTGCAAAACCATTCCACAGATGATATATAGATTATAATCGATTGCAAGGCGTCTGAGTTTTTCGATATGATGGTTTAAACGCGGGAAATCGATTGCCTGACAGGAGTCAATCTCCAGCGGCGGATAACCCGTCAGTGCGCATTCGGGAAAAACCAGCAGTCGAATGTTCTGGGCGATAGCCATTTTTACCGCATGCTCAATTATTTTGTAATTCTCACAGATGTCGCCGGTGACGGCGAATTGATAGGCGGCAATTTTCATTAAATAATCCCCCTTCAAAAAAAGTGTCGGCTGTGTCGACGTAATATTTGGGTTGTGGTGGGAAATGAGGTGTTTTTATTTGTCAAAACCGATACGTGTAGCAGATGAGCATCATTTAAATAGTAAATATCACTTGTTATGCCACTTTTGGGCAAGATATATATATAATTAAAAAAACACGCCGTAGCGTGTTTTGGAGCGGGAAACGGGGATCGAACCCGCGACATTCTGCTTGGGAAGCAGACGCTCTACCGCTGAACTATTCCCGCGAAAGCAAAAGTAATGTTAACATAAACACGATGTTTTGTCAATGAGGTACGATTTAAAAAATGCGTAAAAATATGTTAAATTATGCTTAACAGATATTGACATGGGTATATATGTATGGTATTATGTGGGCGGACGAAGGTTGATCCGTCTGAAGTCGCCGCTCCTCCGCGGCGCAAAACACAAAGGGCGCTCTTTGGAGCGCCCTTTGTGTTGTTTTATTGAATTTGATATTATTCGTCTTCATCCTCGTCTTCGCTCTTGTACTGGGCGATGACTTGCTGCGCGACGTTGGCGGGCGCTTCCTCGTAACGGTCGAAAGCAAATGTGAAACTGCCTCTTGCTTTGGTCATGGCGCGCAGAGAGATGCAGTAGTCGCTCATCTCAGCCATCGGGATATCGGCCTCGACTTTGGTGTAACCGGGTTCATCTTCCGCCGGACCCATGCCAAGCATTCTGCCGCGGCGTTTGTTAATATCGCCCATAATGTCGCCGACATTGGCCTCGGGGACCATGACGGACAGACGACCGACCGGTTCGAGCAGAACGGGTTTGGCCTTCGGAATACCGGTTTTAAATGCCAATTTTGCGGCGGAAACGAAAGCGATTTCCTTGGAGTCGACCGGGTGGGATTTGCCGTCGAACAGTGTAGCTTTGACGCCGATCAGCGGGAAGCCTGCCAAAACGCCTTTCAGAATGGCGTCTTTTGCACCTTTCAGAACAGCGGGGATGAATTCCTTCGGCACCGAGCCGCCGACAGTGGCGTTGACAAATTCGAATTCCTCACCGGTGGTCAGCGGTTCGAAGCGCATATTGACAACGCCGAACTGACCGGAACCACCGGACTGTTTCTTGTGTTTGCCTTCCGCTTCGGAGCGACCGCGGATGGTCTCACGGTAGGGCACTTTCGGGTCGATCAATTCGATGCCGACACCGAATTTGGCCTTGAGTTTGGAAGCGAGCACGTCGAGATGGCTTTCGCCGATACCGGACAGGATCTGCTGCTTGGTCTCGGTGTTGACCACGAAAGTGAAAGTCGGATCTTCGTCCTTGAGTTTAATCAAACCTGCGGAGACTTTCTCTTCGCTGCCTTTATCGGCGGCGACGACCGCCTTTGAAAGAGTCGGAGCCGGGAACTGCATCGGCGGGAACTTGACCTTGCGGCTTGCGTCGCAGAAGGTGTCGCCGGTGTTGGCGGAGGAAACTCTGGTGACCGCAACGATGTCGCCTGTTCCGGCACCTTCGATTTCGGTGCTCTTCTTACCCTTGACCAGCATGATATGACCGATGCGCTCGGAAGCGCCGTTGGTGGTATTGATCAGCGTATTATTGACTTTCATCGAACCCGCGATGATCTTAAAGAACGACAGTTTTCCGACAAACGGGTCGGCTATCGTCTTGAAGACATAGGCGCAAGTGGGCGCGGCGGGGTCGTATTCTACTTTAACTTCGCTATCATTGTCATCCAATACGGTTTCGGGACCGCGGGAGCCGGGGGCGGGCATATAGTCGCCGATATTGTCGAGGAGGCCGGCGATGGCTTCGAGCTGATAGGCCGAGCCGCAGAGGACGGGAAAAACTTTTCGGTCCGAGACGCCTTTACGCAGCGCGTCGAGGGTCTCCTGCTCGGTGAAGGGTTCTCCGGCAAAAAATTTATCCATCAGTTCGTCGCTCTGTTCGCAGATGGCTTCACGCATCATTTCGGTGAGTTCCGAGACCCGATCGGAGAGAGTGGCTGGAATATCGCTGACAGTGGGTTTACCTGCTTTGTCATAGGTCTTGAATTTGTTGCGAACCATATCGACATAGCCGCGTTTACTGCTGTCTTCGACGGGGATAAAGAGCGGGCAGACACCGCTGCCGAACTGATTGCGAAGTTCGTCGAAAGTGCCGTTGAAATCGGCGTTTTCTTCATCGAGCTTGGAGATGAAAAAGGCTGTCGGCAAGTCACGGTTTTTGGCATAACGGAAGCTCTTCTCGACGCCGACTTCGACACCGTCTTTGGCTGAGAGCACGATCAAAGCGCTGTCAGCGCCGTGCAGGCCCTGAATGACCTCGCCGGCAAAATCAAAATACCCGGGGGTGTCGATGGCATTGATTTTTATGTTTTTCCACTCGATCGGAAGAACCGTGGTGGAGATGGAGATTTTTCTGCGAATCTCCTCGGGGTCATAGTCGCTGACGGTATTGCCGTCGGCTACCTTGCCCATACGGTCGGTTCCGCCGGATAAAAAGAGCATCGCTTCAACCAACGAAGTTTTACCGCTTCCGCCATGGCCCATCAGGCAGACATTTCTGATGTCCTTGCATTCGTAGTTTTTCATCGAATTCTTGCCACTCCTTAAAAAATCATCTTGAACACAAAAAAGCGCGAACCATACTTATAAAGCGCGACGCTTTTATACACGCAAATTTCATTATAATATAAAATTCATTCAAAAACAAGATGTTTTTTTATGAATTTTCACAAAGGCAAGAGGTTAATTTTTCACAGTTTCATACCAGGCCAGCATCAAATCAACCATCCGGCCGTAACTCTTAACGCCGTCCTCTTGTCCTTGGGCCTGCAGATAAGTATTATTGACCGTGGTTGCTTTTTCGGCGACTTCGCCCTCGTACTGCGCCCAGTGTTCGCCGTACTGGCTGAAATCAGCCGCAAGTTCTTCGCAGTAAGTGGCGCGTAGTTCCTGATAGAGGGTCTTATTGCTTGCGTAGAGTTTATTCTGACAATACATCAGCGCCATCATATAGCTGCTGTATTGCACCAACGGGTCGTCGGATTGATGTGTGGTATAAAAAGCAAAGAAATTGGCCTCGTCCTCGGGGGCGATACCGTATCGGTGTGACATCTCGTGTGCCATTGTGAAAGGCAGGGCAGCGGAGGTGTTGTTTTTATTGACGTTGGATTCGCCCGTCAGGTAGACGAATACACCGGTTATCTGAGTATAAGAAAACGGTTCGGAGGCGATGATGTATTTGGCCCGGGTTTCGCTGCGTCCGGTGACGGTTGAGAAATCCACCGCAACCTGTTTGGCCGTCTCGGTGAAATCAATCTCCGGAATTTGTCCGTTTTCATCGCGTTCAACCTGCACAGCCAGTTCGTTGGCGTTATCGGCGAGGTAGGTGCAGAGTTCATAGAGTTCCTGGCTGCTGCGGGCCTTGACGTCGAGGCCCATTCTGTCAGCCAGCGGCGGTGCATAGTAGTTGAGTCCCCACAGCGCATAAAAAAGGAAGATGAGCCCTGCTGCCGTTACCGCCCAACCGGTGACGAATTTGATTAAGCTGTAAATGCGTCTCGGACCCGTAATTAAACGGAAAATCAACCGAATCAGCGAAAATAACAATCCGATCGCAATCAGATAAATGATGATTTCGACCACTGAGAACGGGACGATTCCGGTGATTTTGGAGAGAATATTTTCAGCCGTGCGTGAAAACGGCAGATATGTATCGGAAATGAAATCCGGGTTTGTTTTCCCGAGCCAGACAAGTGCAAACGTCAGTACGCCCAGGACGATGACAGCCATCAGATCCCGGAAAATACCGTTATAAGCTTTTGCTTTTTCGCCTGCCAACGCTCTTCACCGCCTTCCCGTATTTTCTGACAATATCGTATCATTTTCGGGGTAAAAAGTCAATTTGAAAAAGCAGGTTGGATATTTTTATGGCTTTATTTAACACAGGTGAACATGCCGGTCAGTTTCGGGATTTCGATATAACCTTTTTTGCGCCGGATTTTCTCGAAAAAGTCATATAATCCGGCGAGATCTTCTTTGGCATAGGAGGAAAACAGGACGGTCGATTCGAGCCAGTCGATCAAATCCTGTGTTTGGGTGATTTTCAGTGAATCGTGTTGTCGGTGTGAATCAACATGTTTGAAGCAGGGCTTTAATATCGCCTCTCCGTTTTCGAGTGTGAACGAATAGACGCCGGGGCGAAAGGCGCCAAGAGCCGGATTGAATTGATGCAGTGCGTCGTGCAGATATAAACGCATTCCCCCGTCACTCAAGGTTGAAGCATAAAAAGTCCCGCCGGGTTTTAAAACACGCCTTACCTCTGACAGGCCTTTTGAAAGATCGGGTACATGATAGAGCATATGATTGGCGATAACGAAATTATACGTTTCGTCAGCAAACGGGATATCCTGAATATCAATTTGCCTGATGGTGATATTTTTATGATCCGAGAATTTTTCCCGAACTGTCATCAGCATCCCCTCAGAGTAATCCGATAAAATGAGTTCGGTGTTTTTCGGCAGGCGGTCAATCCGGGCGGTCCAGAAATCCCCGGTTCCGCAGCCCAGTTCCAAGATACGACAGCCATCGAAGAAATGGTAATGCTCAAACAGCCAGTCGTGAAATGAAACCGGATTGGTACTGTATTTTTGATGCAGCGCGGCTCTTACGGAGAGGTTTTTGGAATCGGCGTATTGCCGCTGCACGGCTTCGCGGTCGGATACGATTGTCATATATATACTCCCTTCATATATTAAAACGGCTTTCCGCATTTGGGACAGAATTGAAAATCTTCCTCGGTCATATAACCGCAGTTTGCACAGCGGCGGACAGGCGGACGGTTCGTATGATGACAGTTGAAATGTAAATCACCGGGATTGATGAAAGTCACCGTTCCGGTTTCGACGGAATGACCGAGTTCGGGACTGAGTTCACAGGTATTGCCGCAGCAGGACATTTTGGCATAATAGTGCTTATCCCACTTGAAAAGGGAGATAAAAAACAACATAAAATAGCTGTAACGCATCCACACAGTGACATAGCCGAATTGTCCGCAGCATTGGCAGAGTACATTCTGATTAAAATTTAATTGCTTTTCGCCCTGACTGATACCGAAAATTAAAAACATAGTTGCTCCGCTGAAATATTGATGATTTAGTATAGCATTTTCTCCCTAAAAAATAAACGGGATATGGAAAAAAGAAAAACGGAAAGCGTTTGCTCCCCGTTGTTTTTATTGATGTTTCATATCAAATGCTGATCTTTACGATGTCTCCGTCGGCGGTCTCAACGTCCACAATCGTCATCGGGCCGAATTTTCTGCGGGTTTTTTTAACCGCTCGGATCAGCGCACGCAGCTGGTTGGGCGAAATTACATTTTCGGTTTTATTCGCCAGCAATTTACTGACGCCGGGCAGGGCGGCGGCTCCTGTCGGCACCCAGAAAGACATACGCACTCTGTGACCGTCACTTTTGGCGTTGATCTTCACTCTCATTGTTCAATCCAGACCTCTACAAAGTCGCCTTCGGCCGATTCGACCTCGACGAACTTGCCGATTACGCCGTTTTCGGCGGCCTCGATAATTCTGGCGATGTCGATATTCTGCATCCACTTTTCGCCGGTGACCGAGTCGAGATTGACGCCGGACTCGATGGCGGTTTTGAGGAATATCATCGGCAGATTGACGTTGACTTTGTCCCCTTTGGCCGACAGTACCTTGACGCGCAAAACGGCCTTTGTGGGATCCCCCCGTTCGTTTTTCGGAACCAGTTTGACTTTATCCGGTTCTTCTCCGCGCAGCAGTTCGTCGACCGTGACGTTAAAATAGTCGGCCAGACGCGGCAGCGCGGAGATGTCGGGGCAGGTAATGTCATTTTCCCATTTGCTCACGGCCTGTGCCGAGATGCCCATGTATTCGGCGAGTTCGTCCTGTGTGATGTCCTTGCGTTTGCGCAGACGCGCGATGCGGTTACCCAATGTCTCCATAATATCATTCCTTTCAAAATACGTGCGCATTTCGCGCTCGTTACAAAGAAAATGATACGGCCTTTCGGGCGAAAATAACAGCGACCGTTCGGTGATATTATAACTTATCGGTTGATAATCGGTCAACCAACGGTTGTAAAACGCGTTTTTGCATAGCTGGTACGGGCAGAAGGAGCCGGAATGATCTTATAGGTCGGTTTCAGATCTTCCGTTACCTGTGCGGTCAGCGGGATCAGTCGGCTGCCGATGATATTTTCATTGAAGTCTTCGGAATACGCGGCCAGTTTAAGCAGATGAGTCACAATCAGACCACGCGCCCCGGCATTCATCAGGGTACAGATGGTCTCGCCCATAATTTCAGCTGCGTCTCGGCTGGAGGTACCGGTTAAAGCTTCGTTGAAGGCAAAAAAAGCATTGCCGGTTTGCGCCTTTGCAACAGCTTCGGCAAGGCGGGTCAGTTCTTCGCCGAGCCGTCCGGCGCCGATTTTGCCGCTCTCTTCATCGGCAAAGACTGCGCTGATGGTGTCTGCGGCACCGATCGAGGCCGATCTTGCGGGGACGGGAAAACCGAGTTGATATAAAAGCTGCGCCGTCAACACCGCGACCAGATAGCGGGTTTTTCCTCCGGCGTTTGCACCTGTGACGATTCCGATTTCATTTTCTGTGACAAGGTCATTCGGAACGGCGGCATTCTTTCCGATTTTGTCGAGTAACAACGGGTCGTAGAGTTCCTGCGCTTCAAAAGCGTTTGTTTTTTCCTGCGGGAAACACCAGCCGATTCCCGCCTTTTCCCATTTGTGAATCAGGTTTACGGCCGCGAGATAGAACACCGCGCCCGCCGCATAAGGGGCTAGGACAGCGAGAATGCGCCGCATAAAGTTCTTTACATCGGTACGCAAATCAATGCTCGTATCTGTCAATACGCGGTTAAATCCCGCCGGGAAAGCGGCGATGTAATCCATGAAGTCTTTGTTTTCTCTGCGCATGGAAAGCCACAGGTTCTGCTGCCGACCGAGCATAATTTTATAATATCCGCTATGCAGCAAAAAATGCTGCAGAGATTTTTTGGGCTGTGGATCCGGTTTTTGATTGACCGACAGCAGTTTGCAGTTGCAAGGCAGCAGATTTTCATCCATGTTTAGCCCGACGGTATAACTTTTTGCGTTGCTGATGTCGTAATATGCTTTTTTCCAGATTTCCTTAAACCGATCGAGTGAAAGGTCATTGCGCAGCGTTTCAAGCTTCGTCTTAAAATTTTTCGCAAGCGGGCTCTGCGCGTTTTGCAGGGCGTGCAGAAAATTATCAATGGCGTCAAAGACAGCGGTGACGTGTCCGCAGGGATCGATGTTGGCAATGGCATCTCCGCCATCCTCAAATCGATTTCCGACATATTCCCGCCAACCGACATATTCATCGGAAAAACGTCTGAAACAACCTGTCAACTGTTTATTCTGAATCATTTCCCGAATCAATTCCTGCCGCATCCGAATGACCTCGGGATCGGCGCTGATAAGTTCTTCCAACATTTTATCTGTAAAAATCGCTCCGGTACTATGCTCGAAGAGGAGATGATAAAAATCCGAAAACGGCAGCTGTTTCAGACCGGATAAAACCGCCGGTTTGGGTGTGCAGTCTCCCCATAAAAAGTCGTTCATTTTTACGGCCGTCCTTTCGCAAGTTTGAGAATTATTCTCAAACCTTTTCGCTGAGTTTCTCGCCGAGTGTTCGGATAAAATCACTGTCGGCATACCGGATACCGATGCTGTGCGCCAATTCCACCGCATAGCTCTCACACTCGGGGGATACGGTCTGCACTTTGAAGGTATGGACGATACCGCCGTCGGGTTGGTGAAGGCTCTTCATGTACAAACTGCCGTAATCACCGTCGAGCAGAGAGAACAATTCATATAGATGGGTTACCATAATGCCGCTGCCGCCCGCCGCCGTGATCTTCTCGATCATGTCACAACAGATTTCGGCGCCCTCATCGGGGTTGGTGGAGGTCATCGGCTCGTTGAGCAGTACAAAAGTGCCGGGCTTAAGCTCTTGCATGATTTCGGCGAAGCGCTTGGCCTCGAGTTCCATCCGCGAAAGTTCGGCATTTTTGTCCTCGCCCGCAGAAAACAATGTTAAGATCGCAGGGACCGCCGGGAGCGCAATCTCCGCCGCCGGGACGTTCCAGCCCAGTTGGCCTAAAAACTGCGCTTGCGAGATACACAGCAGTAATTCGGTTTTTCCGGAGTGATTTGCGCCGGTCAGCACATAGAATTTCTTATCAAGTTTAAAGTCGTTGTCGATTACGGGATCGGGGGAGCCGAGTGCCAGCGCTGCAGAATAGAGCCGCTCAGCCGCGAAATGATCCGAAAACTGCGGTGTGGTGTGCCAAAATCCCCGTGCCGCAAGCCGCCGTTCAAACTCAATGCCGGCCAGCAGAAAAGCCACGCTGTCGGCACAGACGGCGAATTTCCAAATCGCTTCGATGTCATGGGCCTGTTCCATTACCGATTCAAAGGCCTCGATCTGCTTTTTATAACGGATCTTGAAATCGCGCAGGATGGCGCGTTCAAAGAAGGTGTCATATTTTCCGAAGCTGAACTTTTTCTCGCGCGAAAGTCCCGCGTCACCCGCATCGAGTCCCTCTTTATCGAATACCGAATAAGGTGAATAGGGCGTATCGCCGTGTTCGCCAAAGATGACTGCGGTTGTAACGACTTCGGGGTGTTCGAGGATATTGACACCGATGCGCATACGCCGCACATTCATCCAGGCGGTATCCAGCATGCTGACCGCTGTTAAAATTTCGTCGCATTTGCTTTCAGCTTTGATGGCTTTGAATTGTTTGATCAATTCCGTCAATTCCGGACAGAGGGTTTTTTCGGAAAGTGCGCTGAAAAATGCATCTGCAAGAGATGCAAACTGCTGCATGGTGCGGTATTCCCACAATTGCATACGCAATTCCACCAAGATGTGCTTACCCTTTTCAAAAGACTTTTTGATTTGAAGCATACCGTGCAGCAGCTGTCGAAAAGCCTCGAGAATCTCCGGGTCTTTGCGCAGGTCGGACATGATCCGGTGCCGTGCGTGCAGATCGTCGAGATCGGCTGTAAAAAAGCGGCATAACATACCGGCGTCAACCGGGTATTCACTGCCGGCGCAAATGTCAAACAGCAACGAGTCGATGCGCAGATTGTGCATGTCCAGTTCGCTGCCGATCCAGCAGGCGGGGTTGGGATTTTGTTCGAAAAACAGTTTCATGTCCGATTTTCCTCCTTTTATATTCAGGAAATAAAGCGTGAGACCACTGCCTTGGCGTGACTGGTTTCTGCTACAGGTGCCGGAATGATTTTGTAAAGCGGTTTGTCGCCGTCGGTTTGGGCGGTGAGTGTGACAAATGCACTGCCGCTCACTTGATTGAGAAAATCAAGCGCATGGGCAAGACCCAGCAGGTGAGTGACCACAAAGCCCATCGCCTCTGACTCTTTGAGAATACACAGCGTTTCGGCTAAAATGCGTTCGCCGTCACGGCTTGAAGTGCCGGTCAGCGGTTCGTTGAAACAGATGAGCGTGTTTCCCTCCTGTGCGGCTTTCAATCCGGCGGCTAGTTTTTTCAGTTCCTCACCCAGCCGTCCGGTGCCGATTAAGCCCTGTTCTTCGCTCGCGAAGACTGTGATGATACCATTGAACAAACCGAGTTTGGCCGACTTTGCCGGGATGGGAAAACCGAGTTGAAATAAGATTTGGCAAAGCGTCACCGAGGTAACGAACGCGGTCTTTCCGCCTCGATTTGCACCGGTTACAACCGCAATTTCACCGCTGAGAGCAATATCGTTTTCGATGGTGCCTTCAATGCCCTCATTTTCGGCAATGTAGGGATTAAACAGCCCTTTGATGTCGATTTCACCGGGTTTTCCGAATGCGGGAATGCAGAACGGAATGCCCTTTTCCCGCCAATAGAGCGCGACTTTCGCGGCGCAGAGATACGGGACGAATTCGGTGACGAGAGGTTCAAGTTCACCGATCAGCGAGGTGACAAAATACTTGATTCGGGCAGGAGCGTCAGAAGCGGAGCGGTCTCTTAAAAGCTGGCAGGCGACCGCTTTCAAAATATAATTTTTGCTGTAGAATTCCTCATCCATAATCTTTCCGAATTCGGCATCATAGTTTTGCATGATTGAATTGACTTTTGATCTGTTACCCATGGCTTCTTCGCTAAATATAAAATTTTCCCGCCTCGCCATAAATCGGTTATCATTTAGCTGGAATTGATCGATACCTTCCGTACGGGTAACAATAGTCGTATTCAGGTCTAATTCTTTAAAAGTTGCTTGCATACGATTTGACAGCGGCATTTTGATCTGCTCGATTTTATATGGCGTATTCTTTTTCGTGTATTCCCGTTCGCGCATGGCAAGCAGTTTATAATGCGTCGGCCAAAGAATATCGTCAAGATTAAAACCGAAGTCGCATGCACGCATATGTTCTTCGGGTACAAACGCTTGTTCCCAAGCGGTGATCATTTTTTCAACACAATGGCGCTCTGATAACGTCATCACACCCGCTTTAAAATTTTTTAGCCACGGGAATTTTTCGGCATATTCTGTGGTTTTTAAAAATCGGGCAAGCAGGCTGATTGCACCGTCGGCGTCGTTAAACGGTTCAAGATTGAGTCGGAAATCGCCGCAGTCGTGATTGGGCATATCGTCAAAAGAAGACTTGAACTGCATGATTGCCTCCGAGATAAAACGGAGGTCTTCGAATAACTCGGGGGTTTTAAGCAGGTCACGCAGGATGTCCTGACGGCGCTTGAGCTCAACCGGTTCATCCGTCATCCGCAAAAACAGTTTTTCGGGCTCGAAAAATTGTTCATAACCGGGACAGATGTTTTTGAAATAGGAAGACCTGAAGATATTTTTGTCCGTCAATATCCGCATTTTTACACCTCTCTGTGCCGTTTGCCAAATAATACCTCTGAAATGTGAGAATTACATGAAATTAATTTGTTGAATTATACATAACGTCATACACGACAGCTCTGGCGTGGCTGGTTTCGGCTGCGGGAGCCGGGATGATTTTATAAAGCGGCTTATCGCCGTCGGTTTGGGCGGTGAGTGTGACAAATGCACTGCCGCTCACTTGATTGAGAAAATCAAGCGCATGGGCAAGACCCAGCAGGTGAGTGACCACAAAGCCCATCGCCTCTGACTCTTTGAGAATACACAGCGTTTCGGCTAAAATGCGTTCGCCGTCACGGCTTGAAGTGCCGGTCAGCGGTTCGTTGAAACAGATGAGCGTGTTTCCCTCCTGTGCGGCTTTCAATCCGGCGGCTAGTTTTTTCAGTTCCTCACCCAGCCGTCCGGTGCCGATTAAGCCCTGTTCTTCGCCCGCGAAGACTGTGATGATACCATTAAACAAACCGAGTTTGGCCGACTTTGCCGGAATGGGAAAACCGAGTTGAAATAAGATTTGGCAAAGCGTCACTGAGGTGACAAACGCGGTCTTTCCGCCTCGATTTGCACCGGTTACAACCGCAATTTCGCCGCTGAGAGCAATATCGTTTTCGATGGTGGTTTCAATGCCCTCATTTTCGACAATGTAGGGATTAAACAACCCTTTGATGTCGATTTCACCGGGTTTTCCGAATTCGGGGATACAAAAGGGAATGCCTTTTTCGCGCCAATAAAGAGCGATTTTGGCGGCGCAGAGATACGGGACGAATTCGTTTATGATCGATTCGAGTTCGGCGATCAATGCTGTTGCAAAGAGCTTGACGCGAAAAGGGGCGTCGGAGACAGCGTGTTCTTCAAGATAATTAGCGGCATATACTTTTAATATATAACTTTGGCTATAGTCACTTTTGCTGTGAGTCCACCAAACCGGAGCGTGGTTGATTCCTCTTATCGAACCGATAACGCCTACATGAGCACGATCAACGAACGGTATTTTTATTTGTTCAATCCGATAGGAGCAGTTTCTTCTCGTGTATTCCTGTGCGCGCATGGAGAGTAGTTTGTATTGTTTGGGCCAGAGAATATCGTCAAGGCTGAAACCGAAATCGCAGGCGTGCATGTTTTCTTCAGGCACAAACGTCTGTTTCCAGGCTGCGATCATCTTTTCAGCGCTGTATTTTTGCGCGAGTTCTCCGACGCTTTTACTGAAGCTGACCAACCAGGGATATTGTCCGGTGTATTCCGCAGATTTCAAAAACCGATCCAGTAATTCGATAACGCCGCAGGCAGCGTCGAAGTACTCGAGGTTGAGGCGGAAATCGCCGCGGTCGTGATCGGGCATTCCATCAAACGTGGCTTTATAGAGCTTGACCGTGTCTGAGAGGGAACAGAGGTCACCAAACAATTTCGAATTGTCCAGAAGATCACGCAGGATGTCCTGACGGCGTTTGATCTCGGCGGGATCGTCGGTCAGCCGCGAAAACAGCTTTTCGGGTTCCAAAAACTGTTCATAACAGGGACAGATGTTTTTGAAATAGGAGGACCTGAAGATATTTTCGTCCGTTAATATCCGCATTTTTAATACCTCTTCGGGCTGTTTCCCAAATAATACCGCTTTTGTGTGAGAATTATGTGAATTGCAAATCCAATTATATACCCGATCTCAAAAATAAGGCGAAAATGCTTCACGAGAGGTCGAATTTTCAGCGCGAACGGTTAAAATTCAAGGGTGTGATAATAAAAAATAGCCATATTTCAACATGGTCACGGGAGATATTTCGTCACTTCTTACGATTGTAAAAAGAGCGGTTCAGCGGTATAATAAAGAGTAGGAAGAGTTTATCTTCCGGTTGTCTTTTTGGTAAAGGAGTGTTTTTTTATGAAGATTGAATATATGCATCCGGCGGATCAGCTTGTGATGTTCATGAGCCGCATTTATGAACGCGGCCTGACGACGACTTCGGGCGGCAACCTGTCGATTCGCGATGAAAACAACGACATCTGGATCACGCCCGCCGGTATCGACAAGGGTACACTGACCCGTGCCGATATCATCTGTGTCAAACCGGACGGCACCTGCATCGGTCCTCATAAGCCGTCGTCCGAACTGCCTTTTCACACATCCGTTTATAAAAAACGTCCCGACCTCAACGCGGTACTGCACGCACATCCTCCGGCGCTGGTCGCTTTTTCGATCGCACGCAAATTGCCGGATATGTATCTGATTCCGTCAGTCAGCAAGGCCTGCGGTAGGATTGCAATGGCAAAATACGCACTGCCGGGCAGCAGTGAACTGGGCGAGAACATCGCAAAAGAATTCGTGGACGGCACTGACATTGTGCTGCTGGAAAATCACGGCGTCTGCATCGGCGCAGAGGATCTGTTCGCGGCGTTTATGAAATTCGAAACGCTGGAATACAGTGCAAATCTTGAGATTTTGGCCAATAAGGTCGGCAAGCCCCAGTCGCTCACACCCGAGGATATCGCAATTACCGATACCGATTATCACAGAGTCATGGATGATTTTATTCCGCACAGCCATTCCCCCGAGGAACAAGCTGCGCGCCGGGATATGATTACGCTGATTCACCGCTCTTATCAACAGGGCTTATTCAATGCCACACACGGCACCTATTCGGTGCGGCTCTCGGACGGTTCGTTCATTATCACGCCGTTCGGACGTGACCGGGCATATCTGCAGGAAGAAGACCTTGTACGTATCAAGAACGGCATGAAGGAGCAGGGAAAAATCCCGTCCAGAGCGGTCAGATTCCATGAAATGATCTATCACAATAACCCGGATATCAACGCCGTCCTGCTGGCTCATCCGATGCATGTGATGGCTTTCGCCGTGACAGACGCAAAATTCGACCCGCGTACGATTCCCGAGAGTTACATTTTGCTGCGCGAGATTACCAAGGAACCTTATGAGAGCATTTTCGGCATGCCTGAAGAGGCCTCGAAGAAATTTAGCAACCGCGTACCGGCATTGATTTTCCAAAACGACAGTGTTGTTGTGACCGGCGGAACGCTTCTGCAGGCCTTTGACCGACTTGAGGTCGCCGAAGCCACCGCGGCTTCAATCATCGGCTCCAAGGAGATCGGCAAAATCGTCCATATCACCGAAAAAGAGATCGACGATCTCAAAACGGCATTCCATCTGCATGACTAAATTAAGAATGAATTGTTCAAATTGTAGGGAACGGTCTTGACCGTTCCGATTCCCGGGGCGTTAGAAATAACGCCCCGGGAACATTTATCTACACCAGTGATTTTTCATAACATCGTCCAAGCGATTGATGTTGCCAAATAGCAGCGAGGACGGCAACGCGGCTACGAAGTTAGAAAATCAGCAGATTTCGCTTCGCGTTTGTAACCGGCATCATACCGGCGCGTTTGTTGTCAGCGGGCACTGCCCGCCGGAACGGTCAAGACCGTTCCCTACACGAAATATAACCGAGGTAGGAAGCGCGCGCTATCAAATTATGGAATTGCAGAAGCTTTAACGCGTATGTGAGCGGACACTGTCCGCCTTTACATAACGGGTGAAATATGGTATAATTATTAAAATATATTCGGAAAGGCGAGTGGCGTCGATGCAAAAGTTCAGCGAGCTGGAATACAAGCGTCCTTCGATCAAGGAGACCAAGAAAAACTATGCCGCGTTACTGAAAGATTTTAAAGCGGCTGCCGATTACGAAGCCGCAAAATCCGCCTATATGAAAATCGGCGAACTCGACGCCGAATTGTCCACGATGTTCGTCATCGCCAGTGTGCGCAACACGATGAACATGGCCGACGAATTTTATGACGGTGAGATGAAATTTCTCAACCGGGCCGCGCCTACGTTGATTCCGCTGGAGAAAAAGATGCTGACCGCGCTGGTCGGCACGAAATTCCGCGCGGATTTCGAAAAAGAATTCGGCGCGCATATGTTCGCCATTCCCGAGATCGATTTGAAACTCGCGGACAAAAAGATCATGCTGAACATGATGCGCGAGAATTTTTTATGCGACGACTATAAAAAGACCGCGGCGGCGTGCAGCGTCGATTTTCGCGGTGAAAAATGCAATTTCTACGGACTTTTAAAGCACATGGAGGCAGCAGACCGAGAAGAGCGCAGAGAGGCGTTTTTGGCCTGGGGCAATTTATACAAAGAAACCGCTCCGAAATTGGACAAGATTTACGATAAACTGGTGAAACTGCGCAAAAAGATGGCCAAAAAGCTTAAGCTGAACGACTATATCGAGATGGCCTATCTCGGCAAGCACCGGGTGGACTATACCCGCGACGACGTGGCAAAATTCCGTGAGCAGGTGGTTAAATACCTCGTACCGGCCTGCGAACAACTGCGCAAAAAGCAAGCGGAACGCATCGGCGTGGACAAACTGAAATATTACGACGAGACCTTTTTCTTCCCCGACGGCAACCCGAACCCGGTCGGCAGTGTCAAGGAACTGGTCGGAAAAGCACAGCAGATGTACCGCGAACTCAGTCCCGAGAGCGGAGAGTTCTTCGACTTTATGGCCGAATATGAGCTGTTTGACCTCGAAACCCGGCCCGGTAAGCACTTGGGCGGTTACTGCACGTCGCTTTCGAAATATAAAGCGCCTTTCATCTTCTCGAATTTCAACGGTACCTCGGCGGACGTCGACGTGCTGACCCACGAGGCCGGACACGCATTCGAGGGATATCTCGCCTCGCGCCGCCAGCCGATTCCGGCTTACTACATCTCGACGAGCGAGATTAACGAGATTCACTCGATGTCGATGGAGCACTTCACTTATCCGTGGATGGAGAGCTTCTTCGGCGAGAACGCCGACAAATACCGGTTTGCCCATCTCACACAGGCGTTATTGGTAATTCCGTACATCGTCTGCGTCGACGAATTCCAGCATAAGGTCTTCGAAGCCGAAAAGACCGATGCCGGGAGCCGCCGTAAAATCTGGCACGAACTCGAGCAAAAGTATCTGCCGTGGCGCGATTACGACGGGTTTGATTTCCTCGAAGAGGGCGGTTTCTGGATGCAGAAGCAGCACATCTTCCTCTATCCGTTTTATTATATCGACTATTCGCTGGCTGCGATGGGCGCGTTTGAGTTTTATCAAAAGATGCTTGTTGACCGCAAAGCCGCCTGGGAGGGCTATCTCAATTTGTGCAAAGCCGGCGGCAGCAAGGGCTATTTCGAACTGTTGAAACTGGCCGGACTTTCCAATCCCTTTGAGGAAGGCACGGTTCAGAAAATCGTCGAAACGGTGATGACCGAAATCGATAAGGCCGAACAGCAATACGCAAAATGAGAATTTTGGGCATCGATCCGGGCTATGCGACCGTCGGCACCGGTATCGTGGACTACTGCAATCCGAAATTTTGCTTGGTCGGCTACGGTGCGGTCCTGACGCAGCCGGGTATTCCAATGCCGCGTCGGCTGGAGATGATCTACGACGAACTAACGGCGCTGATCGAAAAATATCAGCCCGACTGCGCCGCTGTCGAGGAGCTCTTTTTTACCAACAATTCCAAGACAGGAATCGCCGTGGCGCAGGCCAGAGGCATTGTTTTACTGGCGCTTCAAAAAAGCGGAACGCCGCTGTTTGAATATACGCCGTTACAAGTCAAATCGTCGGTCACCGGCTACGGAAAAGCCGAAAAAGCGCAGGTCATGGAGATGACGCGGGTGATCCTCGGGATGGAGAAAGTCGCAAAGCCCGACGACGCTGCCGATGCGCTGGCACTGGCCGTCTGTCACGCCCATTCGTCCGGGTCTGCCATCGCCGCCATTTATCGCAACCATAAGTAACTACTGGGGGTCAAAACAGATGTTTTACAGCCTCAACGGAACCCTGATTCATAAAGACACTGCAAGCGCTGTCATCGACTGCGGCGGCGTGGGGTTTTTATGCCATTGTTCTCTCAGTACCGCTAAAAAGCTGCCCAAGATCGATGAAAACGCCTTTTTGTTTACCTATTTGTGTGTAAAAGAAGACGCGTTGGAATTGTACGGCTTTGCCGATCAGGCAGAACTGGACTGCTTCAAACTGCTGATCGGTGTTTCGGGCGTCGGGGCTAAATCGGCTCTGGCGGTTTTATCCGAACTCGACAGTGATAAGTTCGCACTGTGCGTCGCGGCGGGCGATTACAAACGTCTGCAGAAAGCGCAGGGCATCGGCCCGAAAGCCGCCCAACGCATCGTATTGGAACTCAAAGACAAGGTCGGCGGGGTCGGCGGCGGAAACGCGGATTTGATTGAGGCCATCACCGCCGAGACAGGAAACGCCATGGAAGAAGCCATCGCGGCGTTGGTGTCGCTCGGTTACGGCAGAACCGACGCAGCGGCGGCCGTGGCTAAACTCGATCGGTCGATGTCGGTTGAGGACATGATCCGGCACGGCCTGAAAGAACTCTCCGGGAGGTATTAATCCATGCCCTTCAATGACCATTTTGAAAGTGAATATGAAGACCGGTTCGTCAGTCCGGTGAGTCAAGGCGAGGAAGTCGACAACGACAACAAATTGCGCCCCAAGTCGCTTTTGGAATACATCGGCCAGACCACCGCAAAAGAAAACCTCGCGGTCTTTATCGAGGCCGCCCGCAAGCGCGGTGAACCGCTTGATCACTGCTTGTTATACGGCCCTCCGGGTCTCGGCAAGACGACACTGGCCTGCATTATCGCCAACGAATTAGGGGTCAACATCCGCGTGACCTCGGGTCCCGCGATTGAGCGGCCCGGCGATCTGGCGGCACTGCTGACCAATCTTGCGGCGGGCGACGTGCTGTTTATAGACGAGATCCACCGTCTGTCCCGCAGCGTCGAGGAGGTTTTATACCCCGCAATGGAGGACTACGGGCTTGATATCATCATCGGCAAAGGACCGGCGGCGCGTTCTATCCGGGTCGATCTGCAAAAATTCACATTGATCGGCGCGACGACCCGGGCGGGTCAGCTGACTTCGCCGCTGCGCGACCGTTTCGGCATCAACCTGCGCCTTGAACTCTACACGAAAGACGAACTCTGCGCAATCGTCACCCGCAGCGCCGGGATTTTGGGCATTCCCTGCGACCGCAGCGGAGCCGTTGAGATCGCCGGAAGAAGCAGGGGTACGCCGCGTATCGCAAACCGCCTGTTAAAGCGCCTGCGCGATTTTGCGGAAGTGGCGGGTGAGGGTGTGATCGACAAAAAACTCGCGGACATGGCGCTTTCACGGCTTGAGATCGACGAACTCGGCCTCGATGCCATCGACCGCAGAATGTTAAAGATGATCGTCACCTCCTACGGCGGCGGCCCGGTCGGGTTGGAGACGCTGGCAGCGGCGGTCGGCGAAGAAGCGATCACGCTTGAAGACGTCTACGAACCGTACCTGATGCAGATCGGATTTTTGTCGCGCACCCCGCGCGGCAGATGCATCACACCGTCGGCATGCCGCCATCTCGGCATTCAAATGCCCGGCCAACAAACGTTATTATGAGAGTTGCAAACGGACACACCGAATACAAACTGCTCGACGCGTCGGGTGGTGAACGCCTCGAGGACTGGAACGGGGTTATTTTAATTCGCCCCGATCCGCAGGTGCTTTGGAACACGCCGAAAACCGATCCGCGCTGGAAAACGGCGGCGGCGCGCTACGTGCGCTCCAATACCGGCGGCGGCGCGTGGGAGATGCGCCAAAAAGTTCCCGACGTGTGGCAGATGCGCTATAAGGACTTAAAATTCAATCTCAAGCCGATGGGCTTTAAGCATACGGGGGTTTTCCCCGAACAGGCGGTCAACTGGGATTTGACCCGAAAGATCATCGCCAAAGCGGACAAGCCGTTTCCGGTATTGAATTTATTCGCCTACACCGGCGGAGCGACGCTGGCGTGCCTAGCCGAGGGTGCGGAAGTTGTGCATGTCGACGCGTCCAAAGGCATGGTGGCCTGGGGCAGGGAAAACGCCGAAATTTCGGGGCTTGCAAACGCCAAATGCCGCTGGCTTGTAGACGATTGTTTCAAGTTTATTGAACGTGAAATCCGGCGCGGAAACAAATATCGGGGCATCATCATGGACCCGCCGTCCTACGGACGCGGTCCGAACGGCGAGGTCTGGCAGTTGGAGTCGAAAATTCATGAATTTGTCGCCGCTTGCGCAAACCTCTTGGCAGACGACGCGGAATTTGTTATGATAAACTCCTATACGACCGGGCTTGCCCCATCCGCGGTGGCCTATCTGCTCGGTGTGGAGATTGAGAAAAAGCGCGGCGGGAACGTTTCCGCCGACGAGATCGGACTGCCCGTGCAGAGTGCGGGATTGATTCTGCCCTGCGGGGGCACGGCAATTTGGACGGCAAAATGAACGAAGCAATTGTATTTGACCACGTCGATTTTGAATATGACCCGAACGAACCGGTAATCCGCGACCTCTCGCTGACCATCTGCGAGGGGGAATTTGTCGCGGTTTTGGGACACAACGGCAGCGGCAAGTCGACGCTTGCAAAACTCATTAATGCTATTTTAATTCCCGCATGCGGTAAAGTGACTGTGTTCGGCATGGACACCGCCGACGAGGCGCTGACCAACGACATCCGCAAAAATGCGGGTATGGTGTTTCAAAACCCCGACAATCAGATCGTGGCGACAAGCGTCGAGGAAGATACCGCTTTTGCGCCTGAAAACCTCGGCGTGCCGCCTCCTGAAATCCGCAAGCGGGTGGATACCGCGCTTGACGAAGTCGGCATGCGCGAATTCGCCGACAGGCCACCTTATAAGCTCTCCGGAGGTCAGAAACAGCGGGTGGCCATCGCGGGAATTTTGGCGATGCAGCCGAAAATTTTGATTCTCGACGAGCCGACCGCTATGCTTGACCCGAAAGGCCGTAAAGAGGTTATGACGACGATTAAGCGTCTCAATGCCTCGGGCATCACGGTGGTGTTCGTGACGCATTATATGGATGAAGCCGCCAAAGCCAACCGGGTTTTGGTGATGGACAGAGGCGTTTTGGTGCGCGACTGTCCGCCGAGAACGCTGTTTGCCGAAGTCGAATTTTTGCGCGGGCTGGGTCTCGATATCCCGCCGTCGGCAAAGCTCGCGGAAGAACTGAAAAAGTCCGGCCTGCCGATTCAAAAAACGGTATTGAATGCGACCGAATGCGCCGAGGAAATCGCATCCCTCATTGGAGGCCAAAAATGCCGATAATCAGCGTCAAAGACCTCAGGCATGTCTACAGCCCCGGGACGCCGTTTGCGCAAACGGCACTCGACGGGGTCAGCTTTGACGTGGAAAAAGGCGAGTTTCTGGGCGTGATCGGACACACCGGCAGCGGAAAATCGACGCTGATGCAGATGTTGAACGGCCTTTTGAAGCCGACAAGCGGCGAGATCGATTTTAACGGCGAAAACATCCAGGCCAAGGGCTACAACCTGCACGAACTGCGGTTTTCGGTCGGCATGGTCTTTCAATATCCCGAATATCAGCTGTTTGAGGAAACCGTCTATAAAGACATCGCGTTCGGCCCGAAAAATATGGGGCTCAAACCCGACGAAATCGACCGGAGAGTGCGCAGAGCGGCGCAGTTCTGCGGCCTGCGGGAAGAACTGCTCGAGCGCTCGCCGTTTGAGTTATCCGGCGGTCAAAAACGCCGCGCGGCGATTGCCGGCGTGATCGCGATGGAGCCGAAAGTGTTGATTTTGGACGAACCCGCGGCCGGTCTCGACCCCGGCGGCAGAGAAAAGATTCTCGGACAAATCAAAAACTACCGCGAACAGACCGGTTCGACGGTGGTGTTAGTCAGCCATTCGATGGAGGAGATCGCAAAATACTGCGAAAAGGTGCTGGTGCTCGAAAAGGGCAAAGTGCTTTTACACGACAGCACCAAAGCCGTGTTTGCCCGCGCCGATTTACTGCGCGACACCGGCCTCGACATCCCCGAAATCACAAAAGTGCTGTTAAAACTGCGCGAGATGGGCTATGACGCGGATTGTTCCGCCTATACGCTTGATGCTGCCCGCGACGAGGTTTTGCGCTTGATCGGTGGTGATTGCCGTGCTTAGAGATATCACCCTCGGCCAATTCGTCCCCGGGCAGTCGTTCATCCACAAACTCGACGCGCGCTTTAAAACCGTATTGATTATCGCTTTCACGGTATTGGTTTTCGTGTCGAAAAATTTCGCTTCGATCGGATTGGTGGCGGTGTTGCTGGTCGGCGCTTCGGCGGCTTCGCGCATTCCGGCAAAAATGCTGATCCGCAGTTTTAAGCCGCTGCTGCCGTTCATTCTCTTTACGGTAATTTTAAATATGTTTTATGTCGACGGGCAGATCTTGTGGCAGTTTTGGGTGTTGAAAATCACCAAAGAGGGGCTTTTGCTCAGTGCGATGATGGCTTTGCGCATCATCTTTATGCTGCTGGGCGGTTCTTTGCTCACGTTTACGACTTCTCCGATTGTACTGACCGATGCGCTCGAACGGTTGATGAAGCCGCTTTCGTGGATCAAGGTACCGGTGCACGACATCGCCATGATGATGACGATTGCTTTACGCTTTATTCCGACTTTGATCGATGAGACCGAAAAGATTATGAACGCCCAAAAAGCGCGCGGTGCAGACTTGGAGAGCGGCGGTCCGCTCAAACGGGCGAAAGCATTGATTCCGATTTTGGTGCCGCTGTTTGTCTCGGCGTTCAAACGGGCCGACGAACTTGCGCTCGCGATGGAGTGCCGCTGCTATACCGGAGGAAAAGGCCGTACGCGTTTAAAGCAGATGAAAGCCGCCCCGCGCGACGGTTTTGCCGTGTTGATTACGGCGGCGGTCACTACGGGCGTGATCTGGCTGAATGCGATTCTGCCGCCGATCATAACGAGATGAGCATGAAAAATTTTAAAGTCACCATCGCCTTTGACGGCGGTAATTACGGCGGCTGGCAGATTCAGAAAAACAGTTATACGGTTCAACAGGCGGTACAGGACTCATTAAAAAAGATACTGAAGACCCGTCATAAAGTGACCGGCTGCGGCAGAACCGATTCGGGCGTACATGCCAACAATTATGTGTATAACTTCAAGACTGAGAGCAATATCCCCGAAAATGGGCTGTTTCGTGCATTGCACATCACGCTGCCCGACGATATCGCGGTGCTCGAGGTTAAAGAGGTCGCTCTCGATTTTTCGGCACAGTTTTCGGCGGTGGCGAAGCAGTATATCTACCAGTTCAGCAACACCGTCAGCCGCAATCCGTTTTTAGACCGCTACGCGCTGCACTACGAATATCCGATGGACGATAAACTGATGGATAAGGCGGCAAAACATTTCCTCGGACACCATGATTTTTCGGCCTTTTGCGCCTCGGGTGCGCAGAATGTGACCAGCGACCGCACGATTTTTCGCTCCGACGTGGTTCGCGACGGCGACATCGTACGGTATTACGTGGCCGGAAACGGGTTTTTATATAATATGGTGCGAATCATGGCGGGCACGTTGCTGTATGTCTCGGCGGGCAAACTCGAAGCCGATTCGATTCCCGATATTATCGCCTCGGGCGACCGGGAACGCGCGGGCAAGACGCTCCCGCCGCACGGGCTTTATTTAGACAGAGTTTTTTATGATACGATTTCGCATGAAAAAGGAGCCGGAGACCATGGCGGAGAATGAGGGTAGACAGGTACGCGACAGTAAAAAACGCAGAAAGATCAGGGCGAAACGCTGGCTGATCTTGTTTGTCACCGCTTTGGTGATTGTCTTTATCGCCTGCAACTGGGAGTGGCTTTCACCGGTGGCGATTTTGCAGCGCGTTCAGGCGGCTAAGAGCGGCGCGGGTGTGGTAACGGAGTATCCTGTAGATATCGCAGGTAAAGAGGTTGCAGGTATCTCCGGATTCGGCAGCGGCGGTATTCTTGCAGCTGACTCGGGCTGTTATTTGCTGCGCTCCGACAGTACGACCTATTATCAATACGCGCTGGCCTCGACGACCGCGGTTATCGGCGACAAAGCTGCGCTGGTCTATGAAAAGGGCGGTACGAAGTTCCAATATTTCAACACCGAGGGCAGGGTGTTTGAATACGAAAACGCCGAACAAATTCTGCGCATGGCGGTCGCCAAAAACGGCAGTTATGCGCTTTTGACCGCACCCAGTGAGTACTCGTCCAAACTGACGATTTATTCGAATACCCACACGGAGTTGTTTTCACAGTTTTTTCAAACGCCGAACCTGACGCGGATTGCTCTGAACAGCTCCGCAAAATATTGCGCGGTGATTGTTCTTGAGACAATCGACGGGCAGCTTTGCAGTCAATTATCCGTCTATGATACCGGCCTGCAGGATCCGGTGTACACCCAGACTTTTGCCGGACTGCTCGCATTAGATATGCAATACTGCGAAGACGGCGACCTGGTAATCGTCTTTGATCGTGCCGCCGTTCGTTATAACACCAAATATGAGCTTTCCTGGCGGGTTGACTTCGATGGCCTTGCCGCTTATGCGACTTCAAACGACGGTACCGTCGGACTGTTGCTCGACGATTCGGAGGGCATCGGCTGTACGCTTAAAGTTTGCGGTGAACAGGGAGAATTGTGGTCGGCACAGATTTCGGGACAGGCCAAGGGACTGTCGGTTCGGGACGGAAAAGCGGTTTATCTGGCCGGCGGACAGGTTTTACTGTTGGATGAGAGTGGGAAGAGCGCCGGAACGGCAGAATGTTCCCTGGATACATACAGTACTGCTTTGGGCGATAAATTTGTCGTTTTAGTCGGGAAAGACAAGATTTCACGCATTTTATTGTCGGATATGAACGTCGCTTGACACTTGCAAAATTACGTACCATGGTATAAAATGCTATATACGGGAGAAGTTGAGAAACTCACCGCGCCGGTACAATTTATCTGTGATTTTCCATAGAGAGGTGAGAAAATGTCAGTTGTAGACCTTGTCATTGTACTGATCGTGATTATCAGTGTGATCATCGGGTTCAAACGCGGATTTGTCAAAACGCTGGTCGGACTTGTCAGTCTGGTACTGGCATTTATCATTGCATATACGTTTGCGGCACCGATTTCCGAAAAGGTATATGACAATTATCTCGAGGAGAAATTGTCGGCAGCATTGGGCTTTGATCTTGGCACAGAGGAGGAACTCGAAACCGCAACTTCTGTTGAAGCCGGTTCCGAGACCAGCCGGATGCTGTTTTTGGGCGGAACAAATTTGTTTATCGCCCCCAGAGTTGTCGCTTCGTCGATTGATATTTCGAAACTGAACAATATCGAGGGGATGATCTCAAACCTTGATCCGGATCTTGTGGCAAGTATGGATGCGAGTGAGATGCAGAAGTTGGTCAATTTCCTGTGTTCATCGGTATGTGCCAATAAAACGATTTCGTCCTGCGTGAGTGCGTATAATAAAAAGTACGGCACAAAGATTGACGTCACACCGATTCTCGCAGCTGCGGGTGTGAGCAGCAGTACCAAAATCCCTGCTGCCCTCAGTATGCTGGAGATGAAAATCGATGTGAAAAATCCGATTTTAAACGTTCAGAAAAAGAACGCGGAAGCAGCTTCGGCTGCCGCTGTAGCGGCAAAAGCCGCCTCGTCTAAAGCATCCTCAAAATCCTCATCAAAATCGACGTCTTCCTCATCCGGTTCAAAGAGCAGCACTTCCACAACCTCAAAAGCCTCAACAACCTCCTCAAAGACGTCGTCTAAAATATCGTCTGTAACCACAACCGAAGTCACCTCTGCGACCGACATCATTACAGAGACGATGGATGGGTTCACGCAGGACATTCTTGCGACTGCCAAACAGGCCGCGCGAAAAATCGCAGTTAAGTTGGTCAGCTGCCTGGTGTTTGTGATATTGTTTTTATTGGTACGGTTAATTTTGATGTTGTTTGCAAAGCTGTTAAGCGGTATAATAGATAAGATACCGGTTGTCAGCGGTATCAACAAGCTGCTGGGCGGGATACTCGGTATTGCGGGAGGATTGATTGTCTCGGCGGTGCTTGTCGTCGGTGTGGTCAGCGTCTCGCCGCTTATCACAAACGACAATTATGTCCGTGCGATCGACAATTCGTTGGCCTGCCGCACTGCTACAAAGCTGATTTACGGTGACGGCAGCAGCGACGACGCCGTCACAGTCGGGGATTCCGGCAACGAAGACGATTCTTTCAATGAGGACGATTTCGATTTTAGCGAAGAGGATTTCGACTTCAGCGAAGAGGACTTTGATTTCAGCGAAGACAGCTTGGAGTCCGGCACATTATCCAGCGCGGGCTGAAAGGGGAACCTGCATTGACCATACCAAACATACTGTCTCTATTCAGAATGGTTTTAATCCCGATCTATGCGTGGCTCTATTTTTCGGACTATAAAAGCGGTGCGTTGATTGCGGGCATCGTATTGGTCGTCTCCGGCCTGACCGATTTGTTTGACGGAGCAATCGCTCGCAAGTATAATCAGATCAGCGAACTGGGCAAGGTGTTGGATCCGCTGGCCGACAAGCTGACACAGGTGGCCGTATTTGTCTGTCTGTATTTTAAATTCAAATATCTTCTGCCGCTGTTTTGCTTTATCGTCTATAAAGAGCTGCTGATGCTGGCGGTGGGATACGGTGTTTTGAAAAAGGGCTTCGTGGTGACCTCCAAATGGTGGGGCAAGGTCACGACGTTTTTGATATATTGCGCGGTGGCGGCGTTCACTTTCTTCCCGGGGCTGCCGAAAACCGCGATACTTGCAATATCCGCTCTGCTGCTGGCGATGCTGGCCTTCTCGATGTGGGGCTATGCGGAGGTATTGGTCGGCGTATTCGCAAAATCCTCGCTGACCGGCAGAGACTTGAAGGAAATAGCGGAAGAAACCTATTGATGAAAGGATTAATCCATGCTTTGCAGCAGATGTAAGAAGAGACCCGCCGTCGTTTTTATCAGTAAAATCGAGGGCGAGAAAAAGACCAACGAGGGGCTTTGTTTGGTTTGCGCCAAAGAACTCGGCATCCCGCAGGTCAACGATATTATCAACAAAATGGGAATTTCCGACGACGATCTCGAGGAGATGTCGGAGCAGCTGGGCGAAATGATGGGTCCGCAGGAAGAGGAGTCGGCGGACGGCGCCTCCGCCGGCGGTTCTGCGACATTCCCCGCTTTTTTACGCGGAATGATGAACAATAACAAGGGCTTGGAGCCGGGCAAACAACCCGACCCCAAAACCGGTGCTGCAAAAGGTCAGCCCAAAGCCGCACCACAGGATCCGGCTGCCAAACGCAAGTTCTTGAATACTTACTGCACGAATTTTACCAAGCAGGCCAAAGACGGCGGCTTCGATAATATTATCGGTCGCGACCGTGAAATCGGGCGTATGATTCAGATTTTGTCCCGCCGTACGAAGAACAATCCCTGTTTGATCGGCGAACCCGGCGTGGGCAAGACTGCGATTGTCGAGGGGCTTGCGCAGCGCATCGTCGAAGGCGATGTGCCTTTTGTGCTGAAAGAAAAAGACGTGTATTTGCTTGATCTGACCGCTTTGGTGGCCGGAACGCAGTTCCGCGGCCAATTTGAGGCGCGGGTAAAAGCACTGCTCGACGAGGTCAAAGCCGACGGCAACATCATCCTCTTCATTGACGAGGTGCATAATCTCGCGGGCGCGGGCGACACCGCCGACGGCGCGATGAACGCCGCAAACCTGATGAAGCCGGCACTGTCGCGCGGCGAGATTCAAGTGATCGGGGCAACTACATTCAAGGAATACCGCAAGCACATCGAAAAAGACGCGGCGCTCGAACGCCGTTTCCAGCCGGTCGTGATCGACGAGCCGTCGGTCGACGAGACGGTGCATGTGCTGTCGGGACTGAAAGGTTATTACGAAAAATACCACGGCGTCACGGTGGACGAATCCCTGATCCGCACCGCCGTCGAACTGTCTGAGCGCTATATCAACGACCGGTTTCTGCCGGACAAGGCCATCGATTTGCTCGATGAGGCCGCCGCTTGCGCATCTCTGCGCGACCCCGTTCTGCAGCAATACCGCGCCGCTGTCAAGCAGCAGGCTGACCTTGAAAAACAATTGGCCGAATTGAAAAACGAGCAGCCGGCCGAGGGCGAAACCCAAGAGGACATGACACGTTACGAAAAGACGGCGCGCCTGCAGTCACAGTTACTGCAGACAACGGCGACGGTAGACGGCTTAAAGACACAGGCCGAACAAGCTAAGGTGACGCTTGCCGACCTGACAAAAGTTATCGAACTTTGGACCGGCATTGATGCGGGGAAAATCGAAGAGAGCGATATTCAAAAACTCTCCGGCTTGGAAGCCCGTCTGAAAGAACGGGTCATCGGACAGGACGAGGCCGTCGAGGCATTGTCCAGAGCCATGCGCAGAGGCCGCATCCGCCTGTATGAGAAAAATCGTCCGGTCTCCTTCATCTTCGCGGGTCCGACCGGCGTCGGCAAGACCGAACTGGTCAAGGTGCTGTCGGCGGCGCTGTTCGACACACCCGATAACATGATCCGCATTGATATGTCGGAGTATATGGAAAAGCACGCGGTCTCGCGTCTGGTCGGCTCGCCTCCGGGCTATGTCGGCTACGACGAAGCCGGGCAGCTGACCGAAAAAGTACGCAGAAAGCCCTACAGTGTCGTGCTGTTCGACGAGATCGAAAAAGCGCACCCTGACATCATGCACATCCTTTTGCAAATTCTCGACGACGGCCGAATCACCGACGCGCAGGGGCGAAACGTCGATTTCTCCAATACCGTCATCGTCATGACGACCAACGCAGGTTCCGATACGATGGGAAGCGGCATGGGATTTGCCAAGACAACGAATCAGCTGGCGGCCGAAAAGGTGCAGAAAGCGCTTTCCGAATTCCTGCGACCCGAATTTTTGGGCCGTGTGGATGAGGTGATTGTATTCTCACCGTTGTCCGAAGAGACATTGGTCAAGATCGCCGATCTGATGCTGTCCGACATTAAAAAGGGCCTTGCGGCACAGGGCACCGAGTTTGAGTGGACGAAAGCGGTCAGCGAGAAACTGGCGCGCATATCGGCAAACAGCAAATTCGGTGCGCGTGAACTGCGTAAAAATCTCCGCAAGCAGGTCGAAGATAAGATCGGCGACGCGGTGATGCACGAGAGCGCGCATATGCCGGTGTTTATCAAATTAGACGTTGAAAACGACGAGATCACCGTTTTATGTGAATAACTCAATTTGACTTTCCGAGGGGAGGTTTTTGTATATGAATCAAATTCTGAAAAAGGTCTCTTTGGTGGGCGACTCGGTCGCCCGAGGCGTGATTTTCGACGCGGTGCGCGGGAAATATGTCTTTTTAAAGAACTGTTTTGCCAACATCATCGGTGCAGAGACGGGCATTGAGGTCGAAAACTTTGCCAAATTCGGCTGTACGGTCGAGGCTGCGGAACGAATTGTCGAAAAGAACGCCGAGAAGATCGCAAAAACCGAATTCTGCGTGCTTGAAATCGGCGGCAACGATTCCGACTTTGAGTGGAAAAAGATCGCAGAGGCACCGGATGACGAACACCTGCCCAATACCCCGATGGATCGGTTCATCGCGGGGTATACGAACATCATCGAAACAGTCAAGGCCCTCGGCAGCAAGCCGGTGGTGCTGTCGCTGCCCCCGCTGGACGCCAAAAAGTACTTTTCTTGGATCAGCCGCGGTGTCAGCAAAGAAAATATCCTGAAATGGCTGGGCGGCAGTGAGGAATACATCTACCGCTGGCACGAGATGTACAATCTTCAGGTCGCCAACCTCGCCAAAAAACTGGACGTGCTGTTCATCGATATTCGCAGTGTCTTTTTGCTGGAGAAGAATTACGAACGGCTGCTGTGCGAGGACGGCATCCATCCCAACGAGGAGGGTCACCGCCTGATTTCCAACGCCATCGAGTCGGCTTTGGCCACCGCCCCCGCAAGCGCGTTTGCGTAAACGGGGCTTGCAAATTTACCCATCATGTAATATAATTCTCTCAATCCATTAAGGGAGAATCTGCTAAAATGTTCAATACCTTCCGCTGCGGCACCAACAGAATACGCGCAAGATAGCGGGCTGAACGTCCGTTCCGTCCTGTGTAAAAGCAGGGCCATATTGTGTATTCCGAGGTGTCAGGCAAGCGTTTCTTTTGAAACGTTTTGTCCGATTGCAGAAAGGAAGGTATTTTTATGCCTAAAAATAAAAACAAGGAACACTTCTATATTCACGCAATCCAGTACATAGCGTCATTGATCAAACCGCACCGGAAGCTGTATTTTGTTGCCTCCGGATTGGCTTTTGTCTCGGCTGCCGTGGGGATTTTGAACGCAAAAGTGACCCAATGGCTGATCGACAGCACACAGGCGGGAAAATTAAATGCCGTTATTCAAAATGCCGTTTTACTCCTGTTGATTATTGCGGTGAATTACGCCGTTACGAGAATCAGCGGCGTCAGCATATCGAAACTTTCCGCAGGCGCTTCACGGGATATGAAACGGAATGTGGCTGCGGCGCTGCTTGACGCCGATTATAAAGAAATCACCGTTTTGCAGGCCGGAGACACCTTTTCGACCGTCAACAGCGACACCAAAAATGTCTCGGACTTTTTGGGCGGCGATTTAATCGGGTTGTTTTCGCAGGCGGTCATGCTGCTCGCGGCGGTGGGATATCTGCTGTTCATCAACCCGCTGCTGTTTGCGGTGACATTCGCCTATACACCGATCGGGATGTTTTTCACGTTGAATCTCAATAAAAAAATGCAAAAACTTTATCCGGTTCGTGCCGACAGAGCCGGGCAGGCCTTGTCCGTAACGGAACAGGCGTTATTGCAGATTCCCGTGATTAAGTCGTTTTTGATGGAAAAACAATTGCGGCAAAAGGTCTCGCAAAGCTGCAATATGGTATTGGATACTGAGATGGCAATCGCGCTTCCGGATGCGTTTTTACAACCCGCCTGCGCATCGACGTCCAGTGTTCCGCGCATCTTATACTTTTTGTTTGCAGGCGCGTTGGTCATGCGCGGCGAAATGACACTCGGGGCGTTCATCGCAATCTTCGATTTGCTCAATTTCATTGTCGGGCCGTCGGTGTATTTCCCGTTTATGCTGAACAGCTTGAATCGTTCGGTTGCGTCGATCAATCGAATCAAGCGCCTTGAATCGCTCCCCCGTGCGCAGGCAGTACGCATAAAATCAAAGCTCAACGGCGAACCCGCGCTTGTTATGAAACAATTGTCTTTTGGTTATGAACCGGATAAAAACGTCATTTCCGATCTTTCGTTTTCTCACAAGGGCGTCGGCTTTATCGCTGTAAAAGGAAAGTCCGGAAGCGGGAAAACGACGCTGTTGGATTTGATCTCGGGGTTGCTGACACCCGATCAAGGCACAATCGAGGTGAGCGGCGAAATTGGGGTTTTGTCGCAAAACAGCTTTTTGTTTTCCGATACGGTTTTTCAAAACGTTCTGCTTGGCAGGCAGGGGGCTTCGGAGGACGAAGTTACGGCGGCTGTGAAAGGCGCGGGAATTGATTGCTTAGACGGCGGTCTTTCGGTCGGCGACGGGGGCTGCGAACTCTCAGGCGGTCAGCGGCAGCGGGTATCATTGGCGAGGACATTACTTTCAGATGCGCCTGTTTGGCTGCTCGACGAACCGACTTCTGCGCTGGATGCCGATACCGAGCGGGTCATCCTTGATACGCTGGAACGGGAACGTAAACGCCGTCTGATTCTCGTCAGTGCGCACAGGGCGTCTTTGATCGAGATGGCGGACGTTGTGCTTGACCTTGATATGTGCGGAGGTGAAACTCTGTGAATAAAATAAAGAGCAAATACAATCTGCCGATTATAAAGAACGCGTTGAAACTCATGGGCAGACAGGAAATTTTATTTTTGGTCTGTACCCTTGTTTTCTGCGCGGTCGAAATTGTGGGCAGCATTCTCTACACAACCGGGATTCGCGGGGCGATTGATGCACTCGGTGGCACGGATTGGGGGATATTCGGGAGAAATGTGCTGTTGATACTCTCGGCTTCCTTGCTGTGGTGGATTTGGGCACCGATTGCGAGTTACAACTGCGCGGCAGCTTCGAAAAGAACGGTTCAGCGCTTGAAAACAGATTTGTTTGAGCAAATGATCCGAATGCCGATGGTCGAATTGGACAAACGGCCCAAAGGGGAATTGTTGTCCGCACTGACCAATGATATTAGTAGCCTATCGCATTTATACGACTGGTATTTCTTTCAAATTTGCCGAACCTCACTCGGCGGCCTCGCGGGGGTTGTGATTATGTTCTCGCTGGACTGGCGGTTTGGAACGGTGGTGTTTGTACTCGGAACACTCTCCGTTTTAATCGCTTCTCGTTTCAATAAAAAGCTGGAGGAAAACGGCGAGATGCTTCAAAAGAACCTTGCGGCTTCCGCTTCGGATGCATATGAATTAGTCAAAGGAGCCAAGTCAATCCGGCTGTTAAAACTCCAATCGCATTTCACCAAAAAAATCGCGGGCAGCACGGCGAAAGAAGCAGAGACGAAGATCGAAAACGGCGCAATCACGTCCCGCATGAAAGTTGCCGTGACGGCAATCAACGCGCTGTCGTATATCGCCATTTTGGTTGCGGGTGCGGTGTTTGTGTATTTCAAGTGGTCCGACTGGGGGACGGTTGTCGCGCTGATGGGACTGAAAATCACCACGGATATGTTGTTTGTGGAATTCGGCGAGTTTATGGCGGGGACGCAGAACTGTGTCGCGGGCATCAGGCGGGTGTTTACGCTTTTGGAAGCCCCCACGGAAGAGGAAACCCTGCCGCATGTCTCGTTCATGCCCGATCACGCGCCCGTGACTTTGGAGTCGGTGTCGTTTTCTTATACGGACAAACCGGTTCTGGAAGATTTTAATATGACGGTCGGCGCAAACCAACTGACGGTCTTAAAAGGGGAGAGCGGTTCGGGCAAAAGCACAGTGATGAAATTGATATTGGGGTTGTATTCGCCGCAAAAGGGCGAACTCATCTTTTCGGGAACGGATCCAAATTCAACAGAGTCCATTCGGCGAAAAACCGCTTATGTGCCGCAGGAGCCGATATTGTTTCGCAGCAGCGTCTTGGAAAACATCCTGTTCGGCAACCCGGACGCGACGCCGGAAGATGCGGTCAAAGCGGCAATTTCAGCCGGGGCGGATGATTTTATCACCCGAATGCCATCGGGATATGAGACCCATCTCACGGATGACGGCGGGAATCTCTCGGGCGGTCAAAAACAGCGTATCGCCATCGCGAGGGCGTTGGTCAAAACCGCGCCGATTCTACTGCTCGACGAGATCACCTCCGCGCTCGACGTAGAAACCGAGGCGCATATCTTAGAGACGGTCAAAGCGCTGTCGAAAGATCACGCGGTGGTGTTTATCACCCATAAACCGGGGGCAGAACGATTTGCCGACACCATATACAGGATGTGATTCGGATTTTTGTTGACTTTTTGCGTTTTGATGATATAATAACGGTGTAAATGCGCAGACGGAGAGAGTACCCGGTGAAAAACGCGACAGAGAGAGCGCTCGGCGGCTGAAAGGCGCTCGCGAATATAACCGGCGAAGTTCACTCCCGAGCAGTGCATCTGAAATGATAGTAAGATGCGACGGCTTTCCGCCGTTACCGGGAATGAGAGCCCCGAATTTTCGGGGAATTTAGGTGGTACCGCGGAGCGCGCTTCGTCCTATTTTGGGATGAGCGCGCTTTTATATTTTATAGGGGTGAATCAGATGGAAGCAAATATCAAACAAGTATCCGAACAGCTGAAAAAGCGGCTGGAAGCGGCTAAAAATTCGGCGGAAGTCGAGCAGATCCGCGTGGAGTTTTTAGGCAAAAAAGGCCAGATCACGGAGCTTTTAAAAAATCTCAAGGACGTAAAAGGCGATGCCAAGCGCGAACTCGGCCAGAGCATCAACGCGCTGAAAAAACAGGCCGAAGCCGACATTGAAAAGGCGCAGGTTGACGTCGCCGCAGCTGAACAGCAACTACTGATCGACAATGCGGAGCAATACGACGTGACCCTGCCGGCACAGGCCGAGCTTGGGTCGTATCACCCGATCGCATTGATTCAAAAAGAGGTCGAGGAGATTTTTGCGAGTATGGGCTTCACGATTGAGGACTATGCCGAAGTCACCGACGACTACAACTGCTTCGAGGCGCTCAATATCCCGAAACATCATCCCGCACGCGATATGCAGGACACGTTTTATCTCTCGAACGGGCAGCTTTTAAAGACCCACACTTCAGCCGCTCAGAACACGATTATGCGCAAATACGGCGCACCGCTGCGCGCGGTGTTCCCGAGCCGGTGCTTCCGCAACGAGGCCACCGACGCCAGCCATGAAAACACCTTTTTCCAGATGGAAGGCATCATGATCGACACCGACATCTCGATCTCGAACCTCATCTACTTTATGAAGACGATGCTGTCCGAGGTTTTCAAGCGCGACGTCAAAGTGCGGCTGCGTCCGGGATTCTTCCCGTTCGTCGAACCGGGGTTTGAACTTGACATCAACTGCCTGATCTGCGGCGGAACCGGCTGCCCGACCTGCAAAAACAGCGGCTGGGTCGAACTCTGCCCCTGCGGCATGATTCACCCGAACGTCTTGAAATACGGCGGGATCGACAGTGAGAAATATACCGGATTTGCTTTCGGACTCGGCTTGACACGGCTTGCGATGATGCGCTACGGCATCAAGGACATCCGGATTTTGAACAGCGGAAACCTGAAAGCACTGTCGCAGTTCGCGCAGAAATAAACCACACTGTAGGGAACGGTCTTGACCGTTCCGATATAATCATTCAGGTGTATTTATTAATATGTTGGAGTAATGAAGGGATAGATCAATATATGTTGGTATCAATGAATTGGATTCGGGATTTTGTCAATCTCGACGGGCTGGACATCGAACAGCTCATCCACCGTTTCACCCTCTCGACCGCAGAAGTTGAGGACATCTATGTAAAAGGCGCCGACACCAAAAACGTCGTCGTCGGCAAGGTGCTGTCGGTCGAGGCGCACCCTAACTCCAAAAAGCTGCATCTTTTAAAAGTGGACCGCGGCGATAAAGTTGTCGACTGTGTCTGCGGCGCACCGAATGTCCGCGAGGGTATGAAAGTGGCGTTCGCCTGTGCGGGCGGCAGCGTCTGCGGCAACCCGATCGGCACCGCGACCATCGCGGGTTATCCGTCCGAGGGTATGTGCTGCTCCGAATTCGAACTCGGCATCTCCGCCGACCATTCCGGTCTGATGGAAATTTTCGAGGACTGCGCACTCGGCACCGATATTAAAGCCATTTACGAGATGGACGATATCATTTTCGAAGTGGATAATAAATCCCTGACCAACCGTCCCGACCTCTGGGGCCATTACGGCATCGCACGCGAATTCGCCGCGCTGACCGGCAGGGAACTGAAAAAGCCCGAAATCGTGGACGGCACGCCGTATGAAAACCTGCCCGAAGTTCCGGTCGAGATTGCCAATAAGGACTTATGCTACCGGTATTCTTCGGTCAAGGTTGAGAATATCGGCGTCAGGGTCAGTCCGGTCAACATGCGCATCCGGCTGTTTTACTGCGGGCTGCGGGCTATCAATTTGTTAGCCGACCTGACCAACTATGTCATGCTCGAACTCAGCCAGCCGATGCACGCGTTTAATCTGAAAAAGGTTAACAACGTTCAGGTGAAAAATTTCGATACGCCGTTCAAGTTCAAGACCCTCGACGGCATCGAACGCGACATCGACGAAAACACCCTGATGATCTGCTCGAACGGGCAGCCCGTCGCGGTCGCCGGCGTCATGGGCGGTCTGGATTCCGAGATCACCGACGACACAAATTCGCTGCTGCTGGAATCCGCCAATTTCGACGCGGTCAGCACCCGCAAATCGTCCCAGCGGCTGGGGCTGCGGACCGATTCGAGCATGCGCTACGAGAAGACCCTCGACCCCGAACTGACCATGCTTGCGCTCGGTCGGCTTTTGAAGCTGCTCGCCGACACCGACCCGGGTGTGAAAGTGATTTCAAAATTCACTGACCGCTATGTTAAAAAATATCCGTCGATTGCGATCACATTTGATAAACACTACGTCGACCGCTACACCGGCATCGAGATTTCAAACAATCAGATTCTGACCACTTTGCGCGCACTGGGCTTCAAGGCGGAGTATTTCGACAACAACTTCAAGGTGAATGTCCCGAGTTGGCGTGCGACCAAGGACGTGACCATTGCGGCTGACATCATCGAGGAAATCACGCGCATCTACGGCTATGACAACTTTAATGCCGTCACGACCAAGAGCGCGCTGCATCCGGTGGCCAAAACCGTTGAAAAGACCGATGAAAACAATACCAAAACACTGCTCGTCGATAAATATCTGCTGCATGAGGTGCATTCATATATCTGGTGTGACGGGAAGAAGTATAAAAAACTCGGGATTCCGGTTGAGGAAAACGTCCGCATTCTCAACATCCCGACGCCGGAACTCGGCACGCTGCGCAATGCGATGACGCCGTCGCTGCTGTGCTTTGTCAATGAAAACCGCAACTATACCCCGAAATTCGGCGTTTTTGAACTCGGACGCACATTTGACGGCACCAAGGAAAACGGCTACTGCAATGAGCGCAGAACGTTGGGCATTGCTTTGTATGACCGCGAGGGAACCGAAAAAGCGCTGTTTTATGAACTGCTTGCAATGGTCGGCGACCTGTGCGGCGAATTGAAACGCCAAAAACCGGTCTTTGCCAATGTTGCGCCTAAGCATGACTGGCAGCACCCGCGCAACACCGCGTCAATCACCCTCGGCGGAAAACAGATCGGTTTTGTCTCGGCGATCCATCCGACTGTGAACGAAAAACTGGATAAAACCGCGGCGGTCGTATTCGCCGAAATCGATATGGACATTTTCTCGTCGGTTCCTGCACAGATTTTAAAATACGCCGAACCGTCCAAGTTTCCGGGCATCGACGTCGACCTGACCTTTGTGATCGGCGGCGGATTCAAATATGCGCAGATCGAGCAGGTGCTTGCGAAAAACCCCTGCGCAACTCTGACCGGTGTCAAGGTAATCGACCTTTATGAGGGTGAGACAAAGAGCATCACCGTTCGCCTGAGTTACGCTTCGATGGAAAAGACCCTCTCTCGCGAAGAAATCGACGCGCATACCCAGGCAGTTATTGCGGATTTGGCCGCAAAAGGGATTGCATTAAAGGCCTGAATGTGGTAAAATACTGCCCATACCTTTTAGAAAGGGCAGTGAATTTTTATGAAACGCGTCGAAATCGCCAAACTCTTTGCTACACCTGACCAATTCATCGGAAAGAATCTCACGGTATGCGGCTGGGCAAAAACCCTGCGCGCGTCCAAGGGCATCTCGTTCGTCGAACTCAACGACGGGAGCTGCTTTCGAAATTTACAGGTCGTGGCCGAAGAGAAGTTGCCCGGCTATGCCGAGGTGACCCGTCAAAACAACGGGTGCGCTTTGGTCGTCGAAGGCGTTTTGGTCGCGACCCCGGACAGCAAACAGCCCTTTGAGCTGAAAGCGACGAATATCGCGGTGGAGGGAACCTCCTCGCCGGATTATCCGCTGCAGAAAAAACGCCATTCGCTGGAGTTTCTGCGCACAATGCCGCATCTGCGTCCGCGCACGAACACCCTCGGCGCGGTCTATCGGCTGCGCTCGGTCGTGAGCTACGCCATCCACAAGTTTTTCACCGAAAACGGATTTATCTATACCCATTCGCCGATCATCACCGGAAGCGACTGCGAAGGCGCCGGGGAGATGTTCCGCGTGACCACATTGGACGCAAAGGATCCGCCGCTGACAGAATCCGGCGAGGTCGATTTTTCCAAGGACTTTTTCGGAAAACCCGCTTCGATGACGGTTTCGGGGCAGCTTGAAGCCGAGGCGTTTGCGCTTTGTTACGGCAAGGTCTATAACTTCGGGCCGACCTTCCGCGCCGAGAATTCCAACACCCCGATCCACGCGTCGGAGTTTTGGATGATCGAGCCGGAAATCGCATTTGCCGATCTGTCCGACGATATGCAGCTGGCCAAAGATATGTTGGTTTCCGTGGTCAAGTATACGATGGAACAATGCCCGGATGAACTGGCGTTTTTCAACGAACACTATGATAACGGGCTGCTCGACCGTCTGAATGCACTGGTCAACGCCGATTTCAAGGTCTGCGAATACACCGAGGCCATCGATCTGCTTTGCAACAGCGGGGTTGAATTTGAATATCCTGTCTATTGGGGCTGTGATCTTCAGAAAGAACATGAACGCTGGCTGACCGAGACCTATTTCAAAGCGCCGGTGTTTTTGATTAACTATCCCAAGGAAATCAAGGCATTCTATATGCGCCTCAACGATGACGGCAAGACGGTCGCCGCGATGGATTTATTGGTGCCGGGCGTCGGCGAAATCATCGGCGGCAGCCAGAGAGAAGAGCGCATTGACGTTCTCGAAAGCCGCATGGCTGAGTGCGGGCTCGATAAAAACGACTACGGCTGGTATCTCGACCTGCGCCGTTACGGCGGTACCAAACACGCCGGTTTCGGTCTGGGACTCGAACGCCTGCTGTTGTATCTGACCTGCGTCGGCAACATCCGCGACGTGCTGTTGTTCCCGCGCACCCCCAAGACCCTTGGGTAATTTGATTTTAATTTGGAATCGATGGTGACGATATGAATTATACGAAACTCTCCCGTGAGCAGTTATTGATTCAAAAAGCCCTTTTGCAGGGCATCTATAACGACTACAAGGTAAAAGGGCTTAAATTGGACATCTCGCGCGGCAAACCCGCACCCGAGATGCTCTCGCTTTCCAATCCGATTCTCTCGGTGTTGGGGCCGGACTCCAATCTGCAGTCCGAGGACGGCATGGATGCGCGCAACTACGGCGGACTCGACGGAATCCCGGAGGCCAAACGGCTGTTTTCCGAGATTTTAAGCGTTCCGGCAGAAAACCTGATCGTCTACGGCAATTCGAGCTTAAATTTGATGTACGATACCTTGGCACGGGCGATGATTTTCGGCGTGTTTGCCGGCGGCGTGCCGCTGTATGAATGCCAAAATCGCAAGTGGCTGTGCCCGGTGCCGGGATATGACCGCCATTTTGCAATTACCGACAAGTTCGGATTTGAAATGATCAACATTCCGATGCACGAGGATGGGCCAGACATGGATCTGGTCGAGCAGTTGGTCTCCGACGATCCGGATATCAAGGGTATCTGGTGTGTGCCGGTCTATTCCAATCCGACCGGAACGGTGTATTCGCACAAGGTCATTGAGCGGCTGGCGGCTTTAAAACCCGCATCGCGCGATTTCAGAATTTACTGCGACAACGCTTATGTGATGCACACGTTTGCCGGTGCGACAAAGGTAAAGGCCACAAATCTGCTGACTGAAGCACAAAAACGCGGCAGCGGCAGCATGGTTTATATATTCACTTCGACCAGTAAGGTCAGCTTTGCGGGCGGCGGCGTCTCGGCGATCGCTTCGGGTGAAGAGAATTTGGCGTTTTATAAAAAATTGCTCTCCTATCAGACGATCGGCCATGATAAACTCAACCAGCTGCGGCATGCGCGTTATTTTAAAGATGTAAACGGCGTTGCGGCACACATGGAAAAATATATGACATTGCTTGTTCCGAAGTTTGAGACGGTCTGCGCCAAGCTTAAAGAGGGTTTGAGTGCGACCGGTGTCGCCGAGTGGACCGAACCGAAAGGCGGCTTTTTCATCAGCGTGGATCTTTTACCCGGCTGTGCCAAGCGCACGGTGACGCTTTGTAAAGACGCGGGATTGATTTTGACTCCGGCAGGCGCGACTTTCCCGTACGGGATGGATCCCAACGATTCAAACATCAGGATTTCCCCGAGTTTCCCGCACATTGAGCAATTGGCCGAAGCGATGGATGTTTTCTGCGCTTCCGTCAAACTCGCGGCGGTCGAAAAGCTGCTTCAGCAGGAAAAATAAAATACGGTTAAATAAACAACCACGGCGAACGGGAGAACCCGTTCGCCGTGGTTGTTTATGAACTAATGAGGATTACTCTTGATTCGGCTTTTTACGAAAAATTAAAACCGTACCGAAAATCAACATGACGGCGATCACCGGAGTCCACCAGTATGAAAGCAGGTTCCGTCCGGTTGAACTCGACTCTGCAACAGCATTGGAAGCCGTGAGATTTTCAACAGAGGGTATCACGGAATCGATTTTGGGAGAGATCACTGAGATAACGGAAGATTGCGAGGATACAGACACCGTACTTAAGCTTTTGAGGCGGATTGTACAGAGGATTTTTCAACGATTTCTATCGATTCCGGAGCTGAAGATAAGACGCTTGTCGAGGTTTCTTTCGAGGAATAAGGCCCGGTCATCCACCAGGGTACAGAGGAAGCGGGCATCGACGACGTGGGAACATAGTAACCGGATCTATAAATAATACTCACAATTGAAGTGACGGGACGTCCGAAAACAATTTCTGTGCTATAGATAATACTTTCGATGCAGTATGGGAGCGAACCATGAGATGTAACGTATGAAGCCGGGCTGCTTACTGTTCCGGAAACCATAATCATACTGGGGGTGGATTTTGAACCGGTGTGTGTGCTTGGAAGGTTTAAATCATATGTATATGTATAACTGTATGTCGTGGTTGTCACGGAAGTTTCGGTATGTGTTGCACTAAGAGTGGGTGCGATCAGAGTGGAAAATAAAATTAAACTTATCAGAACACAGCCTAAAAAAATGACAGCTCTTCCGTTTTTCATATTTCTCCGCCTTTCTTTTGTAAAGATTACCATAAATGAGATAAAATAAAGACGGTAATAATTTTCGACAGAGTTTTTACATAAAATTTACGCATTCTACACAGAATCATTAAATATCCGGTGTATTCTTTGGTTGCCAGGGAACAGGACAAAAGTCCGCACTTTTGTTTTAATATAACTGCTGAAAGCAAGTATATTAGGGGTTGCGTATTCGGTAAAATTATTGTAAAATTAAATGGTATAAGGGGGTGTGTGGGCTTTTGGATATTTTCGGAATTTTATCGCTGTTCGGAGGTTTGGCACTGTTTCTTTTCGGAATGAATATCATGGGTTCCGGACTTGAGAAAACAGCTGGCGGAAGATTGGAACATACACTCGAAAAATTGACAAACAGTAAGCTTAAGGGTGTTTTGCTCGGCGCAGGCGTCACAGCGGTCATCCAGAGTTCTTCGGCCACCACAGTTATGGTGGTGGGCTTTGTCAATTCGGGAATCATGAAACTCACTCAGGCGGTCGGCGTTATTATGGGTGCCAATATCGGCACGACGGTGACCGCTTGGATTTTGTCTTTAACCGGAATCGAAAGCGAAAATGTCGTTATTCAGTTGTTAAAGCCGGCCCATTTTTCTCCGATTTTTGCGGTAATCGGCGTGATTTTAATCATGGCCTGCAAAAAAGGAAAGAAGCATGACATCGGCACGATTCTGATCGGTTTTGCCGTGTTGATGTTCGGTATGGCTACGATGAGCAGCGCGGTCAAGCCGCTGGCAAACGATCCGACTTTCACCGGCATTCTGACTGCTTTTTCTAACCCGATTCTGGGCGTTTTGGCAGGCGCGCTTCTGACCGGTATCATCCAGAGTTCGTCCGCCTCGGTCGGTATTTTACAGGCGTTGACAACAACCGGTTCCATCACCTATTCCGCGGCTATTCCGATTATCATGGGCCAGAACATCGGCACCTGCGTAACAGCTTTGATTTCCTGTGTGGGTGCAGGGAAAAACGCCAAACGCGCCGCGATGGTTCATTTATATTTCAACATTATCGGAACGTTCCTGTTTTTGGGAGCGTTTTACGGAGCAAATGCAATCTTCAAATTCGCATTCATTAATTCGGCTATGAACGCGGCCGATATCGCTATCGTGCATTCCGCGTTTAATATTGTAACGACATTTGTATTGCTGCCGTTCTCCAATCTCCTTGTCAAACTGGCAAAAGCTACGATCAAAGACGGCAAAAAAGAAGAGGATATCCCGATTCTGGACGAACGCTTTTTCGCGGCTCCTTCATTCGCTATTGAACAAGCCAAAAATGCCGCTTACAAGATGGCGGCTTTGGCCGAACATAACATGCTTGCGGCAATTGATATGATGAACAATTATGACCCCAAGATGGTCACCCAAATCAATGAAGTCGAAAACATGATTGACCTGTATGAAGACAGGCTGGGGACTTATCTGGTGCAAATTTCAAGCCGTGAAATTTCCGAACAGGACAGCCGGGCGGTCTCGGAACTGCTGCATATGATCGGGGATTTCGAACGAATCGGCGACCATGCGTTGAATGTCTGTGAAGCGGCGCAGGAGATGCACGATAAAAATGTCTCATTTTCGGATGAAGCGGTTTCCGATTTGAAAGTCATCACCGATGCGCTGACAGAGATTTTAGGGCTGACCACGACTGCGTTTATGCATGATGACGTCAAATTAGCAAGTAAAGTCGAACCGTTGGAACAGGTGATTGACGACCTTAAGGACGAGATTAAAAACCGGCATATCGAGCGTTTGCAGCGCGGCGACTGTACGATTCAAATGGGTTTCATCCTGTCCGATCTGTTGACCAATTACGAGCGTGTATCGGACCACTGTTCCAATATTGCGGTCTGCATGATTCAGATCGCCTTTTCGGCGATGAACACACACGTCTATCTCAATGAGATCAAGAACGGCGGACAGCCGGAATTCACTGAAAACTTCAACCAATACCGAAATAAATATAAATTGGCGCAATAATCGCCGATTTAGAGGTGTCGATAATGGATAAACGAGAAGTGGTAAAAGCGGCGATTGCTCATCGGCAATGCGCTGCTTTGCCTTATGCCATTATGTTTGCGCGGGACGCTTTGGATTTATACGGCGACCGACTGCTTGCCGATTTCGTCTCCGGATGGGCAAAAACCGAATACGAAAAAGGACGGCTTGAAAGGGAAGAGGCCATTAGTCTCGGCATCGGCAACAGTGTGTTTGCATTCGGCTGTCCGTGGTGGGACTGGTATGATCTGCCCGAGACCTATACCGATTATGACGCGCCGAAAGCACTGCCGAAGACCATGGGGCGCGGCAGTTATGTCGGCTTTGCCGACCGCATCAAGGCAATCAAAGAAGCCACCGGCTGCTATATGCTGGTCACGATTTGGGGCAGTCATTTTGAGAAGGCCTATTTTGCGCGGGGAATCGAGAATTTTCTGGCCGATATGGCCGGAGAGCCCGAATACGCAAAAGCACTGCTCAATATGATTATCCGCAAAAATATGGTGATGCTCGAAAACATCGTCAACATCCCCGAGATTGACGGTATTTTACTCGGCAGTGACTGGGGTTCACAGAAATCGTTACTGATGTCACCCGATGTTTGGCACGAGATGATCGCGCCCGGCGAGCAGGTTGAATACGATTTGATTCATTCAGCCGGCAAAGACGTCTGGGTGCATTCGTGCGGAAATGTCGAAGCCATTATGGGCGATTTGGTTAAAATGGGTGTCGATGTATTAAACCCCGTGCAGCCTGAGTGCATGGACTTAGCGAAAATCAAACGCCTTCACGGCGATAAACTGACTTTTTGGGGTGGTGTCAGCACCCAGCAGACGCTGCCGTACGGTACACCGGATCAGGTCAAAGCCGAAGTTTCACAGGTGGTTGAGATATTGGGACAGGGCGGGGGATATATCCTCGCACCGGCACAAAGCATTCAATCCGACGTGCCGTATGAAAACGCTTGCGCGATGATCGCAGAGGCGCAAAAACGATTTACACTTGAGGTTTATTAATGGAGAAAAGAAAAATTAAGGTTGCCTTCGTTGATTTTTGGAGAACAGCTGAACAGTTAAAAAAATCGCTCCTGGTGCATTTCCTTGAAAAGAATTATGAGATCGAACTCAGCGACGACCCGGATTATGTTTTTTCATCGAGTTTCGGCTTATTTAACACCGGTGTTTTGAAATATAAAAAGGCGGTCAGGATTTTTGTTTCTTCTGAAAATCTCTGGCCCGATTTTGATTTATATGATTATACGGTAACTTGCTATCCTCTTCAATACGGGGATCGCAATCTGACACATCCATATTGTTTTGACCATAAAGATCATGAAATGAACATTGCATTGGCTAAAAATAAGCATCTGTCAGCAAAAGAAGATCTTGCTAAAAAGACGGGTTTTTGTTCTTTTGTGGTTTCCAACGCCCAAGCTGACCCGATACGCGATGCATTTTTTGAAAAATTATGCGCTTATAAAAAAGTTGATTCGGGCGGATATTATAAAAACAACATCGGTACAAAAGACGGCATTCAGGATAAGCTGGCTTTTACTTCAGAGCGTAAATTTTCAATTACATTTGAAAATTCCAAGGTTGACGGCTATGTAACCGAAAAAATCCTCGAGGGGTTTTCGGCACACACGATTCCGATTTATTGGGGCTGTCAAGAGGTTGTGAAATACTTTAACCCGGAAGCTTTTATCTATATCGGCGGACCGGAGGGTGTCGATGCTGCAATTGAAAAGATTAAATATCTTGACAACAACGACGAGGCTTATCTGAACATGCTGTCACAACCCGCCTTGGTATCTACGGATATAGCGGATCAAGTCTATCAGGAAATGGAAGAGTTTTTAAAACATATTATCGAGCAGCCGCTGGAAAAAGCATATCGCAGACCGCGATACGGGTTTGCATGGTTTAAAGAGACGCGATTGGAAATCGCCGCCCGAACGGCGACACCGATCCATAAAACCAAGGCATTCTTTAAAAAGATATTAAAAAGATTGCGTTTGATTTCACAGTATCGTTGAATCGGTCCGAAAAGGAAGGAGACGGTATGGAAATCAGCTATCGCACGGAATTGCCCGAAAAAGAAGAATTATTCGAACTCTACGGCCATCTTGGCTGGAATGAATTTTTGTCTTTGAACGCACAGCAGCTTTTACAGGCGATGCAGAATTCTTATTATTCCGTATATGCCTATGCCGATCATCAGTTGGTTGCCACGGGGAGAGTTATCTCAGACGGTGTTATCAACGCTTATCTATGCGGATTGGGTGTGCGCAGCGAATACCGGCATCGGGGTATTGCCACCCGTATCATTGAGATGCTGGCAGCACATTGCCAAGAGAACAATCTGCATATTCAGTTTTTTTGTGAGGATGAGCTTGTACCGTTTTATGAAAAACGGGGCTTTTATAAATTTGCCGAAGGCATGGCGCTCAAAGAGGACGGGTGATTTTCATCACGCAGCGGCTGCTGCCGGTCTTGATGCTCTCAATCAGTTCGACTTCGGTTTCGCAGCCAAGCACTGTGTCAAATATCTTTTTTGTATAACCCACCGTGCACAGGCACCAGGTTTTAGGCAGCATTTTGTTGACCCGCTTAACACAGGAGCAGTAACAGGCCGGGTAGCCGAAAAAGAGGGTCTCGCCCTCGTGCCACAGCAGATTGGTTCCGTGATATTCGTTTTCAAAGGCCTCGGCGAAAGCGTCGAGGTCTTTTGCATTTTCATAAAGTCGTTTGATCTTTTCGATTTTGTCCTCCGGCGGTGTGCAAGAGCAGGCAAATCGGACGGCTTTGACTTCCTCCGGTGTATATGTACTGTTTAAATAGTCACAGACATCCTTCGCCCACTTAAACTTTCGGAGATAATCGGCGGATTTGGATAACGGAAACTTGGCTGCAAAGTCTTTAGCCGCCGTCTTACCAAGCCGTTTTTCAATGGCGTTTTGTATTTTAATTCCCTGCATACCGGTCATTTTAAATCCACCTCAGATATAAGAATTGTAAATTTTGAAATTGAGAGAAGCATATAAATCCCGCGCAGCGGCATTGATAGCACGCACGGTGATGATTTGGGCGTTATTTTGAAACGCATCGGAAATCGCTTGTGTGCATACCGTTTTTGCCAGTCCCATGCGGCGCAGTTCGGGAACGGTAGCCACGAATTCGAGCGAATCTACGCCCTTGTTGTCCATGATTGCGGCAACAGCGGCAGGTTTTTCTTGTTTATAAAGAATATAGCAGCGCATCAAACCCTTTTGGCAGAGCGGATAATGAAAAATCGGGTGCATATCGGGATAACCGCCGTTGAGAAGCCGGTTGGTCAGATCGGCCCATTGCGCAAATTCCTCTGCCGTCCGAACCTTGACGATCTTGATGTCATCCGAAATCTTCGAAGATGGCAGTTGTTCCTTTGACAGCAGCGCCATATAGACCTCGTCGTTGTCGTCTATCGTTTGCTTGTGAACTTTTTCTCTGCCATTGATTAATTTGTACAGTTCATCGGAGGCCAGTAAATCCAGCCAGATCGGCATTTTGAGCGCTCTGATCTCGGCAGCTTTTTCCCGCTGTGTCTCAACCGGCAGATGTTCCAGGCGGATATCAAAGACAAACGTAATGCCGGGCTGACTCGGTTTCGGTGCGACAAAAGTATAATAACCGGTGTCAATCGTCTCCATATGTTCGGCGTTTCCAAACAGACACAGGTAAAAGTTCGCGCCGTCGTCGATGTGTTTCAGGATTTCATGATTCGTCATATCGCCGCATTCGCTTTCTTTTCGTAAAATTCTCTGAGCAACCCCATATAATCCGGCAGCTTCGCCAGATCAGGTTGATGAAACTCAAAAACGACGCCGGAACACTTCTCAATCGTTTTACCGTCGAGGATATAGGTTTTTCTCATTCTGCAATTCTCTTTTTTGGGGTTACAACTGCAATCTCCGTGTGTGCCGATGAAAACACTTTTAATATGCTCCGGTGCGTTTTCGATGTATTGCGTGTGTTTATCGACATTATTGAAAAACAAGCGCAGAATAATGCGATTTTCGCGGATAAATATCCGGGCGGCAACCTGCTTTGATTTTGCGCCGACCTTAGAGTAGATAATCATATACAAACCCCAACAGGCTCCCCAACCGATATTCCCGCCGAAATCATATCCCAACTCCGTAATTTCTCTGTTGAATGCCAGAATGAAGGATTTATCAGCTTCGGAAATCAAATGAAATCTTTCCTCTTTTAGCCTGTCCTCCATAATTTTTGGCGTTTTCATCAGATAATAAGATTCAATTGCTTCCTTGATTGTTTTCCCGTTGTTTTGTTTCAGCCAATATTGAAAAGTACCGCAATATATTTCCGGTGAAAAACCCTCAATGGCCTTTCTGAAAAAAGCGCGGTATCTGTCCGGTGAAATGAACGATTCATCGATAACGGTGTTTTCCGTGAGTCTAACAGGCATAATATCCCCCTATATTTTTTGACATCCCGGGCAGTAATAGATGTTGCCGCCCATATAGGCCTCGCGCTTCAACCCGCTTCCGCAGACGCGACAGGGGTACGCAACTGTCTTGTTTGAAAGGATGGTGTTGTAGCCGCCCGGTTTGCCGAACAGATCGCGTTCGGTATCGCGACCGCCGCCGTCCCGCATTTCCTTCAGCGTGGATACCACCGCGTTGTATAGCACATCCCGTTCATCATCGGACAGGGATTGGGCTTTGCGTTTGGGGTGGATGCGGGCATTGAACAGAATATCCTGCAGCACGCCGTTTCCGAGGCCGGGGATGCGCTGCTCGGTGGCGAGCAGCGCTTTGACGCTGAGGGATGTTTTAATTCCCTCAAATAACCCGTCAAAATAGGCCATGTCGAATGCTTCCGAAAACGGGGACGGTTTTTCCTTGGCAACATTGTAGTAAAAATCATTGTTCGGCTCGTTTGGAAATGCCATCATGCCGCCGTACATTTGAACGGTGCAGCACAGAGCGGAACCGTCGTCAAATTCAAGCAGAAGTTGATGCTTATCGGGGCGTTTTTCTTCCGCGGTCAAACGGAGTGCCCGAACGCCGTCGGAAAATGAGATGACCATATCGTCCGCGTACATTTCGGGCCGCCCGCCGTAAGCGGCTGTTCCGGTGATTTTCTTTCCGGCGAGTTTTTCGTTATAAAGTGCAGGGTCTCCGGAATACCAGGCGAAACTGTGTGGCGAGGTGTTTGCCGCTGCGCTGACAATGGTTTTCCCTAAAAAAGCTTGGTTGAGCTGGTTTGCAAGCACATAGGCCTCCGGCAGTTCGATCATAAAGTTAGCCGCCTTTCAAAATAGTGTTTAGAAAACAGGAATTGGAAATTAGTAATGAATCGTGTAGGGAACTGTCTTGACTGTTCCGTTTACAATCGTTATGAAATGACGACAGTAAACACTTTCAAACATCGCCGCTTTCGGAATGGTCAAGACCATTTTCTACAAACATCCCGCTTCCTTTTGTGCTAATAACGCATAAAACGTGACCCATTTACTCGGTTTTCCGACGTGTTCTTTGGGCAGGTACGATTTTGTCAGCGTGCCCTTTAAAATAAATTTTCCGGTCTCGTCCTGCTGCGTTTTTAATAAATCCCATGCTTCATTTAATCGCTCATCATCGCCATATCCTAAAGCACAAAAGGCCTCCAGCACATTTTGAAGTCCGACCCGCATGACCTCGAAGGGATAAAACGTATCAATGGTGCGCCAACCCTCGCGGCTGTCCAATACAAGACGGTGTTCGTCACTCCTATAAAAAAGGTCTCTGTTGAGGAAGTAATCGATCAAGCGCTCGGAACCCTCGATACGAATACCTTTTTTACGGCACTCTGCAAGGAAAAACAGCGCATGCAGATTAGCTTTATAGCAGCTTTTCGGTGTATAGTTCAATTTACTCAATCTGTGCAGGCATAAAAAACCGCCGTCGGGCAACATATGAACCTTAAAGTTATTTATAATGTCTGCAACAACGGGTTCATCTGCAAAACCCAGCTTCACAAGGGCGCGCAGCAGCATAAAGTCGCCGCAACCGCAGTCAAACTGATGTTGCAAAACCGAAAAGGCCTTTTCGATCTGTTCACGCTCAATGTCTTGTGATGTCAAGCCGCACTCGGCAAATGCGGTGATGTAATAAACATACCATAAGCCGGAAACAGTGTGCCAATCAGTCGGAATAAAGTTTTTAATCCAATCTAATACTGCCGATTTCGAAGCGGATTGCCCGAGCAGTTCCGTTTTTGTGCGGTATGCGACGGCGGGATTGTCGTCTTCAAGCAGCCAGTTGATGACCTTTTCATCAAACATAAATTAAACCTCCGTATTAAAATACAACCTACCGTCTTTGTCATTCACAAAGGGCTGACGGTCTTTGATGTGTGCGTATTCGGGGCATCGCGCCAGATTGTTGCGTAGGATGCACAGCAGCACCGGGTGGATGGTTTTATCATGTTCGCTGTTCATCACGCAGCTCTTGTGTTCGAGCCAATTTGCCATCTCGCACTTGTATTGATCGACTTCTGGTTTTACAATCTCAAACGGCAGCTCCGACAGACAGAGCCAAAAATACCATTTGCAAAACCACGGGCGCTTTTTATCTTCGTAATGGCGATTGAAAACCGCGATCCGGTCTTTGATCCACTGCGTCTCATTCGGGGAGACGGCCGCAAGAAAGCGGATCACGATCAGATTGGTGTCAAAGCACTCGCCGACGCCGTCGTCCTCGTTGCCGAAGCAGGTGGTTTTGAGACGCACAAGCGTCTTTTCGACCATGTACTTGATCTCCGGGTCGTTATGCACAAACAGATGCAAAAGCCGCAGGATCTCAAGTTCATAGAGATTCGCCGATAAGATATGGGTTTTGGGTGTCTGGTTGAGTATGGTCTTGTACTTTTTGCCGCCGTTGTAGGGTGGGATAAAAAACACCGGGTACATTCTGCGCCCGTTCGCGTCGGTATTTCCCGGGAAACGCACCCCGGCATAAAAGCGCGTCGCTTGTTCGGGCGTGCTTTTCGCAGCCGACAACTGACGGACGACGTTCGCTTTCTGCGCGCCTGTCAGTTCGCCTCCTTTGATCAGGTAGTGGTTGGTTTTGACCATGAGTTCGTAGGTTGTCATGTTTTATCAACCTTCATCAACGGAATCCAGACCTCGACGATGCCCTGCTGAAAACGCCCGTTATAACATTCCAAGACGAATTTTTTGCCGTTGAGGTTTGTTTGCGCATATTTGTCTTTGTGAATCCTGAGCCATGATTCTATATTGGCGTTTTCGCTGGTGTAACCGTTGGCCACGATCACATCGAAAACCGCATATTCCGAGGCGGGCAGTTCGATGGTGTCAAAACCGCTTTTGGTTTGCTCTTCGGCTGAAAACCCGACAAAACAATCGCGTCCGGTTTCTCCGTCTGTGCGAATCTCCCACCCGCAGTTGTCGGCGGCTTCAAATCCGGCCTTTTCGGCTTTTTCCTCGAAGTCCTGCCACAACCCGGCGGTCATCCGTCCGTCTCCCCACATTCCCGCGAGGGTCATTTTCTTCTTTTTAATTAGTTTCGGTTCCATCTTCAAAACCCTTTCATGATGAGTGATGGTACCATTCTAATCAAACAAACCTGACAACTGATTGTCAACTATCAGAATAATATTCGGAAATCATTTTGCTTTTTTCTTTGATGATCTGCTGTAAACGGGGCGGGGAGAGCACTTTAACGGCGGTTCCAAAAGAAAGAATGTAACCATAGACCCAGGCGTCTTCGGGAAAATCGAATTCAAGGGTATAAGTGCCGTCGCTGTTATCGTGAATCCACTCGTCGTCATAATCGTCGTAAAGGCGGTATAAAGCATCTTCGGTGAACTGAAGTACGCAATGGATGTTGGGTTTATAACCGGTCTCGCCGTCGCTGCCTTTCTGCGGTTTCGGTTCTCGCTTGCGGAAGCGGTCAAAGGTCTCGTCGGTGATATGCACCCGCTTGACACGCGAAATGCGAAACATTCGGTAATCCTCTCGGTTTCGGCACCAGCCCCACAGATACCACGCCTGATATTTGAAATCAAGCCGGAGCGGCTCGATATAACGGGTGGATTTTTGATTTTGAGCATTGAGATAGTCGATCTCAACGACATGGCATTTTAAAATCGCGGTCTTGAGATCGGTGAATTTATGATGGGCGTTCGGATTGGAACCCCAAGGTGAAAAATCCACCGAGATCCAGTCGGCGGCGCTGTTTTTAAAAATACCTCCGAGTTTTTCGAGCACTGCGTCAATCTCCGGATATTTTGCCGCCTGCAGCGAATGCAGCGCGAATAAGATGCTGTCTTTATCGGAATCGGAGAGTAACGTTTTATTGAGCGCGTAACCTTCCATGACCGAAATGCCGCCGTTTTGCCCTTGCGTGGTGCAAACCGGAATGCCCGCCGCCGAGAGCGCGTCGACATCGCGGTAGATTGTGCGTACCGAGACGCCGAAGCGGTCGGCGAGTTCCGAAGCGGTTACGGTTTTCTTATTGAGCAGAATCGTGATGATTTCCACCAAGCGTTCCAGTTTCATGTTCTCACCTCTGAAAACATTATAGCATCAATTCTTGACAATGCAATGTCAGGTTTCAAATAAAATTTTCCCGCTCTTAATGAACGGGAAAGAAGATTATTTCTTTTTTACCGGCATCCAAAGCTCATAATGGCGTTTCTGCTTTTCGGTTTTCGGGAACAGATGATAGACCTCGACTTCGTAATCAGCTGTTTGAATATAACTCGAGTCAGCTAGCCATGCGTTGAAAAGCGCAGTTTAGGCAGCTCATTGCCCGCAAAACCGCCGAATCCGGTGTTGAAAACCGCGTAAGTTCCGGCGGGAACCGTGATTTCGTCAAGGTTTTTACCGGTGACATCCTGTTCCGCTCTTGCGATTGAGTATTTTCCCGCATCCCAGATGCCGTACCATGTGCCCGGAATGTTCGTATTGATCTTGTTTTGTACATCCTCGTGGTGATCAGCCCACATAATGTGCTCCTGCTCGAACCGGTCGGCAGCAGCTCCATGGAATTGCTTCGAAAGGCCCCGCAGTTTAATTTCGTCGGTTTGAATGATTTTGAATTCCATTTCCTTTGCTCCGTTCATCACAATGTGAAAGGAGGCCGGCGGAAACACTTTCAGCGGCCGGCTCGGATCTCTGGCCTGCGTCGGCGTGATCCCGTGCTGCCTGAAAAACGCCCTTGAAAACGCGTCGGCGTTGTTGTAGCCGTATTGAACGGCGACGTCGATCACTTTTACGTTCGAATTTTGCAATTCGTACGCCGCGCGGGTCAGTTTTCTGCGGCGGATATAATTCCTCAGCGACATCCCGGTCATGTAGCTGAAAAAACGCAAAAAACTGTCCGGTGCGACACAGGCGACGCGTGTCAAGTCGTTTAAATTGATTTCATCGCTAAGATGCGCTTCCAGATAATCCATCGCCCCGTTGAGTTGTTTGAGTACCGCAGGTGTTTCCATGGTTCTGCCCCCTTTCCGTGAAAATTGTAATGCAAATGAGAGCCGTTTACCCGACTTTTTACTGTCAGGTTAAGCCGCGTTATTTTATATCCCGTTCTCCCTCGACCATAAAGCCCCAAAGCACCCCGAAACGATCGATGAACTGAACGACGAGCAGGCTGTAGGCCAGCTCCTGCATCGGGTCAACCGTGATGCTGTCCGCTTTCAAAATGTCGTAACACGATAATAAAGCATCTTTACTCTCGAACATCACAATCAGATGGACGGCGCAGTCGGTGGTTCGGTCTTTTGTTGCCGAAACGGTCGTTTAAAAACACCGTTTGCCCGTGGATTTTCATCACGGCATGGGCGATTCGGTCGCTCACGGGTTGAGAGGGATCATATTGGTGACTGTAAACTACGCTCTCGGCTTTTGTACCGAATGCGGTTTCGTATAAGGCAATGGCCTGTTTGCATGTGCCGTTAAAGTGCAGGTGCGGAATCAGCATAGTCATTCCTCCGATGTCATTCTTTCATCGCGTTCAAACAGAGGATATTTCCCTCGGGGTCGGCAAGCCAGGCGATCCGGTCTCCCCACGGGGCGGTGACCGGTGGGGACATGGGTATTGCTCCGGCTTGGATCAGACGATCGTATGCGGCGTCCAGCTCTTGAAAAGTCGGGAAGTCAAAACCGATGTTCATCATTTGATTGATCGATTTTTCCGGCGGAATTTCGTCCGCATTTCTTTTGCAGAGGTTAAACGAAAACCCGCTTTCGGTGACGAATTCTTTATACCCTTCAGATTCGGAAACCAGTTTTAATCCGACGATATCACGATACCATGCCTTCATCATCTCGATATCGGTCACCTTGAGAATAAAAAAACATAAATTCATGGCTTTATCCTTTCGCCCAACGTTTGCATTGTTCGATGCGCGCGCCGTGGGGTGTGTCGCCGTGTACGGGGTCGCAGGAATATTGCGTCAGAAGTTCGCAGGAGATGTCGGGGCACTGCCCGCAGTGGTCATAACCATTATCCTGACAGCAGACAGCCACGGGGCATTTTCCGTGAAACGGGTTTCCCTTGGTCTCAATACAACCGCCGCAACCGTGAGATTCTTTAAATCCGCAGTCGGTGCAATGCAGCCCGCACCGCGAATCGATTTTATGTTCGTTCATTTTAATATTTCTCCTCTCTGTATCATTAACCATCCTCATTCACCCGTGTGATCTTGCAAACTGACACTGCACTGGGCTTGCCCGCACCGGTTTTCAGGTTTTTCGGCGCGTGGATGTAGAGCATAAAACCGTTTTCTCCGTATTTTTCATCCAAACCTGCGGCGTAGTTTTCATCCACTGCGATATGAATGACTTTTCCGATGATTACGGAAGTCATACTGTCGTCACAGAGCTTGACTTCTTTTTCAAATCTGCATTCGAGCGATAAAAACGCCTCTTTGAGCCGCGGACAATCCATTGTTACAGCCTTTTCTTCGGTGAAGCCGCCAGCCGCGATCTCGTCGGAATCATCATCGTTGTCATTGATGGTGGCGATGCAGGCATCGTAATAATCTTTGCCGATGAAGTTGATAATGAATTCGCCGGTAAGCAGAATATTTTTATAGGTGTGGGTGTGGTGCAGCATACTCGGCATGACAGCGTAAAACCCTTTTCCTTCGCTCGAAAAACTGCTCCAGCCGTTGAAATTAACATTTGGTTTGCCATTTTCTTTGCGGGTTGTGATGGCATACAGCACGCTCGGAATCCCGCATGCATACTCGAAGTGGCTGAAAATGTCATACTGTCCCGGCCAGTACTCCTTAAAATTTTCAGGTCTCTTTTCTCCGATTTCGATTTTCATGATCGTTTTACCTCCCATTCGTTATAGTGAGAGGATAATCCATCGAACACGACAGAAGTGTGTCATGATTCGGAATATTTTTTATAAATCCTTTTTACTGTTGCTTTTAACTTGTCCCGCATTTCGGGCGGGTCGACAATTTCAACCAGATCACCGAAGCCCAAAAACCATAGTGCGGCGGCGTCGGGGTCTGTAAAGCCCCATCGCATTTTCAAGAGTCCGTCCGGTAAAACGGTAAATGAATCCGTCCCCCGTTCTTCGACCAGCCGATATTTCAAAGATGGATCGAAAATTGCGGTGATAAAATAATCATCGGTGAAATTGGTTCCGAATTGCTTTTTTTCTTCCGGGATTTCGCGCGGGATGAATGTCTCTTCGCCAAGTTGGAGTTCCCAAAGCCGCCGGAGCTTATACAGGCGAAAATCCTTTCGCTCGGTGCACCAACCGAATACATACCAGTCAGCCCATTGATAGGCGATCTGGTACGGTTCGATAAGCTTATCTTCCTCGCCTTTGGCGTAGTAATAGTGGAATTGAATCAATCGGTGTTCTTTGATGGCGGTTCTCAACAATTCGATTTTTGCCGAAAAGCTCTCCTTATAAAATGACGAGAGGTCGATACGCATGGAATCGGAAGTGGGCGCATTGAATTTTTGCGCCAAAAGCGCCGATTTGGGATTATTCGATACGCTGTCTAGGGTTTTCAATCCGACAAAAATGGATTGCAGCTCTTCCTCGGTAAAGACGGTGGTATCGAGGTTAAAGCCGTCCATCAGCGAAATGCCGCCGTTTTGCCCCTGCGTTGTCACAAGCGGAATCCCAGCTTGGCAAATGTGCTCGATGTCGCGGTTGATCGTGCGCCGCGAGACCTCGAATTTCTCCGCCAAATACGGCGCGGTGACTTTTTTCTGTTGCTGTAAGACGGCCAATATGCCGATGAGACGGTCGATTTTCATGAAGGTTGTCCTCATATTTCAAAATAGGATTTACAGGAATTTCATGTTTTCCATTATATCAGAACTTTTTGATTTTTTAAACTATAAAAAAGTTGAAACAAGGTTGTCTTAAAGTGTAATTATTGGTACAATGTTAAAAACTCGTTCGGAGGTTTTTATGTCACTTAAAATATACGATTTAACAGTTAACGATTTAAAGGATCATGTCGGTTTTGATACACCGCCCCGCTTTTCATGGAAGGTGCGTTCAACCCTGCGTGGGGAAAGCCAGACACATTATCGAATCGTTCTGTCTGCTGATTATAACGAGATCGAAAACGGCAGGGGCGGGTTGTGGGACACGGATTGGATTCACTCAGGAGAATCCCTGTATATCACGTATACGGGCGAAAAATTGAAGCCGCTCACACGATATTATTGGCGGGTTGGCAGTTGGGGGAAGGGTCGCAGAGAAATCTGGTCTGACATCGCTTTTTTTGAAACCGGAAAACTGGATTCGCCCTGGAAAGCCAAGTGGATTACCGCCGATTTTATTGATAAAGCACCTAAATCTGTGCAAAAAGAGCAGGATGCATTGGCCGCACCCTATCTGCGAAAGGTTTTTTCGGTCAAAAAGCCGATTAAAACGGCGCGGCTGGTCATCTGCGGTCTCGGATATTTCGAGGCATACCTGAACGGCGATAAAGTGGGGGACGATTTTCTCTCAACACCGCCCACCCAATACGACATCACCTCTTTGTATCGTGTTTTCGACGTGACCAAACAGTTGAAAACCGGCGACAATGCCCTTGCGGCGGTTTTGGGAAATGGTTTTTACAACTGCTTCACCGATGACCCGTGGAATTCCAGCCACGCGCCCTGGCGCGGTTGGCCCCGGATGATAGCGGAATTGCATATCACCTATTCGGACGACACAAAAACCGTAATTTCGACCGACGGGAGCTGGAAATCGGACAAGGGACCGATTTATTTTAACGGCATCCGCCACGGGGAACATTATGACGCTCGCGCCGAACAACCCGGCTGGAATACCACGGATTTTGACGATTCGAACTGGCATCCGTCACGGCTGATGAGAAGTCCCGGCGGCGTTTTAAAGGCTATGGAGATGGAACCGATCCGCATCTGTGACCGGTTTACTGCGGTTGATCTATGGCAGACACCCGACGGCTGGGTCTTTGACGTCGGGCAGAACCAAGGCGGGATCGGTGCGTTTGTCTTCAGGGGCAAGGCGGGTACGGAGATTACGATTCGCTATTCCGATTTGCTGACGCCCGAACGACGTCTGACCCATAAAGAACTCGACGTTTTTATCAAGAATTACTGCTTCCAGACCGACAAATACATTAAGAGGACTGATGACGAGGAGATTTGGCATCCGATTTTCACTTATCACGGATTCCAATATATCGAAATTTCAGGCATCGATTATACACCCCAACTCTCCGATGTGACGGCGCTGACACTGCATAATGATGTGGCGGGAGACAGTGTTTTCAGCTGTTCCGACGAAGTGCTCAACAAAGTGCAGCACATGTGCCGCTGGTCGTCTACGTCATGCATGATGGGGATTTTCTCAAGCGACACCCACCGTGAAAAAAGCGCTTGGACGGGGGACGGTTCGCTTTCGTCCGAACAGCTGACGATTAATTTCGGTGTCAAATCGTTTTTGGGCAAATGGCTGGGTGACATCCGACGCGCACAGCGCATCGACGGTGCAATTCCGTGCATTGCCCCGACCGCCGGATGGGGTTATAACAGCATGAACGGTCCCGACTGGTCTTCCGCCATCGTCGATGTTCCGTGGAATCTTTACGTTGCGACCGGCGACAAACAGGTTCTTGAAGAAAATTACGAGGCCATTCAAAAACATTTTGCCTTTATGGAGCGCATGGCAGTGGGCGACATTGTCCATTACGGACTCGGCGACTGGTGTCCGCCGTTCGAGGGTGAGGCCGTTACGGTCAACATGAGCAAATTCAAGTGTCCCACCGAGGTCACCGATACGGCCTATTACCATACGGCGGCAAAGCGGTTAGCGCAGATGGCCGAGATTTTAGGTAAAAAGCGCGATGGAATGCACTATCAAAGACGGGAAAAAGAGATTAAAAACGCCTTCCGAAACGCCTTTTTCGACGCAGTAAACGATATTGTCAAAGGGAATTGCCAGACCTCCACCGGCGTAATGATTTACCACGGCTTTGCCGAACCGGAGGAACTTCCCGGCTTGTATGCCCGCCTGCTAACGCAGATCGACGAGCAAAACTGGCATCTCGACTTCGGCGTTCTCGGTAATAAGGCGGTGATGCAGTCACTCGGCGCGGCGGGATTGGGTGAGGTCGGCATTAAGATGCTGCTTCAGCCGGATTTCCCGAGCGTGCGGCGTTGGGTTGAGCTAAATGCTAACACCCTCTGGGAGACCTGGAACGGCGGCGGTTCGCATAACCACCATATGTTCAGCGATTTATCAGCGTTTTTCTATAAATACATCGCCGGAATCAGTGCCGACGAAGACGAACCGGGGTATGCGCATATCATCGCCAGACCCGCGCTGACTTCAGGGCTTTCGGGCGCACGCTGCGAGGTCTCGACGGTACGCGGCCCGGTCGGCTGCCGCTGGTTCATTGCGAACGGCGAATTTACCGTTGAGCTGGACATTCCGTCCTCTTGTCATGCAACATTATACTTGCCTGTAGGCAGCGTGGAACTGACCGAGAGCGGCGTTCCGGTTGAAGACGCCGAGGGTGTTCAAGTGAACATGGAGAACAATCAACCGGTATTAGAACTGGTATGCGGCAGTTATCGGATCGAAGGGAAACTTTAAACCTTAATCGCAGTGATGATATACGCAAATTCGGTTTCAATTACCTGACAACACGAAAGTCCCGCCGCTTTGGTAAAGGCGCATAATTGTTCGGGATTATCGGGATAAATCTTTAACATCCGGCCGTTGCATTCCAAACGGTCGGATTGATTTTTATCAATGGAAATCACCAGTTTCCCGCCAAAGTTTAAAAGATCGGCGGCTTTTTTAATGGCAGCGGATTTATCTTCAATGTGCATAAACGTCAGCGAGGAATAGATCATGTCAAAGTATTCCGTAAATGTATGCGTCAGAAAGTCACCGCATATTAAAACGATATTTTGAAATGCAGCAAGGTTTTCTTTTGCGCGTTCTATCGTCTTGGGCGAGAGATCAATTCCGCAGAAGGATTTGCATTTCGGAGCGATTTTAACAGCCAGCCGCCCGGTTCCGACCCCGATTTCGAGTACGGTTTTCTCCGGAGATAATCCCAATGCGTTTAAAAACGGCGTGCCATCCCATTTGTCCATATAGGTGCGCAGCAGGGCGGGATCGTGTACGGGGTCGTTGTTTTCTTCGATCAATGTGTTGTAGTGTTGTACGACCGGATTCGGCAAAATAGCCTCAATCATTTCACTGAGGGTCGTCTCGTCCGTCAAATGGACAAGCGCATATTCCGTGGCGGGTTTAACCAATAAAAAACCGCTGTCTGTACTATTGCGGTATGCGCTTTCCAGTTCGGATTGACTCAAATCAGACAGTGCCAGCGACAAACCTCTGACAATGCAGTCCTCAGCGGCATGGGTATACGATTCAATCGAATCATCCCACATGTAGCCGTAATACTTCATCCGCTCCGGGTCGGCGACACCTTCGGGGCGGTCTTTCATGAGTTGTATAATCAACGCTCGGTACTTTGCGACAAATGGGTGCAAAAATTCATGCAAAATTCCGTTTATACTCGGGCTTGTCGAGATAACAAAGGTGGTATCTGCCTTTTTAACAAAATCACAGCAGTAAGGCGATTGCAAAAGGTTTGGGGCAAAACGGATATCGGCGGGTAAGCGGGAAAAACGTGCCGTCGCCCGAGACGCTTTTTCGCGTTCTCCGTTAAACCCGGGTGTGCGTTCTTGTAAGATTTCATTGTATTGTTCAAGTAAATCTTCATATCTCGGCGCAGAACTCACCCGGGCGAGCATCTCGGGTAATTGAGATATCCATTGGCAGTATTGCTCGTCTCGTTCTTCACCGCCGCAGCTGTTGATAAATTCCAAAAACATTTCAAAAGTATCCCAGCAAAATGTATTGGGGTTGATGAAAAAGCAGGCCACGGAGATGTCCGAACCTTTTGGGTAATACGGATTTATTTTGTTTTCACCGTGTGCATTCGCAAACCAAGCGCGGGTCTGCGTGTCGATGGGTAGTTTGCGAATATTTTCGCAAAGAATTTGAAGGGCGGCATCCTCCGGATCCGTCATATCAAACCCGGAAGCCACCAGACCTGTATATGCGGCAAATAAAAGGGAATTAACAAATAGTTCAACAGACATTGATTGCCTCCTGTTTTATCTCAACAATTTGATTTCACACTGCTCCCGCCAGCGGCAGAGCCAGTCGTACTGCCGGTCGAGAAAAGCCGCGTCCACGCAGTCGAGGCCGTTGATCTCGATAACTGTCGCCTGAACCTGAAAATGATAAACGGCGATTAAATCGAAAAAGGCGTCAATCTCGGCTTGGCTGAGCGGACTGTGTTTCAAATACGACGGCAGAAAACGCGTAAAGACCGCTTTGGATTTTTCATATCCGTCAGGGTCGAATTCAAAATAATGTGTTCGGTTGCAGATCAACACCGGGTCATAAACAGGAAAGGCCTCGCACGAGGTATCAAAGTCCAGAACATAGAGCTTTCCATTCGCCGCTTTATGAATGTTTCCGGAATACATGTCGCCATGACAATAGCCGCGCGGCAAACCTCTTACCCTGTTCCAGACCGCGTCGCCGTATGCGACGAATTCGTCGGTTTTAGGATATTGCTTGCGGCGCAGAATATTGATGTACCGCCCGATGAAAAACGGTTTGTCGTGCTTTACGAGCGGACCGGGATAGCTTTTCATAATCTTGTGCAGCTTGCCGATCAGCTCGCCGATCGCCTCTGCATCTTGATTGGGTTCGGATTCTTTTCCTTCGATATATTCATACAGCACAAAAAGATGTTTTTCATCTGATGTACGCCATTCCACGCAGGGCGAACCATCTTTGGCGGGATGAATCTTCGGAACCGGGAAGTCTTGTTTTTGCAGGAAATATTGAATATCGGCGGCAGTTACCGCAGTATCGAAGAATGCGGGCTTGACGATACGAAGAAAATATTTGTTATTATTTTCTGTGACGACATATGCGCTGCTTCCGGCCTCCCGGATAAGTTCGAGTGTGTCGGCTTTAATAGAATAATATTCTTTTAAAAAATTAATAATTTGAACTTGGTTCATTGCCCATCCAATTCTTTCAACAACTCGGCAAACCACGCCTCGGCCTCCGGGATTTTCTTGTCCATGGCCTCGAGGGTCGCATTTTGCGCGAAATATTTGAGCTTTTCCAGCTTATCTTTTGGGATATGGTGCGAAATGTGAACCAAATAATAATCGGTATTTGCAGGTGTGTAAATTACGCGCAGCAGATCAATCAGCGGCTCGAGCACATAGCGGTTGTAATAGGCCCAGGCCTCAAGGAACTGCTCTCTGCGAATGTATTTTTCGACCCGCGTATGTTGGGTATAACGGTATTCAGCTTCAGCAATACGAGATTCATTTTGCTTTTGATACAAGGTCAGATCGGGTTCGACAAATTGAATCAACCCGACCTTGTCGAAAAGCGCTTTCGCTGATTCGACCTTACTGCCTTTGAGGTATTTGCATTCATCGGGATTGCGGCTGTGCAGCTGCCAGCAGAAGTCGATCATCAGGTATTCGCTGCTGTCTTTGAGGTGATAGATACGCTGCCGGATTTTCGGATGGCCGTGTCTCATTATGTATTTATAATCAATCTCAGAGAGTTCGGAAAGCGCGTTTTCGACCGCTTGATAAGCGTCTTCCTCGTTTGCGTCCTCGACGTCCAACCAGAAATCGATATCGGAATATTTGTCGAGTGTGCCGTTAGCGTCGGCACCTTCAAGCCAGAATGCGTAACACCAGGGCAGGGGTTTCAGCTTTTCGGTCAAATGGTTTATGATCTGTTTTCTCGTTATCATTAAAATTCCTCAATTCTTTAAGTTCGGTTGTACACATAGAAAAAGTTGTCGAGCAAAATGTAATATTTGATGATGTCTTCGTCCTCGGCAAATCCGAGTTCGTCAAACAGCAGGGCTTTATATCGCTCGTACTCGCTGCAGCTGTGCTTCGAAAGCCTGACTAAATTGTACTCGAGCGAACGCACGCAGAGAGCGATATCCTGCCATTTATCCCCGATCCCCGCGTCGCCGAGATCGACCAAGCCGCTGAATACGCCGTTTTCCAAAAAGACATTCGGCAGGCAATAGTCATTGTGCGAAAAGACAATCTCCTCATCCGGGCGGTTATGGTCAAGGAAAGAAAACAAGTCGTTCATGTCCCTAAATCCATTTGTGCATATCCGGTCTTCGTCGATTTCCTTTGGGTCAATCAAAACGTTTTCGAGATTAAAACGGGCACTTGCAAGCGTGACTTCAAGCGTATTGCTGTTCGGGCAGCCCGTGGTATCGACCGCCCAAAGCGCTTTCAGACCGTCGGCAAGCGCCCGAATTGCCGGTTCGGGATTTTGCATGTTTTTCTCCGAGCAGGCCATCTCGCCCGGGATTTTCGACATCAGCAGGTAATTGAATCCGTTCTGTTGTTCAAAGGCAATCAAGCGCGGCGCGGGCAGTTTTCCTTCGAGCCAGGTGAGAATTTTTCGCTCCTTGTTCGAATCGGATTTTGCGATCTTCAAGACCATATGGTCAAAGAGCAGGACGCTGGCCTTCGAACAGCCGATGTCGTCCGCCCGATAGGGTTTTCCCTCGATATGCCGCCGGATGGCCTCCGGCAGTGTTTCCATGTTAAAGATGATAATTCCTCCGGTATTTTACTTAGCCCAGCCGCGGGAGCAGTCGACGGCTTTTTTCCAGCCTGCCAAAAGTTCCTGACGATGGTCAGCAGACATTCTGGGTTCGAAAGTGTGCTCGCGCTGCCAGTTCTTTTCGATCTCGTCTTTGTCCTGCCAATAGCCGACTGCGAGTCCCGCGAGATAGGCAGCCCCCATTGCGGTGGTCTCGATGCAGGCGGGGCGTTGGACGGGGGAGCCTGTGATGTCGGCTTGGAACTGCATCAGAAAATTATTCGCCGAAGCGCCGCCGTCCACGCGCAGGGAGCGCAGTTTTTGGCCGCAGTCCTGCGCCATTGCGGAAATGACGTCGCCGGTCTGATAGGCGATGGATTCGAGCGTGGCGCGGATGATGTGTTCGCGGGTGACGCCGCGGGTCAATCCGACGATGCAGCCGCGTGCGTACGGGTCCCAATACGGCGCCCCAAGCCCCACAAAAGCCGGAACGACATAGCATCCGGCGGTGTCGGGCACTTTGGAGGCGAAATATTCGGTATCCGCGGCATTGTAGACCAGATGCAGCTCATCCCGCAGCCACTGGATGGCAGCACCGGCGATAAAGATTGATCCTTCGAGCGCGTATTCGATTTTGTTATCCGCGCCCCACGCGATGGTGGTGATTAACCCGTGTTCGGAGAATACGGGTTTTTCACCGGTGTTCATCAGCAGAAATCCGCCCGTCCCGTAAGTGTTTTTGGCCTCACCGGGGCAAAAGCAGGTTTGCCCGAACAGCGCCGCCTGCTGGTCACCCGCCGCGCCGCCGATTTTGATCGGATAGCCGAAGAAATCGGGCAGGGTCTCGCCGTACACACACGACGACGGTCTGACCTCGGGCAGCATACAGGTGGGAATATCGAGTTCCGCAAGAATTTCTTTGTCCCAACAAAGCTCGTTGATGTTATATAAAAAGGTTCTCGAAGCATTGGAATAGTCGGTGACATGGACTTTGCCGCCGGTCAGCCGCCAGATCAGCCAGCTCTCGACCGTACCGAACAGCAGTTCACCCCGTTCGGCGCGTTGTCTTGCACCGGGGACATTCTCCAAAATCCAGCGCAGCTTGGTCCCGGAAAAATACGCGTCGATCACCAGTCCGGTTTTTTGCCGGAATTTTTCCGCCAGCCCTTTGGCCTTGAGTTCATCGCAATACTCCGCCGTGCGTCTGCATTGCCAGACGATGGCGTTATACACCGGCTCGCCGGTGGTTTTATCCCATACCACGGTGGTTTCGCGTTGATTGGTGATACCGATTGCCGCGATATCGTGCGCCGAGACGCCGATTTTCTGCATGGCCTCCTGCGCCGCCCCGATTTGAGTGGCCCAGATCTCCATCGGATCGTGTTCGACCCAACCGGGTTTGGGATAAAATTGGCGAATGTCTTTTTGCGCCATACTGCAGATATTGCCGTTGTGATCAAAAAGGATGCACCGGGCGCTTGTCGTGCCCGAATCCAAAGCCATGATATAGCTCATAATCGTTCTCCTGTCGGGTGTTTGTCATGATTATACATGATTAAAAAAACATTTTCAAGAACGATTGACAAGCGAGGTTCGATATAATATTATGAACGGAGGGCGGGATTGCCTTATCCTCTATACCGCGACGTTTTTTCAGACAAATCTGATAATGGTGTGTATACATATATGAAGTTCTTTCGGAATTTCTTTTTGCATCTCGGCAGCGTTCTTTATAATTACGTCGGCGGTATAAAAGAGAGCCGTATCAACGCCCTCTATAACGATTACGACGGGTATGCACTGGATCTGCGCCGTGTATTCTGGGGAAACGCCTTCGCCAACCTCGCTTCGGTGGTGATGAACGGCGTCTTTTTCACCGGATTGATTTTGATCTTGCTCAAAGGCGAGAGTGACAGCGTCAAAAATGCCTATGTGGGGACCATCGTCAGTATTCAGACGGCTTGCGGTGTGACCCAGATTTTTGCGCCGGCATTGATCGAACGGCTGAAATCGCGTAAGACATTCGTTTTCACAACCCGCCTGATCTATTACGGTATCAATGGGATTTTATTGCCGCTCGTGCCGCTGCTGCCGCTTTCACAGAAACCGCAGATCACCTTATTTATCGTTTTAATGGTCATTATGCAGGTATCGATTTCGATTAACAGCCCGGCAATTTCAGCTTGGCACATCACCTACATAACGCCCGACCGACGTGCGGATTTCTTTTCGATGCAGCAGATGATTTATACCACACTCAACGCGGTGACAAGTGTTTCCTGTGCGTTTTTGCTGGATCGGTTCGAGGCGCAGGGGCTGGCGCTGACCGGTATTTTGGTTTTACGCGGTGCGGCGCTTGTTTTTATCGGATTGGAATGCAATATGTTTTTCCGCATCCGGGAGGTCTCTTATCCCAAACCGCCCAAACTCGATTTTCTCTCGATTTTTTCGGCGCCGATCAAGAACAAGGGCTTTTTGCAGCTGGTACTGATTGGTGTGGCATATAACTTCACAGTCACGATTCAAGGGCAGTATTTTGTGGTGTATCTGCTTGAAGAAGCCAAGATGAGTTATACTTTTTACACCTTCATGACCATCTTTGCGCTACCGATTCTGTTGATTATGCTTCCGGTCTGGAATAAACTGATCAAAAGACTCGGATGGTTTTATGCGTTGGCGCTGTCCTTGATTCTCTACGCGTTTCCGCAGTTGTTCAATATGTTGATTACGGAACAGACGGTATGGATTTACCCGATACTCTGCATTTACACCAATTTTGTCAGCCCCGGACTGACGCTCGGAATGTCGAATCTGCCGTTTATGCGGATGCCCGAGGAATCAAAATCGTCCTGTCTGGCGTTTTATTCTACGGCGGTCAGTTTAGCGGGGTTTGCGGGGGCATTTTTCGGGAAATACTTTGTCCAGTGGACCGAAGGAAAGTATCTGCACCTGTTCGGCTTTGCGATCGGCAACCGGCTGTACCATTTCTTTATTTCATTCACACTTCTGGTAATACTTGCAGCTGTCATCTTTTCAATACAAAAGCGAGAGCAAAACAGCAAAGATAAATTTTTAAAATGAGTCACGGTGAAAGGGTGGTTATATGACACGGTACGGATGGATTTGGTATGATTCCGATGAAATTTACAACTTTTCACAGGCGGATATGGACGCCAAGGTCAAGCGGTATGCCGACGTCGGCATCACGATTCTGATCGGTTTCAGCTGCACGCATTTCCGTTGGTCTTTTTATCGCCACTGGGATAAGATCAACGCCTGCATCGGAAAACTGGTCAGGGCCTGCCATAAGTACGGCATCAAATACGTCGAGCATCACAGTTCGCATCTGACGTTCAACCCGCAGAACGACGAGGACAGAATGTGGGCTGAAAAAGTTTTGCTCTCGCGCAATTCAAAGCCGGAGGACTGGTCCGGTTTCTGGGACGACGCCTATGGCGATCCGGTTATCGACGGCGTGCCGTTGTCGAGTATGCGGCAGGTATCGGGCCGCAGCGGAAAGCTGGGTATCACGACCTATCACGGGTACGGTTTTTGTTTCAACAATCCCGATTACAGGCGGTTGTATTTCAAATATCTTGAAGACGTATATGCACAGGGCGTTGACGGCATCATGACCGACGACGTGCAGTACTTCGGCAACGACGGCACCGGCTGGGCCTCGTTCAACGCCTGCACCTGCGAACACTGCCGCCGTCTGCTCAAAGAGAAGACCGGATATGACATTCCGCAGCCCGAGGGTTGGAAGGATTTTTACTGGAACTTCAAAGATCCGGCGTTTGTGGCCTGGAAGCGTATGAAGGACGAATCGACCCTCGATTTCGCTTATGCCGTCAAAAAGCATTATGAGGATTTGGGTTATAAAATGCTGCGTCCGAACTATATCTCGAGCGTCATTTCGACCAACGTGACGGCTTTGCCGTTTGAAAAATGCGCCGAGATTTGGGACTGTATCTTTCAAGAGAACTGCAGCACCCACATCATCTCCCAGTCATGGCCGTCATTTGCAGCCGAAGCGGTGCATCGATTCTGCATGGGTCGGAAACGCGGTGTCCCGGCGATGTCGATGTTTTACCCCTGTTCGGATTCGGCGCTCTATTTCGGTTGGGCGTTTTCGATGGCATGGGGTCAGTTGTTTACACAGAGCGGCGGGGAAAATCTCGATGATTATCTCGACGAAGGTAAACTGCGTCATTTTGAGGAGAACCACCTCGAACTGTTTGAACACCCCAAAAAGCTTGCCGATCTGACGTTTTTAATGTCACAGAATACCCGCGATTATGCCGACGGGTGCGACGGGTATATGCGTAAATTCCTGCAGTGGATGCAGGCGTCAATGATGTCCGGAATTGCGACCGATATGGTTTTTGAAGATAACGGCGAAGAGTTCGGTCAACACAAAGTAATTGCGGCGGTATTTGCGGCGATGCTCTCGGATAAGGCCCTGTCCGATCTTGAGACTTATGTCAAAAACGGCGGGAAGCTGCTGATCGTCGGCGATTTCGGCATCTATCAAACCGACGGCAGCAGGCGCGAAACCCCTGCGCTTTGTAAAACGCAAAAACTCGGCAAAGGTGAGGTTATCTTGATTAACCCATCGGAATGTGCGGATGTCTATCAGGATATTTTGAGCGTTCCACGCGCCGATCACTTTACCCATCGAGGCAATGTTCAGCCCTATGCGCTGGATCAGCTGCGTGAAACCGGCGGAAAAGCGCTGCGCAAACAACTTGATGAGACCGTTTATGAAGTTGAGAGTGAATCCGAGCTGTTTGTCTCACTGTTCGAAAATCAACACTGCCGTACACTGCACATCGTCAATATCGGCGATACCGTTAAAAAGAACGGTGACTGCGGACACAAAGACCCGATTCCGGCGTTTGAATCCGGTGCACCTAAAATCGGTGAGGTTAAGGTGAAAATCAATGTATTGCGTTCTGCCGAATCGGTTATGCTTTATACCCCCGAAAACAAAAGCCCGCTTTCCCTTTCATTCAGCGAAAGCGAGCGATTGGAATTTACAATACCCGCAGGGTCGTTTGCGGGATATTGCGCGATTAAGATCGTTTAAAGCTGATGTAAACCAAAACACGGCGCTGTTCAACAGCGCCGTGTTTTGGTTAATATGATTAATGCTTTTTCCCGAGGAATTCGACCACATAATAGGTTCCTGCAATATACATTCCTAAAATTGAGAGGTTGCTTAAGACTTTACCGCTGTATTCGAAGAATTCGCCATCGTCGGTGGAAGGAGTCTGCTCCTGCGAGGATGCGGATTGTTCGGTGCCGGAAGATTCCCAGACCTGAGTATCGCTTGAAGTCTGCGAAACACCGGTTTCCGCAGATTCGGAAGGTGTTGTCGCTGATGATGCAGCAGTGCTTGCTGCGGCGGAAGAAACGACAGATTCTGTTGAGGCGGAACTTGTCACGACAGAACCGGGCGAGGAAGAACTTGTTACGGTTGAACTGGCCGGGGAAGAGCTTGCTGCGGCGGAAGAAACGACAGATTCTGTCGAGGCAGAACTGGTTGCGGCAGAACTTGCTGAAGCGCTTGAAGCGGAAGAAGCTGTAGCGGTGAATTCCGAGTATATGGTATTCGCTTGGGTCACGAGAGAACGCCCCGTTGAACAGCCGGGGGATAGCAGAGAGCAGTGCCTGCTGCAGCCGTTACAAAACAATCTGCCTAAAAATTCGTTCAAGGTTTCACCGACGTTCGGGGTTTCGGTTATCGTGTTGCTTGTGGAGGGTCTTGTGCCGATGTTGATGATTTTGACACTGCTTTCCTCCTCGTTGCCGTATTCGGAGTAGGCGAGTTGTGAGGTCGTGTAATCGACGGTCGCGTCGTCAGCTGCGGTGTATGCCGGTAAGCTGTAAGTGACGGTTGATTTAATGCCGTAGAGGATCACAGCCAGAGAAATCACGGCGCCGACTGTTCTGCGGAGACGTGTGGGCTTTTGGATGTGGAATGCGGAGCGGAAAAAGCCGAGAATCATCTTCCAGTGCAGTCCGACATGGACACCCAGAACCGCCAGCGTGAGATAGGCCGACCAGGCGTGGATGGTGTACCACAGCTCGTTATTGTCTGCTCTGATCTGCCAGAATAGTTCTTTTGAAATTGCAACGCCGGAGACAGCCGTGAGGACGTACCCGATGAGCATCAGAATGTCACAAACCCAGCGCACGGTATTGACGTTCGGCTTGGTTTTAAAGATATTTTTACTGACGTTTATAATCCATTTCCAATTGAGAAACAAGTGGAAAAACAACGGAATCAACATACCGATACCGAGGATTTCGTGCCAGACCGAACCGGTCAGATCGTATGTCATCAGGACGATCCAGATGATTATCATAAAAATGTCTATACTTATTTTAAGAGCGGTTTTCTTCATAGGAATCACCTCGGTATACAGTATAAAAGACAATAATGTCAGAAATATGTTCGAAAAATAAAAATTTTTTATGGAAACGCCAAATACTTTTTGGTTTTCTCCGGAACAGAAAATATCATGTTTTCGATTGCAAACGCCTTGTTCAACTGTTATAATGACAAGCAACGGAGGTGAAAAAATGGCGTCTACGATGATGCATCTTTTGGTTGGCGATGGGATTGCAAAAACCGACGGGCGGATCAAAGGAACGGGACAGTATTATTTTGGCTGCTTTCTGCCCGATAGTGTCAATGCCGACGGATTTGCACCCAAAGAAGTGCGCTGGGCGGCACATTTACGCGCCAAAAACCCCCGTGACTGGTATGAAAACGTCGGCAGATTCTACGGTGAAAACCGGAAGAGATACGATAGCGACTTACTATTGGGATATTGTGTACACTGTATCACCGACGCCGCATTCGATGAATTTTTACATCATGGTGTCTGGGAAAGGTCCAAAGCGGCGGGTCTGACGGGCTGGGACGAGTGCTTTCGTTACGACCGCACGGTGATGAACGGGATATGGTGGCGGGAAACGATCAGGCCGCTGTTGGAAGAAACCACACCGGAGGGTGTCGGGACCGTTTCATCCGAATTGGCCATACAGACGCTCGGATACGTCCTGCATGATTATTATAACACATTGCCGCCCGAACCCCCGACATTTGTCACAACCGAAATCATAAATGAATTGACCATAAAAACACTGGAGAAAACGGAGGAGTATTTATGACGGTTTTAATCATCACTGATCTCGAAGGTGCCAGCGGCGTCGACCGTATGGATCAGGTCAGTGAAATCGGGTCGGAGGGGAACCTTTATGCCATGAAGCGGCTGACGGCGGATACGAACGCGGCGATTGCCGGGTGTTTCGACGGCGGCGCCGACAAGGTCTGGGTTCTGGACGGACACGGCCCGGGCGGGCTTCACTTTGCGGATCTTGACAAACGGGCTCTTGTGCCGGAGGATCGTTATAAATGGGATGAAATCGTGATTGCCGGCGGTGTGGATTTATTCATGGAGGTCGGCGCACACGCCATGGCCGGGACGCTGAACGGATTTTTGGATCACACGCAGAACTCGCGCCAGTGGTATAACTATTATGTCAACGGCCGCAAGATGGGTGAGACCGGACAGCTCGTACTTTTCTGCGGCGCTTATGACGTCCCGTTTGTGATGCTGGCCGGTGATGAGGCCGCCTGTGTTGAGGCGAAAGCGCTGCTGGGGAACATCGAGACAGCCGTTGTCAAATACGGTATCGGACGCAATCAGGCCAAACTGGAACCGCTCGAAGTGGCCGAACAGCGGATTTACGACGCGGCGAAAACGGCCATGAAGCGCGCTTCGGCGGGCGAATTTAAACCGTATAAACCGATTCTGCCGCTGGAAGTGAAATTAGAGTTATATCGCTCGGATTTTTGTGACGACAAGGCCAAACAGGATAACATCGAACGCCTTGATGCCCGTACGCTCAGGAAAGTCGTGACAAAGATCGTTCACCATAAGGACCTGCTGATATGAACGTTTTTATTGTTACGGATCTTGAGGGCGCCAGCGGCGTTGGCCGCGCGGAACAGGTAACCGAGGAAGGAACTCCGGATCATCTTTATTCCAAAAGGCGGCTGACTGCCGATTTGAATGCGGCGATTGCAGGCTGTTTTGACGGCGGTGCGGATAAAATCTGGGTTTCAGACGGACATGGCAGCGGCGGCCTTGTTTGGGATGAAGTTGACAAACGCGCAAATCTCCCCATTGAACGCAGTAAGAGACATGAATCGGTTTATAATGGCGAAATCGATCTCTTCATGCTGGTCGGCGCGCATGCGATGGCCGGGACCCTAAACGGTTTCTTGGATCACACCCAGAACGCCTATCAGTGGTATAACTATTATGTCAACGGCCGCAAGATAGGTGAGATCGGGCAAATAGCATTGTTCGCCGGCGCATATGACATTCCGTTTTGTATGGCGGCCGGGGATGAAGCCGCCTGTGTTGAGGCGAAAGCGTTGCTGGGGAACATCGAGACAGCCGTTGTCAAATACGGTATTGGGCGCAATCAAGCGAAACTTGAGCCGCTTGAACTGGCTGAACAGCGCATTCACGACGCGGCGGAAGCGGCGATGAAACGGGCTTCGGCGGGTGAATTCAAACCGTACAAACCCGTCATGCCGCTGGAAATCATATTAGAACTCTACCGCTCTGATTTTTGTGACAAAAAGGCCAAAAAGGATCATGTGGAACGGTTTGATGCCCGTACGCTCAGAAAAGTTTTGACGAAGATCGAATGTTTCGCGGATCTGATGTTATAAGAATTGACTGTTAAAGACCCTCGTGCGCCATGCTGTACGAGGGCTTTTATTGCTGAATTCATTTTAGTCAAGTATCTCATCAATTCTTGTTCGCAGAGCGGATTCACTGATCATACCGCGCTGTATAAACACGATGTTGCCATCTGCATCGATGAAATAGCTGGCCGGAATGCCGGTGATATTATAGGCCATTGCGCCTTCGTAAGTCGTGTCATAATAGACGGGAAAGACATATCCGTTTTCGGAGAGGAAGGATTTGACGTTTTCCTCCTCGCTCGGATCGTCCAGATTGACCATAAAGAATTCTACCTGATCGCCCAATTCCTGATAGACCTTGTTAAAATCGGGCAGTTCGCTTTGGCAGGGTCCGCACCAACTGGCCCAAAAATTCAACACGATGGGTTTTCCGAATTTGGAGGACAGGGCCACTTCATTTCCCGATGCGTCAAAAACCGTGAAATCGGTTGCGAGGTCTGCGGAGTTTGAACTTGCGGAGGAAGTTTGAGAAGTCGCCTGATTTTCGTTATAATTCTCCGTGAGTTTCGGGTAGGCGTAAATGGCGCCGACCAGAACAACGGCGATTACCGCGATCCAGAGAATCGTTTTGGCGGATTGTTTCATAAATACTCCTTTAGCTTATGTATTGAGTACAGTCATCATCCGGCTCATGACACCCGTCATCATTAAAATGCCCACGATGATCAACAACGAACCGCAGATGATATTGACGATCTGATAGTGTTTTTTAATAAAACCGAAAACGCCTTTTAATCGGTCGATCAGCACCGCACTGAGCAAAAACGGGACGCCGAGGCCCAGAGAATAGACCAACAACAGGGTTATGCCCGAAAAGACGGTATCACTGTTCGCCGCAAGCCCGAGTGCAGAGCCCAGAAAAGCACCGACACAAGGTGTCCAGCCGACTGCAAAAATCAAGCCGAACAATAGAGCGGGGAAAAACCCAAGCGGTTTCACGGCGGTATCGAACTTTTTGCTGCCGTTGAGAAATCCGATTTTGAATATTCCGATAAAGTTCAGCCCGAATACAATGACGATTGCGCCGGTGATAATATTAACAGCGGTTTTATGCTGAATTAACAAACCGCCGATGGCTGAGGCCAACGCGCCGAGTGCGACGAATACCGCAGTGAACCCGAGAACGAAGCCGAGTGCGTTGACAAAGACCTTGCTCTTTTTGCCTTCGGCGTTGTCACCGGTACTTCCGCCTGCGAAATAGAGGATATAAATCGGTATCATCGGCAGTATGCACGGCGAGATGAAGGTGATGATACCCTCAAGGAAAGAAATCAGATATTGCAAGCTTGTATTATCCTTTCACAGAGGTTTTGCAGAGCCAACCGTGTTCGTTAAATGCGGAAGGGAAAAACTTCCTGCGATTATGTATGACGAAAAAATCGTCACGACGAAAAAGCCGTCACGCCGGTGGCGGTGTGACGGCTTTACGCCACGACATTGATTTTGTATCGCTCAGGCAAGTAAGGCCAGAATATCCGCTTTGGGTCTTGCACCGATTGAAGAAGCGGCAAGCTTTCCGTTTTTAAAGACCAGCAGGGTGGGGATGCTCATCACGCGGTATTGCATCGCGAGCTCGCCCTGTTCATCCACATTGACTTTGCCGACCTTGATATCGGCACGTTCATTGGCAATCTCGTCCACAATCGGGGAGACCATGCGGCACGGACCGCACCAAGGGGCCCAGAAATCGACGAGAACGGGGACCTTGCTGTTGATGACCTCTTCGGTGAAATTATCTTTGGTTAATGTTACGACTGACATGTTTTACGACTCCTTTCAGGAATGTGGCTTCATTATAGCATCAAAGATTTATGAAAAATGTGACCTCGTCACATAACGCTCTTAAAGTGATCGGCCATCGAAATGTCGTTTGGCTTTTTATTTTTTCAAACCGCCGAACGAAAACCCGGACAGAATATTGGTATCGAAAGAGAAATTCAGATTTTTGCGCTCGCGGTCGCGTTTAAACGCCAGTGCAATTATTTTGTCCAAAAGATCGCAATAATGCATTCCGGCCGCTTCCCAAAGATAAAAAGACAGCGAACCCGGGATGGTGTTGAGCTCGTTGACATAGACTTCGCCTGTTTTGGAATCGGTCAGAAAGTCGATGCGGGCAACACCGCTGCATCCGAGCGCCTGAAAGGCCTCAACAGCGTATTTTTGAATCAATCCGGTCTGTTCTTCGCCAATATCGGCGGGCAGTTTGCGGCTCAGCCCGCTCATCCCTTTTTGCCCGCTCATGTATTTGTCGCCATAAGATAAAATCGCATCGTTGCCGACCGGCTCTTCGCAGGGGCTTGCAACGGCTTCATAGACGTCACCCAACACCGAACAGTTGATTTCGCGCAGGTTTTCGACCGCGTTTTCAATCATGACCCGGCTGCACAGGAGGAAACAGTCGTCAATGGCTCCGGATAAATTATCACGGGTTTTGACCTTGTAAACGCCGACGCTCGAACCGAGATTAACCGGCTTGACGATAATCGGATAACGGTGATTTTTCTCAATCAAATCGAGAAGTTTATCGCGTTCAGCGGCCCAGCGGTCGGCGTAGAAATCGGTCGCCGCCAGTACCGGGATGCCCTTTGCGGAGAGAATGTCTTTGGTCGTCAGTTTATCCATGCTGTTTGCGGCAGAGAGCACGTCGCATCCGCAGTAGGGCAGGTCGAGCAGATTTAAAAATCCCGCGAGCGTTCCGTCCTCGACGTTGGTGCCGTGCACGATCGGGAACGCGACGTCGATATGGATGCAAAACGGCTTTTTCAAACCCTTCTTTTCGCCTTCCAGATAGACGGTGCCGCCCTTGCGTATAAAAGCCACCCGTTCCGATTTTTGCAGCAGGGCGGGGATATCCTTGAAACTGTCGATGTCACACATCGCGGGCGAGGTGTAAAACTCACCGGTTTTGGTGATATAGAGCGGGATGATCTCGTATTTTTCGGTATCCATGGCTTTGATGGCCTGAACGGCGGTGATGATCGAGATCTCGTGTTCGACGCTCTTTCCGCCCATGATGACGCAGAGATTGATTTTCATTGACAGTTCCTCCGATTAATAATTGTCGGGCAGGTCGTTTTCCAACAGCACGACCGCGTTTTGGGAAGCAAAGGTGTTAAAAATCTGTGCCGCGTTTTTGAAAGTGTCGACACGGATAATTTTATCTTCGGCAAGTTCGGCGGCGACTGCGCCGTCATAAATCGGGTCAGCCCGTTTTCCGCCGACTAAAATCAATAAATCGCAGACCTTTGCTGCGTTTTCGCCGAGTCGGTAATTTTCAGCATCTTCTTTCGTACCCAATTCCACCATGCCGGGCGTGACCACAATTTTCATGCTGTCAAACCAAGACAACGCTTCCAGCGCAGCAGCTGCCCCCGTGGGATTAGAATTGTAAGCGTCGTCGATAATCGTCAGGCCGAACGGGTTCTTATGCATTTCGAGCCGGTGGGGAACGGGTTCAAGCTTGGAAATGGCACCGGCCGTTCTCTTCGGGTCAATGCCGAATTCGGAACAGACGGCGACTGCGGCCAGAATGTTGATGACGTTGTGGCGGCCTAAAAGTTTGGTACGCGCCTCGAAGGTGCCGTCGGGATAATGAATGGTGAATTTGATTCCGTTTTGGTCGGCCTGTATACCGTCGGCCCGGAAATCAAGCCCTTCCGCTTCCAACCCGTATTTAACGGTTTTGGCTTTGGAACCGTGCGCAGAAATATAGGGATTGTCATAGTTCAAAAACATTGTCCCGCCGACTTTTTCGACGGCGTCGGCAAGCTCGAATTTAGTGGCGATGATGTTTTCGAGCGAACCCATGGTCTTGAGGTGCTGTTCGCCGATGGCGGAGATCACGCCGAATACCGGGTTGGTCAGGCGGCAGAGTTCTGCGATATCACCCACACAGGCCGCACCCATCTCCGCCACAAAGACCTCAGTCGTGGCTTTGAGGTCATTATTGACGACTTTGGCGACGCCCATGGGGGTATTATAGCTCTCGGGCGTGATGAGCGTGTTAAAGTGTTCGGATAACAAACGCCCGAGGATGTACTTAGTGCTGGTTTTGCCGTAGCTGCCGGTAATTCCGACCGTGACGGCATTGCTTTGAGCCAGCTTTTGCTGTGCCATTTTAAAATATTTGTTATAAATCATCTTGTCGATCGGGGTGTTTAACGCAAGTGACAGTAACATTAAAAGCGGTCCGACCGCGCATACCGAACCGGCCAGCACGATTGCACCGCGGTGCGGAATTAAAAAATATCCGCTGATCATTGCCGCGAGCGGGAAGAATAAAGCCGTGCCGAAAATCCGTTTGGCACGCGCGGTAAAAACCAGCGCTTTTTTGGCTCTGGGCGCTTTGAAAAGCAGCCAGAAAATTCCGAATACGATCGCCAGCAGACAAGCCGCAAGTGCAAACGCGATATCTTGATCCGAGCCAAGTTCAATCAATATGGTAACGATATCTGCCGATACAAGCAAAACCAGGTTCGGGATCAACTTCTTAAAATTATGCAGTACCCAGTCGAGATAACGCTCGGAGCGGTAGGACGAGAGCTGAAGCATATGCAGATGGAATTTGACGTTGAAAACACAGTAAAAGCCCATTAAAAGACAGGCGGCCAAATAGACGAGTTTCGCAATCACACTCGGTGTCCCCTCTCACTTGTTGTTTAATTCAATATAAAATAACGCAGTGCAGCCGTGAATTCGGGTAATTTACGTAAAAAGGCGTAGTGATCGCAGTCCTTATAGACGATCAGTCCGGCGTCCGGAATCAATTTCTTCATTTTTTCGGCGTCGGAGAGCGGCGTCGCGGTGTCCTTGTCGCCCCAGAACAGCAGAGTGGGGACGGAGATGTTTTTCAACCGGTCGGACACGTCCTGCGCCAGCACCGCCGACATGGTTTTTTTCATCATCAGCGAGGCCTTTTTATAATCTTCAGAGCCGTACTTGGACGGGTCGAAAATTTTTGAAAACGGTTTGCCGATCACCGGAGCATTCAAAAGTTTTTTTCCCGTTTTGAAAAAGAATCGTTTGATATAAAATCCGGGTTTGTGTTTGGCGGGAATGCCGGTGCTGCTGACAAGTATCAGTTTTGAAATGTTTTGGTATCCCCGTCCGGCCAGTGCCAATGCGGTTTTTCCACCGTTTGAGTGACCGACCAGAATCGGCTTTTCGAGGCCGAGTGCTGCGATAAAATGTTCGGTGAAATCGGCGAAATCATCGGTGTTAAAGGGTTTTTTCGGCTCTTCGCTCTCACCGAACCCCGGCAGGTCAACCGTGATCACGCGGCAGCAGTCGGAGATGCGGTCTGCGACCGGTTTGAAGGTGCTGCGGTCGACGCCCCAGCCGTGCAGAAACAAAACGGGCCTGCCTTCGCCGGTGCTGTCATATCCGATTTCAAGACCGTCGACCGAAGTTTTCATAAATCTCCTCTCAGACCCATGATGTGTTTAGTATATTATACCATGCGTCCGCATGGCAGTCAACGACAGACAGGCCGGACATTTGGGAAAAAATTCGACGGAAATCCCGTAAAACGCCCGATCAGCCCTTGTCATTTTTCGGGCGATCTGTTATAATGAGTTCATCATACTGGGGGAGGATGGTTTTGTTGGTTCCCTTTGGAAACGGTATGAGCGCAGAATTTTGCGGGCGGATCAAATCGGTTCGTTTGTAAGCGAATGGAGGAAAACCCTTTTATGGCAAATAACACGGAGGCAAAACAACAGACAAAACAGATTCTGTTCTCGCTGTTTGACGAGGGCAGCGTTATGGAGATCGGAGATCTGGCGGCCAGCGGCGAAAGCGGCGTGCTGGCGGCATGGGGAACCGCAGACGGCAATCCCGTGTTTGCGTTCGCGCAGGACAGCGGAACAATCGGCGGCGCGTTCGGAACGGCGGCCTCGGAAAAGATCGGAAAGATTTATGAGCTTGCAGCCCAAAACGGCGCTCCTGTTGTCGGGATTTTTGACAGCAACGGCGTGCGGATGGCTGAGGGCGGCGAAGTGATGTCGGCACTCGGTAAATTTATGAACAGCGCCAATACCCTTTCGGGCGTAGTACCGCAGATCGCGGTCGTGACCGGTACCTGCGGCGGTTCAATGGCGATGATCGCCGAATGTGCCGATGCAGTGATTCTGTGTGAAGACGCGCAGCTGTTTTTGACGCCGGACGACATCATCAAAGCGGCACAGCCCGGTTATAAGCCCGCTAAGAGCAGTGTGACAGCGGCAAAGAACGGAACGGCGGCGTTGGTCACGAAAGACGCAGCTTCGGCAGTTGAGGCGGCGAAAAAGCTGCTCTCATATCTCCCGTCCAACAATCTCGACGTGCCCCCGGTGTTTGATTTTACCGAACCCGCCGAAGGTATTGCCGATTCAGACAGTTTTTATGAGCTCTACGCCGAATACGGCACAACCGCGAAAGTCGGCTTTGCCACCGTCGGCGGACAAAGCGTGGGCCTGGTTTCCACCGCAAAGGACGAAAAGGGCTATATCCGCAGCTGCGCCGCTAAAAAGATCGCCCGTTTTGTGCGGTTGTGCGACGCCTATTCGATCCCGGTTGTTACGCTGGTTGATACCGACGGTTTTGCGCCGGACGGCGACGGCGAGGCAAAAGGTGCGATTATGACCGCCGCCGCGTTGTCTCAGGCGTATGCAGAGGCGACTTGCCCCAAGATCTCGGTTATAACCGGGAAAGCCATCGGTCCTGTTTATATTGCGACCTGCGGCAAATCCGCAAATGCAGACGCTGTATTTGCGTATGAAAATGCAATTATCAGTCCGGTCAACCCCGATGCGGCGTTGATTATCAACGAACCGCAGCTGCTGGATAACTGCAAGAGCGAGGCGGAGCGCAAAGCGGTTTATGCCGCCTATGCCGCAGACAAACTCGGTGCAAAAGCAGCAGCTTCTGCCGGTTTGGTAGATGCCATCGTGACGTCCGCCACGATTCGTGCACAGGTGCTTTCGGCGCTGTCAATGCTCTCGGGCAAACGGGTCAGCCGCATGCCCAAAAAGCATGCCACCAATCTGTTGTAAAATCGGGCAATCCGATCTATATAGATAATGATTAATGAATTAAGGAGAAAAGATATGAAAAACCTGAAGATCACCGTCAATGGCAAAACCTATGACGTTGCCGTCGAAGAAGTCGGCTCAACCGCGGCAGCCGCACCGACACCCGCACCGACACCCGCAGCCGCACCTGCACCGGCACCTGCCGCAGCACCCGCTGCCGCCGCAGATGGTAACCCCGTCAAAGCCCCGATGCCCGGCACCATCATCAATGTGTTCGCAAAGCAGGGTGATACCGTGGAAAAGGGTCAGGTTCTGTTGATTCTCGAGGCCATGAAAATGGAAAACGAGATTCAGGCGGCCGAAGCGGGCACCGTCACCGGCGTCAATGTAAAAAAAGGCGACACGGTCAACGCAGACGACGTCCTGCTTACCATCGCGTAAGCAGTTCGAAAAATAAATTTTTCGAACCGGGAGTTTGTTCCTTTCGGCTTTTCCGAATCGGCTCAAACATCTCTCAATCTGTAAAGGAATGGTTATAATATGGCAAAAAAGATTCTGATTACCGACCTGACGCTGCGTGATGCCCATCAGTCGCTGTTGGCGACCCGCATGAGCACCGAGCAGATGCTTCCGGTCATGGAACTGATGGATAAAATCGGCTTTCATTCGATGGAAGTCTGGGGCGGTGCGACATTCGACGCCTGCCTGCGTTTTTTGAACGAAGATCCGTGGGATCGTCTGCGCACCATGCGCAAAAAAATGCCCAATACCAAGCTGCAGATGCTCTTCCGCGGGCAGAATATGCTGGGATATCGCCATTATGCTGACGACGTGGTCGAATATTTCGTCCAGAAGTGCGTTTCCAACGGTATTGATATCATCCGCATCTTTGACGCGCTTAACGACATCCGCAATCTGAAGTGCTCCATCGCCGCAGCCAAGAAGGAAAAAGCCCATGTTCAGGGTGCAATCTCTTATACGACCGGCGAGGTCTTCACAATTGACTATTACGTTAAATACGCCAAACAGCTCGAGGACGAAGGCGTGGATTCTATTTGTGTCAAAGATATGGCGGGTCTGTTGACCCCGTTCTTTACCTATGATCTGGTCAAGGCGCTCAAAGAAAACGTCAAAGTCCCGATCCAGCTGCACTCACATTATACGGCGGGTCTCGCGTCCATGTCTCTGCTCAAGGGCATTGAAGCTGGCGCCGATATCATCGACACGGTCATGTCCCCGCTGGCACTCGGCACCTCCCATGCGCCGACTGAGAGTATGGTCGCCGCACTCAAGGGAACACAGTATGACACCGGAATCGACCTGGTCAAGCTGAACCCGATCAAGGATTATTTCGCCGAACTGCGCGCTGAATACATCAAGAGCGGCATGATCAACCAGAGAATGCTCGGTGTTGATGCCAACACCCTGCTGTATCAGGTTCCGGGCGGTATGCTTTCGAACCTCGTTAAACAATTGGCAGACGCCAAAAAGTCTGATAAACTCGACGATGTGCTCAATGAGGTCCCGCGTGTGCGCGCCGACGCCGGTTATCCGCCGCTGGTTACGCCTTCATCCCAGATCGTCGGTACCCAAGCGGTATATAACATCATCATGGGCGAGCGGTATAAGACCGTCACCAAGGAATTTAAAGCGCTGATCAAAGGTGAGTACGGAAAGACCCCGATGCCCATCTCTCCGGAATTCTCCAAGAAGATTCTCGGCGACGAAGAGCCTATCACTTGCCGCCCCGCCGATCTGCTTAAGCCCGAGCTGGATACCATGCGCGAAAAAGCGGCAAAATGGGCCATTCAGGACGAGGATGTGCTGACTTACGCCCAGTTCGACCAGGTTGCGATTAAGTTCTTCGAACAGCGCCGCAACAGGATGCACGGCGTCGACAGCGAGCATTTCGACCCGGCCAATAAAACCCATATCGTTTAATTAGTCCCTGCTGAATAAACCGAGAGGAGTGTCGATCCGGTGAAACTGATAAACGTCGGATTCGGAAATCTTGTGGTCGCCGAGCGCATCGTATCGATCGCCGGATTCGACACACAACCGGTCAAACGTCTGGCACAGGACGCCAAGGCGGAGGGTCGGCTGGTCGATACGACCTATGGGCGCAAGACCAAGGCGATCATCCTCACCGACAGCGGCTATGTGATCGCCTCGGCACTCCAGCCGGAGACCATCGCAGGCCGTATTGCCGACACGGATAATCATAAGGAGGACGAGAAATGAGCAAAGGGCTTATCCTCGTCCTCTCCGGTCCTGCCGGCAGCGGCAAAGATACCATGCTGGAACGGTATTTCAAGTTCGGCACTGCAAAAAAGACCATATCGGCCACCACGCGTCCGATCAGAGCCTGCGAAAAAGACGGCATAGACTATTACTTTTTTACGCGCGAACGATTTGAAAAAGCGATTAAAGACGGCGAACTGCTTGAATATACCGAATATGCGGGCAATTACTACGGAACACTTTACAGCGAGATCAATCGCATCACCGCCGCAGGAGACGACGTGATTTTAAAAATTGAGGTCGAGGGCGGACAAAATGTGAAAAAACGGTTTCCCAACGCGGTTTTGGCCTTTACGTTTCCGCCAAGTGCGGCCATTCTTGCCGCACGGCTGAGGCGACGCGGCACCGAGGATGAACAGACCATTAAAAGACGCCTTGCCGTAGCCCAAACCGAAATAGAAACCGCAAAAAAGATCTATGATTATTTAATCATCAATGACGACGCAGACAATGCGGCCAAGCAGTTGGCGGACATCATTTCCGCCCGGCACGCCGCGATGAACGAAAATATCGATTTTATGAACGAGGTAAAAGACGATGTCAAAAATCATTTCATTTGATCCGGAAAAATACTCAAAGAGCCGTTATTCTACGGTGATCGGCGTCGCAAAGCGCGCCCGTGAGATCGCCGAACAGGCGGCGGAGGAGAAAGAGATTCTGACCGAAAAACCGGTCAAAACAGCGATGACAGAACTCATCGAGGGCAGATTTAAAATCGTCACGGTCAACAGAGAGAAAAACGAGACCTCAGACGACGATTACACGGAAATATCCTTCCATTAAGGAGATGTAACTGTGCCGTCGATTGCAAAAGTCGCGGTTGCGGGGCTGCTTTATAGTTACGACCGGGTCTTTGACTATTTGCTGCCGCCGGAATTTTCGTCTGTTAAACCGGGATGCAGGGTGAAGGTCGGATTCGGGAAGGGCAATGCCGAAAAGGCGGCGATGATCCTTGAAATCGTCTCCGAAAACGAAGCAAAGGAACTCAAACCCGTCAAGGCGCTAATCGACCCGAAACCGGTTTTGACAGGGGAACAGTTGGAACTTGCCGTCCGGGTGGCGGAGCGTACATTTTGTCCGATTTACGACGCGATCAAGCTGATGCTGCCGTCGGGCCTCGGATTTCTCGACAAAATTACATATCAAAAGACGACAGACCGGGATCCGCAGTCCTTCGACGAACCGCAGAGGTCTGTTTTGTTATATCTGGGTGATAAACCCGTCAGCGCTCAAAAGCTGAAAAAAGAGACCGGTGTCGGTTCTGAGATATTGGAGATCATGGTACGCGAAGGACTGCTTGAAAGCAGCGTAAAGACGGCGCGTAAAGTCGGGGACAAGACAGTAAAACTGTTATCACTCGGACCGGAGAAACCCAAACGACAGTCCCCCAAGCAAGCGGCGGTTTTGAAATATCTCGAAGAGAATGGGGAAAGCGCTGCAAAGCAGGTCAGCTATTACACCGGCGCTTCCAACGCCACGATCAATACGCTGATCAGTAAAAACGCTGTTATTGCCAACGAGCAGTTATGCTATCGGGAATCCTATGAATCCGCCGAACGGATTGACCCGGACTCTCTTATCCTGAACAAAGACCAACAGGCGGCATATGAGACCCTTTCGGCGCTTGCTCCCGGCTCAAACGCACTGTTATTCGGCGTGACCGGCAGCGGCAAGACGATGGTCATTTTGAAGCTGGTGCAAAAAACACTTTCCGAGGGCAGATCGGCGCTGCTGATGGTGCCCGAGATTTTATTGACGCCGCAGTTTACAAAATTATTTACCGGCTGCTTCGGAAAACGGGTGGCGGTGCTGCACAGCGGTCTTTCCGAGGGGGTTCGGCTCGACGAATACCGCCGCATCAAAAACGGCGATGCAGATCTCGTGATTGGAACCCGCTCCGCGATTTTTGCACCGCTCGAAAACATCGGTTTAATCTCGATGGATGAGGAGCAGGAGAGCGCCTATAAATCAGAGAGCAGCCCGCGTTATGATGCCGGAGAGGTCGCCGCAATGCGTGCAAAAACCCACGGTGCCTTGTTTTTACGGTCTTCGGCAACGCCCTCAATCCGCACTTGGCATGCAGCGCAAAACGGGAAAATCGCATTGGTCAAACTCGGCGCAAGATATGCGGGCGCAAGATTGCCGTCGGTGAAACTCATTGACATGCGGGACGAGTCTCCGGTAGCGCCGGGCGGTGTTTTGGGAGAAACATTGCTGAACGCGTTGAAAAATACGCGTGACAATGGACGGCAATCGGTGTTATTATTAAACCGGCGGGGTCATGATACCATCGTGATCTGTTACGACTGCGGTGAGGTAATCAAGTGTCCGCACTGCAGTGTCGCCCTGAATTACCACATCGCCAACGGGCGTCTGATGTGCCACGTCTGCGGCTACAGCACCGCGGAGATGCGCTGTTCAAAATGCGATGGCAAACGGATGCGGTTCTTGGGCAGTGGCATTCAGAAAGTCGAGACCGAACTGGCACAGCTTCTCCCCGAGGCCTCGGTGCTGCGCATGGACACCGACACCACTGTGACACGGGACGCCCACGATAAGTTGTTTACCAACTTTAAAAACGGGGAATATGACATTCTGATCGGCACACAGATGGTGGCCAAGGGCATTGACTTCGAAAACGTGACGCTGGTCGGGGTATTGAATGCCGAGCAGGGGCTTTTCTCGGGCGATTACAAAGGCGCGGAACGGACTTTTTCACTGCTGACGCAGGTTGTCGGGCGTTGCGGAAGGGGAAAGTACAGCGGTGAGGCGATCATCCAGACCTACCTGCCTGAAAATCGGATTTTCGAATATGCCCGCAATCAGGACTATGAGGCTTTTTATAACGACGAAATCGAACTTCGCCGCCAGCTGCTTCATCCGCCGTTTTGCGATATCTGCCTGATCGGTGTGAGCGGAGAAAACGAAAAAGAAACCGCCAAGGCCGCCGATGAATTCTTGGAATTGGTCAAGGAAAAGACTGTCGGAACCGAGTTTCCGGTGCGTGCATACGGTCCGGCACCCGCACAGACGGCACGCGCGGCCAATCGATATCGCTATCGCCTGACTTTGAAGTGCCGGAATACAAAGGGTTTTCGGGATTTAATCGGGCAGGCGCTCAAAGATTTTTCAAACGCGCATAAGCGCGACAATATCACCGCGTTTGCGGATATGAATCCCGAGCAGTATTATTAAGAAAACTAATTTCGGAATGAGGGAATAACATGGCAATCAGAAAAATCGTTATAGACGGCGACGAGATGTTGAAAAAGGTCTGCAGGCCGGTTGAGAAATTCGATGAACGTCTTGCAACGCTGGTGGGGGACATGCGCGATACCTTGACCGCCGAAAACGGCGTCGGGCTTGCCGCTCCGCAGGTCGGCGTTTTAAAGCGTGTTTTCATCATCAACACCGGTGAAGAGATCAAAGAGTTTATCAATCCCGAGATCATCAGCCGCGAAGGAGACCAGCGCACGGCGGAGGGGTGCCTTTCCTGCCCGGGGCTCTGGGGTGTTACTGTGCGTCCGCAGAAGATCGTCGGAAAGGCATTCGACCTTAAGGGTAATGAATTTGAGTTTACCGGTGAGGATTTGATGGCCAAAGCCTTCTGCCACGAAAACGACCATTTGAACGGCATTCTGTTTAAAGAACGCGTCGTCGAGTGGCTAGAAAATGACGTAAAATAATGTAGGGGGCGATACAGGCAACGGCCTGCTGCGTTCGCCCGCGTTGTCCCCATCGCATGGATTGTCCCCATCGCATGGATTGTCCCCATCGCATGGATTCCGCACGGCGGGGACGGAGCGCCGAGTCGTCGCTCCCTATAAATTGTTTTTAGAGGCAGATTGTATGAAGATTCTATTCATGGGCACACCTGAATTCGCTGCGGTTTCGCTGGAAAAGCTGGCCGCTGAATTTGAGGTTGCAGCTGTGATTTCGCAGACGGACAAGCCGAAGGGAAGGGGTTATGAACTGCTGCCGACGCCGGTCAAAGTCACTGCGCAAAAACACGGCATTCCCGTTTATCAGCCCGCTTCCATGCGCACGCTCGAATCTGCGGAACTGGTTCGGGGATTGAAACCCGATGTGATTGTGGTCGTCGCTTACGGTAAAATTCTGCCGCTTGATATACTGAGCATTCCGCCGATGGGCTGTATCAATCTGCACGGCTCGCTGCTGCCCAAATACCGCGGCGCCGCACCGATTGAATGGGCGGTGATCAACGGCGAGAATAAGACGGGTCTGACGACGATGTATATGGCCGAGGGTATGGATGACGGCGATATGATTGATAAAGTTGAGACCGAAATCGGCGAAAATGAGACCGCCTTTGAACTGCGCGGGCGGTTGGCCGTGATCGGTGCGGATTTATTGGCAAAAACCCTGCACGACCTCGAAAAGGGACCGCTTCCGAGAACACCGCAAAATCATGCAGAGGCGACCTATGCACCGATGATTAAAAAAGAACTCGGAAAGCTGGATCCTTCTAAACCCGCTCTTGAAATTCACAATCTTGCGCGCGGTCTTTCACCGTCGCCGAGTGTTTTTTTCTCGGTGGGCGGTCGGCGGGTCAAATTGCTGAAAACCGCTTTCATCGGCGATATGAACGGCACTGCTGGTACAGTGACAATTAAAGACGGTGCATTATATCTGTATTGCGGGACGGGCGCGGTACGATTGGACGAAATTTGCCCCGAGGGCAAAAAACCGATGACAGGCGCGGCTTATTATAACGGACATCGCTTTGTGCGTGTTGATAATTGAATTATATAATAGAAAACGATGGGCGTATATCATTTGATATGCGCCCGCTTTTAACAGATGTCGTAATGTTTATTGCGTTGGCGTTTGCTGCGGTTGACCTTACTCGAGATGGAGCGGTCAATATGAATGACAAGGTAAAATTTGATTTTTTTGTTGACACATACTGACAAGATGCGATATAATATTCACATACGGAAAATTAGCGGGGAAGGAGAAATTGCATGCATTCGCAGAGACGTTACGGTATCGTTTACATATGCTGCATTCTCTCTGCTTTATTAGTGTCTTTGCTTACATTATCCATATCCGCCGCTTCTCCGACCCTGAGCGCTGAGCTCAAACCTTCGGCGGACGGGAAGACCATAATAGTGGTTTTTTCGATTACAAATAACCCCGGCATCGCGGGTTTTCGGTTCACGATGAACTATGACAACACGGTACTTAAACCGGTGCAGACCGTCTGTAAGATTTCGGACGGATTGTATATCGATAACCACGAAACCGCCACCACCCAATTGAATGTAGTGTGGGCCAACGGAACGAATTATACCGGAAACGGAGAACTGTGCAGCGCAACCTTCTCGGTGATCGGAACCGTCAAAGACGGGCAGTATCCGATCACGATTACCTATGATCCTGCCGATATTGTCAGTATTGTCGACGGTGATCCAAAATCCATCTCCTGCGAAGCCAATGGAATGACCGCATCGGTTCAGACGGTTTCGATACAGTCCGAACCTTCGCAACCGGTCTCGTCGGAAAACACCGGCAGTCAGATACAGAGCGCATCTCCCGTTTCGGCCTCTTCCTCAGCTTCTGCGGTTTCAAGCATACCTTCATCTTCAACGATTTCAACGGGGACAAGCACACCGTTGATTGAAGTGAATAGTCAGGTGCCTGTTCCGGATTATACGAGTGCAGCTTCAGAAAACAGTATAACACTGCAGTCCTCTCAATCCGTTTCCGGCACGGTTCAGAGCAGTTCCGGCGAAAACAGTCAAACACAATCACCCGGAACAGAAAGCATAAATTCTTATCCCACACTGTCCCAATCCTCGGGGGAACAAATCCCGACGCAGTCTCCCGACAGGAAAACCCCCGATATCCTTTTCATTGCGGTTCTGATTATCGCCGCAGGAGCGGCAGCCGTTTTAATCGTTTTCATCATCAGAAGAAACAAAACACAAGTGAAATAACAGAGAGGTGCCAAAAATGTTAAAAGCGAAAAAGTTACTGATCATCGTTCTGGGTGCATTGCTCGTTGTGAGTATGGCAGCTGTAATTGCAGTGAACGCCAGTACCAACCCGGCGCTGACAGTATCGTCTCACAGCATCGATTACGACGCTGATTCGGCTGCACGGCAAATCACGGTTACAGTGAGTTTGCCCGAGAATTCGGAGTATTTGATTGCGGGTTCAAGATTCAACATCGGGTTTGACCCGACAGTGATGACCTGCGATACGAGTACGGGGATTACCTGGAATGTCAGTAATGGCTTCAAAACCGCAAATCTTGCCGTTGTCAATACAAATTTGACAAATCTCACATTGGTTTGGGCAAATGACACAAATATTTCTTATACAACAACGACAGACAACACGGCATGGCTTGTCAAAATAACTTTCACCATTGCCGATAATGCGCCGGCGGGTGTATATCCAATTACTATGTCGTTCCCCATCACTGGGACTTATGAGGGGAATATGACCAATGCTGCGCTTGACGATGTCCCGACCGATTTGGTCAGCGGTTCGCTGACCATCAACCCGATTCCGATTACCTATACTGCGTCCATCACGGGTCTGAACGGCAGCGGCGAAGCGGTGTACGGCACCACACTCGGCGCCAGCGCACTCAATATTACCGACGGACGCGACGGCAATTTAACGACTTATACCGAGGATCAAATCAGTTCTTTCACCTATCAGTGGTACAGAGACGGCGCAGCGATCACAGGCGCCACAAGTGCAACCTATTCGCCGACTGCTGATGATATCGCGGCGACAGATACCGATATTGCAGCCAGCAACGATGGCTGCATCCTCTCCGTTACCATCGGAGCAACCGGGAATTTCACCGCAACGCCGGCGTCTTCAAGCGAGGTCAAAGCGGTCAGAGCGGCTTATACGGGCACCGTCCCGGTGCCGGTTCTGGTCTCCCGTACGACCGATTCGATCACCATCGGCATCTCTGATGATACGCTGACTAATTCAGACTGCCAATTTAAAATGGGCACCGAGGGCACCTGGCAGGACAGCCCGACGTTTAACAGTCTTGATAATTCGTTCAGCTATGTCTTCTATGCGCGTGTGGCAGAAACGACCACCACGTTAGCATCTGACGCAAGCGCCTCTTCCGCAACAATGAGACCCCAGCTCTCGGCAAGCGGAACACTGGGAATTGACGATACGACACCCGCATATGGCGAAACGCTGGGGGCGTATACAAGCGTACTGGATGCCGATTTTAAAGACCACGGTCTCAGCACGGCGGTATATACTTGGTATCGCGACAGCGTCACTGCGGCGAATGTCGTCGGTACGGGTTCGAGCTATACCGTGGTTGAGGCAGATATCGGTCACACCCTGACGCTCGGTATCAGCGCGGTGGATAATTTCACCGATTATAGTTGGGGCTTCACAGGTGCGGTTTATTCTTCGGCAACCGCAACGGTTGCAAAAGCCAACAATACTGCAACACCGGTCACACCTTCCGTCAATTCCAATGAATATGTAAATATCGGCGGATTGGTAATCAGCATACAAGAAAATCAGGAATATAAGATTACGCAAGGTGGCGTAACGGTGAGTGATTGGGCTTCTTATACCGGAACCACCAAGCAATTTGCAACATACCTCACGGATTGGTTGAAACCCGTGACGGATTATGTGATCACAACTCGGTTCACGGCTACCTCTACACAAAACGCCGGTACGGTGGAACAGACGCTTAATGTAACCACCGCACAATGGCGGCTGGATAACAGCGCCCTTTCGGTAAGTCCGGATTCTTGGGTTTACGGCATTGAAGAGACGGCAACCGGAACCACAGATGTCATTGAGGCGGAGTCGTCGTTGATTTATCAATGGTACAGAGATACGGATGCAATTGTCGGGGCAAATACGAACAAGTATACGCCGGTTGAAGCGGACATCGGAAAGACGCTTAAAGTCACGTTGACTGTCGGCGGCAGTTACTCGTGGGATTCAGCACTGAACAAAGAGGAATCCGGTGTGGTCGATAAGGCCGCCGGTCCCGCCGCACCCGCCACGCCGGAATTGAGCAGTAAGTCCTACGACTATATCGAAGTGTATTCATCACAGGATAAACAATACGCGATCACACAGACCCAGGGCAGCGCGCTGTATTGGACAGACGGCGCGATGTCAACCGTCGGCTGGATGGAATTGTCGCCCAATACAACCTATTACATCTATACACGCGTCAAAGAGACCGAGACGAACTATGCCAGCGCTGCCTGCACAACACCGCTCGAGGTTACAACCGACAAATACCCGGTGACGGGTACCGTGACCATCAGTGTATCGGGCGGCGGAGATGCCGAATGGGGCAAGACGCTGACGGCAGACACCACGAACATTAACCCGCAGTCAGCGGTTCCGTATATCATCTATAGCTGGTATTCCGGCGGAACACTGGTTCAATCCGGTACCGGATCTTCTTACGTGACGACCGAGTCCGATTTCGGAAAGAGCGTCTATGTTGTAGTTGTTGTAAACGATAACCCGTATACAACACCCACACCGATTCAATCAAATTCAATAACGATTCTTGCAAAGACCATCAGCGGTACGGCAATCATAGCGGATCAAGCCGCTGACGGTGCCGAATGGGGCAGTGTGGTATTTGCGAATTCTTCTGGAATTATACCGTCCAGCATGCCTCGGACGAGTATTACATATGCCTGGTCAGTGGAAGGAACTGTAAAAGCAACGGGTCCCCTCTATTCGCCGGCTTCAACTGATGTCGGCAAAACCCTGACATTAACACTCGGCGCAACAGGAAGTTATCGCGGTTCTGTCACAACCACAACGACAATCGTGAAACAGACCATCACCGCGAAACCGACCGTATCGGGCAGCCCGACCTTCGGAACCACCATCAGCGCCGCGCTTGACGCCATTCCGGCGGATGCCAGGACCAATATCGGGTATCAGTGGTATCGCAGTGATACCGAAACCGGAACCGGAACAGCGATTACAGGCGCAACGAGTGCAACCTATGTTGTAATCGGGGATGATATCGGGAAATGGCTTTATGTAGCAGTCACGGTTGATTCCGCCAATGCGACTTATCGCGGCACCACCCGCAGTTTAGCTGTTGAGGGCGGTAAGGAGATCATCACCGCTACCATCGGCATCTCGGGTTCCGCAAAATACGACGAAGAACTTACAATAACCATAGGCTCACTGACACCTGCGGGAGCGACCTACGACGTGATCTGGTACCGTGACGACGTTCAGCTCAAACGCGGTGACGGCGCAACCCTCGCCAACACGCAGTATACGCTTGTCAAAGACGATATCGGAACTGTGATCAGCGCCACAATCATCGGCACCGGCAACTATACCGGCACACCGACAGCTGCCACAACGGCGACTGTCACCAAAGCCGACGGACCGGAGAAACCCGCTGCGCCGACCGCAGTTTCCAATACCTACAGCACGATCACCGTTACCGGCATCACCGGATATGCATACAAGATCGACAGCGGCAGCTGGGGTGCGACCAGAACATCGGACGGCACGTTTGACTTCACAGGATTGAGCCCGAATACCGAACACTCGATTTATTGTTACATTCCGGAAACGGATACGCATTTTGCATCCGTGTCCAGTGATGCGACGGTTGTCACAACACTCAAACAGACAATCACCGGATCGGTTTCGATCACCGGAACACTGACTTATGGAGAGACCTTGTCGGTCAATATCAGCGGCGTGCTCCCGGCGGGCGCACAAGCCGGACTGACCTATGCGTGGTATCGCGGAGACAGCGCAGAGACCGCCACAGAGGCGATCGGCGTCACCTCATCGACACTGACACTCGGTGCTTCCGAGGTCGGGAAATATATCAAAGTGGAAGTTACCGGATCCGGTGACTACACCGGAGCATTGTCAGCGGTCAGTTCCGCCGCAGTGGCAAAAGCAAACGCGACTGCTCCGGATACACCTGTACTGATCAGTAAAACTTATAATAGCTTTACTATAGCTTCATCGTTAGACAAACAATATGCAGCGACACAAACACTCGGCGGTACGCTGAACTGGATTGACGGCGGGGGTATAAGCACCGGATGGATGGCGTCTCCCAACACCACCTACTATGTGTATGCGCGCCTCAAGGAGACTGATACGCATAACGCCAGTCCTGCCTGCGACGAACCGCTCATAGTTACGACCGACAAGCAGCCCATCACCGGGACGGTCACAATCAGTGGTTCAACCTCCTACGGCGATACGCTGACAGCGGTCATTACCGGTATCTCACCGTTTTACGCACGGTATCATCTGACCTATCAATGGTTTCGGATGGACGGAGGCGGCACAGTTCATTTAATACCCGGAGCGACAAGTCAAACCTATACGATCACCACTGATGATATCGGTTGCCAAATAAATGTTGCCGCAATCGCAGAAACCGACAGTGATTATACAGGCTCTGTCGTATCCGCAAAAACAGCTACAGTTACCAAGAAGACCATCTCCGGCAGCATCAGCATCACCGGCAGTGCTTCTTATGGTGACACACTGAGCGTAGTTATCGCCAACGTCGCACCGAGCGGTTCTCAGGGCACACTGACATATCAGTGGCAGCGCTATACGGGAACCTCCGGCGTGACGACAAGCTCCACGCTTACTACGGGATCTTGGCAGAACATCGTCGGCGCAACGAATCCCACCTATACGGTGACGGCGGATGACATTGGTTCTATCGGCGGAGTCACAACTTTGCTCCGTGTGGTCGTGACGGGTGACGATGTCAACTATACCGGTTCACTTACGTCCGCAAGCGTAACACCCGATAAGAAACTGGTCAGCGGTACGATCTCCATCACCGGAACGGTTCGGTACGGCTCCACGGTCACCGCTTCGGACAGTGTGCTTCCGAGCGGTGCAAACGCCGATATGAGCTATCGTTGGTTCCTTGACGGAACGGAAGTAGTCGGCAGAACCGACTCGACCTTCGCCATCGATGATGCTTCTTGGATCGGCAAGACTCTGACAGTCGAGAAATATGTGTCCAACACGGGCAGCTATTACACCGGTAGCGTGGCAAGCGCGGGAAAAGTGATCGGCAAGACCGTTAATCCCGGAACGACGGTCCCGGTGCAAGTGCTGAGATTCGACAAAACAACCATCACGATTCAAGTCGTTCCGGGGCAAATCTACAGCATCGACGGCGGACTGACCTGGACTGACGAGACGTTTGACGGCGTGTTCAGCGGCTTGACGCCCGGCCAGACCTACACAATCATCACCAAGATTCCCGGCAGTGAGACAGTCGATGACAGTACGACGCTTTCGCTCACCATGCAGACCCAACCCGACGCTGTCAATGTGACCTATGAATTCTACAACGGAATCACCGGCACGGTCATTGTTCCGAGCCGCGTGGAAATCGGAACGCAGGCGACCATTCAAGTCATCGCGCCGGAGGGTTATAAACTGACCGAGATCTTCGATTCCATGCCGAACGGCGTGACACTCACGGCCATCGGAAATGACACCTTCACCTTTGTCGCAGGCAAATACGACATTCGAATCTTTATCGCATTTACCGCGATAGAAACGGGCGGCGGACAGACTTCGAGCCCGACGAGTTCCTACACCTATTCGGTCCCGTCTACAGTTACGTCCAGCCCGAGTTCGACAGCTTCTACAGTCTCGCAGACAAGCAGTCAGACCGTCAGCACCGGCAGCGACACTTCGGTACCCAACATGGGTATGGGCGGCGCGTCGAATGCCGCGGGAATTGCAATCGGCCTGTTCGGCCTCTTGGGCATCGCACTGGTTGTGATCGAAAAGAGAAGAATTAAGAATTAATATTGTTCAAATCAAAACGCCGCGCGGCTAAAAACCGCGCGGCGATTCAGTCTAAAGGCAAATTACATAAAATGTAAGAAGTGGAGAAAACATATGAAAAAGCTCATAGCTCTATTCCTTGCGGTATCACTGCTTTCACTGACGCTGACCGGAATTCCCGTTTCGGCTCAGGATACGGATTCCGGCATAAGAGCAGTTACATATCAATATATCGGCACAAGTCCGACGGGCTTGAACGATTATGTTCTGCTGGATGAAGACGGAAACGTCATTGAAAACAAAGGCTTGATTGAGAATGATAACCGCGACAGAGCGCTTCCCGTCTCATTCGATTTGCGCAATGTTGAAGGCGTCAGTTATGTTACATCGGTAAAGAATCAGGGGAGTTACGGTACCTGCTGGTCTTTTGCTTCGGTGGGCGCTCTGGAATCCAATCTGATTATGCAGGGTATTGCGGACACATCGATTGACCTTTCCGAATTGCATACGGCTTGGTATGCTTATACGAAAGATTCTGTGAGTGGCAGTACGACCTATAACGACGGAAAATCTTACACAGGCATAGATAAATACAATGCGGGCGGATGGTCAAGCACAGCGTATGGGCTTTGGGGTTCTGCCGAGGGTGCGCAACTGGACGAAAACGCACTGTATTCAAACGCGTCCAATACTGGTTTTTTCACCGAGACACAACGAAAAGAATCTTATTACAGGGTCAAAAGCGCCTATGAAATTCCCGTAAATAATACGGATGCGGTGAAAAGCAGTTTGGTGGCAAACGGCGCTATGTATTTATCGTTTTGGTTAAACTGGAATTGTTTTAATGCATCTAAATCAACATATTATAATCCTTCTTATGATTATTCCAACGACCCGTATTCTTCCAGTGGCGGACATGCGGTCCTTCTTGTTGGTTGGGATGATGATTATCCGGCTTCAAACTTTGTGACAACGCCGGCCGGAAACGGCGCTTGGCTGTGCCGGAACAGCTGGGGGACAAGTTCGGGTGATGGGGGTTACTTCTGGATTTCATATTATAATCATGCGATCACCAATTTCACGACTTTTATCGGTACAACCAATGACAATTATGATAATTACAATCAATATGAGCGCACCGGTTTCCCTCTTGCTTTAGTCAGCGATGAAATTTATCTTGCCAATGTCTTCACTGCAAACACGGCGTCCACCCTCGAAGCGGTGGCTTTCCGTATGGAGAGTTACGACGGCACCTCCGGAACACCGGGATTTGATTATACAATTAAAATTTATAAGAATTTGCCGACAACGGTGACAAACCCGACTGCAGGTACTCTTTCCGCTTCGGTTTCGGGACATTCCAATTACGGCGGCTACCTTACGGTGGATTTGTCTTCGGCTATATCACTTGCCGCCGGCACCAAATATTCCATCGTGATTTCATGTAAATCCACTTCGGCAATTTACGATGGTGTAGTTAATTTCGGCGCTGAGAAATTGGTCGGAACTACTCTTGATGAGGGAACAAATTCGAGCGCAGGAATCAGCTTTTGGGGTGATGGAGTCACCTGGGTTGATACATACGGGACCGCATCCATCAGCGGTTTTGATTTTGACGGCAACTTCCCGATCAAAGCATTGACAGATGACGTCGATTCGACCTATGCGGCCACAAGGGCATTGGTTCAACAGCAACTCGACGAGACCGAGGGCTGTACACAGGGTACGGCAACCGCAGACCAGTGGACGGCATTTACCGAGGCCAGAACTCTCTGTGAAAGCATTGTGGACGATACTACTGTGAGCAAAGCGGATTTGAACAACGCGGTCATTCGAATGAAGGTTACTCGTGAAAACGCACCGGGCATCTCATATCCGACTTCGGCGGATTTCACAATTTCCGTCAGCAACGGAATTGCGACTGTTACAGCTTATACCGGAACCGACACTTCGGTAACCGTACCGAAAACACTGGACGGATATACGCTGTCGATTATCTCCTCAACCGCGTTCAGCGGGAATACCGCAATCAAAACCGTTTATTTCGAAGGAAATCCCTCCTCCATCTCCTCAACTGCGTTCTCTGGATGCACGAGTCTCCAGTTCGTGTATTTCATGGGCAACGCGCCGGCGGTTTCCGGCACGATAGGGGCGGGCAGTCCGATTGGCGTTCCGACTTATTATAAAAACGGCACAACCGGATGGACCAGCAGCCCTTGGAGCGGCAATGCGACCGCAGTGGTTCCCGGTGACTTCAATTTAGACGTTTCTATGAATATCACCGATGCCGTGGCGTTCATTCAACGGTTGGCACAAGTCGGTTCTTATACCCTTGATGAATTCGCCGCAATTGATATTACACGTGACGGTTCGGTCAATATGGCGGATATCGTCCTATTAGTACAAGCATTGGCCAATCCTGCAATCGAGCTTAATTAAACGAAAACAACGAATAAAACAGGCGCGGCAGATTTTCTGCCGCGCCTGTTGTTATGTATTGATTATACTTTCTCCGCGTACATCTCGTAAAGGCCGGCATAAATGCCTTTCTTTGCAAGAAGCGCAGAATGCGTGCCCTGTTCGACGATGCCGTTTCGCGTCAAAACCAGAATCTTTGTGGCATTGCGGATGGTCGTCAGACGGTGGGCGATGGTCAGCGTGGTGCGGCCTTTTGCCAGCCGCTCGAGCGACTGCTGCACCAGTTTTTCGCTCTCGTTGTCGAGAGAACTGGTGGCCTCATCGAGGATCAGAATCGGCGGATTTTTCAAAAACACCCGCGCAATCGAAATGCGTTGCTTCTGACCGCCCGAGAGCTTGACGCCGCGTTCGCCGACATAAGTGTCGAATCCGTCGGGAAGTTCACCGATAAACTCATCGGCACCCGCGAGTTTGGCCGCCTCGAGAATCTCCTCGTCAGTCGCACCGGGCTTGCCGTATTCGATATTATCACGCACGCTGCCCGAAAACAGATAGACATCCTGCGCCACGACGCCGATTTGGCCACGCAGGGAAGACAAGGTGAAGTCGCGGATATCACGCCCGTCAATTTTAATGGAACCGCCGCGAGTCTCATAGAAGCGTGGAATCAGGCTGCACAGCGTGGTCTTTCCGCCGCCGGAAGGCCCGACCAGCGCGACATTTTCACCCGCGCCGATGTGGATGTTAATGTCCGCGAGAACATTATCGGTTTCCTCGGAATATTTGAACGAGACGTTTTCAAAATCAATCTCACCGCGTGCGTTTTCAAGCGCGATGGCATTCGGACTGTCGACGATGGTAGCGGGGGTGTCCATGATCTCGGAAAAACGCTCGATTCCGGTCATACCACGTTGGAACTGTTCGGCAAATTCGACGATACGCCGGATTGAGGTCAGCAGTGTGGTGGCATACATCAGATAAGCAATCAAATCGGCCGGTTGGATCTTGCCCTTGATCATAAACATGGAACCGGCGACGACGACCGTGATGTACATTACGCCGTCGAAAAACCGGGTCGAGGCTTGAAATCCCGCCATATAGCGGTAGACCTTGGTTTTGATTTTTAAAAAGCCGATATTGCCCTCTTCGAATTTTTCGCTCTCGATGCCTTCGTTGGCAAACGATTTCACCACGCGGATACCGAGCAGCGAATCCTCCACCTGCGAATTCAGCTCGCCGACCTTGATGCGCGACTGCCGAAAACCGGCCCGCATACGGGTATTGAAAAATTGCAGCACGAGTACCATCACCGGGATTACGGAGAATACGATCAGCGTCAGCCAAAAGCTGTATTGCGATAAAATCACAAACGCCGCGATGATCTTGATTCCCGCGATGAAGAATTCCTCGGGGCAGTGGTGGGCAAATTCGGTGACTTCAAACAGATCATTAGTGATGCGTGACATCAATTGCCCGATCTTGGTGTTATCGTAGAAAGAATACGAAAGTTTTTGCAGGTGGTTGAACATATCCCGGCGCATGTCGGTTTCGATTCTCGCACCCATAACGTGTCCGACTGAGGCCATGTAGTAATTGGCTGCGGTATCAATGATGCGCAGGACGAGATAAAGCCCGCCGAGTTTGAGAATCACGGCGATGGTCAGCGAGGCAATATCATTAATCCCTGCGTTAGTGATATAACGCACGATCAGCGGCAGCACCAATTCGCATACGGTGGTGAACGCCGCGCAGAACAAGTCAAACACCAGAACCGGAATATATTTTTTATAATAGGGCAGGAACCGCCTTATAAGCCCTTTGCGGGGTTTTCTTTCTTCGTCTGAGAGCATTATGCCTCCTGTGTATTATTTATTATTGGTGCGGAAAAGCCGCTTGCCGTCGAGCTGATGATTCAGCATGGTATTGGCCTTTCTTTGCAGCTGTTCGGTGATCTCGGGCGACAGCCAGAAGATGTCTTCGAGCGCGGCTGTCGGTGAGAGCAGCAGCATTTCGCGTTCCCGGCCTTCGATCAGGCGGATGATTTCATAGGTATTGTCGATTTCGGCGCGGGTCAGGCGTTCGTATTCGAGCAGGCGCGGATCGGCGTCGAGCGGCCACTGCGGGCTGATTTCCGGTTCTTCGGTATAGTCGGTGGAATCGACGATGTCTTGAAATTTCATCGCGTGCATATAGTTCTTTGCAAAACAGTTTAACAGCGAAAAGCGGTCTGCGGCCAACAGGAACAATTCCGGATGATCCGATTTTTCCGCAACATTCAAATACAGTTTTCGTGCCGCATCAATTTGCGCCATCATCTTCTGAAGACATTTCGAGGCCAGAAATACCGCATAGTATCCACGGATGAACGAGGTGTTTTGGTTGTTGAGCAGGTCGTTGGCCTGTTCTTCATCGACGGCTTGGAACTGATACGGGCGGTAATAATCCTTTTCTTCTTCAGTCAGTTCGTCGGGGAACAGCACAAACGGACGGTTGATGAGTCGCTGATTGACGCTGGTCCACGAGAAGCCCTCAATGCAGGTGTCGAGGTAGTGTTTGACGGAGAGGTCAATGGCCTGCCATGCGTCGACAAGCGCACCGGAATTTTGGCTTCCGGCGACCTGTGCGGCAAACTTTTTCAACAACGCGGCGCGGTCGGCAAAGGAACGAGTCGGGTGTTCTGAGAACATCTCATACAGCGTAAAATAACCGTCGAGGTCGTCGTCGTTGATATACAGCCGCAAAATTTCGCTCTTGCTTTCATTGGCATTTTGGAGTTGGCGCAGGTATTCAAAATAGAGCGGAATGCAGCGTACCGGAGAGTAGGTGAATTCGTAATTAACGTCGACCAACGAGGAGAGCGGCGTGCCTTTGTTGCTCTTGAAGTTGACAGCCATACCGTCGTCGAGCAGCGGCCAGACGGCGTCCATGACGCTCTCATCGGCTTTAAACCCGATATTGCTGTTGGTCTCGATGGAGATCTCCCGTCCCACGTCGGCAGCGCCTTCACGGAAGACGCGGAAATAACCGAGAATCCGCTGAGCTAACGGGATGTTCTTGCACCATTCGGGTCCGTTCGGGCCGTCGTAGAGTCCGCTGGAATGGCAGATACCCGCGCCGCAGTCGTTGGTGTGCAGATAGACATAATCAATTTCGGCGGTTTCGCAGAGTCTTTTCATCGCGCTGCGATACATCGCCAGTACTTCGGGATTGTCCATGCAGGGACTGTAATAATAATTGGTTGCACGGCGGGGATGGTCGCAGCGTGGGCCACGCCAGGACGGATGGTCACGATAGACCTCCTCGGGCAGATAAAACGGCTCTGCGAAGTAGGCGGCGGCTTTCAAGCCGTATTTTTTCAAGATCGCACAGCGTTTTTTGATCAGTTCAAAGTTGCGGTTGGCATAATCCTGCGGAATGTAATTTTTCAATTCTTTCGGGACGATGATTTTAAACAGCGCCGAGTTGAGCATGCCCCAGTTGGGATAGGGATCACTCATATCGCGTTCCCAGATCCAGCGGCTTTTTTCGACTTCGGTGACGAAGATGTGGGTCGCACCGGCTTTGGCAGCCCTTGCGGCATATGTTTCGAACTTTTTCAGATCGGTGACATCGGTGTTGATTGGCGTGATCTGAAAAATGGTCATTTTCTTTTTCATGTTGTTACCTCCAATTGCGCAGTTGCGTCTGGTTCATTGTAACCCGCAGCGAGGGGTAAAGTCAACCTGTAAAATGACCTCGGCAACCAAAAAAGGAAATTTATACATCGCACGTCGGATGCGTTTTCAGAAAAATTTTTCCTTTGTTGTAACGATATGGAATAAGAATCTGTCTTATCAGAAACCGGTCATAGCGCCGGAGGATATCAATGATGAAAGGCATGGTATATGAATGGGAGATCTGGTGATTGACGTAAGCGACCTGAGGAAGGTCTACCGGATCGGTCAGGAAAAGGTTGTTGCGCTTGATCGTGTCAATATACAGGTAGAACGCGGTACAATTTGCTGTCTGCTCGGGACTTCGGGTTCGGGTAAATCGACGCTTTTAAACATGCTGGCCGGGCTCGAAAAACCGACCAAAGGTACGATTACAATCGACGGAAACCACATCGACAAAATGAACGAAAAGTCGCTGGCGAAATACCGGCAGGGGAACATCGGGTTCGTGTTTCAAGGTTACAATCTGATTCCGTCAATGACCGCATTGGAGAATGTGGCGCTGCCGCTGACCTTTGAGGGAGTGCCGAGAAAAGCACGGTTAAAGGCCGCGAAAGATATTCTGACAAACGTGGGACTCGGCGACCATCTGAATCACAGACCGGACCAGCTTTCGGGCGGACAACAGCAGCGGGTTGGCATTGCGCGGGCGTTTGTGGCAGCGCCGAAAATTGTCTTTGCGGACGAGCCGACCGGGAATCTCGACTCCAAGACCACCACCGAGATCATGGATTTGATCGTACGCGAGATCCGAAAAAACCACGGCACGCTGGTACTTGTTACGCACGACCGGGATTTGGCGAAATACGCTGATAAGATTTTTCATGTCCTTGACGGGAACATCCTCAGCGTTGAAGAAAACGAACATCCGCAGATTGTTACGCAGTCAGCGGAAGTACATTGAAGAAGGGTAACAATATGATAATTACAAAAAAGAGAATGCTTGCATGGATTTTTGCACTGGTGATGGCTTTTTCACTGTTCGCGGCGACAGTAGGGGCCGCAGAGGCGCCCCTGTCATTTTCGGTCGGCTCCCAGAACGTATTTACACCGGGTTACGCCACCGTCCCCATCCTCGTGATGAATAATGGGAATAAAGAAGTTAAAATCACCAATATCGAAGTCCTGTCCGGCTGCGACTTTGAGCCGGTAAACGTGGTGGTTCCCAATGCGAAAATTGCCGCGAATTCACCGCAGGTCGTTTCCATCAACGCTTTTTATAAAGGTACCGGCGGTTTGCTGAGCATTCGGGTCACTTCAATCATCGATTCGGTCACCTATATCAATAATACAACCGTTTCGATTAACGGGACGGCGGTTCCTTCGAGTTCCGACGGTTCTGCGCCGCTGCTCAATGTCACAGCGGTCAGCGCAAACGGCCTCATGGGCGGCAGAACGAGCAACATCACCCTGTCAATTGCAAATGCCGGCACAGGTGCCGCACACAGCGTTTCCGTTCAGCTGGCAGGCACCGGGGACGCCGCACAGTATTTCACGATGGCATCGGGGCAGGGCAGTACAACGCTGATCAACCCGGTTTCTTTGGGAAGTGTCATCATCCCGTTGGCGATCTCGGCCGATATTCCGGGCGGCAATTATGTTCTCGGTTACACCATCACCGCGAATTCCGACGATGGCACCCCTTCGACCTTTGAGGGCACAATCACCGTCGCAGTCAAAGCGCGTGATCTGGCAGCGCTGCCGTATGTCAAATCCATCGGCATTCAAAAAGCCGACGAAAACAATCCCAACCGATACCTGATGACAGTTGTCGTGGCCAATCCGGGCGAATACGATATCAGCAAGATGAACGTGACGTTCGGTTCACAGCCGACCTCCGGATTCTCGCTGTACGAAAACTTCACACCGGTGTCTTTGGGCGCTATCTCCTCAGGGAAAGAGGCGCAGGCCGTTTTCTCGGTCTATATCGACAGTTCGGTCTCCGCCGGAAACTATCCGCTCACTTTCGGCCTTAATTACCGCTCGACGGATATGACAACCGATTCTAAGTTGGACAGCACCGCCTATCTCGAACTCGACCGCGGCGCGGGCAGTTCTTCTTCAACCCCGAGAATCATTATTTCGAAATATAATACAAGTACTGACACCATCACCTCGGGCAACGAATTTAAACTCAGCTTCACTTTGAAAAACACCGCAAAGACCACCGAAGTCCGAAACATCAAAGTCGTTCTGTCTTCGGGTTCTGTGTCCAGCGGCGGCGCGGTTTTTGTGGTTGCCGAAGGCAGCAACTCGTTCTATATCGACAGCATTGCCGCCGAGAGTGAAGCCACCAAATCGATTCAGCTCGTAGCCAATCAGGACGCGGAACCGGGCATTTATCCGATCATGCTCTCTATTGAATACGAGGATGAGAGCGGCAGAACCTTCAGCACGACCGAGGAACTCTCGTTCGCTGTCAGCCAGGAGCAACGTCTTGAGACGGTCGGCTTCAACCTGATGCAGAGCGCCATGGAAGGCGATATGATCCCTGTCAGCTTTCAGTATATCAATAAGGGAAAAGCCACGATTTATAACCTGACAATCGCTGTGGAAGGCGACTTTACACTTTCGAGCGGCGATACTTATGTCGGTAATATGAATGCCGGACAAAATGACTATTTTGACGACTACATGATGGCGATGGGTACCGGTACAATGACCGGTGCAATCGTCTTAAAATATGAGAGCTCGAACGGCACCCCGCAGGAACTGCGGCAGGAATTCACCGTCGAGGTCATGCCGATGGAGGTTACAGATCCGACCGATCCGGGTTTCCCGGTTGATCCCGTGGGTCCGATTGAACCGGTTCAAAACGGTTTGGCATGGTGGGTCTGGACGTTGATCGGTTTCGGTGCGGTTGCAGTTGTCACGGTCATTATCGTGGTTTCGGTAAAAAAGGCAAAGAAAGCAAAGGCAGCAAATGAAGAAGACTGATATTGCGCTGATGGCGTTGGGTAACTTCCGGCGCCGGAAAGCACGTTCCGTTTTGACGGTACTCGGTGTTGTCATCGGCGTGGCGTCAATCGTGGTTATGATCTCGCTGGGCGTCGCATTGAACGTGAACTTCTCCAAAGAGATGGAGAACATGGGCGACCTGACGTTGGTCAATGTCTATCCGAACTGGAGCGAGGGTAAGGAAGTTCCGTTGACTGATGATGCGGTTAAAGAACTGCAGACCATTGACGGCGTAATTGCGGTTTCTCCGCAAGTATCCCTATATGGCCACTTCATCTCCGGAAAATATCACGCGAATGTCTCGATAATCGGCGTACGCCGCGACATCATGGAAAAACTCGGTTTTACGGTGGCGAGCGGTGAGATGCTGCCCGAGACTTCGACTGCCGCCGGAAAGACTTTTAGTTGCCTTTTCGGTTCACAGGTTGCCTCGTTCTTTTATAATCCGAGGGACAACGGCAGCTGGGGCGGCGGAGGTATTGCTTACAAAGAAGCCATAGCCCCCGGCGGTGTCGTCGTTGATGACGGTGAATACCAAGAACCGGTATTATTAGTCGACCCTTTGACGGATCGCATCCAGTTCACTTTCGACTATAACTATAAGATGCCCAATACTTATGACGACGGCAATACCAATGTCGCCAAGGTCTATACGCTCGACATCACAGGCGTGCTTGCGTCAGAAAACGGCGAGAAGGACTATAATGTCTATGTCGACATGGAGACGGCCCTCAAGCTGAAGAAGGAATACGACAAATACAACGGTAACAAAACAAGCGCGAAAATTACCTACGACCAGATCTATGTCAAGGCTAAAACAATGAACGAGACCATCGACATTGCCAAGCAGATTCAGGATCTCGGGTATCAGGCCTATGCTAATGCCGAATGGATTGCCAGTTATCAAAAGCAGATGCAGAGCATCCAGCTGATTCTGGGCGGCATCGGTGCGGTTTCGCTGCTGGTTGCCGCGATCGGCATTACCAACACGATGATTATGTCCATCTATGAGCGCACCCGTGAGATCGGCATTATGAAAGTCATCGGCTGCGTGGTCGGCGATATCCGTTCGTTGTTTCTGTATGAGGCAGGTATTATCGGTTTGGTCGGCGGTGCGATTGGCATTGGATTTAGCTATGCACTATCGTTTGTCTTAAATAAGGTGGGCGGCGGCTCATTGTTCGGCGGAATGGACGGCAGCAAACTGTCGGTAATTCCGGCATGGTTGGCGCTCGGTGCGGTGTTGTTCGCCGTACTCGTCGGGCTGATCGCCGGGTTTCTGCCGGCGCACAGAGCTACGCGGCTCTCCGCGCTTGAGGCCATGAGATATTAGAATATTTTAAGCAAAATGTGAACAGGACGTCCGGTTTTCCGAGCGCCCTGTTTTTATAAAGCGTAAAAATATTTCGACAAAAAAACGTAAAATTTTCATTTTAGGTCTATACAAATGGTATAAAATATAGTATAATAATAATCCGCCTCCAATTCAGGTACGAAAGGGTCGTGTGACAAAATGAGAAACGACTTTCCGCGCATTTTATCATTACTGCGTAAGGAACGAAATATAAGCCAAAAGGCTGCCGCCCAAAAACTCGGCATCAGCCAGGCGCTTTTATCCCATTATGAAAAAGGTATCCGAGAATGCGGATTGGATTTTGTGATCGCTGTCGCCGACGAATACGGCGTCTCGACCGACTATCTGTTGGGCCGGACGTCCGACCGGCAGGGCGTACAGCTTATGGCAGAGGATATCCCCGAATATGACGATTCCGGTGATAAAACCTTTAACGGCAGCGTCGTTGCAACCCTGAACAAGAAGTTAATTGTCAATACAGTAAGTATAGTTTTCGATCAGCTTCGTTCACCGAAATTAAAGGATCTGACCACCGAGATTAGCGCATATCTGTCACTGGCTTTGTATAAAGTATTTCATATTCTGTATTGTGCCAATCCCAAGAATCCCCGTGCGATGTTTGCGATTCGGGAGGGGCTTTCGACCGGCTTGAGCAACGCGGCGATGCAGGTGAGTGAGGCTTATATGACCACGCTTTGTTCCGGGGACGCAATCGGCGAATACAGCCCTGTGACACCGGAAATCGCACCGGAGATGTCTCCGGAGCAGTTATCCTCCCGTTATCAGCAAACCGCCGCCTCGCTGTTCAACGTCGTCAGCGCGGCCGAATCGAGGATGGGCGCCAAGCCCAAGAAATAGGGGGTGTTGACCCATTAAAACCTTCACCATCATCGGCGGCGTAAACGGCGCCGGGAAGTCCAGTTTATCCGGTGTGCTCCAATCCGAGCGTAAAGATCTGGGCGAAATAATAAATGTAGATGACATCGCTGCCGAGAGAGAAATTTCTAACATCGAAGCGGGTAAAATTGCGTTGGGCAGAATAAAGCAGCTGATGAATAAAGGGCTTAATTTTACTCAGGAGACAACTTTATCCGGTGTCAAAACCTTTCAAACGATCGGCCGTGCCCGCCGCAGAGGATATTATATCCGTCTGTATTATGTCGGGCTTGAGACCGTTGAGGAAAGTATCATGCGCATCCGTATTCGTGCGGAAAACGGCGGTCATTTTATTCCCGAAGCCGATGTTGTCAGACGGTTTAATTTCCGATATTCAAATCTTATGCGGATTTTACCTCAATGTGATGAGGTGCATTTTTACGATAATTGCAACGGGTTTGTGGAAGTTGCCCGGATTGTGGAGGGACAGTTATTTTTCCGGGGTGCCCTGACGCCGAAGTGGATGGTTGAATTGAGTAGTTATATCCAAAGAGCCAAAGACAACAATCGAATGTGAAGCGCATTCTGATATTAAAGTCCGGGTGTACCGCTCACAGGCTGGGCGGGGCCCGAATTTTTTTGAGTTTACATACCAAAAAGCACCTGTTATAATAGGGAAGCACTTATCCCGTGAGATAAAAATCGTCGGGGAATGGATCTATTATCATATATGGAACGATACCTACAGAATAAAAACTGATGGCAGCGAGCGGCAAGAAGGTTAATGATTTATCACGGAGAAGGTATATTTGTGGTTTCAATATACATCCATTACTTTTTTATTTCTGTTTTTAATTCCACTTTTAGATAAAATGATTTAAAAAAGTTTCGACAGAGTTTGACGGCGCTTGCAAAGAAGCGCCGTTTTGGTTTACATAAAGAGGGAACTTGTCCACCTTAAATGTCGAAATATGTCGAATAGTGTTAACAATTTATACCATAATAATCGTCAAAAACCATTGAAATGTCTAAATAAATATGGTAATCTTTTAATAAATTAATTTTTTGAAAGGAGTTTTCCGCAATGAAGCAACGGATACTGATCACGCAGGATAACACCCAAAACGCCTCGGAATTGGCAAATTCTTTAACTCGAGCCGGAATTGAGGTGTCTACCGTTCCTCGGAACGGGAAGGTGGTTTTGGAGATGATGAGAGCATCGACAAAATTCGACGCTGCATTGATTGACTTCAATCTCGCCGGCATCGACGCCATCGGCGTCATCAACGAGGCAAGGACCATCAGCCCAGGGACAAAAATTATGGTCATGACAGCTTTTCTAACAGGGGAACTTGAGCGTCAGGTCTTTGCGGCCGGCGGACAGTATTTGTTGCTGAAACCGTTTGACCCTCAGATTGCAGTAGACCGCCTGCTGAGTTTGACGGGAATGTCCGGTGCAGAGAGGGGTTTCCATGAGATGTCGGACAGCGAACTGTTGATGATGGTGACCGAGATCATTCATCAGGTGGGCGTGCCGGCACATATCAAAGGATATCAATATCTGAGGGACTCCATTGTGATGTGTATCAACGACGGGGAGTACATAAACGCAGTGACAAAGATGCTCTATCCCGATGTTGCAAAAAAACACAGCACAACCGCATCACGCGTAGAGCGAGCAATCCGTCATGCCATCGAAGTCGCTTGGGATCGCGGAGATATTGACGTTTTAAATACTTTGTTCGGTTATACAATTCATACAGGCAGAGGAAAACCGACCAATTCGGAATTTATCGCCATGATTGCGGACAAGCTGAAATTGCGTATCGACAATGAAAAACAGCGTCGCTTTTCGTCGCTGCGAGCGCCGGATAAAAGCGAGCTGTTGAAAATTTAATGTTTTAATGGAGTGCGCCCGGCACCCTATCGTTCGAAAAGAAATATAATAATTTTAATTGGGGTGCGAAATACACTCCTTTTATTTTTCAATGTAATCATCAGGCGCAAGCAGGCTGACAGCCTTGTTCCAGGAATGCGTAAGAGCGATGCGTGTGTCGCTGATCATAAAGTAGTCATAATTTAAAGTGCCGTCCGTCATATCGGCGCGATCGTCAGCCACGATGTCGATGTGATACCAGCTGTCATTGAGCTTGACCAGATTCCAGACACGGCGCTGAGAATTTACCGTTCCGACGATCACACGAGTTTCAATACCGGCGATGCCGGCCAACAACTGAAAAGCGTCCGCATAGCCGTCGCTGACGGCGATATCACTCGCTAAAACACTGTAAGCAACAGTTTCCGAATAAGCGGCGTCTTCTCCGGCTAAAGCGTCTAAATTGCCGTTTTTAACAATATAATCGTGAATAATTTTTATTTTCTGATAATCGGAAAGGCCGGAGGAGAGTTGGGCTTCGGCAAATTTCTTTGCAGAATTGCAAGCTTGGCTTTGCAGCAAAGAGAGCCCGGTGAGATTGCCTGAAGAAAGCGCGGTCAGACAGCTTGAGGCAAAATTCGGCGTCAATTGGAAAGTGACCGGATAAACCTCTGACATGGTCTCGTCTCCGACAAAATAGATCTTTTCCTTTACATCGGCTGAATAAAGACCGTAAACCGGATCGATCGTGAGATCCTCGAGAAGCGCTGTGTCATAAAGATAGGCGTTGAAAACACTGTCTTCGGATAGAAGAGAGACCTTTAAGACGGATGCCAATTTATCAACGGTATCACAAATGGTGATACATTCGACTTGACAACTTTCGGTCAGATCTCCGAGCAGTGTTGATGCGGTGATTACCGCTGAACCGGGATTGACAAATTCGACAACGCCTTCTTTTATAGAGGCCACAGAGTTGTCCGTGCTGCTCCAGACCAATTGTTTTCCGAGTGCATCGGCGGGATAGACAACCGAGTTGATGGTGTAGGACTGTCCATCGGCGAGATAAATCTTTTGCGTATCGAGCTTGAGCTGCTCCGGGAGGATTGTCTCGGGCTGCGGCTGAGATGATGCGACAGAGGATTCCTGAGAAACCTCTACAACGGAGAAGTCGGGCTCGGATACCGAGGCGGTACTGCCGGAGACTTCAATGGAGGTTACGGATATAACGGAAGAAGTTTCACTGCAGCCCGTTAAGAGCAGTACAGCTGCCAAAAAAAGCGGAGTCAACTTGTTTAACCGCATATCTGTCGCCTCCTTTCGGCGTTTCGGGTTTGATGGCATAAAGCCGAGGTATTAAATCGCCATTATGATAGCATAAAGATTAATAAAATGTCAAATTGATTTATATTGGTAATTTTGTTTCGAATGTACGACGATTTCACTTGGATATTGGACGTATATCGAATTCAATTTTAATTTACTCCTTATATATGAGGATATTGTGAATACATGATGAGTAAAACGGAAGGTTAGATATTTCCAAATGTCACAAAAACATTCATAATGGATTATGCATATTCGATCATAATGGATTATGCATATTCGATAAAATGTACAAAATCTCTGATTTTTCTCGTTGACAAAGTGTGGAGCGTGTGATATCATAGATTCAAGAGTTAGGCAAACGGTTGCTTATACAAAGATGAGGTGGACTCGCGCGTATGGCGAACGAAAAAAAGAGTAAAAACGTGATGTCACTGGCAGATATTGCTGATGCACTCGGACTTTCAAAGTCCACAATTTCAAGGGTAATTGCCGGGAAGGGGAACTTCAGCGAACAAACCAGAGCAAAGGTTTTAGAATATATTGCAAACCACGATTATCGCCCCAATGTCATTGCACAGCGTCTGGCTACAAGCAGGACGGGAAATATCGGCGTCGTCATGCCGGCTGATGCGTTTTTAAGCGTCAATACGTTTTTCCAAGTCTGTCTGATGGGGATTTGTCAGGAGGCGGTAGAGCATAATTATGATATCGTAGTAACGTCGGCAACCGAGAAAGACTGTACTTATCTTCAACGATTGATATCCAGAAGGTCTGTGGATGGGGTTATTCTGATGCGGTCACTGGTCAAAGACGTATGCATGGAATGTCTCACAAAAGCCGATATACCCTTTGCCGTGATCGGCTCAACAGCGGATCAGGGAGTTTTACAGGTGGACGTGCCCCATGCAAAGGCCTGCGAAGAACTGACGACGCGGCTTTTGGAAACGACCGAAAAGCAGACCGGTTTTATCTTGGGAAGTTCGCATTATATTGTAAATCTCAACCGCAAAATAGGATTTGAGGAAGCTGTGCACAAGTCGAATATCAGACCGGCGGAAAGAGTGGTTCCGGACGTCTTTACCAAAGAGAGCATTTATGAGGCCGTCGACCGGCTCATTGCAAAAGGTGCAGGCACCATTATTTGCGGAGATGACCAGATCTGTCTGACGGCGCTCGGACGGCTGGACGAACGGGGAATTTCGCCGGGGAAAGACATCCGGATTGCGGCTTTTTATGATAATCCGGCCTTGAAAAATCGTTCGATTACAGCAATCGAAGTCGACGACATGGCGCTCGGAGCAATGGCGGTTGAAAAATTGGTCGGACAATTGGACGGGAAACGGGTATCCGAGCGAAACCCGGGATATTTTATCAATTACAGAGCTTCGACCGGAGATCTCAGAAGCTGAGTATCGATATCGATTCAAATCGACTGTGAAAGGATGGTCGTGATGATGAAGGTGAGAAAGAGCATCCGTGGTTTATTTATGCCACTTGCCCTGTGTCTGCTTTTGTCTTACGGCTGTGTTTATAATCCCATGCCGAACGCAGCGGAGTATGGTAACGACGTTCCCGAGAGTTCACTTTTCGTCGATAAAATCGAGAATCTGTCCGACGATTTTATTATGGGTGCGGATATCTCAAGCGTGATCTCTTTGGAAAACAGCGGCGTAAAATTCTATGATTTTAGCGGAAATGAACAGGATATCTTTGTCACACTGGCGCAAAACGGCGTCAATTATATCCGCGTCAGGGTTTGGAACGACCCATTTGATGCCGCGGGCAACGGATACGGCGGCGGCAACTGTGATATCGAGACGGCAATATTAATCGGAAAACGGGCTACGGCAGCGGGTTTGAAACTGCTGGTGGATTTTCACTATTCCGATTTTTGGGCTGATCCGAGTAAGCAGCAGACTCCAAAAGCTTGGGCCGATATGGATATCGATCAAAAATGTACTGCACTCTATGATTATACGCTGGACTGCCTGACCAAGCTGAAAAAGGCAGGCGTCGACGTCGGGATGGTGCAATTAGGCAACGAGACGACAACGGGGCTTGCGGGAGAGCACACCTGGATGAACATCTGCGCACTGATGGCGGCAGGTGCAAAAGCCAGCCGCGAGGTCAATAAGAATACGTTGATTGCCGTACACTTTACAAATCCCGAAAATGCGGCGAATTACGAAAAATTCGCCCGCAATCTCGACAAATATAATTTGGATTACGATGTTTTCGCCTCAAGTTATTACCCCTATTGGCACGGTACACTCGATAATCTCACCGCAATTTTGAAAAAAATTGCCGACACCTACGGCAAAAAGGTAATGGTGGCTGAGATGTCATATGCTTATACAGCCGAGGACAGTGACTTCAATGCCAATATCATCGGTGAAGAAAAGAATTATACGAAAAACTATCCGCTGACGGTGCAGGGACAGGCGACTGCAGTGGCAGAAACCATTCGGGCGGTGGCGGATGTCGGCGAAGCGGGAATCGGGTTCTTTTACTGGGAACCGGCTTGGATCAGCGTCGGCGGTGCGAGTTTTGAGGAAAACAGTGTATTGTGGGAAAAATACGGCAGCGGCTGGGCTTCTTCGTATTCGGCGGAATATGATCCCGATGACGCGGGTATTTATTACGGAGGCAGTGCGTGGGATAATCAGGCGATGTTCGACAGCACCGGCCATCCGCTGGAGTCATTGAAAATTTTTAAATACGTCTATACCGGTACGACCTGCGAAGTTGCGGTTGATGCGACTGAGGACGTCGAACTGACCGTTCGTTTGAAAGAAGAAATCAAGTTGCCGGAGACCGTGACAGCGATTATGAATGACGGCACAACCAAACAGGTTCCGGTCACTTGGGAACAAGCCGATTTGACGGCTATGTCAAACGGTGAGGTCGCTAAATATGTTATCAACGGAGAGGCAGGCGGCAAAAAGGCGGTTTGTTACCTGTCGATGGTCGAACGCAATTACATCGATAATTACAGTTTTGAAGACGACGATATCTCGATGTGGAAGGTTGATAACCTCTCGAATGTCGACGAACTCTATGTGCTCGATAAGTCTACCGATGCACTCACGGGGAGCAAGTCGTTTCATTTCTGGAGCGAGAGCGAAGTGGCGTTTACGCTTGAGCAGACAGTCACGGGACTTGCGCCGGGAATTTATAATTTCTCTCTATCGATTCAAGGCGGGGATGCCGAGGTACAGAATATCTATATTTACACGATTGTCAACGGCGAAAAGAAAACCGAAACGGCTGAGATCAGTTCCTGGCGGGTATGGGACAGTCCGACGATTGAGAATATCAGTGTGAACGGTGAGATCACGGTAGGCATCTATGTTAAATGCGGGGCCGGTGCATGGGGCACGATTGACGACGTGCTGCTCAACCCGGTGGAATGATTGAATGTATCTTACGAAAGTAAGTTACAGATAAATTTTGTAGGAGGAATACGAAATGAAGAAACTTGCGGTAGTACTATTGGCATTCGTCATGGTACTTGCGTGCGGCATTCTGCCGGCGTGCAGCAGCACCCCGGCGGAAAAGGAAGATATCCTCGTATGGGCCGCTGACGAGGTCGTGGAATTCACACAGACCAAATGCGACGAATTCCTTGCGGCCAATCCCGACCTCGCCGAAAAGTTCACCATCACGGTTTCCGCGATGGGCGAAGGTGAAGCGGCGACCCAGATGATCACCGACGTTGAAGCCGGCGCCGACGTATTCGCCTTTGCGCAGGATCAGCTCGGCCGTTTGGTGCAGGCAGGCGCACTCAGCCCACTGGGCGGAACGTATATGACAGATGCGCAGGCCAATAATGACGCCGGTTCGGTTGCGGCTGCAACGATGGGTGATACGATGTATGCCTATCCGCTGACCAGTGACAACGGCTATTTCCTGTTCTATGACAAGAGCGTTGTCACCGATCCTTCAACGCTGGATGGGATCCTGACACAGTGTGAGAACGCCGGAAAGTATTTCTACATGGAAAACCAGAGCGGTTGGTATCTGGTCACCTTCTTCTTCGGCGCGGGTTGCCACTACACCACAACCGCTAACAGTGAAGGTGCCATTAACACCGTTGACTGTGACTTCAATTCCGCAGCCGGTTTGGGGGCCTTCAAGGCGCTGATCGCAATGGCTCAGAATCCGGGATTCCAGCGCAGCGACAGTTTTGCTGCACAGTTCAACCCCGACGGCGGTCAAGCAGGTGCGGCGATCTCCGGAACTTGGGATGCTGCCAACATCAAGGGCTATTTGGGCGACAATTACGGCGTTTCCAAACTGCCGACGATGACGGTTGACGGACAACAGGTTCAGATGGGCGCTTGGGGCGGCTTTAAACTGCTGGGCGTCAATCCGACCCAGAGTGCGGAAGCGGTTGTTGCGTCTCACAAACTCGCAGCTTATTTGACAAGCGGCGATGTCCAGCTGGCGCGTTATAATGCCAAAGGCTGGGGTCCGTCCAACAAGACCGCGCAGCAGGATTCGGCGGTTCTGGCGGATGAAGCTCTTGCAGCCCTTCAGGCACAGCTGGTCTATTCACCGGCGCAGCCGCAGTGCAGCGCCAACTACTGGACCAAGATGGAGGCGTTCGGCACCGACGTCAATGCGGGTGTTTATAACGACTACACCGATGCCCAGCTGCAGACAGTGCTCGACGATCTTGTCGCCTATCTGAAAGCGGATGTCACACAGTAATTAATTAAGGATAGCTTTCGAAAAAGCAGTAAACTTTCACGCGAAGGGCGCCGCAAAAGAATAATTTCGTTTTGCGGCGCCCTTTTACCCCATTACATTCACGGGGGTGTTTTAAATGGTAGATCTGCAATATTTAAAGATGACGTCTTGGCAGAAGTTTTGCTTCCGGTTCAAACGTTTTTTTAAAAAACTGCCGCACAATACCGGCGCGTTTTTTAAGCGTATCCCGCAAAAACTCGGCAAGGGTCTGAAAAAGTTCGCGGGGATTTTTACAGAAGTATTTACAGTGTTTAAAAACGGTGACTGGAAGACACGGACCTCATTTTTTGTGATGGGGTTCGGTCAGATTGCCCGCGGTCAGGTGCTGCGCGGCCTTCTGTATCTGTTCTTCGAACTTATTTTCATCGCTTATATGATTCTTTTCGGTTGGAAATATCTCGCCAAACTCGGTTCTCTGGGGGAAGTCGCTTTAGTTTCGACAGTAGACCCCGAGACAGGTCTGACGTTCAATACATATATCGACAACAGCATGCTCATTTTACTGTATGGGTTGTTGACGATTTTCTTTATTGTCGCGTTTATCTATGTATGGCACAGCAATTGTATTCAAAACAGAGAAGCGCAAAAGCTGACAGAGTTGGGTTTCCGGCTTGACAAGGCGCGTGACGATATCCGTGCGATGGCAGACAAGCAATATCATAAGACGCTGCTGGCGATGCCGCTGCTCGGAATCTTGATTTTCACGGTCATTCCGATCGTGTTTATGATTTTAGTCGCTTTCACGAATTATGACGCCCTGCATCAACCGCCCGGAAAATTATTTACTTGGGTCGGCACGCAGAATTTTGCCACTTTGTTCGGCGTCAATTCGGTGGCGACGGGAACCAAATTCGGATTTACATTCGGCTCGGTGTTGATTTGGACATTGGTCTGGGCTTTCTTTGCAACCTTTTCAAACTATTTTCTCGGCATGATCGTGGCACTCATGATCAACAAGAAAGGCATCAAAGGAAAACGAATCTTTCGGACGGCATTGGTGATGACGATCGCAGTTCCGCAGTTTATCTCACTGCTGTTGGTTTCAAAGATGTTCGCCGAAGACGGCATCATCAATGGATTGTTGCTTTCGTGGGGCGTGATTGCTGAAAAGATCTCTTGGCTGACCACCGGAGGACTCGCCCGCGTAATGGTGATTTTAATCAACATTTGGGTCGGTATTCCGTATCTGATGCTGATCGCGACCGGCATTTTGATGAATATTCCCGAGGACCTGTACGAGTCGGCTAAAATTGACGGCGCAAGCCCGTTCAAGATGTACATGAAGATTACGCTGCCGTATATGCTGTTCGTGACCACGCCGTATCTGATTACCTCGTTCATCGCCAATATCAACAACTTCAACGTCATCTATCTGTTGACCGCGGGCGCACCATACACATTAAATTACGAATCGCCTGCCGGGTACACCGACCTCCTGATTACCTGGCTGTATAAGCTGACCATGACCCAGACCAGCGACTACAAGATGGCATCCGTCATCGGCATCATGGTCTTCGTGGTCGTGGCGGTGTTCTCACTGATCGTGTATAACCGGTCGCGGTCGGTCAAGGATGAGGAGGACTTCCAATGAGCAATACGAAACTGCGCAGCAAAAAGCGCGCCGAGGCCACGGCAAACACCTTTATTTATATCATTCTGATTTTTATCAGCATCGTCTGGCTGATCCCGTTCGTCTATCTGATTTTCCAGGCGTTTCGGGGCGAATCGACCGGCATGGTTAATTACGTTTTTCCGCGCCAGTGGTCGTTCGTCAATTTCATCGAACTGTTTACCAAAACGGAATTCCTGCGCTGGTTTACCAACACACTGCTCGTCGCGTTGGTCGTCGCGGTGTTCCAAACCGTCATCGTGCTGATGGTCAGCTATACACTGTCGAGAATGCGGTTCCGCGGGCGGCGGTTTTTGATGAATTTGATTTTAGTGCTCGGGATGTTCCCCGGCTTTATGTCGATGATCGCAGTGTACTTTGTGCTCAAACTGGTCGGCCTGACTCAGAACATCGTGGGGCTGATGTTGATTTATGTCGGCAGTTCGGGCATGGGGTATTATATCGCGAAGGGCTATTTTGATACGATTCCGCGTGCGCTCGACGAGGCCGCCCGAATTGACGGTGCCAATCGCCGCACGGTGTTTTATCAAATCATCTTACCGATGGCAAAGCCGATTGTGATCTATACGACGCTGATGGCGTTTATGGCGCCTTGGGGTGACTATATGTTCGCTTCACTGATTGCGTTTGGCAACACCAAGAGCTATAACGTGGCGGTGGGCCTGTATACCTTCCTCGATAAAGAACATATCGTCAACTATTTCACGCGATTTTGCGCCGGAGGTGTCGTCATCGCAATTCCGATCACGATTCTGTTCATGCTGCTGCAGAAGTATTATGTGGCCGGTGTGACAGGCGGTGCGGTCAAAGGGTAATCTCCGTCTTTGCGAGGAGAAGCGCGGATCATCTAAGCGTTTTTGGACACCACTTAATCTGGATTGCCGCGGGGCTAAAACCCCTCGCAATGACGATCGAAAGGATGGACATAAAAATGGCAAATCTGAGTTTGATGCATGTTTATAAGGTCTACCCCAATGGTGTAAAGGCTGTCAGCGACTTCACGATGGATATTGACGACAAGGAGTTCATCGTCTTTGTCGGGCCTTCCGGCTGCGGAAAATCCACTACATTGCGCATGATCGCCGGGCTTGAAGATATTACTGCGGGTGAGATACAAATCGGTGATTTGATCGTCAACGACGTCGAGCCGAAAGACCGCGATATCGCAATGGTCTTCCAAAATTACGCGCTCTACCCGCACATGAGCGTCTATGAAAACATGGCGTTCGGACTGAAATTGAGGAATCTGGAAAACGAAGAGATTCATAAGCGTGTGCTTGAAGCCGCCGAAGTTCTGGGTATCACCGAATACCTTGACCGCAAGCCGCGCGCCATGTCGGGCGGCCAGCGCCAGCGTGTCGCGCTCGGGCGGGCAATTGTGCGCAATCCGAAAGTGTTTTTGCTTGACGAGCCGCTTTCCAACCTCGACGCCAAACTGCGCACCCAGATGCGCAGCGAAATCAGCAAGCTTCACCAAAAACTTGGCACGACCTTTATCTATGTTACCCACGATCAGACCGAGGCCATGACGCTGGGCACCCGCATCGTCGTGATGAAGGACGGCTTTATCCAGCAGATTGATACGCCGCGCAACCTCTATAATTACCCCGGCAACAAGTTCGTCGCCGGTTTTATCGGCACACCGCAGATGAACTTTTTCGAGGCCACCCTCAAACGCAAGGGCAATATGGTTGAGATTGACCTATTCGGCACTGAGGACATTCTGAAGGTTCCGTATGCGAATTTCCTCAAAGTCAAGCCTGAATATCTGGACGGTAAAAAGGAAGTCGTACTCGGCATCCGGGCGGAAAAGGTAATCTGCGACTCGGATTATGTCGACAAACATCCGGATGCAGCCGTTCGCTGTACGGTTTCACACACCGAGGAACTCGGAGATGAGACGCTGGTATTCGGCGATCTCGCCGGGCAGACCGACAAGGTTGCGGAAACCAAAACCAGCGTCGTCTTTAAAGTGGATTCGGAGCAGGGTGTGCAGATGAAAGCCGGAGACATTGTGAAACTGGCATTTGCATTCCAGTATCTGCACTTTTTTGATAAAGAGACCGAAAAATCTATCAGCCCCCGTTTACCGGAGGTCAACGCCTTCGACGGTACAGTCGAGAATAATGTCCTAAAATTCGACGGACTGGAATTTCCGCTTCCGAAAGCATTGGAAACCAAGGACGGCGATGTTTCGGTGGAAGTTCCTACGGATTCCATTACCTTTGTAGGTACGCAGAAAGTCACCTGTGTTAAGCGGGAGATGATTTCCGGAACCGATCTGCTGCATCTTCAGAGTGCAGAGCGAGTCTTCTTTGCCAAAGCCGACCGTGACATCGAGCCCGGTGAATTGGAGATCGGACTGGATATGAAGCGCATAGCAATCTCGAGAGACGGCAGACCCTTGCATAAACCGCTGGAGTTGAAAAACGTCCTCTATGGTGCGGTTAACCGGAAAGTGCTGAAAAAGCCGGTTGAAGAACACGGCAAAATCATTAAAAAGAAGGTCGTCGAATTCACGCTGACCATCGCCAACGGTGAATATGAAATTACCGATGAGATGCTAAAGCGGTTGGTCACGGGCGGCGGCATGAACGTATTCAAGAAAAAACTGCGATTCGAATTTTCACCGTATGCGGTAAAGGCAGGGGAGGGTTCGATTTCGGGTAGTGTGGAAAAAACGTTGGATTACGGTAGCGAACAGTTTGCCGTCGTCAAAATCGGCGACGCGCAAATCACAGCTAAAACGAATACAGAAATCTCAGGAGATATCCATCTGGATATTGACCTCAAATCCCTGGTCATTATTGATGACAAGGTCGATATGATTATCGCATAACCGGCATGATGCCGGTTTCATACGCGTCATAAAATCTGCGTATCGAAAGCCGCATAGCGCGTGTTTCTGACCTCAGTGTATGTTTGATACGTAGGGAGCGGCGCCCTCGTCGCTCCGTCAACATATTCAAATTTTTATTTGCCAGCGTTTATCATGGAGTCGGAATACCCGATGACCTGAAGAGGCGTAAATGAAGTAAACCGGACGAAAAAGTATAAAACCGCCGCCCGATGAAAATCGGGCGGCGGATTTTAATATGTTATTTCAAGATGACTTCTTAATACGCGCGATTCTTCACACAGCAGTCGACGTAATATTCCACGGTTTCCGGGGTGATGTCCAATGCCTGATAATCGGGATAGACCTCATACAGCAGGCCGCCGTTAAAGCTGCCCAGTTTCTCTTTTAACGCGATGACTTCCTTCAAAATGGTCTCTTTATCTCCTGTTGGCAGCGTACGCTGCAGATCGGCGGTTGTGGAAAAACATAACCGCCCTCCGGCGTTTTTAGAGAGCCAGTCGACGCCGTATACGGTCGGCTGGTGCAGCTCGATCACGTCGAGACCGCATTCGATAAGATCGTTGATAATATCATTGTTTTTGCCGCAGCTGTGCATATATGTAATCAGTCCGAGGGATTTGGCTGTCTGAAACATACGGGTATACCAGGGCTTAAAGAGTTCACGCCACAGATCAGGTGCGATCATCAAACGATCTTGAAGGCCCCAGTCGTCGCCGCCCCAAAGAGCGTCAACGCCGCATTTGGCGTATTCCTTGATCATTTCGCACTGAAAATCGACGATCTTGTCACCGAGGGATTGAATCGCCTCACGCTCGTTATAGAGATAGTCGAAAAGATCTTCCATGCCCACCAGATAATGCATCCGTTCAAATAAATAATTGGCCATGGAACCGAAGACAAATAAGTCTTGCTTTTTCAGATCATCAACGCGTTCTTTCACGCCCTGAAAACGGACGTCGAGCGCGAGCGGGGGGGCCTTGAAGTCCAATATGGCCTGAACGGAACTCAATGGGTGCTCGGTGACCTGTCCGATGGTCTTGTCGCCTTCGAGTTTTGTAAAATGGTAAAGCCATTCGCCCGGAGCAGCGGCTTTGTAGCCGACGCACATGCAGTCGCCCATGCTCTTATACGGCTCGGGGCAGTATCCCGTATTCAAAGGCACCCACTCCGGTTTGTTGAATTGAATTGCCCGGAAAAAATTCTCCCGCCTGGTCATAACAATAACTCCTTTTTATAAAAAGATTATCAAAATTTGGGATCGCGATATGCCCATTATACAAATTCACAGTTGTTTTGTAAATCCTAAAATACAAAATATTAAATAAAAATTTTTGTCTAAAGGAAATACTTGATTATAAGTGTCCGCATACTTAAGTACTCTTGAGCGGTAGCCACTGGGCGGTTACAAATTCCTCGGCCGGAGAATATCTTTTTGTGGGAGAAAGCATAAATAAACTAAAGCACTCACAATCTTACGAGTGATTTTTGGAGGGTTAGGTCGGTAAACCGATTTCCCGAGAGATCGACAAGTTCGATTCTCTGAATTTCTAAAAAAACAAAAGAACACCCTAAAGGAGTCCTTTCATTTTTGGAGGGCACCAGGGAATCGGTGAACCGATTCTCTGAGAGATCGAAAAGTCCGATTCTCTGTATTTCTAAAAACGAAAGAGCACCCCTTCGGGTACCCTTCCATTTTTGGAGGGCACCAGGGAATCGGTGAACCGATTCTCTGAGAGATCGAAAAGTCCATTCTCTGTATTTCTAAAAACAAAAGAGCACCCATTCGGGTACTCTTCCATTTTTGGAGGCACCACCGAGAATCGAACTCGGGAATAGAGGTTTTGCAGACCTCTGCCTTACCGCTTGGCTATGGTGCCGGGGATGAATGCGAGGGTGTATATTTTTATACACCCTCGTTTTTTGGAGCGGATGACGAGGCTCGAACTCGCTACCTCAACCTTGGCAAGGTTGCGCTCTACCGGATGAGCTACATCCGCAAATTTGCGTCGCTGGAGACGCTTTGGGTTAGTCCGCGTCGGCAGAAGAATCGCGGTGCAGGGAAGGTGGTGTTGGGACGGCGCGGGGTAAATGGTGCCTCCGGTCGGAATTGAACCAACGACACGGGGATTTTCAGTCCCCTGCTCTACCAACTGAGCTACAGAGGCAAGTGGCGACTCGGAAGGGGGTCGAACCCTCGACCTCTAGCGTGACAGGCTAGCGTTCTAACCAACTGAACTACCGAGCCATTTGGTGGGAACAACAGGGCTCGAACCTGTGACCCCCTGCTTGTAAGGCAGATGCTCTCCCAGCTGAGCTATGCTCCCCCACGCGTCCCGGAGAACCTCTCTGCCAGCCGGCGACGGATAACATAATAACACAATTCGAAGGGTATTGTCAATACCAAAAACCAGTTTTTTTAGATTTTTTCCGCCTTTAAAATAATCCGCTTATAAGACCGTTTTGATCGATGTCGATAGTGCTTGCGGCCGGCACTTTGGGCAATCCGGGCATGGTCATAATATCACCCGTGAGTGCCACGACAAAGCCCGCGCCGGTGCAAAGACGCAGATTGCGCACCGTCAGCTTAAAGTTTCTCGGCCGTCCGAGTTTCTTGGGATCATCGCTGAGTGAATATTGGGTCTTGGCGATGCAGACGGGCAATTTGTCCAGCCCGAGGGCCTGAATTTCATTCAGACGTTTTAAAGCCATATCCTCAAACACAACTTCATTCGCACCGTAAATTTCCCGGGCAATACGTTCGATCTTTTCGGTGACCGTCATTTTATCGGTGCAGAGCGGTTTGAAATTTCCCCCCATATCTGCTGCTGCCGCGACTTTTTCAGCAAGATATACGGCGCCTTTCCCGCCCTCCGAAAAGCCGTCACTGACCGCGCAGTCGGCGCCGTATCGTTCAGCAATTTGCAGGATGGCGGTGATTTCCTCGGGAGTATCGGTCGGGAAGCGGTTGACGGCGACAACGACCGGAAGCCCGTATTTTTTAATATTTTCAATGTGGGCAGCGAGGTTTACACTGCCTTTTTCGACTGCGGCTGCGTTTTCAATACCGAGTTTGGCTTTTGCAATGCCTGCGTTGTATTTTAATGCGCGCACTGTGGCGACCAGCACGACCGCAGACGGCGTCAAACCGGCGGCGCGGCATTTGATATCAAAAAACTTCTGCGCGCCCAGATCGGCGCCGAATCCGGCCTCCGTGATGCAGTAATCGGCCAGTTTCAACCCGAGTTTTGTCGCTCTGACAGAGTTGCAGCCGTGGGCAATATTGGCGAACGGGCCGCCGTGCATCAGGCAGGGCGTACCCTCAAGGGTTTGAACAAGGTTGGGATTGACCGCATCTTTAAGGAGTGTCGCCATTGCACCCTGTGCGTTCAGCTGACGGCAGAAGACCGCATTCCCTTCGAGGTCGTAACCCACAAGAATATCACCGAGTCGCTTTTTGAGATTGGCGATGTCCGTGCAGAGGCAAAGTGCCGCCATAACCTCGGAAGCCGCGGTGATGTTAAAGCTGTCGGAGCGCATAAAGCCGTTGGCTTTGCCGCCGATGCCGACAATGATTTCGCGCAGCGCACGGTCGTTCATGTCCATGCAGCGGCTGAAGTAAATACGCCTTGTATCGAGACGCAGGGCATTGCCATGGTTGATATGATTATCGATTACGGCGCACAGCAGGTTATTGGCAGCTGTGACTGCGTGGATATCGCCTGTAAAATGGAGGTTGATGTCCTCCATCGGAATCACCTGGGAATAACCGCCGCCCGCAGCGCCGCCTTTGATGCCGAACACCGGTCCGAGAGACGGTTCGCGCAGTGCGATAATGGCATTCTTTCCGATCTGTCTCATCGCTTGTCCGAGTGCGACGGTGGTTGTGGTCTTGCCCTCTCCCGCAGGGGTGGGGTTGATCGCGGTGACCAAAATCAATTTTCCGTCGGGGCGGTCTGCGGTTCGTTCAAAAGCCGATTGCGTGATTTTTGCCTTATATTTTCCGTAGGGTTCGAGTTCGTCGGACGGAATCCCGAGTTTATCGGCGATTTCGGCAATCGGCAGTGACTTGGCTGCTTGGGCGATTTCGATGTCGGAAAGCATTCAATAACCTCAAATCTTTGAAAATTTATAATCGACGGCAAAGGTCGTATCAACGGCATTACGGCGGGCCATGATGCCCCAGCGGAAGTGTTTGCCGGTCTGGGCATAGCCTTTAAAGAGATAGAACTTTGTGTCTTTTTGGCCCTTGAGCGTGATATCAACCCGCTTGTCGGGCAGTTTGTAGGAAAACTTGATATCGCCGTCACTCTCATAACACTTCAATTCCTGCAGTGTGTCGTAGAGTTTTTCGGTAAACGGCGGGACTTCTTTCGCCTCAAAATTGAATTCCGGCTCGCCCAGGCAGTGGAAGAAATAATCATAGGTGTGCGGCTTGCCGTCTTTTCCGGTACAGGTGAAGTTGTCATGCAGGGTGTTATTGTCGAGCTTCAGGTCACGGATATAGTCGACACCGGGATAGGCGTCTTCGCTGAGCGCTTTGATATGTGCAGTATCTTTATCGTATTCAAGCAGCTTGCCTTTATTCTTTTTCGGGATATTGACTTTATCGGTCGCGACGGTGCAGTGTGAAAGCGTGCCTTGCTGCCAATTAAACAGGAACGAGCCATAGCCGTTGGTCGAGAGATCATAACAGACCGATTCGCCGAACGCGGAAATTTCGATGTTCATGATATCGAAATGCGAATGCGAGGCGATGATCAGACCGTATTTAAAGAACACCTCGAGATCCTTATCGCGCAGCATGGCAAAATCCGTGTCTTCCCAGAGCCGGGTTTCGAGCTTTTCGCGTGGATATTTGTCGTAGTCCGAAGGGTTGATGCCGAATAACAGCCGGGGCAGATCGCCGCCGCGGGATGGACTCGGGACGCCGTTATGATCGAGCAGCGGAGAGCGGTCGTCATACATCATCGTCGCGGCCCACTTGATCATCGGATGATCGAAACTGGCTGAGGCAACGTCATATTGTCCGGCAAAGTTAGCCATGGAGATGAACGGCCAGCCGTCGTTGGGATTGGGCAGCATACAGTTTTTGAATGCCATCTGCGCCGGCATAACGTACATCTTTTCAATAATCTTAGCGAGTTTGTCGATGCAGTCGGCCTGATAGCCGGACGACTTGGCAAAATAGATCAGATCGGTCATCGGAGCAATGCAGTAGAAGTGATAATGCACCGAACCCTCATACCAGAAATAATCCTTGGTGATGCCCAACGCGACCTGATTGATCAGGCCGAATTCGCTTTCGAAGGCGTATTCAATAAGATCGGGCTGTTTATAGAAAATGCCGATGGTCGCAATGGCGCACAGATCCCATACCGGAATATTATTAATGTAATAGCAGAACGGCTTGAGAAAATGTCCTTCCGGAATAAAGAATTTTTCACCCAGTTCGGTGACAAAGCCCTCATCCAGTTCATCGCCGAGAATCATCATCGCGGTCAAAAGAGAGATCACACACCCGTCATCGGAAAGGTGCTGGCCGTTGATTCGGCCTAAGTACATCGGATGGACAACCCATACCTGCAGTTTCTGATAATTTTCGAGGTAGAATGTAAGAACTTTTTTAATATATTCGAGATATTTCGTATCGCCGGTGAGCTTGTATAAAATCGCAGCTTTTTTTGCGTTGCCGTTGGCGTTGCCGCGATATGAAGTGTTCCAGGCGTCATTGGCGCGCCAACCCATATTGATGTGTCCGCAGGCAGGGCAGGGCTGCCCCATCGGGATATCCTTGTCGAATTTTAAACCGGTGCCGCATTTTTCGCAGATGTAGTTATGACCCCAGCCGTTGCGGCGGTTGATATCGTCGTGATAGGTATCGATAAATGCGTCGACGCCGGTTTTCATCTTATCATAGAGCTTTTCAGCCCAGTCGTATTGATCTATTTTTTGTTTAAGCGCTGAATAATCTTGGATGTATGCCATATTGATCCCTCCAGAACTTCGGTATTCCGAATTGTGTCCATTTTATCATGAGATACCTTAAAAAGCAACCATTGTGAAGCCACTTACCGCTTATCCTGATGTTGATTTTTTGAGTGGCTTCACGATTTTTGCCACAATCAAACGATTTAGAGCGTTATGACTCACTTGAAATATAACGGCATAGGCGATATAATATAGTGGTATCCTTTTTCAGGGAGATAGAAATGAACGAAATTAGAGAAAAACAACCGCCGAGAGAACAAGGGATGTCCAAAATACAAATCGTATTGATCACCATTTTTATGATGATTCTTTTGATTTGTGCCGGCATTCTGTTTTTGGATTGGTACGACGGGTATAAGAGCGAAAAGGAAAAAGAACAACTGGCATCTGAAATGCAGAGTGCGGCGCAGCAGATTACGGCACCAATGGGAGAAAATGATATTCTGCCGGCTTTCCGAACGCTGTATGATCAAAACAAAGACACGGTTGGCTGGATTAAAATTGAGGACACGCCGATCGACTATGTCGTGGTTCAGACCGAAAATAACGACGACTATCTGCGCACCGCTTATGACGGCAGCTATAACCGCAACGGCACGATCTTCCTCGATTATCAAAGCATATTTAATCCCAAGGGCAAGAATATTGTCATTTACGGCCATAATATGAAAACCCAAGCGATGTTTTCCACGCTTGACGAATACACTTCGGTTGAGTATTATCAACAGCACCCGATTGTCGAGTTTAATACCCTTTACGATTATTCCAAATATAAGATTTTCGCCGTCGTGCTGATGGACGCTTCGCCCGATAACGGTTCAGACGATGAGTTTAAGCTGTATTCGCAGTTTTCGAGTGATGACAGTTTTATGGATTACATAGACACCATTCGGGCGCACAGTCTGCTTGATATTGATGTTGACGTCCAAAAAGACGATCTGATTATTTCGCTGGTCACCTGTTCGTATGATATTGAAGACGGCCGGTATGCCATCTTTGCCCGCGAAATCCGTGAGGATGAAAGCACTGACGTCGACACCTCAGCGGCAAAACTCAACGACGATGTGATTATGCCCGGCCAATACGCGAGCTGAATAATGGATTTTTAATAAGCAAGTAACCGTTAAAAAAAAGACAAAAGGCTCGGGGAAACCTCCGAGCCCTTGTTTTTTGTTTACCTTAAGTTGTTCTTAAGTTGTTTTGTTTTTTATCGTAGGGCGTGAAGACCCCGTCCCACCGTATGGAATTTTTCAGTGCTTCGTATAGTAGTAGGGCGCGGCATCCCTGACGCGCCGTTTATACGATTTTTCATTGTAAGGGTGCGCATTGCACTTCCGTTGCCCTTCTGATTAAAGTCGGCTGCATGGAAATCCATACGGCACGTCAGGGATGCCGCGCCCTACAATTTAAATTACACTTTGAAAAGTCCCTCAGGCGTCACTTCATAAATGGTGTCACAGACCCCGGCGAGGTATTTGCGGTCGTGGGTTACGCTGATGATCGTGCCGTCGTACTGCCGCAATACGCGGCGGATGACCGGATTGGAGAGCGGGCTGAAATTGCGTGTCGGCTCGTCGAGGATCAGCACATTGCTGCCGTCGAGCGTCATCTTTAAAAACAGCAGTTTGGCCTTCTGACCACCTGAGAGTCCGCCGATGGTTCCGAGCATCTCTTCGTGGGTGAAGCGCATGCTGCCCATTTGGATTCGTGCGCGGGTGATGTCCTCCTTTTTGCCGGACGGCGCAAGGAAATCAAGCGGGCATTGGGATAAGTCGAGCGAATCCTCGTAATCCTGCGGCATATAGGCGGCTTTCAGGTCTTTTCGCCGGAGCAGTTCGTCCGCGATCAGCCGCAGCAGTGTGGTCTTGCCCGTGCCGTTGTCGCCGATAATTCCGACGTGTTCTCCGCCGGATACGTTAAGTTCAATGTTTTTCGAGAGAATCCTGCTGCCGATTTTAAGTTCCGGCAGCGACAGCCGCAGGACCTCTTTTTGGCGGGGCAGAGCGGTGCCCTCGGCGAATTTCATGAAAATGGCCTCTTCGACAATCGGAATCTCCTCAAAGTCCTCTTTTTCGCGCTCAAACCGGTGTTCCAGCGATTTGACTGCCTTCATCTTCTTTTTTAAAAGACGAGCGCCCCCGGGGTCTTGACGAGAGATATTCTCCTGATCGCGTTCGACCTTGTCATGAATCTTCTTCCAACGCTCTTGTTGGGCTTTATAATCCTCGCGCTGCTTTCTTGCCACCTGTTCCTGATGGACAAGGCCGCGCATACGCTCGTCGATATACTGTGCATACGGCATTCTTGCAATCGTATGTCGGGCGTTGCGCTTATGCACCACCTGTTCGAGATGGATGATGACATTGGCCGTGCGCTCGATCAGCGTTTCGTCGTGGGAGACGAACAGCACCGGCAGTCCGCAGCGGTTGATATAGGTTTCCAGCCATTCGAGGGTCTTAATGTCAATGTCGTTGGTCGGCTCATCGAGCAGCAGCACATCGGGCCGTGCAGCCAGAATCCGCGCCATCTGCATTTTGACCTTTTCGCCGCCCGAGAGGGTGCTCATTGATTGATCGGAATTGAACATTTGCGGGTTCAACCCGAGCTGTGCGGCAATTTCGGCGCGTTCGTCGGGCAAAAGCGTCTCAAACAAACGGTCATCCGATAAAAATTCTCTTACGCAGAGTTGTTTTTCGGCATCGGAAAGTTCCTGCTTGAGATAGCCGTATTTCAATCCGTCGCGCAGGATATTACCGCTGTATTCGATATAATGCTCGACCAGAGCCGGGTCATAAATCAACTTTAAAAGGGTGCTCTTACCGTTGCCCTCTTCTCCGATGATGACGGCTTTATCGCCCGGATTGAGCGAAAAAGTGAAATTGTCTAAGATTTTCTTGCCGTTTTTAGAAAGCGATATGGTTAAATTCAAGATTTGAAGCATCTGAAAATTCCTCCCTCAAAGCTGTCAAAAAAGAACCGGAAATTTATTTTAAGACAAACAAAAAAACCGTCTTTTCCGACAGCATAACAAAGTGTGTTCGAATCCAGTCAAGATTCGATTACGCCAAGTGATGTGTCGTTCAAGCGGTTAATTGTACATCTTTTCACTCCTATCGGGAAAGATGGATTGAGTGTAACACGAAAAGCGGATTTTGTCAATCGAGAATGTTGCATTTCGCCCGAAAATATGGCATAATAGGGGTTGACAAGTGCGTCCGAATTATGATACAATGACAATCACCTCAGAGAGGGCTTATTTTTTGTCTGCACTTTTTTGCGTGAAGGACAAGAACTCACCCTTGAGGGAGGCAAACTAAGGCGGGAAGACCGCTGTAACGGAGGTGCCGTCATGAGGGTCAAAATCACGCTGGCCTGCACGGAGTGCAAACAGCGCAACTATGACACAGTCAAAAACAAGAAGAACGATCCCGACCGGTTGGAGATGAACAAGTACTGCAGATTCTGCCGTAAACACACACTCCACCGCGAGACGAAGTAACGGGGAGGTACAAAAATGGCTAACGATGCCGCCGCTCCGAAAAAGGGTTTTGCAAAGCTCGGACAATTCCTGAAAGAAGTCCGTCTTGAGATGAAAAAAATCACCTGGCCGACGCATAAAGAGGCATTTAAGAGATTTATGCTGGTTATGGTGGTCGTCATCATCTGCGCCGCACTGCTCTTTGGATTCGACCGCCTGCTGCTGTTGCTGGCCGGCGTGATCGCAGGAAGCTGAGAGGAACTATGCCTGAAGCCGCAAAATGGTATGTCGTGCATACCTATTCAGGGTATGAAAGCAAGGTCTGCACCAATCTTGAAAAAATGGTGGAGAACCGCCATATGCAGGATCTGATTCTCGAGACCAAGATCCCGCTCGAGACCGTGACCGAGATCAAGGACAATAAGACCCGCGAGGTCGAACAAAAATTGTTTCCCGGCTATGTGCTCGTCAAAATGGTGATGACCGATGAATCTTGGTATGTCGTCCGAAACACCAGAGGCGTGACCGGTTTTGTCGGCGCAGCTTCCAAACCCGAACCGCTTTCAGAAGCGGAGATCAACGCCCTCGGCGTTGAAACGCGCAGTGTCAAAGTCGACTATGAAGTCGGCGATTCCGTTGAAATCATGGATGGTCCGTTCTCCGGCATGACCGGTGTTGTCGATAAAATCGACACCGCTGAAGGCCGTGTGCGCGTGATGGTGTTCGTGATGAACCGGGAGACCCCGGTCGATCTGGCTATGGATCAGATCACACCGGTATAAATCACTTTATTGAAGTGATCACTTCAGTTGAGGTGAACTCCGGACGCCGGAGGTATCAGGCGTCAGTGGGAGGATGTTCATAGAATGTCCGCCAGAAACCACAAAATTGGAGGAAAGAAAAATGGCTCAAAAAGTCATTGGCTATGTCAAGCTTCAGATCCCCGCCGGTAAAGCCACACCGGCACCGCCTGTCGGACCGGCACTCGGTCAGGCCGGCGTGAACATCATGCAATTCACAAAGGAATTCAACGAGAGAACAAAAAACGACATGGGACTCATTATCCCGGTTGTTATCACGGTCTATGCGGACCACTCTTTCTCGTTCATCACCAAAACACCGCCTGCGGCAGTTCTGATTAAAAAGGCCTGCGGCATTGAGAGCGGTTCCGGTGTGCCCAACAAGACCAAGGTCGCCAAGATCACCTCTGCTCAGGTTCGCCAGATCGCAGAGTCCAAAATGGTGGACCTCAACGCCTCCTGTGTCGAGACCGCGATGAAGATGATCGCCGGTACCGCGCGCAGCATGGGCGTCGAAGTTGTCGACTGACGGGAGGAAACAGGGATATGAAACACGGAAAGAGATATGACGACAGCGTAAAGCTGTACGACAAGACCAAACAATATGAAGTTGAAGAGGCAATGGAGCTCTGCGCCCAGACTGCCAAAGCCAAGTTCGACGAGACCATCGAAGTCCATGTCCGTCTGGGCGTCGACTCCCGCCATGCCGACCAGCAGGTCCGCGGCGCGGTCGTTCTTCCCAATGGAACGGGCAAAACCGTCCGCGTACTCGCAATCTGCAAAAATGATGCGGTAAAAGCGGCTACGGCAGCCGGCGCTGAATATGTCGGTGCCGAAGAATTCATCGAAAAGATCCAGAAAGAAAACTGGATGGATTTCGACGTGTTGATCACAACTCCCGATATGATGGGTCTGATCGGCCGCCTCGGTAAAATTCTCGGTCCGCGCGGCTTGATGCCGAACCCCAAGGCCGGCACCGTTACGCCCGATATCGGCAAGGCAGTCACCGAAGCCAAAGCCGGTAAGATCGAATATCGTCTGGACAAGACCAACATCATCCACTGCCCGATCGGTAAGGCGAGTTTCGGCAAAGAGAAACTGGCAGAGAACTTCAACACTTTACTCGGCGCCATCATCAAGGCCAAGCCGGCTGCGGCAAAGGGACAGTATATCCGCTCCTGCACCGTGGTTTCGACCATGGGTCCGGCAGTCAAGATCATGCCCAGCAAACTGGTCTAATCATAATTCCAAAAAAGTGCCACAGCTTTTGCTGCGGCACTTTTTGCTTTATAATTTATTCAGGATTTTTTTAAGCGGGTGATTTTATTATCGCTCTGCGATATAATAGGACGCACAGCCCCACACCGAGAATGAGTAAAATACCTGCGATCAGCCAAATCACGCGGTAGTTGGTTTGTGTACTGACGATATAGCCAAGCAGAGCGGTTATGATGCCTCCGGCTTGCAGAATGAATGAGAATAAAGAGAGAATGCTTGCCCGTTGATCGGGAGAGACAATTTGATTTAATAAAGTGTTTTCTGTAACGTTGCCGTTTCCGACAAAAAAGTAGATGAATACGTACATTCCGATAAACAGTGGGATTTGGTTTTGCAGCATGAATAGGGATAGTAAAATACCAAATATGAGTTTATTGATGATTAACCAAAGCACGCTGAAATTCGGCTTTTTGGCCAAAAAGCACTCGGCAATTTTGCTGCCTAAAATAACAAAAGCAAAACCCGTAAAACTGGTGACACCTAAAAGCCAAGAGGCTGAAGAAATTTCGCTGAAAGCCGGTTGCCAGTATGTCTCGACAGAAAACAATGCTGTACCTGTGAGGATTGTAAATACCAATAAAATTCGTACGAGCCCTTTTTGAGATAAAAAGCTCAAGCTGTTTTTAATCTGTATACCGATCTTGTTTTTGTTCGGTTTATTTTCCAAATCGCTATGTTTTTCCTTAACGAAGAAAATTAATACCATCAATAACAGAACGTTAATGATCAGGCCGGTTAAAATATTGGCGGTATAACGCTGTATGATACCGGACAGACACCCACCCGCCAGCGCACCGGCGGCAAGCCCCGCGCTTTCAAAAATCGAAAGTCGGCTTGTCACCTTAACGAGTGTTATCCCCTTTGAGACAGTGTCGTCGATAATCAAAGCATCCATGCTCCCTGAGGCAAAAGCGCGCCCCAGGCCCGTGAAAACCATGGATAGAAATAAGAGCCATAAAGTGTTTGAAAACAACAAAAATACAAATGAGACGGCTGATAAAAAATAAGCTAACAGAGCCGATTTCTTCCTTCCGCAGATATCGGCAAATATACCGCTTGGGAATTCGGCAAAAAGGGCAGTGAGCGAATATGTGCCTAAAAGCAGAGATATGGTGTTGATTGAAGCGCCGTGAGCAATTAGAGACAGAGCAAGAACCGGCATCATAACCCCAACGGAAAAGCTCTTTAAAAAAGTGATTATCAAAAATATTTTACGCATCTGTTTCTTCTGTAATCGGATATGCAATCAGGGCATATTCCCATGGGACGGTATTCTCTTGTTTATTCTGGTGATGTTCGTCTAAGAATTTTCGGATGATGCCGTAAAGTTCTTTCGCCTCATCATTTTTAAGATAAACAATGCCGGAGAGAAAATCGCCGTGTTGTTCATCTGGTTTTATGTTTTTGTAATCATTCTTATAATAATCTGCGATTCCGGAAAACACCGAGTTCAATTCATTCTGCATAAAAGCAATCCGTTGAACCTCATTGATATCATCGAATTGGCAGCCGATGCTGACCGTTTTGGGCAACACTTCGTAATAGCTCGCTAAAATGCCGTGAATATGCGCGGTATGATGAAGCGCCACAATACCGAGTCCGATGAGCTTTTTAATATGATGTTGCACGGCTGAGGCGGAAATATCCATTTGATCGGCGAGCTGTTTCGGCGTCATCGGAGTGCCGGAAATACGCATGCGGCGTAATAACTCCTGCCTTTGCGGATTGATGTAAATATCTAATTCTTTCTTTCCGGATAAAAAGATGGTGTCCATTTGAAAGCTCCTTTCTCATGTTACGAATATAATAACATTACACAAAGAGTAATGTCAAGAAAAAAACAAAACTGCTCCGAATTTCCCGGAACAGTTTAAATATAAAACAAAAACCGGAGATGCATGCATCTCCGGTTTTTGTTTATCCTTTGTTTTCGCCAACTGTGACAGTTATCGTGAGATTCTCCCCGGTCTCGGAATAATTGCCCTGGCGGTAGATTTCAAATACAACCTGATCGCCTATGCTCTTGCTTTGAATGATTTCAGTGACTTGACTTGCCTCGGTGATAGCCACCCCGTCGATTTTTTGAATCAAGTCGACTGCGCGAAGTCCTGCGAGTTCGGCGGGGCTGTCGGTATCTACCGACTGAACATAGACACCCATATATTCAACGTTATTCATGCGAGCCAACAGATAGCTGTCGATGTCGACCGAATAAAGGCCGATATAGGGTCTGCCTGTGACATAACCGTTTTCCATCAACTCTTCCACAACAGGTTTGACGCTGTTGATCGGGAGTACGAACCCAAGACCTTCAACACCGGTTTCAGATGTTTTTGCAATGACAATACCGATCAGTTCTCCGTTTGAATCGAACATACCGCCGCCGGAATTGCCGGGGTTGACGGCTGCGTCGGTCTGAAGAACGGTAAAGGTGGTACCGTCAAGTTCAATCTCACGCTCGAGCGCACTGATAATGCCCGTAGTGACGGTGCCTTGTAATTCACCAAGCGGGTTGCCGATAACGATGGTGTCATCACCGACACGCAAAGTGGAAGAATCACCGATTTTAGCGGCGGTAAGGCCGGTAGCATCGATTTTCAGAAGCGCGACATCATCGCTCGAACTTTTTCCGACGAGGTCGGCGGTGAAAGAACGTCCGTCTTTCAAAAAGACCGTGATTTTATTGCCGCCGCTGATAACATGGTTGTTGGTGATGATATAGCCGTCAGATGAGATGATGACGCCCGAACCGCTGCCTTCTGTGGGATAGGAACGGTTGAAGTAGTCATAAGCAACGCCGGTGACATTAATGGCAACGACACTGTCGGCAATGTTGTCGATGATGTCGGCAATTCCCGTACGGCTTGTGGTACCGGTAATCATCGAAGTCGTTGTGGTGGCAGAAGCTTTGACCGGCGAGGAGGACGATTCTTCACTGGAGGTGTTCAGCTCAGAAGATGAATCAACAGAACTCTCTACAGAGGATTGTTGAAGCGAGGAAATCACAGAACTCGACTGTGAAGAAACAGGTTGAAAATTCCCTGAGCATCCGGTTGCGGCAAGGGTTATAACGACAAACACCGCAACTGCTGAAAGAACTTTTTTTAAGGTTTTTGACATGGCAATCTCCTTTTATATCAATGGATAAAAATAAATGATGCAAGCATATTGGATTCAGGCGAATCTCTTGACTCGTCGCTTGTATTTTAAAGAACCATTGTGAGCAAATCATGATGAAATATTTAAAGTATTGGTAAATACGCTAAGCGTTGATTGATTTTACCGATTCTTTTTTAAATCATTGTGTTACGACATCCGATTGATAAAAATCGAAAATTTCAATATTGTTCATATAATACCATCTTTGCAATCGTTTTGCAAATAAAAAGCGGGCGAATTCCGCCCGCAAAATTTGTTTAATCAATAAATTTATAACAATGAACCGAGTTTTGTTTTATCCACGGCCTTGAATAGCAATAATCCGCCGCCGAAGCAGGCAATCGCCTGACCGGCGCCGACCGAGAGTGCATTGAATCCGAACAACGGCCAATCGAGAAAGCCCTTTTCTACGATTGTGAGTTCCGCGCCAACGACCAGCGCGTTTAGAACGACGGGAAAAACCATGGACAGCAGCGGCAGTCCTTTAAATTGAATTTTTCTTGTGAAATAGGTGCAGACAGCGGCAATACCAGTTGCCAGAGAACCGAACAGGACGTCCCAAACGCCGGCGATCGTGTTTCCGGTGAGAATGGCAACGCCGTTCGAAATGGCGCAGCCCAATGTCAGTCCCCAGATTGCCGAGGGTGTGAAGACCGGCAGTACGGTCAGCGCCTCCGAAAGGCGGCATTGAACCGGCCCGAAAGCGATCGGGTAGAGGATCAGCGTGAGCACGGCGTATGCGGCCGCGATAACGCCGCCGCGGGTGATGTGCCTTGCCGTGAGATTGTTTTTCATAATAAAATTCATTCCTTCAGCGCGAAATGGGTTAGGCACAAACAGGGGATGGAGGGCTGTCTTCATGTTCTGCCCCTTAATCGAAACAGCGGCGGTTGAGCTGGTCAACCGCCGCTGCCGGGAATCCGATTAAAACTTTTTGCGGGCGATGTAGGTGGTATGCAGAATCTCATGCGCCTTGTGGCTGCCGGGTTTCTCCAGATACTCCTTGTAAAGCTGGATGATGTCCGGATTCTGGTGCGAACGGCGAATGGCTTTGTTTGCATCGTTTTTATACAGCGCTGCGGAACGCAGGCCGATCAGATCGGTCCAACTGCGGACTTCCGCCGACTGCTGCGGCTGACCGCCGCCGTTGATGCAGCCGCCCGGGCAGCACATGATTTCGATGAAGTGGAACTGTTCGCCCGCTTTGACGCGTTCGAGTAGTTTGCGTGCGTTACCGGTGCCGCTTGCGACGCCGACTTTGATGTCCATGCCCGCGACTTTGTAAGTGGCGGTCTTAACGCCGTCAGCGCCTCTGACCTCGTTAAAGACGACCATGTTGTCATCCTCTTTACCGGTGAGGGTGCTGACTGCGGTACGAAGGGCTGCCTCCATAACGCCGCCGGTTGCGCCGAAGATGACAGCAGCGCCGGTGGAAGAACCGAGCGGGTGGTCAAAATCGCCGTCGGGCAGATTCACGAAGTCAATGCCGGCCAGCTTGACCATGCGCGCATATTCACGGGTGGTCAGTGCGATATCGACGTCCGGAACGCCTGCGGCATCCTGATCGGGTCTGCCGACTTCGAATTTCTTGGCCGTGCAGGGCATGACCGAAACGCAGACGATGTTTTTGGGGTCAATATTGTTCTTTTCGGCGTAGTAGGTCTTGACGATTGCGCCGAACATCTGCTGCGGCGATTTGCAGCTGGACAGGTTGGGAATCATCTCGGGATAATAATGTTCGCAGAATTTGATCCAACCCGGTGAGCAGGAGGTGATCAGCGGCAGAGTGCCGCCGTTGGAAACACGGTCGATCAGCTCATGAGCCTCTTCGACAATGGTCAGATCGGCTGAGAAGTTGGTGTCAAAGACACGGTCAAAACCGAGACGGCGCATGGAGGTGGCCATTTTTCCGGTGACATCGGTGCCGATCGGCATATCGAAGCATTCGCCGAGTGTTGCACGGATCGACGGAGCGGGGAAAATGACGACGAACTTTTCGGGGTCGCTGAGTGCCGCGAAGACTTCGTCAGTCTGATCTTTTTCATGCAGCGCACCGGTCGGGCAGGCGACGATGCACTGTCCGCAGGAGACACAGGAGACATCGCCCAGCGGCCGGTCGAAAGCAGTGCCGACATGGGTGTCGAAGCCGCGGTTGACAAGGCCGATGACGCCGATATCCTGAACCTTTTCGCAGGCCGAGATGCAGCGGCGGCAGAGAATGCACTTGGAGTCGTCGCGGACCATGTGGACTGCGGAGTCGTCATAGATGGTCTCGTCGGGAACGGTGGAGTATTTATCCTCGTCCACGCCGTATTCATGGCACAGTCCCTGAAGTTCACAGCTGCCGCTGCGGATACAGGAAAGGCACTTTTTATTATGATTGGAAAGAATCAATTCCAGCGTACCTTTGCGGGCTTTCTGGAGTTTCGCAGTATTGGTTTTGACCTCCATCCCTTCGGTGACAGGGTGCATACAAGCGGCCACAAGACCTCTTGCGCCGGTCGCTTCGACAACGCAGATACGGCAGGAGCCGACCTCGTTGACACCTTTGAGATAACAAAGGGTGGGGATCTTAATACCGGCGGCATGGGCAGCTTCCAGAACGGTCGAGCCCTCCGGAACGCTGACGCTGATACCGTCGATTTTCACATTGAGCATTTTGGGTTCCATATCTTATTCCTCCCCTTATTTCTTCTCGATTGCGCCGAACTTGCAGTTGGCGAAGCAGAGCCCGCACTTAACGCACTTTGTCTGGTCGATGACGTGTTTTTCTTTGATAGCGCCGGTGATGGCTTTTGTCGGGCAGTTGCGTGCGCAGAGCGTGCAGCCTTTGCAGTTGTCGTTAATCGTGTAGGTCACGAGCGCTTTGCAGACGCCGGCCGGACATTTCTTGTCGACAACGTGGGCGATATATTCATTACGGAAATATTTAAGTGTGGAGAGCACCGGGTTCGGAGCGGTCTGTCCCAGTGCACACAGGGAATTCTGTTGGATGTGGTGGCACAGGGCCTCCATCTTGTCGAGGTCTTCCAGTGTGCCTTGACCCGAGGTGATCTTTTCGAGCATCTGGTACAGGCGCTTGGTGCCGATACGGCAGGGCACGCACTTGCCGCAGGATTCGTCAACCGTGAATTCGAGGAAGAACTTGGCGATGTCGACCATACAGTTGTCTTCGTCCATGACGATCAATCCGCCGGAGCCCATCATCGAACCGATGGCAATCAGATTTTCATAATCGATCGGGGTGTCGAGATGCTGTGCCGGGATGCAGCCGCCGGACGGACCGCCGGTTTGCGCGGCTTTGAACTTTTTGCCGTTCGGAACGCCGCCGCCGATGTCTTCGATAATTTCACGAAGGGTGGTACCCATCGGGACTTCGACGAGGCCGGTGTTGGTGATCTTGCCGCCGAGTGCAAAGACCTTGGTGCCCTTGGATTTTTCGGTACCCATCGAGGCAAACCATTCGGAGCCATTCAGAATGATCTGCGCGACGTTGGCGTAGGTCTCGACGTTGTTGAGCATGGTCGGCTTGCCGAACAGGCCCTTGATGGCCGGGAACGGCGGACGCGGACGCGGCTCACCGCGGTTGCCCTCGATGGAGGTCAGCAGTGCGGTTTCCTCACCGCAGACAAATGCGCCTGCGCCGAGACGGATATCGATTTCGAACGAGAAACCGGTGCCCATGATATTATCACCCAGCAAGCCGTATTCACGCGCCTGTTTGATGGCGATTTCAAGACGGCGGACAGCGATCGGATATTCAGCGCGGACGTATATGTATCCGTGGGTGCCGCCGATCGCATAAGCCGCGATGGTCATTGCTTCGAGAACGGCGTGCGGATCGCCTTCGAGAACCGAACGGTCCATGAACGCGCCGGGGTCGCCTTCGTCGGCGTTGCAGCAGACGTATTTGACATCGCTGACGCTGGCTGCGGCGAACTGCCATTTGCGGCCGGTCGGGAATCCCGCACCGCCTCTGCCGCGCAGACCCGAATCCAAAATAGTCTTAATGACTTCTTCGGGCTTCATGGTGGTCAGAACTTTTTCGAGCGCCAGATAGCCGTCCATCGCGATGTATTCGTCGATGTTTTCGGGGTTGATGACGCCGCAGTTGCGCAGCGCGATACGTTTTTGCTTTTTATAAAACGGCGTGTCGGAAAGAGAGAGCATTCTGTCTTTCTCAATCGCCTCGGAATAAATCAGCCGCTTGACGGGTCTGCCTTTGAGCAGATGTTCTTCGACGATTTCTTTGACGTCGCTGGCTTTTACCTGGCTGTAGAATGTACCCTCGGGGTAGATGATCATAATCGGGCCGAGTGCGCAGAGACCGAAGCAGCCGGTCTTGACGACCTTTACCTCGTCTGTAAGCCCTGCGGCTGCGATTTGTTTTTCCATTTCTGCGGCCAGTTCATGTGAGCCGGAAGAGGAACAACCGGTGCCGGTGCAGCATAAAACCTGTGATCTTATCATAGTGGTGTCTCTCCTTTCGCTCATTTCAAAGCGTCTTCAATCGTGTATTCCACGACCGGACGATGATTGACAAGATGTTCGGTGACGATTTTCGCGACCTTGTCCGCGTCCATCTTCACATAGGTGACCTTCTCTTTGCCGGGTTCATAGACCTCGACGATCGGTTCAAGACGGCAGACGCCGATGCAGCCGGTCTGGGTCACGGTGATATTTTTCAATCCGCGATTGTTGATCTCGTCGATGAAAGCGGTAAGAACGGGTCTGGCGCCGGCGGCGATACCGCAGGTGGCCATACCGACGACGACCCGGATATTGTCGTCGCTCTCTTCGCGAAGGACGATGTTCTTTTTGGTGTTTTCTCGGATTGCGGCAAGTTCCGCTAAAGTTTTCATAAATACTATCCTTTCGTATTTGAGAGGATGTTTGATCCGATTGGCGAAGTCCAAAGAGTCAAACTTTCCCCCCATATAAATTATGAAGTTGTTCGCTGATATACTGGGCGATCCATTCGGTGATCTCGGGTTGTGTGAAATCGATGTCACCGACCTGCCGAATGATCTCGCGGGAAGAAAAGGTGAAAGTGCTTTTGCCGTATCTGTGCTCGTATATCCAGTCGATTCCGGGTTTTGACCCGAGCAACGCCGTGATGGTGGACGGCATGTCGCCGATCGGCATCCGATCAATGCTGTCATAGATAAAATCCGCTGTGACCGTGGTTCCGACGCCGACTTTTGAAGTGATGGAGAACTTGCCTCCGGTCATCTCAGCCGCCTGTTTAAACAATGGAATGCCGAGGCCCACTTTACGCGTGGTGCGGGTCGTGGTGAACGGATCGGTGACACGTTCCAAAAACGCTTGATCCATTCCGGAACCGTTGTCTTCGATGACGATACGCAGGGTGTTTTCAGCGGGTTGCTCGTCGACGAGAATCTTGATTTCCGTCGCACCGGCTGTAACGGAGTTCTGCGCGATGTCGAGGATATTAAGCGAGAGTTCTTTCATTTGTTTTATCTGTATTTATCGAGAATGCCCTTGACTTCCTTAGCGGTCAACTTGCCGTAGACATCGTTATTGATCATCATGACCGGAGCCAAGCCGCAGGCGCCGATACAACGGGTTGCCTCGAGGGAGAATTTCCCGTCAGCAGTGGATTGCCCGCATTGGATACCGAGTTCCTTTTGGATCTCCTCAATCACCAGTTTACTGCCTTTGACATAGCAGGCGGTACCGAGACAGACCGAAATCTGGATCTCGGCTTTGGGTGAGAGCAGGAACTGGGCATAGAATGTGGCGATTCCGTAGACCTCGGAAAGGGATACGTCCAGTGCGTCAGCGATGATCTCCTGAACCTCAATCGGGAGATAACCGTAGATCTCCTGCGCCCGCTGGAGAACGGACATGGTACCCTCGCCATGCACTTTTGCTTCGGCGATGCCGTCGCGCAGCCGCTTTTCCTGTTCAGCGGTGCCCTTGAACGGCAGCGTTGTGGGTGTCTTCCTCATAACTAAGTTTGCCTCCTCGAAAATTGTTGCATATCGGATGCCGTAATAAGCGGCTAAACCGTACCTAAGTAAATATATTTTTAAAAACCGGTGGTGCGCAACAGCGCAATCAGCTGCTTTTTGGTCGAAAACACGGCGTCGGTTGTGCCGCCCGCGGACCCGATATCTTCCAAATAGTGCGCATCGGAATCCAACAAAACATTATAGCGCATCAGACGATTTTTTTCAAGGAATTCCCCCCTTTTTTGACCAAAAAGTTTTTTGGAAACCTCAATGGTTCGAAATCCCATCTCCGGCGTCAAAAATCCGAGGTTGGAAAGGACCGAATTGCTGTCGCGGTCGACGTGTGCCGGAATCGCCGCCCCGTTGTATTTTTCAACCAGCGCGGGAACGTCGTCGATGGAAATGGAAGTGGCGGTGACGAGCAGCTGCGGCTCGAATCCGGCGATCTCGTCGTTTTCATCGCGCAGCACCTGACGCCCGTAGATGTCGGGGCGGTTTTCGATGGGAATGCGCGCTGCTTTGACGGATTTTTCAAACGCGAGCGCATCGTCCAAATCCGCAAAAAGGCACACCACATGAACCTCCTCGGCGGTCTCGAGTTCCATGCCGGGAAGAACCATCATATCGGGATAATTTTTCGCCGCAACTTGAATCGCCGCAGCGCAGTTTCCGCAGGAGTTATGGTCACAAAGAGCGATCACATCCAGACCGCACAGCGCCGCCATATTGACGATGTTGTTCGGCGTCATGTCCTCGTCGCCGCAGGGCGAAAGGCAGGAATGGATGTGAAGGTCGTAGTTCATTATTTCAATAGTTCGTGGGTCTCGACCGCCATGTCATAGGCGGATTTATCGGTTCGCAAAATCGGCAGCCCCAACTTTTTGGCCCGTTCTATCAACTCGGGATCGGCTTTGGCGCTTTCACAAAGCACCACGCAGGACACGTCGGTCATCGAGGCGACGGCGGCGACGTTGGTGTTGGACATGACCGTCAGCCAGACCTGTCCGGCGCTTGCCCGTCCCATAACCCAGCTCAGCAGATCGCCGATATAACAGCCGGAAATCACGCGGTCTTCTCCGGCGCACACGGTCTCAAGACCGAGCGCTTGAATATACGCGGAAGTCGTCAGTTTAGTCGTCATCGCGGCTCAGCTCCTCATAAGATTTTTCGTTGTCATAATACATCGCCAGTTGTTCCGGCGTGAGGTTTTTTCGGATATGGCGCAGTTTTTCGCGCATCAGATAGACGCACAAACTCAAAGAGGATTTGCCGCGCACCACGTCTTCGGCCAACGCCGCGCAGGTCGGCGCACCGCAGGCACCGCAATCCAGACCCGGCAGCATCTCGGTCAACCGTTCGATTTCGAGCATCATTTTCATGGCCTCGTCGAGGTTTTCGCTGAGTTTGACGCTGGGCTTGGCCTTGTGTTTTCCGGCCACGGGCGAAAGAGGTTCGGGCAGGTCGCCGCTCTTGTTTTGAGAAACCGGCATATACCGCCGCAGGGATTTGAGCCGGGATTTGGCGATGAACGGGTTTTCCACGGTCAAACAGCCGCCGACACAGCCCGAAGTGCAGGCGTTGAGTTCGATGAAATCGACGCCGGAGAGCTTGTCGTCCTCGACTTGTTCGAGGATTTTGATGACGTTTTCGATGCCGTCCGCGGCCAGATACCGGTCGTTGAGCAATGCGCCGGCCTCACCGCCGCTGATGGCCCACGAGACGCCCAAAATACCGCTTTTCAGCAGCGGTTCGGGGTTTTTGATCTGGTTCATCGCGCCGACGAGTTTGATATAAATTTCACTCATCGAAAACGCGCCGTCGATGAGCTGTTCTTTGGTATTGGGGTGCAAAATCGCCTCGGTCACTTTGGCGGGGCAGGGCGAGATGAAAAACACACCGATCTCATCCTGCGAAAAGCCCGTTTTTTCGGCGGCCTGTTTACGCGCCATCATCGCGGCCAGTTCGACCGGGGCAATGATGGGCAGAATGTTGTCGCAGAGATGGTGAAAACGGGTCTCGATCAGACGCACGACCGCAGGGCAGGCGCCCGAGATGACCGGTTTTTTAATGTCGGGCTGGGTCATGTATTCCCGCGTGAAATCGGAGATGATCTCGGCGGCGGCGCTGACTTCGAACACCGCGTCAAAGCCCATTTCCAACAGCCCCGACAGCACAAAATCCACGTCTTCGAGGTGGTTGAACTGGCAATATAGCGAAGGCGGCGGCAGCGCGATTTTATATTTATATTTGGAATTGGTCAGTTCGGTGAGCGGCGTGCAGACGGCCTTTTTGGCGCGGTGCGGGCAGACCCGGATACACTCGCCGCAGTCGATGCAGAGATCCTCTAAAATCTTGGCCTTGCCGTCGCGAACCCGGATGGCTTGGGTCGGGCAGCGCTTGACACAGGTACTGCAGCCCTTGCATTTGTCTTTATTCAGCCGTACGGAATGGAAAATTTCCGCCATTCAATCATTCATCTCTTTTCGGGTTTTGGGGTGTTGAATCCCATTTTGTAGGGGCTTTTATTAAAAATTGACGGTCATAACGACCTTGGTGCCGACCCCGACCTCGGAGGTGAGGTCAAAAGTATCGGTGTATTTTTTCATATTCGGCAGACCCATGCCCGCACCGAAGCCGAGATTGCGTACCTCTTCCGGTGCGGTGGACCAGCCCTCCTGCATCGCGAGTTCAATATCCGGAATGCCGGGACCGTGGTCAACCAATGTGATGGTGACGGAGTGGTCGCCGATCTCGAGGTCCGCAGTGCCGCCGTCGGCATGGATGACCATGTTGATCTCGCCCTCGTACATCGCAATCGAAACCCGCCGAACAGCGTCCTGCGGGATTCCGATCTTTTTCAACACGCGTTTTGCATCACTGGAGGCCTCGCCGGCCATTGTGAAGTCGGAACCGTCGACGTCGTAATGTAATTTGATGTTTTCAGTCAATGCTGTGACCGCCTTTCAAAGCGTATTCCGGGAGATTTATTTGACGGAACACGCCTCGCCGCCACGCAGACCGTTTTGATACAAGATTCCGCAGGCCTGATACATGCGCTCCTTGGTCTTGAGCACAATGATGTCGGAATCGCACGCCATCTTGATCAGCGTTTCATCCGGCTGTTTGCCGCGCACAAAGACGATGCAGCGCATGTCCATCATCTCGGCGGTGCGCACGACCTGCAGATTGACAAGGCCGGTCAGCAGAACCGATTGCTCTTTGACAAAAGCCAGCACATCGCTCATCATGTCGGAACCGCAGGCGGAGAGAACTTCACGGTCGATGTCGCCGCAGTCGGTGCAGACCTCGCAGTTGAGCAGTTTTACAATTTCCGAAACCTTCATAACAGGATGCCATCCTTTCGCTCCGGGTTTGAAAATTTATCTTTAAAAGTTTTTAACGGAGTTGTCCCGGAATTGCCGGGTAACCAATATATTATAGCAAAAACCCTTGATGATTGCAACCTTAAAAGGCGAAACGGCGCACGAAAGCATGTAGGTTTGTCAATGATGTGTTACAAAAAGGATAAAGAAAAAAGGATTACGGA